>Ga0206965_10028_pt1 | contig 41720 bp, 41 predicted proteins | sample Alteio_BWOrgHeat_26_FD_152973 | JGI IMG/M metagenome (GOLD analysis project Ga0206965, IMG submission 152973) | Enriched cells from forest soil in Barre Woods Harvard Forest LTER site, Petersham, Massachusetts, United States -... | ecosystem: Environmental > Terrestrial > Soil > Temperate forest >...
GGCGGTGGCCGCGGGCGACTTGTCGAAGAAAATCACCGTGGACGTCGCCGGTGAAATCTTGGAGCTCAAAGATACTATCAACGCGATGGTGGACCAGCTCAATTCGTTTGCCGCTGAGGTGACTCGTGTGGCGCGCGAAGTGGGTACCGAAGGTAAGCTCGGTGGTCAGGCCGACGTGAAGGGTGTGGCCGGTACGTGGAAGGACTTGACCGACTCGGTGAACATGATGGCGGGTAACTTAACCGGTCAGGTGCGTAACATCGCCGAAGTGGCAACCGCTATCGCCAATGGTGACTTGTCGCGTAAGATTACGGTGGACGTGAAGGGCGAAATTCTCGAGCTGAAGAATACCGTTAATACCATGGTGGACCAGCTCTCATCCTTTGCTGACGAAGTGACTCGTGTGGCACGCGAAGTGGGTACCGAAGGTAAGCTCGGTGGTCAGGCGAACGTGGAAGGCGTGGCCGGTACGTGGAAAGACTTGACCGACTCGGTGAACATGATGGCCGGTAACTTAACCGGGCAGGTGCGTAACATCGCCGAGGTGAGTACCGCTATTGCTAACGGTGACTTATCACGTAAGATTACGGTGGACGTAAAAGGTGAAATTTTAGAGCTCAAAGACACCATTAATACCATGGTGGACCAATTGCGCTCCTTCGCATCGGAAGTGACTCGCGTGGCGCGCGAAGTGGGTACCGAAGGTAAGCTCGGTGGTCAGGCGAACGTGGAAGGTGTGGCTGGTACCTGGAAAGACTTGACCGACTCGGTGAACTCCATGGCCGGTAACTTAACCGGTCAGGTGCGTAACATCGCTGACGTGACCAAGGCGGTGGCCGCAGGCGACTTGTCGAAGAAAATCACCGTGGACGTGAAAGGCGAAATTCTCGAGCTGAAGAATACCGTCAATACCATGGTGGACCAGCTCAACTCGTTTGCCGCTGAGGTGACTCGTGTGGCGCGCGAAGTGGGTACCGAAGGTAAGCTCGGTGGTCAGGCCGACGTGAAAGGTGTGGCGGGTACGTGGAAAGACTTAACCGACTCGGTGAACATGATGGCCGACAACCTGACGATTCAGGTGCGCGGTATTGCAAAAGTCGTGACCTCAGTGGCTAACGGTGAACTCAAACGCAAACTAACGGTGGAAGCCAAAGGCGAAATCGCCGAGCTCGCCGACACTATTAATAGCATGATCGACACGCTTGCGACGTTTGCCGATCAGGTGACTACGGTGGCACGCGAAGTGGGCGTCGAAGGTCAGTTGGGCGGACAAGCCAAGGTGCCCGGTGCGTCGGGTACGTGGAAGGGCTTGACTGAAAACGTGAACCAGCTCGCGGCAAATCTCACCACGCAGGTGCGCGCTATCGCCGAGGTGGCAACTGCCGTGACTAAGGGCGACCTTACGCGATCCATTACGGTGGTTGCGCAAGGCGAAGTGGCCGTGCTCAAAGATACCATCAACGAAATGATTCGAAACCTGCGTGACACTACGCAGAAAAACACTGAGCAGGACTGGTTGAAGACCAACCTCGCGAAATTCAGCCGCATGTTGCAGGGCCAACGCGACTTGACCAACGTCGGACGCATGGTGCTTTCCGAACTTTGTCCGGTGGTCAATGCGCAGCAGGCGGAATTCTATGTGCATGACGTGGATGGCGGCGAGGATGAGCCCGGCCTGACATTGCTTGCAAGTTTTGCTTCCGAAGGAAGAGAACAGCTGGGCAAGCGCATCGGCCTTGGCAAAGGCGTGGTAGGGCAATGCGCACTGGAGAAGCAAAAAATCATTCTTGATAACCTGCCGCAGGAATATATCCGCATCTCTTCCGGCTTAGGTGAAGCCTCTGCCCGCAGCGTGCTGGTGCTGCCGCTCATTTTCGAAGGACAGGTCAAAGGCGTGCTGGAGCTGGCATCGTTCGACGGCTTTAATCCTTCGCATAAGGCGTTCCTCGATCAGTTGACGGAATCCATCGGCATCGTGCTCAACACCATCGAAGCGAACATGCGTACGGAAGATCTGCTTAAACAGTCACAATCGCTTGCGCAGCAGCTACAAAGCCGCCAGGAGCAGTTGCAGCAGACCAACGAAGAGCTACAGGAAAAAGCCCGCCTGCTTGCTCAGCAAAACCAAGAGGTGGAACGCAAAAACCAGGAAGTGGAACAAGCGCGCCAAGAACTCGAAGACAAAGCGAAACAGCTGGCACTTACGTCCAAGTACAAGTCAGAATTCCTTGCCAATATGAGCCACGAATTGCGCACGCCGCTTAACAGCTTGCTCATTCTATCGGATCAATTGACCAAGAACCCCGAAGGTAACCTCACACTCAGACAGACTGACTTCGCCAAGACCATTCACAGCTCCGGCAACGACTTGCTGATGCTGATTAACGACATTCTCGACCTGTCTAAAATTGAATCCGGTACCGTGGTGGTCGAAAGCGGTGAACTGCAGCTTGAGGATTTGCGTGGTTATGTCGCGCGTACATTCACCCACGTTGCCGAGTCGAAGAATGTCGATTTCGTCATCCGTTTCGATTCCAAACTGCCCCGATCCATGTTCACGGACGCCAAACGCTTGCAGCAGATTATCAAGAATCTGCTCTCCAACGCCTTTAAATTTACTCACCATGGCCGCGTAACGCTCACCATATCTGCGGCGGAGGCTGGCTGGAGCTCGGATAATGAGGACTTAAATCGCGCCAATGAAGTACTGGCGTTTGAAGTGGCCGATACGGGCATCGGTATCATGGCGGATAAGCAGATGATCATCTTTGAAGCGTTCCAGCAGGCCGACGGCTCTACCAGCCGCAAATACGGCGGCACAGGGTTGGGTCTTGCCATCAGCCGCGAACTTTCCCGTCTGCTCGGTGGTGAAATCCGTCTGGCCTCTACCCCCGGTCAGGGAAGTACGTTTACATTGTATCTGCCAGTAACCTATTCACCCCCGCGCATGCGCCGGCTTGTCGGCAGCGCGGAGGCACTCATGGATCGTTCCGAGTCCGGAAAGGAATTCAAGCCGATTGCTGTCGATACAATTCCAAAAACCAGCAGCGCAACGGCGCTTCCTATTGCCATTCCAATACCGGAGCCGGAAGTGGGGCAACTGGTCAATGAAGTGGGAGATGACCGCGAGTTCATTCAGCCTGCAGATCGCACGATTCTCATCGTTGAGAACGATCTGGGATTTGCACGATTCCTGCTCGATGTTGTTCGTGCCAAGGGATTCAAGGGGCTGGTGACTTCACTCGGTGCTGCAGCGCTCGCGATGACCAACGATTATAAACCTACCGCCATTCTGCTCGATATCCACCTGCCAGACATACAAGGCTGGCGTGTGCTTGAGCGCATTAAGAATGATGTTGCCACGCGTCATATACCCATATGCATTATCTCCACAGACGAATCGCGTGAACAATCGCTTAGCAGTGGTGCGCTGGCATTTGTGGCAAAGCCTGTTCAGAAGGGCGAAGTATTTGACGGCTTGCTTAAGACAATTACGGATTTTGCTGATCACCACAAAAAATCCGTATTGGTCATTGAATCGGCTATGAAGAGGTATGATCGCATTGCAGAATATATCGCAGGCGATGATATGGAAATTATTTACGCCAAAGATAAAAAAACGGCTGCGAAAATAGTGAAGAAGCAGCGGATCGACAGTGTTATTGTAAGTCCGGAAACGCTCAGCATTGCTGACGAGGTGCTGCGCACTAAGGAAGAGAATGCTGAGGCTGCGGTGCTTGCCCAGATACCGGTGATCATTCACGGCAACGGCGAGATTGACGAAACCGCCTATAAACGCTTAAGCAAGATCTGCACGGTGCGTACGGCGCTTTCGCCTGAACGTCTTCTGGATCAGGTGGTGTCCTGCCTGCATCGTAATATCAATTCGCTTTCAGAAGAACAACGCAAGAAGCTATTGGATCTGCATCAGTCGGATAAGTTGCTGGCTGGTAAAAAGGTGCTGATTGTCGACGACGATACGCGCAATATTTTTGCCCTCACCAGCGTGCTGGAAGAGCATCATATGGTGATTATCTCTGCCGATAATGGCCGCGATGCAATTAACCTGCTTCAGAAGGAGCCGGATGTGGATATCGTGCTGATGGACATCATGATGCCGGAAATGGATGGTATGGAAACCATTCGTGAAATCCGAAAGATTGCAAAATTAAAAGATCTGCCCATTGTTGCTGTGACGGCAAAGGCGATGAAAGGCGATCGCGAGAAATGCATTGAGGCGGGAGCATGGGATTATCTTTCTAAACCGGTCAATACCGAACAAATGATGGGTGTGCTGAGAGCGTGGCTGCATCGTTAATTGGTAAAAAACAATGACGGCGATGGCACAATACAACGGGGCAAATGGGGGGGCAGAATCATCGAGGGGGGCTGATAGCAAACAGGTTAATATTCTGGTGGTTGACGACTTGCCAGATAAGTTGCTGGTCTATCAAACTATTCTCGAAGATTTGGGGCAGAACCTGATGACTGCCCGCTCGGGCGAAGAAGCACTCAAGCTGGTGCTGCAGCATGAATTTGCCGTCATTCTGCTCGATGTTAACATGCCGGGAATGGATGGCTTTGAAACCGCCTCTTTGATTCGCAAGCGGAAAAGATCTTCCCATACGCCCATTATTTTCCTCACTGCCTTCACCGACGAGATACGTATGGCGCAAGGGTATGCCTCCGGCGCCGTGGATTATCTTCCTACCCCCGTCATTCCGGGCGTGCTGAAGGCGAAAGTGAGGGTCTTTATTGAATTGTCGCAGATGCGCAGACAGGCGGCCCTGCAGGCGGAAGAGCACGCCAGACGTACCGCTGCGGAAGAAGCCGATCGCCGCAAGGACGAGTTTCTCGGGATGCTGGCTCATGAGCTGCGCAATCCGCTGGGCCCTATTCTCAACGCCTCACAACTGTTGCGGCGATTAGGATCCAAGGATCGACCTCTGGTACAAGCGGGCGATATTATAGAGCGCCAGGTCATGCATATGACCCGCCTGATTGATGATTTGCTGGATGCCAACCGCATCGCCCGCGGCAAGATATTGCTGCGCAAGGAGCGTTGCGATTTGTCGCAGATTGTCCGTCAGACAGCAGAAGATTATGCCAGTATTTTTGATGCCAGCGGTCTCACGCTGGAGATTCGCAAGCCGGCGACTTCTTTCTGGGTAGAAGGTGATCCAACACGGTTGGCGCAGGCGATCGGGAATTTGTTGCACAACGCCCATAAATTCACCAACCCGGGCGGCACCGTGACGGTTTCAATGGAGCGCAGCGAAGATGGCCAGAGTGTCGTCACCACGGTTGCTGACACCGGAATCGGTATCGATTCTAAAATACTCCCCTCGATTTTTGATGTGTTTCGTCAAGCAGAGCAGGGCCTTGATCGCAGTCGGGGAGGGCTTGGGCTCGGCCTTGCCTTGGTAAAAGGGCTTGTGGAATTGCATGAGGGAGAGATCCATGCCCGTAGCGATGGCCTAAGCAAAGGATCACGGTTTTCTATCCATTTGCCGCTGGAGCAGGCACCTGCCAAAGTTGCTGAGACTCGTGCAGCCGAGGTGCCATCGGCTAAAGCAACGAAATGCCGTGTGCTGGTGATTGAGGATAATCGTGATGCTGCGGAAAGTGCCAGCATGCTTTTAAGTATGGAAGGATATGAGGTCAAGACAGCCTATACCGGCTCCGACGGTTTGGCGGCCGCACGTGCTTTTCAACCCCAAGTGGTTTTGTGTGATATCGGCCTGCCGGGGATGGATGGATATGAGGTAGCCCGCGTCATCCGCGAAGATGTAACGATGCCTTCTCCCTATATCATCGCGCTTACCGGCTATGGCCGCGACGAGGATCGTAAGCAGGCTCACGAAGCCGGGTTCGATCAGCATTTAACTAAGCCTATTGATTATAACAATCTCCGCCGCACTCTTGCTGGCGTTCCGCTGCGCGCCTAAGGCTATTTATTAACAGCAATTTTATATTTACCTTTCCGTTTCACACGGAGATTTTACCGTGTTTATGCTTAAATGAGAGTAGGTAGTTCAGCAAAATTGCGACCTGCTCGAAACCCGTGGCACACGAATTTTAAAGCATATGTGCCGGTAAATGTATTCTGAAGATTTCAGTAAGTGTGCCCCGGTTTCGCTTTTCGCATAATGGAGGTAGTTATGATTGCTGCAGTTGCGCAGACGCAAGCAGTGCCGCCGGTAACTCCGGTGCAGTTTAACGGAGCCCAGGCCACCACGGTCGGGGCCAACGACAATAATGTCAATGCATTGACGGCGTTCGAAGAGATCATGGCGCTGCAGGGTGAAGATCAGTTATTTAATACCACTGCGTCTACCTCCAACCCTAACGAGATCACCACGCTGGAAGAAGCAAATCTGCTTAATCTATCCCCGCAAGCCCTGGAAACTCTTAACGGAGTAAACGTGTTGAACACCCTCAATGTCACCGATACCACTGGCACCCCCCTGACCACGGCCCAGTTGCAGGAAATCGCTGGAATTGCTGCCCAGTTTGCCAATTCGCCCCTGACAGAAGCAACCCTTTCGCAGATAGAAAGCGCTCTCCAAGCAGCTGGCTTTGTTAATCCTCAGCAGATTTCGCTTCAGGATATGCTGGTGGCCATGAACTATATGGCATTGTCTCCCGTCTATGATGTGGCCGATGATCAGGCGGCGCTTAATGATCTAATGGCTTCGGACCTGCTGAATGCCTAGCACTAACGGATTTGCGGATGCGCTCTAAGCGCTACGTTGCTTTCTGCTGATCCTTGCGGTTTGCTTGGCGAGTAAGGATTTAAGCTGTCCCATATCAAGGGGTTTTACGAGATGATAATGAAAGCCTGCCAACGTGGTCAGATTGCTTGTAGCTTCCGTTCCTAAACCGGTTTGCGCAATAAATAGCGTATCCTTCAATCTGCGATCCTCACGCATGGTCAGGCATGTTTCATAGCCGTTCATGGCCGGCATGCCAAGATCGAGCAGCACAACATCGGGCACAAAGCTATGGCTCATCTTTACGGCGCTTGTTCCATCAAGTGCTATATGTACACCGTAACCCCACCCGCTTACGGCCAACGCCAACGTCTTGGCGGATAGATAATTATCGTCTACTATCAATATGTTAGATTTCATTTGCGCCAAACCACAGGTTTGCGGTTTCATCCTCCGGTAATTATGCCACAAAAGGTATAAATTCTCCATTTGCTACCGCTTCGTATATGCGCAGACAATGATAGCATAGCGCGCGGAGGGTTCTCAAATACTTATGGATTCTTTATACGTATCCTTATTCTGTTTTACGACAATATGAAGCTATAAACAAGGAAGCGGGAGCCACCATTGCCTACTGATCGGGATAAAAGAAAATATCTAGATAGCCGGTATACCGTTACTATCCTGGCCTTGGCTTTGGTGTATTTCTGTGGTGCCAAGCTTGGCCTTGCCATGGCGTTTGAGGCGGAACAGGTGACGGTGGTATGGCCGCCCACAGGGATTGCGCTGGCAGCGGTTGTGCTGTTTGGTTACCGCGTGTGGCCTGGCGTCTTGCTCGGAGCATTTCTTGCCAATATTACTGCGCATGAGACGATAGCCACTGCCAGCGGTATTGCTATTGGAAATACGCTGGAAGCGCTTGCTGCCGCTATTATGTTGCAGCGTTTTGCCGGGTTTGAATGCAGCATCAGCCGTGTTCGGGATGTGGCAAGTCTGGTCATATTTTCTGCGATCTTAAGCACAATGATCAGTGCTACTGTCGGGGTCACCAGTCTTTGTCTTGGGGGTGTACAACCCTGGGATAGTTATCGCTCCCTATGGCAGCTCTGGTGGTTGGGTGATGCCACGGGTGCGTTGACATTCGCGCCGGTATTGCTTGCCTGGGGCGCCCGTTCCCGCTTTTCTGCCGCATCCTATGGCATCGAATTTCTGGCATTGCTAGGGCTGCTGGCGATCGCATGCGCTGTGATATTTTTTCGGGTACCTGCTGCGGGCATTAGCGGGTATTTCTTTGTCTATCTGATTTTTCCGTTCGTCATCTGGGCTTCGCTGCGCTTCGGCCAGCGGGGGGCGACTCTTGTAACGTTGATCGCTTTATGCATTGCTATCCGCTCCACTATCCACGGGTCCGGTCCTTTTGCTGCCGTCAGCGCCGATGAAGGGCTTACGCTGCTGCAGGTTTTTGCAGCGGTGATGGCAATGACAGGACTGTTGCTGGCGGCAGCTATTACCGAGCGTAAGCGCGCAGAAGAGGATAAGTCGTTTCTCGCATCCATCGTGCAGTTCTCCGAAGATGCTATCATTGGCAAGGATCTAAACGGCATTATCAATTTCTGGAACGGCGGCGCTGAACGGTTGTACGGATACTCAAGCGCAGAAGCCATCGGACGGTCCAGCACCTTTATCGTTCCGGATGACCGGCAGCAGGAGGAAACTCAGATTCTGGGGCGCCTGCGGCGCGGAGAACGTATAGAGCATTATGAAACGGTGCGGATGGCAAAAGATGGCCATAAGATAGATATCTCGCTTACCATATCCCCCATCCGCGATAACAAAGGTCACATTATTGGCGCTGCTAAAGTCGCCCGCGACATTACGGAGTGGAAACGAGCCGAGAAGGCACTCAAGGAAGCAGATCGCCATAAGGACGAGTTTTTAGCAATGCTCGCACACGAATTGCGCAATCCATTAGCCCCGCTCAGCAACGCGCTTTATATTGTAGAGTCAGGGGCGGATGCGGAGCAAGCTGCCAAAGCATATGCCATTATGCGCCGTCAGGTTCAACAGATGACGCGTCTGGTAGATGATCTGCTCGATGCATCGCGTATTTCGCACGGCAAGGTAGAATTGCGCAAAGAACGGATTACGCTTGCGGAGGTGATAAACAGCGCGGTTGAAACGGTAAAGCCGGCTATCGAGCGCAACCAGCACACGCTTTCCGTTCAGTTGCCGGAGCAATCGTTATGGCTTAATGTCGATCTCACACGCCTCTCTCAGGTTTTTGCCAACCTGCTAAACAATGCGGCTAAGTATACGCCTCCTGGCGGATACGTTCTTCTGAGAGCCGAGAAGCAGGAAAATAGCGTGATCGTAAGAGTCTCCGATACAGGCGTTGGCATTCCTTCCGCCATGTTGTCGCGCATATTCGACCTGTTTGCACAGGTGGATAATTCGATAGAGCGCACTCGCGGCGGGCTGGGCATCGGGTTGACGCTGGTGAAGAATCTGGTTGAGATGCATGAGGGAACGGTCGAGGCAAACAGCAAAGGAACAGGGCAGGGCAGCGAATTTATTGTGCGATTGCCTCTGGCGTCGTCTTCGTCGCAAAATGACCGCACTGATGAGCAGGAATCACGGTATCTGTCTAAAACAATGCCGGAAAGACTTCGCGTTCTGGTGGTAGATGACCATAAAATACTTGCAGAAACGCTGGGATGTATGGTGGAGCTCCTCGAACATGAGGTGAAACTGGCGCACGATGGAGACAGTGCGATAGCATTGGCTAAATCTTTTCTGCCGCACGTTATTTTGCTCGACATAGGCCTGTCGGGAATGAGCGGCTATGAAGTATGCAGACAACTCCGTGCACAAGCGGCTTTAAAGGATTGCATCATCGTGGCACAGACGGGATGGGGACAAGAAGAGCATCGCCAGCATTCGCAGGCCGCTGGTTTTGATCGTCACCTGGTTAAGCCCATAAAGCTCGAGACGCTCGAGCGATTATTTCTATCACTTTATCGTCCTTCCTTTGAGATATAGTGCCCGTTTATAGGTAGTTGAGGTAATCGCGCTCTACCGCACATATATTTTTGACAGCGTTCCACAATAACCTCCGCCCTCACCAATGATTGGCCGCAGGAGGAAATATGACACACAATTTTATGCTAGATAACCCCAGTGATCTGGATAACAGAAGTATATGGATTGCATCGCTGATGTTAATTATCTTTATTTCTACCGCGTATGGTATTTGCGAAGATATGGCACGGCGCGCCGCTGCCGGTAACGATACCAGAATTTTTGTCACTACGACTTCTGGCGTCATAGATCGCTCGACGTCCAATAACACCACCAATGGCACGGTTGCCGTTCCCAATATCGCCCCTATTCAATTTTAGCATTCAACCCAAAGGAGTTTATTATGAGACATCTACTTTCTACGACCGCCTGTATATGCATGCTCGCCTATGCGAGCGTGGCCTTTTCCCATGATGCCGATAACGCAAAGGGACAAATGGAGGGAGCGCCTTCCTATCTGGAGAATGCGATTTCGCATCTTCCCGCAGCTAAGGCACAGAAGTTTCGTGATACCATGAGAGAAGAGCATGAAGAGAATGAAGATATTTACAAAAAAATACACCAGCTGCAGGCCGAAATGCGTGCCATTTTAATGACGGAGAAGTTTGATGAAAGTGCGTTTCTTGATAAAAGCTCGGATCTGCAGACAGAGCGCGATAAGATAGGCGCAAATCGGGCGCATGCGTTTGGTGATGCTGTGGCCGATCTTTCACAAAGTGAGCGTATAACGCTAGTGCGCTCCATGACGCACCAGTACGGTAAGCGTCATAGCTATTTGCATAAAAAATCCTCTGCTCCGCAATACACCCCGAGCGGCACAGTGAAGAATCAGTAAATTTATAGAAGGTTTATAATATTCTTGAGTATGCCTATCGTTTTCTAAGGCAGTAATCGTCACAGTGAACATCTGAGCGAAAGGAGGTAAGTATCTATGGGCAATCCGCAGCAGCAACAGAACGAGCCGAGAAATCAAAATCAACGGCCATCTGAGCAGAGCGGCCAGTCGGGCTCCAAACCAAATCAGAACCCGAACCAGGCCGATCGCAATCGCGATCAGGATGATCGTGATAAGAAACGTGCCAGCGGCGAATATTAGTCGTTAGTCCGGATACCCTGCCGGATAAGCCCCCTTTTCCGGCAGGGTTCTGGGAAGTAGATTTAGCTACCAAGCAGAGGCACTATGCAAACGAAAGTGAAATCCGTGATGAAGTCGAGTCCGAATATTATCTGATATGACAGCACGCTGAAACAAGCCGCACAAAAGATGAAGTCTCTTGACTGCAGTGTGCTTCGGGTGGGGACGAAAAAGAACCTGGAAGGAATGATTACCGATCGGGACATCCTACTGGCATAATAACCACTGGGTGCGTGATCACGGCCCCAGGTAACGTTCAGGATAAGGGTTTTCCCTCCCATTGAAAAATTGTCATAGCCCAACTTACGGAAGTGACGTCGGAACATTTAGGGCGGTTCAGCCTAACGAGCAGGCGCTGCATCAGCAGGTATGACTGTCTCTGTCGTATGGGTTACAATCACACCGGCAGGTGTGCGGGGAGGAAGGCTAGTTCCCTGCGAATATACCATGATTGTTTCCGGTGCGGTAAATTGTACCATGTCGCGTGGTGTGGCGAGCACGCCGTCGATGCGATAGAGCACGCCGCCGAGTAACTGGCTCTCGCTTATCACCTTACGTCCGTTAATCTCGTACTGATCCTTAAAGGGTTCGCTTGCGATGATGTGCTCATCGTCGATGGCAAACAGGCTCATGATGCCACCGGGGTGAGTGCCAAGATCACTTAAGTGTTTTTCTCCCGGGACGATATGGTTGCGCAGTATCTCAGCAGCCTGGTGTTGGCAGGTGGTAGAATAAAAGCAGGGATATTTATCAGGTGGAAGCTTGTCAAAAGCGGCGTTTGTCGGAGCGAACACAGTGTAAGACGTGTTTTCTTTCAGCTCGTTGATAACACCCGTGTTGATCAGGCCCTGGTAAAACACCGAGAGATCCGGGCGATTCTTTAACGCTTCTTCAACCCTACTGTTATTGGCTTGCGCCGATACGACTGTGGATACTGAGAGAATGGACGTCAGCATCAGCAATTTCAGAAGCGGGTATCTCATACGATCCTCCTTGGACTTAAGGCTTGTAGAGTATTGATGCTACCGATTCCTCTCATTCTACTGCCATACGAAATGGCGGATATTATATCAATGGAATGTAAAATTGGCCGCTTGCGTTTATGTGTTGCGCCTGTCTTTCACACAGAACTTTTATGCCTGTTTTGCTAGACTATTAATCGTAACCTTAGAGTTAGGAGGGCATATGAAAGCGATCAGCAATAAAACGGCGGCTGTGATGGTTGCGGTATTGTTATTGTCGGCTTGTGGCGATACCCAGGGCCAACGTGCATTAAGCGGCGGCGCTATCGGTGCTGGTGCAGGCGCACTAGGTGGGGCTGTAATAGGTGGTAGCGTTGCCGGAGGCGCGCTGGTGGGTGGTGCACTAGGTGCCGCAACCGGTGCGTTGACTAATAAAAATCAAATCAACCTGGATCACTAACAAAACCACTTAACAAAAGGAGAATACGCGTATGCTGAGTTGGGTCATCACCTTTTTTATCCTGGCAGTGCTGGCATCGATCTTCGGATTCTGGGGGTTGGCCGGGACATTTGCGTCGATTGCACAGTTTTTAGCTGTCCTGTTTGCCGTTTTGTTCATTGCCAGCCTCGTCTATAGCCTGGTAAGCGGTCGCAGAGTCACGCCCCCGATGTAATGGAGAGCTACCCAGCCGTCTTCTCGGAGCGATTCTTACTTTCAATGCTTTGGGTAAGCGCATCCAATCCGTTCTTACTGAGAATGGAGGAGAACTCCGAACGCTGAGTGGTAATGAGGCTCACCCCTTCAATAATGATGTCGCGTATTTTAAACTGCCCATTATCGCTTTGCTGAAGCTGATAACCGGCATCGGTCTGCTGCTGGTCAGGTGCGTTGGGGGAGTTGATAGTCATATGCACTGAGAATCGTCCGCTGCCGTCATCAGTGACCTTAGTAATCGTATATTTACTTCCGCTGTAATCCTTAAGATTGTGTGTATAGCGAGTAAGCAGATACTGCCGGTACGCTTGCATATAGTGAGTCATCTGCTCGGGGGTGGCCTGCTGTGCACCGCGTCCCAGTACGAACTTTGCCATCCAATCGATATCTACATTGTCAGCAAAGATCTGTTGCACTTGTTTTTCTTTTTGTTCCTCACCTATGCCGGGTTGATTGACAACGGCGAGGACACGTGTTCCCACGCTGTCAGCATAATGTTTGGCATCATCGGTCGCAGCTGCTTGCGTCCCAGAGGCGGCAAACAAAAGCGTAAATAACAGAACGGATGCCGTGAGATATTTCTGCGCCATGGTAGCCTCCATTATGCGAGTTAAGCTGAAAAGGAGATCTAAGCAGAGGCGGTATAAATAAGATATATGCCCGTGCATAAGAATGTGTCCGTTTGTGACAATGAAACAGCTTATGAAATTTTTATGAAACAACGAAATACTCAGATTAGCATCCTTATTATTTTCTCCTTACAGTTTTACTCGGGAGTAGTACGCGTGCCCATGTATAGATTCATTCCAACATTCATGTATTAGGAGAAATTATGAACAATATGGTTTCGGAGACAAGCGAGCTTAGAAAATGGCTGGAGAACAAGGCAAAGGAAGTTTGGGATAATCTGGATGATGACGAAATCGTGTTTTATGAAGACCGGCGCGAAGCGTTTGTAAAAATAGTGCGATATGAATACGGCATAAACACAGAACAGGCAGAACAGATGATGGATAAATTCCAGCAGGAAGCCATTAAGAATAGAACCAGACACGCAGCCTGATTCAGGTGCGTGTGCAAAGGAAAAAATTATGACACATATCAGAATTGCCTCCGGTGTTTTTGCGATAATGCTATGCGCAAACATGGCGTGGGCGGATGATGCTAATCGGCCCACCCTATTGCCCGCCAGTAATACGCAAACACTTGTTCGCGATCTTCCGAGTAAGGGGATAGTCAGTATCTCCGGCACGGTGGAGAAAGTGGACAGCAGTCAGAAGTTCACGCTGCGCGACAGTAGCGGAGTCATTAGCGTAAGCATGCCTGCGAAACAATCGTTGGTGCTCAAAGATGGTGAAGGCGTGAGCGTTATCGGCACAGTGAATAATGGCTTTCTGGGTCTTACGGCAAAAACTATCGATGCTACCGATGTGCAGGTGCATAAAGATTTAGGCACGGCAGTCTCGGACGCTATTACTCAGACCACAGGGATTTCGCTGGATCAGGCCAAGACCGAACAGATAAATACGTTGCCCAAACAGGGGATGGTCAAGCTCTCAGGTACGGTGCAACATGTGCAGGATGCAAAGAATTTCACTCTTAAGGATGCTACGGGAACTATTCATGTCAACGTCCAGTCGAATGAGAATGTAGTGTTGGTTAAGAATGCTGAGGTTACCGTGATAGGATATGTCCATGACGGCATTCTCGGAAAAAACATTCGGGCTACGCATGTGATGGTGACTGCCAGCACATCGCCGCAGGCGGGCATTGCCGGCAACACTCTGCGGATAGCGCAGTAAAGAAGGCAATAGCCAGGAGGCATATTATGCAGCACGAGCAAGAGAATATAGAAAATCTTATAGATGAGCTTAAGCAATTATTGCTTTCTCATGAATTTATGCTCGGTGAAGAAAGCCGTCGCCGTCAAGTGAATATATTGGAGCAATGGGCACAAGCTTATCAGCACGACCATTCATGGGAGAATAAGGACAGTCTTGTACAGATGCAGAACCTGCGGGATCGCTTAAAGCTTACAGCAGACGAGATGTACCGGCTCGAAGGAGAGGGCGGCAGTCCTCTGAATAAGGAGCAGGGAGAAAAGGTTGAGAAGCTGCTCAAAACAGTACAGCAGATCGAGAAAATCATTCTGCGCATCGACCATATGTGCCATCCGGCGCACGCAGCGGCTTAATCACGCCATCAGAAATCAAACCCATACGGCAGGGTGGAATGCAGTTCACTCTCCAGCTTTTCAAGTTGAGACGAGAGAGTTTTTATAGTTTCCTGGTTGTTTTGCGAGCTTTCTATCGCTGCCAGGGATTGTTTAGCATTCTCCAGCGAAAGATAAGCGGCGTCGCGCATACGATGATGCATGAAGAAATCTGTCAGCCGTATTTGTACCCGGACATCTTCTATCGCTACCAGAGGGACCGATTTCTGTAACAGCATTCGCATCTGATCATCGATTGTCTTTTTGGTTTGCTCTGCATCACTGATTGAGAACGTCAATGGCTTGGCAGGCGCAATGGTCGCCACAGCACTGCGTATATTACGCAACGTATAGGGCGCAGAGGGAAGCTTATCGATGATTTCCAGCAACGCAGGAAATTCCGAAGTAGTATCCGTAAGAGAAATAGGAGCTGCGGTCTTTTGTATTTTCCCCGTGTTCCCCGATCCGTATTCTATAATGACGACAGGCTGATATGCCGGGTTGCGATGCTTTTTCTTGGCGGTGTACGTCTCGAGAACCGCTAAATCAGCCGCCACGGCACTATTGGGCATTTCTTTCGCTAGCAGCAACTGCGTGCGTGCCAGGCTTAAGACATAAGCATCTGCCGGATAATGCCGTTTGGCAGAGATAGAGTGCGGTGGGTGGGGAAATAAAAAGCTGCATGTGGAAAGCGTCAGAGACAGTAAAATACACGCAATGCAGCGCACAGCAAGTGTAAGTATGATACGCATAGGTTACGCAATGTTTCCAAGGGTAATTACGAAATCTCCCTATCGTACTCTAATAGCCTTGCCAATCAAGAAAAGAAGATAAAAAAAACCCGGCGTCACAGGGAGAGACGCCGGGTATTAAAGGAAAAGTGCCTAAGGGAGCATAAGTGGGCACTTTTACAGGGGCGCATGTCAAACAGGCGGGTACGATTTCGTAGTTGCCTATTTTTCATGCCTGCAGGATGTCATTATTGCAGTTAAAGAACCATACGCATCGACCGAGAGCGTATAAATAAACCATAAATGAAATGACAATTTGCCTGCGCTCTAGATTTCAGTAGTGTGCTGCTTCACATCAGAGGCAGTACACGCTCAAAATTATGCAGATAGTTTTCTGCCAGCGTGGTGCTGATGCCGTATTTGTTATGAATAAGTACAGCTAATCTGTCACGCCATGGGCCGGCTCTATCGATTTCTTGTCGGCTTAATCGCCCCCACTGCAATAAAAGCTGTTTGCGCAGAGCTTCCCACTGACAGCTGATGGCATGAACCGCATCAGTCGTCCATGGATCGCTTGGAGTCTCGACGTTTGGATAGTTATCGTTTTCCCACTGATACATAGATATTTCGTTTCTCATTTCTTTCCCGTATGTCCCTATCGCCGGTATATATCCGTGCCGCAGTCCTGATGGCGGAAACGAAACCTCCGCATACATTGTCATGTAGCTCATAATTCGGCCTTTTTTTGCTTTCTCGGCTGGTCTTTTTAGAATGGCTCTAACCGACTAGCAACTATGGATAATTCCATTATTCACAAAATGGGTTAAAACCTCCATATGTTCCGGAGTCCCGCGTATAAATAATCCATAAAAATCAGAAAAAATAAGAAGATACGTTGGACAAAGTCCAAGAGAAGATGGTAGATTTATTTTTGACTATTCCACATCAAAAAACATCAACGGAGGTATGTGATGAATCAGAAAAAGAATACCGTGCTTGTCATAGAAGATGAGCCTCCGATTCGGAAACTGTTTAATATTTCCTTGGAAGAAGCCGGCTATAAAGTAGTTGAATGTGCCAGTGGCAAGGAGGGTATTCGTCTCGCCGCATCGATACGGCCAGAGATTATACTACTCGATCTGGGATTACCGGATATTGACGGCAAAGAAGTTATCACCAGCACGCGTGAATGGTCACAAATACCGATCATCGTATGCTCGGTACGTAATGCCGATGACGAGATAATCCAGGCGCTGGAAAGGGGAGCTGATGACTACGTGACCAAACCCTTCAATCCGGATGTATTGCTGGCGCGTATCCATGCGAATCTGCGCAAGGCAGTTACGCAGGAAGCGGGTGAGCCGGAAATTGTCAACGGTCATATCCGCATGAATCTGGTGCGCCATGAAGTATTTCTTCACGGGCAGAAAGTAGTATTCACACCAAAGGAATACGACTTGCTTCGCTATTTTCTTGTTCATCGCGGCAAGATGCTCACGCACAAGCAGATACTCAAAGATGTGTGGGGTACCGCACATCTGGATGACATGCAATATCTGCGTGTTTACGTTAGTCAGCTGCGTGAGAAAGTAGAGCCGGAACCAACCAGTCCGCGCTATATCATGACAGAGCCAGGCATCGGCTACCGCATGGAAGCCATTACGGAAGAAAATGCTTCCGCTACCCAGCAACCTGCAATGGCCACTGTCTGATTACGCCACGTATTTGGTGTTTCTGGCCTTACGCCATTTAGGCAGGTATAAGGTAAATATCGCGCCGCCCTCAGGGTGATTGGCTGCCTTCACGTAACCGCCCTGGGCTTCCATGATAGCTTTGCAGATGGCAAGCCCAAGCCCCGTACCTGCTATCTGGGAATCCTTCATCTGCAGGCGCGCATATTTGTCGAATATGTGATCTATCTTTTCTACCGGCACGCCGTGCCCATGATCGCGCACGGTGCAGAAAAATCCTTTATCCTTCTCTCCCGTCCATTGTATTTCGATGGGTGTGTGGGGGGGCGTATATTTGCAGGCGTTATCAAGAATATTCTGTAATACCTGTTCCGTCATCATGAGATCCATATACACTTCAAGCGCTTTGGCCGGCTGGTTGCTGACAATGAGAGAATGATGATTGAGGCGTTGCTCTAAGCGTGTTGTCACCTCGCGGATAAAATTATTGACATTGTACCAGTCTTGCCTGAATTCGATTTTCCCGCTCTCTAAGCGTGTCATGTCCAGAATGTTGGTGATAAAACTGTCAAGCCGTTCGGTCTCCTGCAGCGCTGTGTCGATTAATGCCTCTTGTTTCTCCAGAGTCAGGCGTTTGCCCTGTCCGCGGTAGATACTCAGCGCTCCGGCAATGGAGGCCAGCGGCGTTTTGAGGTCGTGCGAAATACTGGAGAGCAGCATCGAGCGCAATTTTTCACGCTCTTCACGCATACGTGTGGTTTCCATCGAGCGTTCAAGTTCAATATGCTCGATGATGGAAGCGGTCTGATCGGCGATCGCCGTAAGCAGGCGCCCATACCAGGCATCCAGCTGCATTCGCGTCTTAGGCCGAATTCCCAACACGCCGACTTCGCCGCCAGGTGCGAGCATAGGCTCAAAGCGCCACTGCGTTCCGGGATTGGAGGGTGATGCGATCCCGGTCGTTTTAGTTTCTTTCCAACATAAATCCAATGCTTCTCTGTCCGTCTTGCTAAGCGGGATGTTCACGGGGAAAGCCGATTCGATGCGATCGGGATTGAGTGCGGGCGGCAGAAAAAAAGCAACCTCCATTTGCAGCATGCGTGTCAATTGCTGTTGCAACGTCTCCAGTGCTTCCTGCCGCGAAGAAGCGATGGAGGCACTGCGATAGAGAGTAAAGAGTGCCTGGGTGCTCAGCTCACGTTTGGCTGCTTTTTCTGCATACCCATGCGATTGACTGGTAAAGAGCGAAATAAACAAGGCTGCTGACAGAAAGATAGTCATGTTTAATATGTCCGTCACGCTGTTAAGGTTGGACAGATAATAAGGCGCAGTAAAAAAGTAATTAATACTGAGGAAGCTTGCTGCCGACGCGATAAGCCCAGGTAACAATCCCCAGCGGCTGGCCACAAACGCACATGCGATCATAAACAGTAGCCCGATATTCTGGTTATTGATGCGGAATAATGCGGGTGGCAGAAATTTCTGCAGCAGCAAGGCGCAGATATGCGCTATTCCCACGGCAATAAGTGCATAGAACATATAAAGAGGATGAAGCCAATAGAGCTTTTCCCGCCAATTGCGCCGATAACTCTGTCCCGACAGAGGCACGATTTCCACAGTGATATGTTGCCCGCGCGCCAGACGCGCTACGCGTTCCCAAGCGGAGGCACGCCACTTGTTCCATCTACTACGTTCCGTATTGTTGCCTATGACAAGCAGTGCGATTTGCTCTTTTTCTGCTTCCAGCACCTGAGCAATGCCTTTCTCAATCGTCACCGCTTCGATGTGAGTGCTCTCTCCCCCCATTTGTTCAGCGAGCGTAAGCAGTCTCAACATTCTCTCCTGAGGACCGCTTCCCACCAGCCCTGAGTGTAAAGGCGTCTCCACGAATACAGCACGCCATCTTCCGTGCAAAGCCTGTGCGCGAATACGCGCGATGCGCAGCAAGGTCATTGCTTTAGGATGATCCTTAATGCAAGCAACAACAAGAGGGGCGGTGGTGGGAAAAGCGTGTGATTCTGTATCCATGATGTTCTATTGAATTATCAATAAGGGGAACATAAAAAATCCATAGGTTTTTCCTCCAAGTAAGGCAAACGATAAATAATACTCGATGGAGAGGTCCGTTGTCGGTATTTATGGGATTTTTATACAATAAATACGCTCATCATATAGTGGCTAGAGGCATCTTTAAAGTATATTTGAGATAGGATACTTAACCATTGGCTACTCAAAGGAGGGGTATATATGCGAAACCGGCAAAGCCAGAATTTGGCCTGTATACTGGAGAAAGACTTTTTCACGGATTTCTCGAAGCAGAATCCGCCCCAGGAAAGCGCATACCATCCCTATGAGGATATCATTCGCGAGTTGGATGCAATTTTTGACCGCATCCATGGTGGCCGCGAAAACCGGTATTCCTGCTAACAGTATTAAGCTGCCTTCTTGCTCTTTTTCGGCGTAATCACGATTCCCTCTTTATTGGTGGATAATACAACCTGGCTTCCATCCTGAATTTTGCCTTCGAGTAATTGATTAGCCAGCGGATTCTCCAGCGTGCGCTGGATGACGCGCTTTAGGGGGCGTGCGCCGTAAACCGGGTCGTAGCCGATATCAGCCAGCCAGTCGCGTGCGCTTGTCTCAAGCGTAAGCGTAATATTGCGATCGGCGAGACGTGCGGCAAGACGGCCCACCTGAATATCGACAATCGCATGCATATCTTTCTTGCGCAGGCGATTGAAGAGGATGATTTCGTCAAGGCGGTTGAGGAATTCCGGACGGAAGGCCTGGCGCACTACGCCCATCACTTGATCGCGCGTGTGGCCGCTTATCTCTTCGTCGTCCTTCTGCGCGGCAAGGAATTCTGAGCCGAGATTCGAGGTCAGCACAATCAGCGTGTTGCGAAAGTCCACAGTGCGGCCTTGGCTATCGGTGAGCCGCCCTTCGTCCAGCACTTGCAAAAGCACGTTGAACACATCCGGGTGGGCTTTCTCCACCTCGTCGAACAGTATCACCTGGTAAGGGCGGCGGCGCACGGCTTCGGTAATGATGCCACCTTCTTCATAGCCGACATATCCCGGAGGCGCGCCAATGAGGCGGGCGACTGCGTGCTTCTCCATGTATTCGGACATATCGACGCGCAGGAGCGCCGTCTCGTCGTCAAACAGGAATTCGGCGAGCGCTTTGGTAAGCTCGGTTTTGCCCACGCCAGTCGGCCCCAGAAACAGGAACGATCCGGTCGGGCGGTTGGCATCGCCTAAACCCGCGCGTGCGCGGCGCACGGCGTTAGCCACTGCGACCACGGCCTCTTCCTGGCCGATGACGCGTTTTTTGAGCATGCTCTCCATCTGCAGCAGCTTTTCGCGTTCGCCTTCGAGCATTTTGGCGACCGGAATGCCGGTCCAGCGTGAGACGATAGAGGCAATATCTTCCTCGGTCACCGCTTCTTTCATGATAGCGTTTTTGGTGGCAGCTTCCGCTTCCTTTAGTTGATCATTGAGTTTGGGGATAACGCCGTAGACGATTTCCCCCGCTTTGGCGAGGTTGCCCTCGCGTTGTGCAATGTCGCGTTGGCGCTGCGCTTCTTCGATTTGTTCCTTGAGTTTCTGCACGCTCTGCATCTGCGTTTTTTCCGACTGCCAGCGCGAGGTTAAATCGGCGCTTTCTTTTTCCAGCGTCGACAATTCGCTCTTGAGTTTCTCCAGTCGCGCTTTCGAGGCGGCATCGGATTCTTTCTTCAGCGCTTCGCGTTCAATTTTAAGCTGGATGATCTTGCGATCGAGCTCGTCGATTTCTTCCGGTTTACTGTCTACCTCCATGCGCAGGCGGCTGGCCGCTTCATCGACGAGGTCGATGGCTTTATCAGGCAGAAAACGGTCGGTAATATAGCGGTGTGCCAGTGTTGCCGCCGTGACAATTGCGCTATCGGTAATGCGAATGCCGTGATGCACTTCGTATTTTTCCTTCAGGCCGCGCAGGATAGAAATCGTATCTTCGACCGTGGGCTCAGAGACGAACACCGACTGAAAACGCCGTGCGAGTGCTGCGTCTTTTTCAATATATTTGCGATATTCATCAAGCGTCGTCGCGCCCACGCAATGCAGTTCGCCGCGCGCAAGTGCGGGCTTCAGCAGATTAGAAGCATCCATAGCGCCGTCGGTACGCCCGGCACCCACCAGCACATGCAGCTCGTCGATGAACAGGATCACTTCGCCTCCGGCATGGCCGATTTCCGACAGCACGGCTTTAAGGCGTTCCTCAAATTCGCCGCGGTATTTGGCGCCCGCGATCAATGCGCCCATATCGAGTGCGAGTAACTTTTTATTCTTCAGGCTTTCAGGCACGTCACCTGCGATAATGCGCGAGGCCAATCCTTCAACAATCGCGGTTTTGCCCACACCCGGCTCGCCGATCAGCACCGGGTTGTTCTTGGTGCGGCGTGAGAGCACCTGCATGGTGCGACGGATTTCTTCATCGCGGCCAATCACTGGGTCGAGCTTGCCCTTCTCGGCCAGGTCAGTGAGATCCTTAGTATATTTGCGCAGTGCCTCGAAGCTGTCTTCCGCGTTGGCGGAATTTGCCGCGCGGCCTTTGCGCATATCGGTAATGGCCTTATTGAGTGCCTGCGGATTAGCACCGTTCTCGCTTAAGATTTTGGCCGAAGGCGTACCTGCTCCCATGCCGATGGCTTGCAGCAAACGCTCCTGCGTTACAAATTCATCGCCTGCTTTTTTGGCAAGCTGTTGCGCACTTTCAAACACGCGTGCTGTCTCGGGTGTCAGGTGCAGTTGACCCGCGCCGCTACCTGATATGGCAGGGATGCGCGCAAGCTCTTCCTCAACACGCTTTTCCACCTGCGCCACGTTGCCGCCCGCTGCCTGGATAATCCGCTTGGCTATCCCATCCTTATCTTCCAGCAGCGCATAAAAAATATGCTCCGGCGTGAAGCGCTGGTGGCCGCGTGCGAGCGCTGACGTCTGCGCCGCCTGAACGGTGGATTGGGCTTTTTCGGTAAATTGATCAAAATTCATATCTAGCTCTTATTTCATTATGTGGATAATAGAGATATGGGAAACCTACGTCATTTATACAAGGCCCTCGCACTGTTATGTTTGATTGCGCTCAAACCGGCGCTGGCGGCCGATCCACTTGAAAATCTCAATTTTACAGGACGTTATGACTTCGATTTCAGTGGCATCCATCTGGGCTCGCTGGTTTTTTCGGTAGAGGAGGGGCAGGACAACTACTCCATCCATACGCTTATCCGCTCGGAAGGGATCGTAAACCTGTTTACGCGCCATACGAGCGATACACATGTAAATGGCCGAAAAGAAAAATACATGTATTATCCAATACATTATGAATCTAATTATAAAACAAAAGATAAACCAAGATATATTGAACTTATGTTCAATAAAAAGAATGAAGTGATTAAAGAGGTAAATATACCCCCGGAAGATCGCAATGACCGGCCGGAAGTGCCGCATGCGCTTAAGGATGGCTCCTACGATCCGTTAAGCGGCCTGATGCTGCTACGTGCAGGTGTTACCAAGCTGCGCGCGTTTGACGTCAAACGGCTTTATGAGGTGACAATAACACCAAACGGCAGAAGCGTGCTGCGTCTGCCAGTGGGCAAGCGCCAGGCGGATGCCTATATCCTTACCCGCAGGCCGCTCGGGGGGATGACACTCAAGGAAATGAAGGAGTATAATAAAGGCGAGCCGCCGCTGACGCTCTCTTTCAGCGCTGATGCCAATCGTATCCCGCTGGCTATGAGTATGCCGGTGTATTTCGGCCGCGTCGAAGGGCTGCTCGCAAAAGAATGCAAGACATGGGATGAATGCGTACGATGAGGCACAAGGCATTAGGCAGTAGGCGTATAGGGTTATTCATACTCTTTTCTTGTATAGTTGCGTCAGGCGCCGTTGCCCAGGCGCCGCAAGTCACAGCAGAGCAGAAGGACTATGTCTCTGACGTGTTGCCGTATGATATCACCACCGTGCATGATCGCGCCTTATCCCTTTTCGACAGTGACGCGCGTGATTTCTACGAAGATTATAACGGCGCGATTTACGATTTGCCTGAGCAGGCAAAGAACATCAAAGAACTCTCGCCGCAAGCGCATGATCAGTTCCTCGCTTTTCCGCTGGTGCGCCCGCAAAAATTTTATGTATTTTTGGGCGCATATTCCACGATGCAGCATATCATCCGCGATATCACTCCGCTTGCGGCTGTAGGTCGCGACAATGCGGCTCTACAGCGTTACGCGGCGTTACCGCTCGAAAAACGTGCGCAGGATATTTATCTCTGGAGCCCCGATCTGCCGTATTGGTATTCTGAGTATACCTATGATGAAAAACCGTTGCTGTTTCATTCCTTTTTCATCGTGCATCTTGCAGCGGTGGATGCGTCGCATACTCGTGTGGAAATCGTCGAGCACCAGCCGCGTGTGAAAATGGGAGAGGGATTAAACGTGGATGCGCACGGCGTGGTAGGGCATTTTCATATTCGCGAAGTGGCGCCCACCACTGGCGATCGCGAATTCCTACTTTCCTGCCTGGAGCAGTTCATCGATCGCCATGTTCCGGGACGGCATTACTTCACTTGCCGCGCTAAAGGAGAGCCGGAACCGGAGCGGCCCACGCCGTTTACTGTACCTTAAACGGCGACAGATTCCTTTTCAAGATCCAGTAAAAACTGCTTAGCCTCTTTGCCCCAGGCAAAACCGCTGACATTGCCGTTTTTGTGAATCACGCGGTGGCAGGGCACGATGATGGGAATAGGATTGCTTCCGCACGCGTTAGCCACTGGGCGTACGGCTTGCGGCTCGCTGATGGCTTCGGCAATCTGCGTATAACTCGTAGTGGTGCCATAGGGAATTCGCCGCAATTCCTGCCAGACCTTACGCTGAAGTTCCGTGCCGTCCGCCTGTATTGCAACATCAATGCTACGGCGTCGACCTTCAAGATATTCAACGATCTGCTCGCAGGCCCAGCTTACGCACTCGCTACGGCCGAACGCGCTTGCATTGTCATGCTGCATCAGAAAGGTAGCACTCAGTGCGGCTTTGTCGGTACCGTGAGCGACGTGGGTCACGGCAAGCGAGGTACCTGCCACCAGTATCTCGCCCATAGGAGAAGTAAAAACCTGGTAACCGAGCTGCATCGGGACCTCCCTTAAGCGCTTAATTTTTCCTCGTCGCTCTCTTCACTCTTATCCATCGCTTTCAGCATGCGCGAAATTTCCTCAGCGAGTGCTTTAACTTCCAGCGCGGCAGGGCTGCTTGGTGCTACTTCCGTCGCGCAGCGCCCTTCCATGAGCGCAGCAGCAAACAACACACGGTTGCCCAACGTGCTTTTGGCCAGATCGGGCAGTTCCTTGGCGATGGCGGGCGCCAATTTGGAGTTGGCGGAGACACGGTTGAGCACCACACGCACGGGAATATTCTCGGCCTTGGCAAGATCGAGCGTAGCTTTGGTGGCCCAGAGATCGGTGGGGCTGGGCTGCACCGGCACGATGATCATGTCGGCACTCCTGATAGCGGTGCGTGCCTCGGTCTCGGTATGCGGTGGGCTATCGATGATAATGATGTCGTGATTGCGGCGCAGGCGGGCAATTTCACTGCCCACACGCCAGCCGGAAAGCGCGGTGAAGGTGACGCCAGTATAGCCTTCGCCGAAGCGCTCTTCGCGGATTTTGTGCCAGTGGGTGAGGCTACCTTGCGGGTCGATATCGACTACCGCCACGCGTTTGCCACGCTGGCTCCAGGCAATTGCCAGATGGGCGGCTACCGTCGTTTTTCCTGCTCCACCTTTTTGCTGCGCTATGGTAATGACTTTCTCAGACATATAGCCCTCCTTGTTAAAAACTACATTTTGTTTTAATTCGTACTCCTGCTACCAGATGTTGTCAATAAACATAGAACCCATTAGCGGCAATGCGATTATCCTTGCCGTAAAACTGCTTAGCGACGGCAAGCTCGTCGCCTTTCCGACTGAAACCGTATACGGGCTCGGCGGTGATGCGACCAATGACGCTGCAGTCGCCGAAATTTTTGCCGTCAAAGGCAGGCCTGAGTTTAATCCGCTCATTGTCCATGTGAGCGACGTGAGCATGGCGCAGCGTTTGGTGGAGTGGAACGAGGCGGCACAGAAACTTGCAAATGCATTCTGGCCGGGACCACTCACGTTAGTGTTGCCGCGATTGCCAGATTCGCCTGTATCGCTCCTTGCGAGCGCCGGGGGTGATACGCTCGGCGTGCGTTGCCCCGCGCAAGCCTCGGCGCGTGCGTTGATAATGGCTGCAGGCATTCCGCTTGCCGCACCTAGCGCCAACCGCTCCGGGCGCGTGAGCCCCACGACCGCGCAGCATGTATATGAAGAATTGGGCAACGACGTGCCGCTTATTCTTGACGGTGGCGCGTGTGAAGTCGGCATTGAATCGACCGTAATCGATATCAGCAGCGATGCGCCGGTGCTGCTACGGCCTGGGTTCATCGCTGCCGAGCAGATAGAGGCGGTGCTGGGGCGACCCCCTCACCCTAACCCTCTCCCCATTGGGGAGAGGGAAGCGAACGCACCGCGTGAGCGGGTGAGGGGGATAGATTACAGTGAGCAGCAAGTCATTCTTAAATCACCGGGCATGCTTGCAAGCCACTATGCGCCGTCACTTCCAGTGCGGCTCAATGTGACAAAACCGAAAAGCAAAGAGGCGTTGCTCGCCTTTGGAGATAGCGTACCTAAGGGTGCCAAGGCGACGTTCAATTTAAGCAAAGCGGGCGATCTTGAAGAAGCCGCCGCCAACCTTTTTGTAGCACTGCGCGCGCACGACAAACCGGACTATTCCGCCATCGCCGTCATGCCTATTCCCGAAGAAGGGCTGGGTCTTGCGATTAATGATCGATTAAAGAGGGCTGCGGCGAGGTAAATAGTCAAAAAACACAAAAGATTAACCCTTAGTTAATCTTTGGCAGGTATTATTGAGCGGTATAGTCCTTAAGCTAACGCAATTATAAGGAGCGTTTATGGCCGATGAAAAGACCCCACAAGAGTGGCTGAAAATAGCGCAGAATTTTTTTGGTTTTTTATCCCAGGCCAATCCCCAAATTCCCAACCCTCATATTACTGAGGGCACAGGTCTGCACTCCTATTTTAGGCTCGGAGGCGACGCTATGAAGTTGCAGAAGGAGATGCGTGAGTTGCTTGTACACGCAGATGCCGATGTCACTGCGTTTAATGCACCGGGAGAACATAAAACTGCCGTACAAATAGAAGCAACCATTGCCGCATTAACGAAAGATGCCGACATAGAATATGCCGTATTCCTATACAATAAAGTAAAAACAGGTCGTTTCACAGCATCTGAGGATAGCCCTGATTATTGCAGTACTACGGCAATAGAAGATGATGTTAATTGGCAGATAAAGGAAATTAAAAGCCACCTTAAGAGGGCAGGAAAAGTTGATAGTCAGGGTGAAGCTGACTTGAAAGTGCTGGAGCCTGAAGGGGGGGAATATGCAGTAAGAAAGGTTTTTCAATCGGCATTTATCAGGGAGGCGCGAAGGGACTTAGGTTACTTGCAACACGGAACTGAGTGGCCATTCGGCGAGCAGTCGTGGGAGGATATGAATGTCCTCACTTTCATTCGCTCTCTTATCAAGCAAGCTAACGATGTTTGCCCGGAAAACAAAGTGAGCTTGGCCACAATCGATCTGGATGGCAAAAAAACCGATTCAGAGATGGCAAAAGAGATTGTGACGACAGAGAAAGATTGGCACATAAAGTGGGCGCGCGAAGCTTTTGATATGATTGCGCACTATGCGGTCTATAGCACTACTCGCACCACAGACAACCGGCCGGAATATCTACCTAGTGAGGATATTAAAACACTTCGCGACCAAATTGCCAAGCACATAGCCAAGGCTGGAGTAGGCTACGAAGTGTTTGATCAGAAAAATAAAAGAACCAGTGAGGAAATGTCGGCTTACCTTTTTGAGAGCTGCAAAACGGCGCATTTAAACAGCGTGCAAAGACTTTTCATTATGTTGCAAGAACCGGATGGCGGTGGTGCTGATCGTGAAATGTTTGGCAGGAAAATGAGTAATCTCATCAAACAGATAGATAAAGAACTTAACATGCGTGGTTTTGATTCAGATACTCCGGGTGGTTTGCCGCTTACTGCACTTAATAGGCTTGGTGAAAATAGAACCGTCGATGAAATAAAAGCTATCATGAACGATGCCTTGCAATCCAATGCATTAAGAAATGCGAAGGAGTTGGTAGATCAATCAAGGGAAAAAGAGGTAACCCCGTTGGAACGAATAGCTAACATTGACTATAGCCCGGAAGGGTTAAGAAAAGCTATCCGCGATACACTCAAAGAAGGTGGTTTTGAAGTCAAGGAAGAAGCTACTACAGAAGAAATGGCCAAAGATATAGCTAAGATAATTAAGGATCGGGCTGATGCTCGGGAAATGGCGGAGCAGGGTGAAGCCCTTCGTGCGCTGGGATTAATGTACTCACCCACGAATTCACCCGCCAAATCTCCGACTATCAATGACGTGGTTCTTCCCCTGAGAGTAATACTCTCACCTACTAACTCGCCAACTACTAATGGCGAGTTTCTTCTCCCCCCAGGTACTCCTGTTAAATCACCACGTCAGTTATAAAAACGCTACTATTAATGAAATGGAGCGGGTGAAGGGAATCGAACCCTCGTTTCTAGCACAGTGGTTTTTAGTGGTTTATAATGAGGCATTTCCTTGTGTTTTCTCGGGTTTTGTTCTCAAATCACTTGCGCTACTTGCACTCGGTATGGCATAATGAATTCAGATTTTATGGCATATTTATACCGCAAAACCCGTTCTCCCTTCTGGTATGTAGTTTATTTTGACGCCAACCTCAAGGAGCTTCATCGTTCCACCGGCCTTCGTGCCGACGATCCCAATGACACTGCCAAAGCGAAGGCTCTGCGGGCTGAACTGGAGTCCAAGGAGCACCACCGCGCGCCGGTGGCCAATAGCGAGGGGTGGGATACCTGGGTTCCGAAATATTTGGAACGGCACTGTGAAACCGAGCGGACGCTGGAACGCTACGCCATCAATTGGAAATGGCTGTCCCTTTGGCTACAAAATCAGCGGCTGCATTCGCCCCGCGCCATCACCTACCGCAATGCCCTCGAATACGTTGACTGGCGCACCACGTTCAAAAAGAAAAGCGGTAAAAGCGTTGGGCGCAATACCGCCATCATGGAATTAAAGCTGCTGGCCATGATCATGGGGGAGGCGGTGCGGCTCGGCCATGCCGACGCAAACCCGCTGGTGAGCCTAAAATTGCGGCGAGACAAGGCCGCGAAAAAGCCGGAACTGACGGACGCGGAAATCAGCGAGATTCGGGAAGCCCTGAAAAGCGAGCCGGAATGGATGCAGATCACGTTTGATATTTCCCTGCATACTGGCTGCCGGTTGCGGGAAACGCGGTTGCCGCTCAACTGCATCGATTTCAAAGAGAACAAAATCACGTTCCCGTCACCCAAAGGCGGCGAAGATCGCGCGTTCTCCGTGCCGATGCCCTCCGCGCTGCGCCCGTTGCTTGAACGCGTCACCAAGACCAAGCGGAAATTCACGGTGGAATTTCCTTTCCAGCCATCGCGCCGGTGGCAGCAATTCTTCATCAAGATCGAAAAAACGCATCTGTGCTTTCACTGCCTGCGCGTCACCTACGTCAATCGGCTGCGTCGCGCCGGTGTGCCGCGTGAAGCGGCCATGCGGCTGGTGAACCATTCGTCTGATCTGATTCATCAAATTTATCAGCGGGAAAAAGTCGAGGACGTGGCGCAATGGCGTGATGCGGTTCAATTTCCGGCGTAAAGTCGAGCCGGGCGTATGTCGTCGTGACGTATAAGGAGCGCAAACGACAGCCGGGCCGATCTGGCACAAAGCAAAATCTATGCTGCGGTAGCGTCGCGTGACGGCGGCAGCGAAACACAGGCGCATCGCAGTCAGAAAAGAGCAAAATTTTAGAACAATAATTCACAAAAATTTAATGTGAAATTTGATTGACAGATGCCGTAAGACAGATGACGCTTCAAAAATAAATTCAATCCCCAAGCGGGGCAGCGAATTATGGACGACAATTTGATGGATGTGTTGAAATCTGGCTTTAGCCTTCTTTCTGATGTCTTGTTGGGTGTCCAACAAGCAAAAGATAAAAGGCCATATGGTGCTACCGGTTACGCTTCTCGGTCTGGCAGTGATCTGATCGATCTATCGGAAAAGATAACCAAGATTTCAGGCACCCATCAAGAAACCAAAGGAGACTAATTATGGATACTGAATTGGCTAATGCAGTGAAGAACGGTCTTAAACTTTTTGCCGACCTAATGTTGACTATTCAACAGGCAAAGGATGGCAGGCCGTATGGTGCTGGAGGATACGCCGCTAGAACCGCAAGTGATCTGGTAGCGACGGCGCAATCTGTGTCAAAACTGGCCAGCAATGCGAATCGCGCTCCCGCTCGGCAATTGAATTTAACGGGACATTGGAGAATGAACGATGGAACGACTGCTGATGTGTTCGATTTTTATTGTGGTTTTTTTCTGCGTGTTGTTGGTAACAAAAGGCCAACTGTCTTATATAAGGGTGGCGCACTCGTTTCCGGGGGTTCTGCAAATATATTACTTTCAGGGATAAACAGCCAAAATGACGAGGTAATTATCAAATGTGAAGCCAATGACACTAGAATGCTTGGCACATTCTGGTTTCCGACCCATCCTGAATGGGCACCTAAAATCATACAATTTGATCGACTCGATAGAACACAACCTACTTGACGCAAAACCTTGGTTGTATCTATTTGACGAGATCGTCACGTAGTCTGCTGTTCAACTCTCCGGCTTCTAGCTGCGTGCGGGTGGGGTTTGCTCACGCGATCTTAATACTGGCTCTACGTGAGTTCTAGGGGCGTGGGCTAACCTGTCCTTCAGACGGTCGCAGTCGGAATTATCAAGCATCATCATTTTAGTGGCAGCGGCGTTCGGCTCGCAGGGATTTTTTGGTGCTTGCGTCTTAGAAACCCGAAAAAAGCTGATTATTTGAAGTGTGCTCGCCCAAGCACCTGCAATGACTGTTCCCCAAACAAAGCCCTTGGCCGGAGAAAATTTCTTCAATAACTTACCAGAGAGTGCCCCGATTGTGCCACCAAGCAACGTTCCAATCACTCCAAAAAGAACGCCGAGCCGATTATCAAGATTAGCGTGAATCGTCTCTTGGTTCGACGGGGCATTTTTATCATCGCCGGTTAATGGGTGATCCTGCATTTGCTTTTGACCTTGTAAATTTGCCGGAGCGTCGGTTTCATTGATTACTACATTTCAAAGATCATGTTATCATACCTTAAAAGTGTTAAGAATTTATTACAACCGGAAGATTTTCTTAGTCTATTTGTAACGTAACCCTTGATTCGTGCATGTAGAGACTTCCTCATTTGCAGTGAAAATGAACCAGAATCACGCATTCTGTCTCACGCGCGGTGAAGGGGGGCGTTTTGTTTGACCGGAAGGGCAATCGGAAATATCTGAATGGGGTCGAGCGAAAGGCTTATTTTAGGGCTGTAAACGTTGAACCGGATGTATTATGGCGCACGTTTTTTCTCACGCTGTATTATACCGGATGCAGAATTTCGGAAGGGCTAAATCTCACGCGAGAGCGTGTTGACCTGACCGGCAAAGCCGTCGTTTTTGAAACGCTCAAACGGCGAAAGCGCGGGCATTTTCGCTCGGTGCCAGTCCCGGACAGCCTGATAAAATTGTTTGTGCAGCATATCACCGGACAAGAATCATCGGCGCGGATTTGGAACTTTTCCCGCGCGACTGCCTTCCGGCTCGTCAAAGATCGCATGACGCAAGCGGGTATCATCGGCAGAATGGCTTGCCCCAAGGGGCTGCGGCACGGTTTCGCCGTAGCCTGTATAGCGCAAGACGTTCCCCTCACCACAGTCAAAAAATGGATGGGCCATGCGCGGTTGGAAACGACAGCCATATACCTTGACGTGGCTGGTGATGAGGAACGGGAATTTGCGAAGCGTTTGTGGACGAATGGTTAAGAAATGGTTAATAATTCCAGCTTGCCAAAACGCAGAAACGGCGTAGATTTTTGACCGTGAGCCAGAATGCGTGATTCTGGCTCACCGATAAAAACTATAAACGCACTCAAAACCCAATAAAAAATGACCATACAAAAAATAATCGGGGAGCATGGGGTTCAACAGCAGCTATGCCGGGGCGGCCTGTGTCCGGCAGCCATCATTGCCGATAACGGCGATGTGTTCGTCCAGGGCTTTGTCCCGGCACCCGCCGAAGGCGCGGCACTGACCGCACCTATTGGCGAAGGCTTCGTGAGAATGCCCCGCGCGACATTTGAGAAGATCGCGCGGCAGGTGCTCGCGTCCTAATGTCCTTCCGTATTATGGTGATCATGGTGAGCCGCCGTTACTGGCGGCTCACTTTTTTCGATGATGCCGTTGATGAGCTTTTGAAATGATGGCGGGTAAAATTCGCTGAAACGTTTCCAATAGTGCTGCATGTTCCGCAGCGATAGTATATAGCCGAAGTCACGATTGAGGCTGTCCGTGAATTCCGAATCGAACTGGCCAGTTTTCTGGCAGGCGTGAATTAACGAAAGCTGGTTGAGCCACATTTGCAGGTAGCGCCGCTCCCATTTGGGATTATGGCTTTTCTCATCCTCAAGAATGTCAAATAACTTCGGGTGATCGAAGCCAAGGGCGAGCAACTGGTGATTGCGGTCGGTGACTTTGATGAGCGAGTTTAGTTCCTGCTGTCGGGTGTTGGCGCGAATCTGCCGGGTGCTGTGATGAATCTGAATCATGACCAGAATCAGGCCACCGATGATTCCGACGGTTTGCAGCAAGCTGAACCAATTGGCCAAAAGCCACACCTCTACATTCCCCGTCATCATTCCTTTTCCCCTGAGTGATAATTATGCGTTGGTCGTCTTGCGTGTGGCGATCCGCGTTGGCTTGGCGTCGGCTTTTTTCGTGGACGCACTATGTCCGAGACGCTTAATGAACTCCGCTCCTGAAACGTTGCAGGCCGCGCAGAAATCCAGCGTTTCAAAGAGATTAAGTGAACGCTCGCCAATCTCGGCTTTGCACACGTAGGATTGCGGCCTGCCTAGCTTTGCAGCAAGCGCGGCCTGACTGAGGCCCGCTTCTTCGCGGACTCGACGGAGCAACGCGCGAAGGCGTTCGTTTCGGGGTGAATATTCCATGCGGGCCGCACTCTGCCGGATAAAATAAATAATCCCAAATCAGGATGATTCGGCGGGCGTCCGCGCGGGTGCAATGCCTTTATATAGCGGCGGCGATACGTGTATAATGCGAGCCATCTGCACAGTGAGCGACACAAACAAAAAAGCCCGCCACGAATGGCGGGCCGACAGGCGGGGTGACCTGTCTTATTGCGGGGGCCGAGCGAGGCGGAAAAACATTTCGCTGATGCTCGTATCAATGGCGTTGGTGAGCGTGAAATCAACACCGCTGGTGACGATCCCGTTGGTTAACGGACTCCATACTGCCCCTTGGCCTAAGCGCGTGCTTGATTGAAGCATATAGCCACCGGGGGGAGTCGTTGGCCACGAAAATACGAACTGATTGTTCGTCACCGCGTATTGCAGCGCGGGCCGCGCCGTTGTGATCGTTCGATTACGGGTATCGGTAAAATACAGGGTGCCCGCAGCATCCACCGCAATGCCCGTCGGCAGGCCGTTCACCAGCGCCAGCGTCGTGCCGATCCAGTCGGTTCCCGACAGCGTCACCCTTTGAAGGGAGTAAGACGAGGCGAAGAAAAGGTTGCCCACGCTGTCCACGGTAATGCCAGCGGCGTTACCTATGGCGATTGGCGTCACGCTGTTAGTGCCATTTTTGGGCGCTTCGTTTTCATTTTGCACGACAAAAAGAGTCGTAACCACCCAATTGGTTCCAACCGGTGCAATCTGCCGGACATGCGTGTAATTATCCACGACATACAGTATCCCTTGAGCGTTCACCGCAATGGCCTCCGGATATTCGAAACGGGCGGTGTCGTTGGTTCCGTCAGCTATTCCTGAAATCCCCGCTTTCCCCGCGATGGTGCTCGTAATCCAGTTGGTGCCGTCCTCAACAAGCATTCGGATCGTCCGATTGCCGGTATCTGCCACATAAATCACCCCATTTTGGTCCACGGCCACGCCCTCCGGGTCGTCGAATTGTCCGACAACATTGGTGCCATCGTTGTGTCCGGCTATTCCAAAGCCGCCTGCTGTCCGCGTTCCGGCAGTTGTAACGACCCAATTGGTTCCCACATGAGTGATTTTGCGGATAAGCGATGAGCTAGTATCGGCGACGTAGAGATTCCCTGACATATCGATTGCCAGAGCCGTAGGTGAATTAAACCCGGCATCGGTATTTGTGCCGTCCATGATCGTGGATGCGTTCCCAGCGATGACGGTCAGCGGCCCACCGGGCGGGAGCATATAAATCAGCCTGCTCATCCAGACATCGCTGAAATAAACATTCCCGCCGTTATCCACGGCAATTCCACTTGGAATCGCCTGATACGAAGTCGGTGTGTATCCATCCGGCGCGACGAGCGTGCTGACCGCGTATGGAGTAAAAAAGATTGAACCGCTGGCAGTTGACCGTTCAGCGATCCCGGCGATCACAATTGCCAAAAAAATGGCGTTGAGGGCTTTCATAAAGTTTACTGATCGGATAGTGGCGTTGATGGTATTGATATCGGTGCAAACGTCCCCTCCTCAAATGAAAAGCCGGTCTCGGAGACAGGTGGATGGAACCTGCGCTGGATAAAGGTTGCACTCGGCGCGTCCCAGTGAAGAATGTAAATTTGCGGATTGTAGGTGAAGCTGCCATAGGCCCCAAGGCCCTCTTGGACAACGAGGACATCACCCACATAGTTGTTAAACAGCGCTGCCGGTAATTTTAGAACCAAATCAGGGCCGAAATACGTCTGATAATAATCCTGATTCGTCTGAATGATGTGAATATCCTCCGGCTGAATGGTGAAGTCGAATGACGTTGTGTGACCATTTGTGCCGACAGAATACAAAATGGGCGGAGTTTCTGCGCCGATCAGTATAGTTCCGGCAAGTGGCCCATATTGAGCAGGATCATTGGGAACCGTTATCATGCCCTCAACTGCTGGGTAGGTGCCGTCCGCGTTCGTGATCGTGGTGAACAACGTGGCGGTCTTGTTGGGGCTGATGCACCAGACGTTGCCGTCGCATGTTTGGTTGAAATCCCCTGTGATCGCGATCAGCCGATTGGTAAAAACGCCGGTGGTGTCGGCGTAAAGGCTGGTTACAAGCGCGGATTCATTGCTGAGGGCGAGCCAATTGAGGGTTGACGTCGAGCCGTTTGTCGAAATCCAGCCGATTTGGCCGTTGGTTCCCGTGGCAAAAAACGTAACGCTATTGGTAAAACCGCCGAGGTTCGTTTGTATAATGATTGGGTTTGGTTCGTCCCCCGAAAAACTGAGACTCGTCCAATTATTGCTGATATACATGTTCGTGCCATTCAGGCCCATTCGCGAGAATGTGATGGGAGTCCCTGTCGGTCCGCCCCCATGGGCAATGACGAGAGAGTTGGACAGCGGATGATAGGCAACGCCGGTGACATACGAGATGTTGGTCGTCACGAGTTGAAAATACGAGTTAGTAAACTTTTGGTCGATGTATTTCATCGCCGAGGCCTGAGCCGGGTTAACGACATAATTAGAGCCGGGTTGGAGTGTCATCACGACATTTTCGTCGAACACGATGCTCGAATTCGCCAATGGCGAGATCGGAATGTAATTCGGGGAGCCACCGTCGTTCATTATCAGCCATGGGCTGGTCATGTTGGTGTAGTCAATGCCATTGGTCGCCGAACCGGTGAGTGAAAAATTCACGTAATACGTGTCGCTGCCCGATACCGTGACATTGAAATAACCGGGAACTGCCGAAACGCCCGGCGCGGGCCTGACCGCGTCGGCAGCCAGAAATGGCACGACAGAAGCCAACACACTAGAAATCTGCGCCCGGAAAAACATTTGGCTGAATCCCATATATACGGGCTGGAAATACAGGATGTTGGTTGCGGCGGTCGGCGTCGTGCCGACATCATCGGTCTCCCCCGGAGTCCAATTGGTCTGGTGGTAGTATGCGAGATTCGTTGAGTATTGAAGCTGGACATAATTGGAAATCGCGCCGTGCAGTGCCAGGTAGATGTTTGAATTCGTTATGCCAACAATTTCAATCCACAGATTGGTGCCGTAGTTGTATAAGGGGTGCGTGTTGGTGACGACCTCTGTCGTCCCGTTTGTGCCGGGAGTGCCAAAGCCGGGCGGTCCGTCATCAAGTGCCTGAAAGCCGCCCCCGCCTGAACCGGTGGAAACGGTTGAGCCACCGAGAATTGAACGGGCCGATTGGCGGTCATCGACAAGCCAGCGCCCACCGCCGAGCGGATACTGCGGCAGATAATAGGGGTTTTCCGGCAAGGGCGGCGCGTTGCTTCCGTCGCGCATGGAATAAAACACGAAACCGGGCGGTGTTGGCGGGGATGTTTGTGCTTTAGCGGCAATGATTATCGCGTTGAGCGTGATGAACGAAAACAGTAGTCCGAACGAACAGATGGTCAGTCGTTTCCACATAATTCCTTTTTATTCCGATTGTCAGTTTTAGGTTTCCTTCCAAACAACATCCACGCCGAACGTAACACAATATAACAGGTTGTGAGGTTGCGCAAATCGCTTCACGCTTTTTCCTTGGCTGTCTCCAAAATGAAAAGAGGCGTGACCTACTCACGCCCCACGACAGGCACTGGTATGCCCTTACAGGAACGATTTCGGGCACGCCCAGCTAGGGCGTGCCTCGTTCTGTGTCCTGTATGTGAAATTACCAGTTTCGTCGCGGACAGCAGCCGAAGCCGCAAATCTGTGTTGATTATATTCGGTTTACATAGTGCCGTTTAGGAAGCCACTGGTCATTAACCCGGAAACGATCCGCGGGCGCAAGCAGAATTTTGCGGAAATTTTCCGTGAAAACGTTGGCCGTTATAGTCCTAATTGTCGCGGGTGACAATTTTAAGCGCGCAATATGGGCGGTGACGCCTCGCCAGTGTTTTAAATCAGGTAAGAATTATTCGGTGCGCGGCACCAGATGCACCTTGCGTGCTTTCAAAGCCGCAATGAATGTGCGGCGCACACGTTCATATAAGTGATCGGGCAGCAAGCCATATAGCACGGTGGACGGCTCGCCGTTCACCTCCATCCTGAGATCAGGCCCCGGCCATGTGAAGCGGTTCGCTTCCGTGAGCATAATCCATGAACGGGCGTCATCGAGGCCAAGGCGGCGTTTTGTGTCGGCGGGAATCTCAATCGCCAGATCGGTATCGGCAGTGCCCGGTGGCGTATGTGTGATGGGTAGCACCGTGACAACATCATTTCCTTCCCTGTTTTGCGACTGGAGAACCAGCGCGCAAGGGCGGTCTTTCACGCCTTCCTCTTGGCCGCGCAGATGTTCCGCATTCCATAGGTAGGAATAACGGATGATTTGGGAAGGCAGGGGCTTTGGGAACGACAATCGCTTAATCGGTCACTTCGTGGTTGAACGCTGCGGCCTCGGCGGGCGCACGCATCTTTTCGAGTTCCGCAATGTCTTCTTCTGTGAAATCGTCCAGCGTCATCACCCGGCGATCCCGCCTTTTGAGCCGGTCATATTCCTTTGCGGACATCAATACCATTTCCTCTAGGCCTTCGCGGGTAATGGTCACCGGCTCGGCAATCGCCATAGCCTGTATTTTGCCCCATTGCTGTTGAAACTCTCCTGCGGAAACACGCACCATGATGCACTCCCTTTTGTCACTGTTGATGGGCTATTTTACATAAAATGCCCGAAAAACGCAATAGGCTGTCACGGTGGGTAATATAATACGCTTATTAGCGAAAACGGCAAAAAACGCTAATAAGGCGTTTTCTTATTAGCGGAGGCAAAAACAGCGTGGTTTTACCGGTGGCGTCGGCCACGAGGTAAAATGAGGCGGCGCAGTGCTTGCGAGCCATCCAGCTCGCTGCGCCGCCGGTAGAATCGCAAGGGCGCAAGGCGGGGGTTTTCAGGGGCGGCACGCTCCCTGATGGCCGGTCAAGGGTGGCAACCCTTGGCAGGGAGTATGAGGGCGGCACGCCTTCGCCAGCGTGGTTCAGGAGGTGGCGCTTGAGCCTCCTGACGCGGCATGTTGCACAGCAACATGTAACCGCGCCTTTATGCTTTTCTTGCTTCGTCTTGCTTGCCTTGCGCCTTCACAATGGGCCGGGAGGTTTTGGGCAGGGTTCCGCCCTAACGGACGGCGTTGGACAACCTCATAAAAATGGCTGTCAGAGCCATTCTCCACGAGACTCAACCTAGGGTTTATGATATACTGTTCGGAATGGGAGGCAGGTTGCGACTGATAGGGTAGATGGCAATATATCGTTTGGAAGCAAAAATCATCAGCCGGGGAAAGTCTGGGCGTTCGGTCATCAGGGCGGCGGCATATCGCTCCGGCAGTATGCTCAACAAGGCCGCTTACCGCTCCGGCAATCAACTGCGGGATGAACGGGCGCAAGACACGTTCAATTACCGCCCCCGCGCGCAAGAAGTGGTGCATACCGAAATACTCGCGCCCAAAGACGGGCCGTCATGGCTGCAAGCGGAGCCGCCCAAAACCAAAGAGGACATGCACCGGCAACGGGCGATGCGCGAGCGTTTATGGAATACGATTGAGGTTGTTGAAAAACGCAAGGATGCCCGCCTTGCGCGGGAGTTTGTGCTGGCGCTCCCCCGCGAGCTTACACTGGATCAACAGGTCGAACTGGTGCGGGGCTGGTGCGACAAGGAATTTGTCAGCAAGGGGCTGGTCGTGGATTTTGCGATCCATAAATCAAAATTGGGATTGAACCCTCATGCGCATGTGCTTTGCACCACGCGGCCCGTGGAGGGTGAAGGATTCGGGAAGAAGCCCAGCACGGCAGGCCACTTTAATCAGCGCGGTGTCGTGGGTAAGAGCGGCAAATCAGAACTTCACGCATGGCGCGACTCATGGGCGCAGGATGAGAACGCCGCTTTGGAAAAAACCGGACGGCCTGAGCGTGTCGATCACCGCTCACTCAAAGCTCGCGGCATCGACCTAGCGCCGGAGCCGAAATTGGGCGTTGCCGCCACAGCGATGAAACGCCGGGGGCAGGATTCCGAGCGTTTCAAGCTGTGGCGGTATATCAAGTCACTGAATTTTTCCCGCTCGTGGACTCGGAGCATTGAGAAAAACGGAGAGGTCGATCAACACGGCATGGGTAAGACGTGGTGGGAGCGGTCGCTGATTTTCTCCTCCAAAGCCCGCGAATCGGTCAGGGATACCGTCATGGACACATGGGAAAAGCTCAAGACAACGAGGCTGGACACAAGGCATTTCGGCGGGCGCGATGTTCCGCCACCGGACAGGGGGCCGGATATGACAAGGTGACATTATGAATCCCGATCCGCTCGCAGCATATAGGAGAGTCCCGCTTGCTTCCGCTACAACGCCGCCACCGGCGGAACCGGAACAATATATGGCCTTTGGCAGCAAAGACAGAGTCCATCGGCTGCGGATTCGCAGTCTCGCCGCTCCGGTGAATGCGCCCGGCTATAATATCCTGCTCAATGTCATTTATGACGGCCAGCACGGCACGCATTTCCTGCTGGTATATAGCGTCCTGATGGTGAGGGTGCAGGGCCGGAATCTCCAAAAGGTGATATATGCAATTGAAAACGAGAAGGCGGATTTCATTCAGGAGTTCGATCCGGAAAGATGGCCGCAGCCAGCGGACGCGATAGCGCCGTTTATCGAGTCGATTGAGATTAAGGTCGTCGAGAGCAGCGCGGCAAACACGGAGGCGACACGGGAAAATGAATTTGCGTAGTGATGAAAATGGCCTGTTCGGTTTTGGTCAGAGAGCATGACAGGAAAGGGAGAAAGTGAAATTATGAAGCGCCACACTGAGGACAAGCAATTGCAAGGCATCACGCTTGATGCCGTCATGGAAAAGCGCCGACTGGATCAAGCATTAAATGCCAAGGAATTTGCCGTGTGCGCCGGGGTGTCGTATTCAACGGCGCGTGAATGGTTTCACGCGCCGGGATTTCCCGTGTTTCGCGGTGTCATTTTCTGGCAGGATTTCGTGCAGTGGCGCACGAATCAAAATGGCTCTGTCAGCAAGCCCGAAAACCTTCCACGCAATAATGGTGTTCCTGTTGCAACTACTGTGGGCCTTCCTCCTCGCGCTGCGCGAATTCTGCTCGACGCCTGAATTTTTCAGGTTGTTGGAAAACATCCGCACACGAATGCGATCACGCACGTTATTTCACATGCGAATTATAGGTGAAATGAATTTATTGTGGAGGGTCGATTTACTTGCACTTTACTTGCACAATCGCGTAAGTCATTGATTTACAATGGAGCGGGTGAAGGGAATCGAACCCTCGTATGCAGCTTGGGAAGCTGCCGTTCTACCATTGAACTACACCCGCAAAAGAAAGGCATTAGGCACGAGGCATTAGGGATTTTTATACACTCATGCCTATTGCCTAAAGCCTATTCCCTAAAGCCTATTCCCTAATGCCTTACCTATTTTCCCTCGTCTTGGCAAACGTGATGCCTTTCCAGTCGGACTGGATACGCTCTAAGTGCCAGTCGTTGGGCGCAAGGTAGGCGAGCGCACCGGTGGCATCTTCCGCGAGGCTATGCAGGTTTTTATCGGTGAACTGCTTGAGCAGCACCGGGTCGTCACATCTGATCCAGCGTGCGGTGGTGTAATTGATTTCTTCAAATCCGCCTTTGACGTTATATTCGCTGGCAAGACGGGAGGCGATCACATCGAACTGTAGCGCACCCACCACGCCGATGATCCAGTTGCTGCCATTGAGCGGTTTGAAAATCTGCGAAGCCCCTTCCTGCGAGAGTTCTTCGAGCGCTTTTTTGAGCTGCTTGGAGCGCATCGGGTCGTCGAGCCGTGCGCGCTGGAACAGCTCCGGCGCAAAACTTGGGATTCCGGTGAAATGGAGCGTCTCGCCTTCGGTCAAAGCATCACCAATCGAAAGATTGCCGTGATTGGGAATGCCGATGATGTCGCCCGGAAACGCTTCTTCCGCTAGCTCGCGCTCGCGCGCAAGGAACAGCACCGGGTTGTTGAGTGTGATGGTCTTGCCGCTCCTCACATGCAGCACCTTCATGCCGCGCGTATAGCGCCCCGAGCAAATGCGCACGAATGCGATACGGTCGCGGTGGTTCTTATCCATATTGGCCTGCACTTTGAACACAAAGCCGGAGAATTTGGGCTCGGTGGGCAGCACTTCGCGTGAGTCGGTCTTCTGCGGTCTGGGTGAAGGCGCCATCTCGCAGACGGCGTTCAGCAACTCGCGCACACCGAAGTTATGCAGCGCGCTGCCGAAGAACACCGGTGTCAGGTGGCCTTCAAGATAAGCCTCGCGGTCAAACGGCTTGCAGGCGGCGCGTACCATTTCCACTTCCTCGCGGAAGTGCGCGAGTTCGGCTTCGGGAATGAGCTCGGCGAGTTTAGGGTCATTAATGCCTTTGCATTCGATGCTTTCGGAGATGCTCTCGCCCGCGCCGGAATCAAACAGGTAAAGCCGGTCATGTATAATGTCGAACGAGCCCTTGAAGCGCTCGCCCATGCCAATCGGCCAGGTAATCGGCGTGACGTCGAGCGCGAGTGTCTTTTCGATTTCGTCGAGCAGCGTGAAGGGGTCTCGCGCTTCGCGGTCCATCTTGTTGATGAAAGTGAGTATCGGCGTGTCGCGCAGGCGGCAGACTTCGAACAATTTACGCGTCTGCGCTTCGATGCCCTTGGCGGCATCCAGCACCATCACGGCGGAGTCGACCGCAGTGAGCGTGCGGTAAGTATCTTCCGAGAAATCCTTATGGCCGGGTGTGTCGAGCAGGTTAACGGTGTGGCCCTTGTACTCAAACGTCATCACCGAGGCAGTCACCGAGATACCGCGCTGCTGCTCGATCGCCATCCAGTCAGATCTGGCGTGCCTTGCCGCGCCGCGCGCCTTCACCGCACCGGCAAGATGAATCGCGCCGCCGAACAGCAGCAGCTTTTCAGTCAGCGTCGTCTTGCCCGCGTCAGGGTGCGAGATAATAGCGAACGTGCGGCGGGTGGTGACGGGAGTGGACATAATTTTCTACGCTTTCGGCGCAGTCAATACGCGAGCGGCGCTAAAACGCAAGCGGAAATAGAGTAGGGCAGTGATAGCAAGCGCCATCATCGAGAGGAACCCGCCCGCCTTTTCACCCGCTAGCTGGAAGCTAAGCTCGATATCATGCTCTCCTGCCGGAATATCCACCAGCATCAGGCCCCGTGGTGAAGGGCGGATGGGCAGAAGATTGCTGCCTTCCT
>Ga0206965_10031_pt1 | contig 40402 bp, 34 predicted proteins | sample Alteio_BWOrgHeat_26_FD_152973 | JGI IMG/M metagenome (GOLD analysis project Ga0206965, IMG submission 152973) | Enriched cells from forest soil in Barre Woods Harvard Forest LTER site, Petersham, Massachusetts, United States -... | ecosystem: Environmental > Terrestrial > Soil > Temperate forest >...
TGCTGTTCATCGCCACCTTGTTCCTGCGCAATCAGATTCGCCCTATCCGCAAGCTGGCCGAGGCGGCGGAAAGCTTCGGTAAAGGGCAGGATATTGCTGATTTCCGTCCGCAAGGTGCCGACGAAGTACGCCAAGCGGGCCGCTCTTTCATCGCCATGCGCGAGAGGCTCAAGCGTATGCTGAGCGCGCGCACGGAAATGCTTGCGGCAATCTCACATGATCTGCGCACGCCGCTCACCCGCATGCGTTTGGCACTTGCCATGCTCACCGATCAAAAACATGTGAAGCCGCTCTTGGCGGATGTGCAGGATATGGAGCGCATGATTCAGGAATATCTCGAATTTGCGCGCGGCGAGGGGGGGGGAGCAACCCCGCCGTGTGAGGCTTTCAGCGCTGCTAGGAGACATTATCAGCCCGTATGTGCAGCGTGGCGCAGATGTACAACTTTCACTGCAGTCCGATCCGGAAGTCACCGTGTTTTATAACGCCATGCGCCGCTGTCTCTATAACGTGATTGATAATGCGCTGCGCTACGGTACGCGCTGCCAGGTGCAGGCGGAGGAAATGGCGCGGCGTGCGGAAATTATCATTGAGGATGACGGCCCCGGCATTCCCCCCGAACAACGCGAGCTGGCTCTGCAGCCATTTAAGCGCCTTGACCCCTCGCGCAATCTCGACACCGGTGGGGCGGGCTTAGGACTTTCGATTGTGCAGGATATTGTGTTGCGCCACGGTGGCGAATTGTCACTCGAAGACTCGCCGCTTGGGGGCTTGAGGGTCAGGATACAGTTGCCGCTTTAGGAACGGCCTGTAAAGCGGTCGTATGGTTTTCCGTATGTGGGGGTATTAACATCCAAATGTTCGTTGAATATAGCATCGTCGATGCGGCGCTGTGTTAGTTCGTCGAGTTTGATCCCCGCGCCTCTTAATTCTTCACAAGCATTAGTGTCTTTTGCGACTTTCTCAGCTTTATTGCTCGCGAGTGTATACTGATATGTTCGGCTTTCTCGAATGTCTCGTTCTTGTTCTGCGCTAAGGGATGGGGCAAGCGATTTTACGCTATTTATAAAGCTTTCGATATCTGCTTCAGGAGGGCAAGCAATTTCCAGTATAAGTGACTTATGGTAAACATGAAGAACTGGTTTGCCGGGCCGCCTTTTTGTGGCATCGCCAATGACATAGATCTGCAATTGATACCCAGATTGGGAATCAATAAAGGGTGTTGTAAGTCTATAACGGTTAAGGTTGTGTGTCATACCGTCTGATTACGCCAACTCATCCTCTTCCTGAGCGGAATCTTTGGCATTGGGTGAGGCTTTTTCGTAGACGAAAGTAAGCTCACGGTCCTTGACGTCGATGCGTACCGTGCCGCCTTTATGGAGCTTGCCAAATAATACTTCATCAGCGAGTGGCTTCTTGATTTTCTCGGCAATCAGGCGGGCAAGCGGACGCGCGCCGTTCTGTTTGTCGTAGCCTTTTTCACCAAGCCATACGCGTGCAGCATCCGAAAGAGCGATTATCACGTGGCGGTCAGCCAGTTGCGCTTCGAGCTTGGAGACGAATTTATCGACCACATGTGCCACGACTTCCGGCGTTAAGTGCTCAAAGCCGATGATGGCATCTAAGCGGTTGCGGAATTCCGGCATGAACATGCGCTTGATGGCGTCGGTATCCTCGCCTTCGCGTTCCTCACGGCCAAAGCCCAGAGCGGGTTTGCTCATGTCGAATGCACCAGCGTTGCTGGTCATGATGAGCACGACGTTGCGGAAGTCGATCGTCTTGCCGTTATGGTCGGTAAGTTTGCCGTAATCCATCACCTGCAGCAGCAGGCTGTAAATATCGGGATGGGCTTTTTCGATTTCGTCGAGCAGCACCACGGCATAAGGGGTTTTGTCGATGGCATCGGTCAGCAATCCACCCTGATCGAAGCCGACATAGCCCGGAGGGGCACCGATGAGGCGCGACACAGCGTGTTTTTCCATATATTCCGACATATCGAAGCGAATCAGTTCCATGCCCATGGATTTGGCGAGCTGGTTGGCCACTTCGGTTTTGCCCACACCCGTGGGGCCGGTGAAGAGATAATTGCCGATGGGCTTGCCTTCTTCACGAAGACCCGCGCGCGACATCTTGAGCGCACCCGCCAGTGTTTCGATGGCTTTATCCTGGCCGAATACGGTGAGTTTCAGTTTCTGTTCCAGTGTGCGCAGCACTTCGGCATCGTCGATGCTGATCGACTTGGCTGGCATGCGCGCAACTTTGGCGATGATATCTTCGATTTCCTTGACCGTAATCGTCTTACGGCGTTTGGCTTCGGGCAGCAACATCTGCGCGGCACCGGCTTCATCGATGATGTCGATGGCCTTGTCCGGCAGCTTGCGGTCGTGGATATAGCGGTGCGAGAGTTCGGCGGCGGCTTTAAGCGCGCTGCCGGTATAACGCACATGGTGATGCGTTTCGTAGTAAGGTTTGAGTCCGCGCAGAATCTTGACGGTATTCTCTACACTCGGCTCATTGACATCAATCTTCTGGAAGCGGCGTGCGAGCGCACGATCCTTTTCGATATAGTTGCGGTATTCCTTATAAGTGGTCGAACCAATGCAGCGGAATGCACCGCGGGCAAGGGCAGGCTTCAGCAGGTTGCAGGCATCGAGTGCACCGCCGCTGGTGGAACCAGCGCCAATGATGCTGTGCATCTCATCGATGAACAGAATGGCACCCGGAAGTTTTTCAATATCTTTGATCACCGCCTTCATGCGTTCTTCAAAATCACCGCGGTAGCGAGTGCCGGCAAGCAGACTGCCCATGTCGAGCGAGAAGATGACGGCGTTTTTGAGTACATCGGGCACTTCATGGCGCACGATGCGAAGGGCAAGGCCTTCAGCGATGGCAGTTTTGCCCACACCGGCTTCGCCAACATAAAGCGGATTGTTCTTCGAGCGGCGGCAGAGCACCTGAATCGTGCGCTCGACTTCTTCTTCGCGGCCGACGAGGATATCGATTTTACCGTTTTCAGCCTTCTTATTGAGATTCACGCAATATTGGCTCAACGCATCGGCGGATTCCTTTTCCTTATGCGTGTGATTGCTGTTGCCGGTGGCGCGGGCGAAATGTTCTTCCGCTTCCTCTTCAATGCTGCGATGGCTGCCTGCGGCGGGGGTGCCCATGCGCTGGAAGTCGCCATATTTCACGATACCGTGCGAGATGTAGTTGACGACATCGAGGCGGTTGATGTCCTGCTCCTGCAGGAAATAGACCGCGTGCGATTCGCGTTCGGAGAAGAGTGCTACCAGCACGTTGGCGCCGGTCACTTCATGCTTGCCTGCCGACTGCACATGAATGGCAGCGCGGTGAATCACACGCTGGAATCCGGCAGTGGGTTTAGCTTCGTCGAGTTCATCGACCACGAGCGAGGTCAGATCATTTTCCAGAAAATCGGTGAGCGAGCGGCGAAGATCAGGAATGTTGATGCCGCAGCCGCGCATCACTGCCATCGCATCCGTATCCTCGGTAAGTGCGAACAGCAGGTGCTCGAGCGTTGCGTATTCATGGCGATGTTCCTTCGCGATGTGCAGCGCTTTGTGCAGCGTGTTTTCCAGATTCTTCGACAGCATAACGTTCTCCTTAAAGTGCTCGTATTGTACGCGGTTTATTTTTTTTGCCTATACTGCCGATTCTGCCATGTAATGATTAAGAAACTTCTAATGAAAGATTACTAATTCCTTACTAAATGCATTTTTCTGGGGATAACTGAAGAAAACATGGAATAACAAGGTATTATTTAAAGGCGGTTTTCAGAATATTTTTATAAAGCCACAAATAGTCATAAAATTGTCATAATTATGTGGTATAATAGATAAATTCAGCTTCTGGCATGGAGAACATAAAGTGGCTAGAATCAAAGACTTGATAGCTGCTGTTGTTGCTACAGGTGACGGCTTTGATGATGCTGTAAATGCGATCGCATCTGTAGGCGAAAATGTGTCGCTCTTATCAGGTATAGTATTGCATGCGGGGCTAGGTGATCTGGCATCACCTCAAGATCGTCGCATGATAGAAAATATGGCGCAGCAAAACGTCGCCTATAAAAAAATTTCTATTGAGCCAGGAATGATAAAGCGCGTGCAAAAATTTCTGCATGAGCTGCAACGCAGGGATGAACTCTATTATCCCTTCGCCATCACCGAACGCAACATGTTGCTTATTAGCGCGGTGGATTACGATCTCATGCGAGCCATCGCGCGTGAGCAAGCCGAAGAGGAACAAAGGGGACAAATAATTCCCACAGATACAATAATGCAGTTAATTAAATTTTAATGATTGCCACATAAAATACAGCTTCAAGCACTCTTAAAAAGAAGCGTGCATGGCAGATAATAATTCTACTACTACTGTTCTTTCAGGTAGCTATCTTGCAGAATTCAGGCGGCTTATTAAAGCCCTGAGGGATAGACATGAAAAGGAACAAGACGTTCATTTTGGAGAATGGAGCGCAGGCGCTGCAAACGATATATTGTTAAAAGCATGCTATGCGGTCAATTGGGATGATACGGTATTACATCATCGAATGATGGATAATAGCAACCTTTCTCTGGCAGAATTAAATCAACTCATCGCTCAGACGCATGGCGCTGCACAATCTTGCTTAGCACAACCACAAATTAGTACCGGAGAATTCTTACGTAAAAGTTTTCTTGAGCTCTGCGCTATTCAAAATGGAAAGCAAGACGAATATATTTGCCAGAAAATTATAGGAGTTAAACCCAGTATCTTTTTATGTTCTAGGGGAAAAGTGAGCGCCTCGTTTTTGAAAAAACGGCCGGATTTTGCGTTTATTGAATATCCCGTGACAAATCCTGAACGAGTGCCGACAAATGTTAGAGAATTTGCAGAAAAATATATATCGTCGCTCTGGGTTTATAAGCACAGGCTATGCCCAGGTCGGCTTCTGGATGTATATCACCGCGCTCGAATAGTGATAAGTCGAGTTCGATTCGAAATGAGTGCAGAAGTAGAATCAGGGTTACAAAACCATGCGCTTCGAGAGCGGCAACAGACTATTTTAAGAGACATCTGTAATAAAAGGAATCTGGATTTATCGGATTTAGAAGAAGGAATTTCATTCTGAAATTCTTATAAAGAGATAGATTGTGTTTGTGTCAGTCTACAAAACTCCTCAATGCTCAATGTCTCGGCACGGCGGGTGGGATCGATATGCGCAGCGCGTAACCAGGATTCAGTATCGGTACTAAGTGAGCCAAGCGAGGAACGCAGCATCTTGCGCCGTTGGCCGAACGCTGCGGCGAGTACCATTTCAAGGGTCTCTTTACGTGCAGGATAACGGGGAGCGGGCAGGGGGATGAGTTTTATCACGCTTGATGCCACTTTCGGTGGAGGTGTGAACGCACTTGCAGGCAGATCGAAGCAATGCTCCACGTCACATAACCACTGTGTCATCACCGAGAGGCGGCCATATTGCTTGCTGTTGGGCTCTGCCCAGAGTCTTTCACCTACTTCCTTCTGAAACATCAATGTGAGGCTCTGATAGGCACCGCTGTTTACAGCAATGTCATTTAGCCAATTAAGCAGCAGTAGCGTTCCTATGTTGTAAGGAAGGTTCGCTACAATCGCCCGGGGGGTGGGCACTTGATCGCAGGCTGAAAAAGTCAGCGCATCCTGTGCCACGATATGCAGCCGTCCGGGAAAAACATCCTCGAGCTCGCCTAGTGCGGCAATGCAACGATCATCTTTCTCGATTGCGTATACACTATGTGCATCACTTTGCAGCAGCGCGCGCGTAAGGCCGCCCGGGCCGGGGCCAACTTCGATAACATTGACACCATTTAAATCACCGCTCATGCGCACGATCTTTGCGGTGATGTTGTTATCCAGCAGGAAATGCTGCCCCAGTGATTTACGCGCGGATAAGCTGAAACGGGCAATCACTTCACGCAAGGGCGCCAGCGTTGTCACGGTTTTTCTTCCGCCGGTGCTGAAGTTGCCGCTGTCGGTGGAGCAGCAGGGGGAGTTGGTGCGGGTGCGGTAGGCGACGGTGTTGTGGGGGCAGTATCGTTAGCCGGAGCGCTTGTTGCACGGCTGCGTGGGGTAGGGCCGGACAGGCTTTGTGCAACAGCATCGTCTTCGGCACTGGAGCCCGCATTAATGGTCTGGCGCAACGCGTTGGGCATTTTGAAGTCGAGCGAGTTCAGGTTATTTTGGTCGGCTTTGGTGGCAGGCGTCTTTTCTGCTTGCGGTGCCGGCGCTGCCGGCTTGGGCACAGGTTTTGCCTCTGGCTTTGTGGACTTTACAGTGTTGGCGGGCTTAGGCACAGTCAGCAAATTCTGCGGTGCCGGCGCTTGCTCATCCAGTGTTTTAAGATAAGACTCGCGCAGCAGGACGATGGTTACCCGCCGGTTACGCGGTGAAGTAGGAGATTTGGGATCGAGTAATTCCTGATCCGCACGTCCGGTTATCTTGGCCACGCGCGCGGGCTCAAGATTGGTGGTCATCAGGAAGCGTCGGGCTGCATTGGCACGGTCGGCCGTCAGCTCCCAATTGCTATAGGTTCCGGCTTCCGCATAATTGGTCGCTTCTGTATGGCCGGTGATCGAAATGCGATTGGGCATCGCCTTGATGACTTGTGACATCAAAAGCAATATTTTCTCACCCGCCTGTGTCAGCTGTGTTCCGCCGGGCTCAAACATGGGTAATTTATCGTCGTCGATAATCTCCACCTTAAGCCCCTCGGGGGACTGTTCTACAATCACATTGTCCTTGAAATCGTGGAAATTGGGATCTTCTTCGATGGCCTGCTTGATGGATTTCTCCCCCTTCTCGAACAGATAGGCATCTTGCGTGGATTCCACGGGCGCCTGTCTTTCCTGGCGCTGTGCAGTGGGGCCCTGTGGCATGCGACCAATGATAATACCCGGCGGGCTTTTTTCTGCCACCTTACGGCCTTCATCATAGCTTGTGGTGCCACCTTTAAAACCGATACCCGCAGAGTCGCGCACGCCGATGGTCGGCGTAAAATATTCGGCAATGCCTTCTTTCTGCGACTGCGCCGTGGCTTGCAATAGCCACAGAAGCAGAAAGAATGCCATCATTGCGGTTACGAAGTCGGCGTAGGCCACTTTCCACGCGCCGCCGTGATGGCCGCCATGGCCGCCTTTCTTGATCTTTTTGATGATAATCGAGGCTTCTTTATCAGCCATAATTATCCTGCAGCCGCGGCAACATTATTAATTGCTGTTTCAGTCTCTGCGAAGTTGGGGCGTTCATGCCCATCGATACTGGCGCGGGCAAATTCCACTGAGACAACCGGGGCATTACCGTGCAGATGCGCCAGCAATGCGATTTTGATGCATTTTAGATATTTAATATCGTCTTCATAATACGTGCCGATCAGTTTGCCCATGGGGGAGACGAAACCGTACGAAAGCAACACGCCGGAGAACGTACCTACCAGGGCAGCGCCGATGAGTGAGCCCAATACGGCAGGAGGCTCAGTGATACTGCCCATTGTCGTAATCACACCGAGCACCGCTGCGACGATACCGAGGGCAGGCATGGCATCCCCCATGGTAACAACAGCACTGGAGATGCGTTCGTGTTCGTGATGATGGCTTTCCAGATCATGCTCCATCAGCTCTTCAATCTGGTAATGATCTTCTACACCCATCGTCATCACACGCAGATTGTCGCATAAAAACGAAACAGCATGATGGTTATGCAGAAACCCTGGATACTGTTTGAACAACGCGCTTTCTTCAGGATTTTCAATATGGCTTTCCATCTCGAGCATGCCTTTGGACTTCATGGTCTTAAAGACGCTATAGAGCATGGTAAGCAGTTCAAGGTATGTGGCCTTTTTATAAGGGGTGCCTTTCATGACGTATTTAAGGCTTTTGCCGACGTCTTTGACGACCTTCAGTGGATTGCCGATGAGAAAAGAGCCTAAGGCTGCGCCGCAGATGATAATAAATTCATTAGGCTGCCATAGCACCGCAAGATTGCCATGATGCATGGTATAGCCAGTGACGATCGACCCGAATACGACGATTGTGCCGATGATAAACAGCATGAAGAATGCTCCCGATATTTTTTGTTATTATAGCGAGTATGTGCCGGTCGCGCTACTGCCGCAAGCACACAGAATGAATATTATTAATGATGAAGAAATAGTTACGATTAGAAGTGCAGAATATTACAGAGACAACTTACGCTTCTTCGCTTTCAGTCTCTTCTTCGTCTTCTTCCACCATAGGAGCACGCTTAGTTTTCTTGGCGCTGCTATCCGAGGTTTTGGTCTTAACCAGTTTGCTCTTTTCCGAGTCCCAGGCGTACTGATAAACTACGGTTTTGGTGCCGGTGGTAACGATATCACCATTGGCAAGTTGAAGTACGTCAAACCCTTTTTGCAACGCTTCGTTAATGAGCGCGGAGGATTGACGTAGGTAAGCAGGATCGGTCATCATATTGACTACCGGAGATTCTAGCTCCACCTTCTTTTTGGAACCAGCTTTCTTGCTGGCCAGATTGAATTTTTTGAGTAAAGAAGTTTCCGAAGTCATAGGAGAGCTCGTAGCTGGTTTAATTTTTAATTAATATTTACTAACGGCAGATGTATTCTATCTCTGCTTTTGTGTCAAATCTTTGTAGATATATGCTGAAATATCAGCGTATAGCCTGTTTCGCAAGTAAAATATTAACAAATACGGAAATAAAAAAAGCCCGGCGAAGGGGACCCGCCGGGCTAAAGGTTACGAGCGTGATGAAGCGCTTAAGCTCTTTACTGGATAACCTGATCGAGCTCTTGCGCTAATTGGTCTACCGTTTTCAATAGGTCTGAATTGGCGCCGTAAACTTGCTGGGCCACAATCAGGTCGGTAAGCTGGGTTGAAATATTGACGTTCGATTGTTCCAGCGACTCCGCCACAATCTTCCCGGTACCACCATTACCTGTGTCGTTGAGCGTAATGGCGCCCGAGTCGATAGTCTGCTGATAGGCGGCGCCGGAGACGGCCTCCAGACCGTCAGGGTTATTCACGTTAGCGAGCGGTACCTGATACAATTCCTGCGTCTGGCCGTTGCTATAAGTAGCCACGATAAACCCTTGTTCATTGACCGTCACCCCGCTTAACTGTCCTACCGGAGAGCCGTTGGGGGTACCCGTAAGGCTCGATGCATTTGCATTCTGGCTTAAGCCGTCGGGAGGGGTCTTGCCGGAGGTGCCCCAGTTGATACTGGTGATAACGTTAGCTTTGGCGCCGATGGCGTTGGGGCCTGTATTCGTCCAGGTTATCGGTATGTTTGCACTATCAAGAGAGGGATTCGTATTACTGTTCGATGAAACTTGAACCGTTTTATAGCTTCCGTCTTCGTTGAATTCCAGAATCCCGCTTGCGATCTGTCCATCCGATGAAGCCAGTCCAGGCAGGGTTTGTACAGCGGTTGGTGGCACTGAGGCAAGTTCAACCGCCCAGGTATTAATACCGATTCGCGCAGCAAGAAAGGCCACGTTGTGGCTATTGCCCAATGAATCATAGACGGTGAAATCCTGGGTAAAAATATATTTTGATGGAATATGTCCCCCAGACAAATCTGTAGTGCTGCTCGCTGCATTGTACGTAAGCGGAAGGGTAGTTTTATATTGGTTGCCAGTAACCTGGGTTAATTGACCGCCGTTGGGACCCTGGAAACCGAGCTCCTTAAGCAGGCTTGAGGTGCCAAGGGCATTATTGCCCGCAGCGTCTGCAAACATGATTTGGTTGGTAGGTTCAGCAGCGTTAATAGTAAAGCTGGTAACGCCGGTTGAGGCTGGGACGCTGGCTGTCAGATATGTAGAATCTTGGGCCGTAACCTGGTCGGAGAGACCATTAAGAGTATTAAACCGATAAACGCCGTTAGCTGCTGCTGCATTGACGTTGGGTTGGCTACCGCTGGGAAGCCCCAGTTCCTGAACCCAGTTAATGCCGGACAGGCCGTTGCTTCCTGTAGCGTCGCCGTTGGAAAATGTCACACCCTGACTGGCATCCGTAGCGCTGATGTAGATGCGTCCGCCTTGAACAAAGGCCGTTAAAGAGCCATTGTTGGAAGCATCGTTAATCGCTGTAGCGAGGGAGGATAGAGAATTGAATTGTCCCTCAGCAGGGTTGGCTTGATTATTGTAGACGAATGTAGAAGTCAGGCCTGCTGAGGTGGTTACTTTAAAATCCAGAGCTGACACAGTGAAGTCGCTGGCTGAGGCATTCGTCAAGAAGTCACCACCAATGGACTCGGCATTGAGCATATTCCCTGTAAAAGCATAGGAACGATTCGTGACGGTTGCAGGAGTGCCTGTCCCGGCTACTCCCCCCGTATCGACTGCGCCGGCGGTAAAAGTGACGACATTACCGCTGATGGCAGTAATAGTGCGACTGCCATTAATATTAGCGGCGACGATATTACCGACACCCGTAGAGCCAGAAATATTGATGGTTCCCCCGACAACGTACTGGGAAGGATTATTGACGGTCACCTGCACATGGGCGTTCGTGCCGTTAGATACAAAGGCAGAGCTTAAAAGATTTTCAGTATCCAGCAGCGTTGCGCTGCCGTCGCCATTACTGATGGTCGCAGCAGTTCCTGTTCCGGCTACTCCCCCCGTATCGGCTGCGCCGGCGGTGAAAGTGACGACATTGCCGCTGATGGCAGTAATAGTGCGGTTGCCATTGATATGGGGCGCGCTGATATTGCCTACACCCGTAGAGTTGTAGATATTTATGGTGCCGCCGACACTATATTGAGAAGGATCAGTCACGGTTACTGTTACATTATCAGTGGTGCCATCAGATGTAAAAGCAGAACCTGCAAGATATTCGGTGTCTGCATCGCCTTCAGCTGTCAAAGTCGGGCTTGTAGTGAGACTGCCGGCAGAAGAGGTGATATCACGGCTTGTGCTGAATCCACCGTAAACAAAGCTGTCAGTCTTGAGGTTGTTGCCGGAACTGTCTTGAACAGTGACAGTAAATGCAGCGCCGCGCACCAAGCCGTTGAGAGAAGAGTTTACAATAATATCGCTCGCCGTGTTGGAGGAATTGGTAGAATCATTTGCCAAGGTTACCGTTTCTCCGGGGCCTGGGAATATAGCGGCGGACGAATTGAGGTTGCCGGCAAAGGCGAGCGTGCTAGTCGCAGTGGCGGAACTGGTGGAGTTCTGAGATACCTTGACCGTTTGCAGATTAGGGATGTTAAGGCTGGTGGATCCCCCCGTTAACGGAACGCCTTGCAGATAATAGCCTTCAGAATTGACAAAGTTGCCCTGGCTGTCCTGAGTAAAATCGCCTGCACGGGTGAGCAGCAATGTGCCCGTACCGCTTGCATTGGAATTCACTACAAAGAAGCCACCACCGTTGATGGCCATATCGGTAAACGATCCTGTGCCTTCGACGGTGCCTTGTTGGGTGACCAGCTGCTGGTTATTTCCAACCACGCCGCCAGGGGAGAAACTGGTGCCGCCTGAAGGTACAACCAGCGACTGAAAATTTGCTGAAACAGCTTTATAGCCAGTCGTATTAGCGTTGGCGATATTGTTGGAGAGGATGCCGATTGTATTAGATTGTGCGTTCAGACCCGATACGCCTGCGGATAATGCTGCAAAAAGACCCATAAAATTCTCCCTAAATTACTGTGTTAATCAAAATATGTGACCAAAAGATTATGACGCTGCTCCTGAGTGTGCTGATGTTGTCCCTGACCCAGATGGTGTTGTTCCCGATCCGGATGATGAAGACGGTGAAGATGATGAGGATGACAGTGGCGTTGTGCTGGCGGTAGGCAGATTGATCACGTTGGTAACGCTACTTACAGGAACCTGCAGCCCATTCACATCGAGCACGATAGATCCATTGGAGATAGCGGCAGAACTGACGCTGCCTGTCACGTAGGGAGTGGCAGTAATCGCGTTGCCCTGACCATCAGTTGCCGTGACGCTAACAGTATAGACCCCATCAGGCTCTTGCTTGCCGGTATAGCTGTTGACACCATTCCATTGAACGGTGTTATTGCCCTGAGCCATGCCGGCGCTGGTTACCTGACTCTGAAAGACGGTATTGCCGGAGCTGTCTTTAATGCTAACGGTGACAGAGCTTGCTGCCGTTGCGAGGTTATATGCGACAGTAGCAGCGCCATTCTGCAACCCAATTTTGTCGCCGGTTGCTTGAATGCTCGTGCCGATGAAGGAAGAGGCCGAACTTATCTGATTAGCCTGAGAGGTGCTTACCAACTGCTGTAACAAAGAGTTGGTTTGTGCCTGCTGCTGCACGCCAGCAAACTCTACCAGCTGTTGCGTAAACTGGTTCGAGTCTACCGGATTAGTGGGATCCTGATTTTTCAGCTGAGTGGTAAGCAGCGTCAGAAATGTGTTGAAATCTGTTCCCAGATTGGGAAGAGAATTGCTGCTGGTACTCCCTAGTACTACCTGTGTTGTTGCTGGCAAGTGCCTGAGTGAGAGAGGCTGCGGTACCCATAATAGTCTCCTTAATTTATACGCTGATATCCAGTCCTAATTGCGCTGGCACACGGTAAAAACCGATAGCAGCGGTATAATAGTTTTGGTCTTCTTCTGTAGTTGTGGTAGCCGCCACCTGGGTGTAGCTACCGTGTTTGCTTGCATTTTGTTGCTGTTGTTGCTGCTGACCGCTGAGATCGTAACGGATGCTGCCGTCACTTTTGATGCCTACATTGCGCAGCGCCGATTCCAGCGAATGTGCTTCGCCCTGCAATGCAGTGAGTGCCGCGCGGTTATCGGCGGTGATGATAATACCTGTCTTGCCATCCGGGCCGGTATTCATTTGTACCGTCACTCTGCCCAAATCGACAGGCTGCAGCTGGATTTTAACGATTTGGTTTCCGCCTTGGGTGGCAGCGTTACGTATCTGTACCAGGACCTGGTCAGAAACCGATGGTGCGGAAGAAGAAGCGGCGGGCAAGAATTTAATAAAATTAGTGGCGGAGGACTGGGCTAGATTATTAATAGGATTAGTATTGGGCAGTACTGTGGCCGCGTTATTTGATAATGTATTCGTGTTGGATGTTTTTGCGGGCAAGGATATTGCTGGCGCCAGATTGGCAAGAGTATTTGCAATGCTGGGCTTTGCATCCGAGGACGACAGAAGCGTGTTGATGTTTGCCAGCATCGACTGCAATGAGGTATCGGTGTTGTCTCCTGACGCTTGTAATGAGTTCGCTGCCGATAGAGTTGAAGCATTATCCACCTTTATAGGCGCAGATGTCTGCGAACTGGAGGATGCACCTAGTAGTTTATTTTCGAGAGCCTTTGCTATCTGCGCGATAAAAGCAATATCCGAGGCAGCATTCTGATCTGAGGTGTTTATTGCAGCCGCTTGTGCAGATGTCGTTGTAGAAGAAGTGGATGATGAAGAAGGCGAAGGAGTCGCTTCTTTAAGAAATGCGGCAAGCTGAGCCAGGGCTTGGGTCAGAGCGCTATCAACAGCCGTATTTTGTGCTGCCGTGGGCTGCGGTGTGGTGGTATTTGCGTTCGTGTTCGTACCCGTCGCATTTGTCGAAGAGGAGGAATCGGAGGACGATTGATCTTGAGCGGTCTGCTGCGTTGGCGTTGTTTCGCTAGGGACATTGGCTACGGTCGCCTGCGTGAGTAGCTGTTGCAGTTGTGCTAATATCGCAGAAGCTGACGCTGAGGAAGAGGATTGTCCAGCATTCACATCAACGGAAATAGTATCTTCTGACCCCTGGCTATTATTCTGCGCAGTGTTTGTCACGGGTACTTGTACTTCCGTAAACACTGCAGTCGGCAGAACAACAATGTTGCTTGGCGTATTGGGGGTGCTTTGATTGCTGGATTTTGATCCTGTGCCAGTTGCCGAAGATTTTGTCTGTGTTGAGGTTTCGCTATTGCCTTGTTGGCTGGCAGCCAGCACCTTGCCAAAATGACCACCATTGTCGGAGGTGGTGGAGGGGGCATTTCCGTTGGTGGAGCTAGAGGCGGCAGCAGCATTGCTGTTTTGCACGGACTGTGCTTGTGTCTGGTTGGCTGTATTTTGATTTTGGGTGTTATGGTCCGACGCGGCGGTAGCCGAACCAGTCGCTTGCCCCTGCTGCGATGGTTGAGGTTGCGCTGTGACTTGGATAGAAGCAATATTTATAATGCTGGTTGTCATACAAGCCTTTGTTGAACAGTTACTTATTAATAAAGCAAGGCGCATGCCAAGAAGGCAGATGAAGTAACATACTGTAATTACTATATTTATTATAGAGATGGGAAAAGCCGCAATATCAGGGCGGCAAAAAATGCCGAGTGGAATTCAGCGATATTTTAAGCTGAGAAAGTGGTGGTGCTGTCAGCCTCACCGGCTGCTGGTTTAGAGGCGGCGCCTGCTTGCGTTTTTGTCACCGGAGTATCCGTGTGTAGTGTGAGATCAATATTGTTCCAAACATCTCGCATCTGTTTAAGTTCGCCAATAATGCCGTCGCAGAGCTCTTTGCCTTCATGACGCTTAAAATTAACCGATAAGATCCGCACAGACATATTCAAGTAAAACTGATGTAGTGTCGTAGCTACATCGCCGCCTTTTTCAAAATCAAGGCTATTTTGTAGGCCAGTCATAACCTTAGATGCTTTAAGAAGCAGGTTATACCGGTCTTCGATGCGCTTTTCTTCGATCGCTTGCTGGGCCTGCTTAACAAAACGAATGGCGCCGTCATAAAGCATTACTATCTGGCGAGTCTTAGGAACCGTAAGTACTGCCTGTGAATAAGCCTGATAGGGTGATGATTTTCCAGATGCCATACACGAAAAGATCTTATCCTCCACTTGAGCTATTTGCAAGCTGTTGTGCATTGAGCATATTAAGGGAAACGTTGGCTGAACTGATAGCGGTTTCCAGGGCAGAGAATTGCTGCAAAAGTTGCGCACGCGTGGTAGCCACCTGAGTAGTGATGCTGGTGATTTGTTTATTAATAGTAGTATTTTTGGTCTGAATAGCCAATTCATCTTGGGCCAGCGAACCAGTATTTGAAGCAAGAGTGCCGGTAATCGAATTATTCAACTGATCGGCCACACCTTGTGAAAGATTGACAGTAATACCAGTAGCATCAGCATTGGTCGCATAAACAAGCTCCATGCCAGCCAAAACAGAGCTGCTAGGAGCAGTGAGCGTTATGCCATTAGCGATGGAATTGGGCGTAAGGGTAATATGCTGCACAGTGTTAGAAGAATCGGTATAGGTTGCCACATATTGCGTGCCTTCGTGCAGGCCGACGGTGGTTGGATCAAAGGCCGTTGGAGAGCCATTATGAGTATAAGCAAGTTCATACACTCCAGGAGAGGATTGCTGAACGGAGGCTGTAATACCTGTGCTGGCGGTAGCAGCATTAATATCGTTTGCGACCTGATTGAGACTATCGTTTGCAGTAAGTGTCACGCTGCCGCTGCCGCTGGGGCCGCTGATAGTATAGGTGCCTGCGGTGAACTGAGCAGTGGCGGCGCCGGATGCAACCACTACGGCAGTGGCTGACGGATCGGCCACCACGAAAAAGGGTGTTTTGCCTGTTTGATTAATATCAAGGTTGAAATTAGAGACGCCTGCCGTGGTTGGGCTTTTGTACAAGGCAACGTCGGGGGAGGAAGAAGACAGATTGGAACCGAATACATTTTCCACAGCGGCCAGATTGCTCTGTAGCGCTGACTGCAACGCGGAGCTGTCTACGGAAAGTGTGTTATCGATCTGGGGAGTCGTACCATTTGCAGGGGTATTGACAAAACTAACGCCAACTGCAGCCAAGGAATTGGGCGCAGTGCTTGCCAATCCTTTTACAATAGTAGACGCTTCATTGGTCAGTTGATTGTAAACAGTGCGAAGGGTGGTATCAGAATATAATATTGCAGAAGATGCAGGCGTTCCACTACTGTTAAGCGCTGTTTGTGTGGCATAGAAAGATAGAAAATCATTATAAGCGGTTGCAAAGCTGGTAATGCCCTGGGCAATAGTAGAAGTATCGGGTGCGACGCTAAGAGTAATATTGGCATTGCTTACCGCATTGGTATTTTGCAAAAGATTGAATGTAACGTCCGGAATAAGATCGGAAATAGCATTGGTTGAGCGGTCAACAGCGATCCCGTTGAGGTCAAACTGTGCGTCACTTCCGGTTGCCGCTGATTGAAAAGTGCTGGAACCCGCTAATGTACCACCAGAGAGGACGGTAGATGATAGGGTCAGATCAAAAGCAGTATTCATACCGGTAGTAGTGGAAGAAAACACCAGCGTGTCTGAACCGGTGGATGTTTGAATGACCTGGGCTGAAATGCCGGTGGTGGATTGGGCAGTATTAAAGTCGGCGGCAACTTGGCTTAAGGTTTGTCCCGTGGTTAAAGTAACACTACCAATGCCGCCAGGGCCTTTGATACTATAGGTGCCGGCATTAAATTGCCCCGTACCTGCTCCGGAAGCCACCACCACAGTATCTACGGATGGATTTGGCACATAATTGGCAGTGGTTTGGGCGCTCAGCACGCCGCTTGAATCGAGAATGTGAGAGGAAGCGTCTGTAAGGCTGAAATTGACAGAATGATTAGACGCGTTGGTAAATGTTAGGCTGTAAACACCTGCGTTAACCGATACCGTAGCAGTAAGCCCCGTGGTAGGGGTGGCGGCATTAAAATCATTAGCTACGTCGCTGATAGTGTCGTTCGCGTGCAAAGTTACATTGGCGGTTCCGCTGGGCCCTGCGATGGTAATAGTTCCAGCATTAAATTGCCCGCTGGTGGCGCCCGACGCCACGACTACAGCAGTGCTGGTTGAAGTGGTAGAAAATGTGGAATTGGTTATTGCATTTAATACGCCATTGGGATCCAATATGTTTGATGAAGCCGTAGCAAGATTAAAAGAAACTGGAGCACCGGTATTGGTATTGGAAAAAGTCAACGAGGGCACGCCCGAGGGGAATGTCACGCTGGCGGTTAGACCCGTTGATCCGTTTGCAGCATTAAAGTCAGCGGCCACCTGATTAAGAGTCTGTCCTGCGGTCAGGGTAACGGTGCCACTGCCGCTTGGCCCTTCGATAGTTAGAGTGCCTGCGTTAAACTGACCGCTTTGCGCGCCTGACGCCACCACAATAGGCGTAGAAGAGGCGCTTACTGTAAAGGCATTGGTTTGCTGCGTAGAAGCGGTGGCAAGGGAAGTAATATTGGAAATAGTATACGTACCCGCGGTTGCCCCTGAAGAAACACTTGCGGTCAAGAAATTTGAGGCAGGTTGAGAAGTATTGGAGGTGACAGTGCTGGTATTGACGGCCCACAGGTTGTTCGTGGGATCCGGACTTTGTGGGGTGGCAAGCAAAGCAGCGGCAGTCTGAAGAGTATTTAAAAGCTGTTGCAGTGTGCTAAGAGCACTTAACTGACTGTTGTTGACTGTAATTTGATCTTTTAGAGGGGAAATTTGTGCCGATTGAGCGGCTACAATGCCGCTAATAACCGACTGTGTATTAAGTCCGGAAGAAACACCTCCCAGAACGGTTGCGCCGCTTCCGCTGGTAAAGCTATTGCCTAGACTAATCGGTGATATTGGCATGTGTCCCTCTGCTATTTACTAGGTATTACTAGATAATCACTATTTCCGCTTAAGCGTCTATATCGACTATACAAGCAATAACTATGCCAAACCTATCCTATCAGACCTGAAGGGATAAAGGTTTGGTTTGTGGTCTTACATAGACAGGCACGGGCACATACCTGACAGTATTATCACGTTCACTGACATAGCGCGTGATATAGGCTCCTGTCGCATCTTTAAAAAGAAAAACTTCTTGGTCACTGACAGCATACACATTTTTAAAAGACAACGCGGCCTGCAAATCTGCCTGTTGCTTCTGACTTGCCGCTGAAGCTGCTTGCGATTGTGCAGCGGCAGTGGGGGAAACTTGTACCTGTTGTTGCGACGCAAATTGCTGTGCAACGGCAGGAGCGGGAGTAGTATCAGTAGAAGTCGTCTTAACCGCAGATGGCGTGATGAACTGAGATACTCCCGACACTGGAATAGATGACACATCCATAGTCGATTCTCCATGTTCCTATACATTGTGAGGGCGGGTTTAGCGCCCCCACACTGTACGGTTACCCTTAGCCTATCAGCTTGAGCAGATTCTGCGGAAGCTGGTCAGCCTGCGCTAACACCGCGATACCTGCCTGCAACTTGACCTGGTCGGTTGCAAACTGGGTCGACGTTGCTGCCACGTTGGTATCGAGCAAGCCGCTTTCCGCCGCAGTTTCATTCTGCTGAGCGCTCGTAAGAGCGTTGGTTGCATAATTGAACTGCTGTTCGTATGCGCCCGCTTGCGCGCGCAACGCTGTCACAGTGTTAAGAGCTGTCTGCACCGCAGTACTGGCTGTGGACGCATCACTCTGGCTTAACACATCTATGGAAGCATTGGCAAACAATGCGCTTGACGTTGCACTGTTCAGAGTCACTCCCAAGGTATCAGCTGAACTGGTACCGGCTTGGAATGACAGTCCGCTACCACCACCGCCAAATAGATTGTTAAATCCACTCAGGAGGCCTGAAACACCGTTGCTCGTGGTAAGGTCGATATGAGCAGCATCTGTGATACCACCGAAGTTGATAGTCACTTTCTCATTACTGGTGGTATTACCATTCAGATAGAAAGTGCCTATACCTGCAGCACCGCCCCCGAAGGTGGCAGTCGCCAAGTTGGAACCACCGGCAATAGCACCCGTAGTATAGGTATTGCCATTAAGCGTGAGAGACAATGTAGTGGCCGAAGTACCGGAAAGCGTTGCGGAGAACCCGGAAATCGACGGAATGTTAGCACCACTATAAAGCGCCGACTGAATCGTAACATTGCTACCCGTGAAGCCTGCCAATAATCCGCCAGCAGTATAATCCTCACCGTTGGCCGAAGTAGCAGCGATAGCGGAATTCGCAATCTTGGCACCCGTGCTAACATTCGTAGCATCTGCAGTTGCGATATTGCGAACCGAGTAGGCAGTAGCGCCAGAGAAGAAGGTCGTCAGCTCGCTTTGCAGTAACGTAAGATTGCCGGCGGTAGCAGCGGTAGGAAGTGCGGTGCCGCCCATCAAGATATTGATAGAGCCGCTGCCATCGGAGAGAACAAAGTTGGCGCTGGCAGTTCCCGGGACACCTCTACCAATATATGTCGATCCATTCAGAGTATAGGTGATGTCATAGTAGGCGGCAGTCTGATTATCATCACTTACTGAAAACGTACCACCTGAGAGTGCGCCGTAGAACGCCGAGTCATTGTTGGTACCAATGGTCGTATACGTAGCACTAGTAAACGGAGTGCCTGCGGTTGTAACTCCGCTTATTACGGCTGCCGTTGCGCCCGTTTCTGCAGATTGCAGTGGGTCGGAGCCTGAAATACCGCCATTGAGCAAACTGACCCCGTTGAAGTTGGTCTGATTGGCGATAGCGTTGATTTCAGAAGTAAGTGTCTGGAACTGCGCGTTTAAGAACCCGAGCTGGGTGCCGCTAAGCGTACCGTTATTTGCTTGAGCTGCGATAGCTTGCTGTTGCTGCAGGATGCTCTGAATCTGTGCCAGACCGCCGTCCGCCACCTGAAGAAGGCTGGAGCCCTGGGCAACGACCGCGATAGAACTGGTAAGCACATTTACCTGACCAGCCAGACCGGTACCTGCGGAAAGTGCGGCAACGTCGGTGGAGGCATTTACGATGCGATTACCGCTTGAGAGCGCGGCGACGTCGTTATTGGTGTTTTGGGTGGCAGTACCAATATTCAGCTGCGCCAGAAGGGCGGCTTCGTTACTGTTAATTGAACTAATGGTTGGCATAGTGGTCACTCCTACTTGGATGTTAAGAACAAAGGGCTACATGCCCGAAATTAACAGCCTGAACTCTTACGAACCCAAGACTGCTTGGATACTGTTATACCCTAAATTCGTTAACAAAGGGTTAACAGCAACCACAAAAAACGCACGGCAACAATTTTTTTGAAACCTCCCGCGTATTGTTTTTCACACGTCCATTATATAGAGACTTACTTCAGAAGTACCATATATTGTATAGCAAAGCAAGCAGAGGTTGCTTTAACAAAGACTCTCTGTGTAAATCAGGGGCTTATATTTTGGAGTTAAGTCTACTTATGGTATGGTATGGCTATTGTATCAGAAGATACCATTAAAGAATGGTTTTATAAAGGCAACGCGCTGCGCAAGGAAGGGCGTTTTGAAGAGGCGGCAACAGCGTTTCGTGCCGTGCTTACTCTTTATCCGGGGGCGCCGGAAGCGCTCGGCAATCTTGGCCTGGTACTCTATCATCTCCGCCGATACGAGGAGGCAAGAGAAGCACTCGAAGAAGCCGTGCGTATTTGTCCAACCAGCGCAGATGCATTCAATACCCTCGGGGGAGTTTATCGTGACAGCGGCCAGAATGCGCGGGCAATTCTTGCGTGGCGTAAGGCCGTGGCCCTTAAGCCGGATTACCTGAATGCATGGTATAATCTCGGTCTGGCTTTATATAATAACGGTGATCAAGAGGGGGCTATCGCTGCCTATGAGTCAGCCCTTCGCATCAATCCGGATCATGCGATTGTACTCGCGGAGTTGATCTACCGACTGCATAGTGTCTGCCGGTGGAAAAATCTGAAGGAGCTTATGGTGCGTCTGGAGCGAATACTTGCAAAGGGTGAGCAAGTTGCAAGCCCGTTTATTGTGGATTTTTATACGTCGCCGGCTCAGCAGCTTCAAAATGCGGAAAAGTTCGTGGCGCAGTTCTACCCTGGGAATACATCTTACAATTCGAAAACTATATTGCCTTCTCTTATACGTAAAGATGGCAAGCTACACATAGGGTACCTCTCTTCTGATTTCGGAGCACATGCGACATCGTTTCTGATAAGCGAGCTGTTTGAGCAGCATGACAGGAAGCAATTTGAAATCTGCATTTATTCCTCAGCCAACGATGACAGCGCTCAATCGCAGCGTATAGGCAAAGCAGCGGACAGATTTCGGGATATCAGCAGAATGGATAATGCTGCTGCCTTCGAATGTATAATTCAGGATGGCATAGATATATTAGTAGATCTTAAAGGACACACCCAGGATAACCGGATGGATGTGATGGCATCGCGCCCGGCGCCGCTTCAGATGCACTATTTGGGTTTTCCTGGAACCACGGGTGCTTCCTGTATCGATTATTTTATCAGTGATGCTGTTTTATCTCCCCCTGATACGGATAAGCATTTTTCTGAATGTCTTATACGATTGCCGCATTCCTACCAGATCAACGATCGAAAGCGGCTGGTGCCTAAGCAAGCATTGCCACGCGCGCATTATGGTTTGCCGGAGGGAAGTTTTGTATTTTGTGACTTTAACCATTCCTATAAGATTACCCCGGCAGTATTTGATATATGGATGCGGTTGCTTGCTAAAGTCGAGGGCAGCGTGCTCTGGTTGTTAGAGTGTAATAAAGAAGCTTCGGTCAATGTGAGGCATGAGGCTATGCAACGCGGCATTGATGCCTCGCGGATTATTTTAGCGCCGATTGATGATCAAGCGGCCCACCTGGCGCGGTATCGTCATGTAGACTTGGTACTGGATACTTTTCCGGTGGTAAGTCATACTACCGCCAGTGATGCGTTATGGTGTGGTGTACCGGTGGTGACTATGATAGGGGAGACATTTATTAGCCGCGTGGCGGCAAGTTTGCTGCATGCGGTGGGGTTACCGGAATTAGTAACGCACAGCTTTGCACAATACGAAGCGCTGGCGCTATCTCTGGCCAAGGATAAGGACAAACTCGATAAGCTGAAACAGCGCCTGGAGACCGATCGAATGCAAGCACCTCTTTTTGACAGTTTGGCTACTACACGTGCGTTGGAAGCGGCCTACCTGCATGCGGCTGCACTTCACGCCCGGGGGCTCTCTCCTAGGCCTTTCTCCATTTCGCCAGATTTGCATGTGTTATGACCGAAGCATCATCACACCCAGATCCGGTTAATGCGCAAGACTGGTATGCGCAGGGTCAGCAGTATCTGCAGCAAGGCGACATTGCAAAAGCCCTTACCAGTTTTAATTTGGCTCTTAAAATAAAGCCGGATTTTAAAGAAGCGGGTTTTGAGCTGGCTCGTGTACTGGAAGATACCGGACATCTTGAAACCGCTATCAAGACCCACGAATATTTGCTCAAGCTCGAGTTGGCTAGCGGAAGTCTCAAACCTCCACTGCCCTTAAGCGATGACCGGATGAAAACGGTAAAGAAGTGGTTTGAAAAAGGCCTGAAAGATCACAAGTCATGCAACTATAAAGACGCTGAAAAAGCATTTCGTAAGGTACTCGCATTATATCCCGATATGCCCGAAGCGCTAAGCAACTTGGGATTGGCGCTCTATCATCTTCATGAGTATGCGCAGGCAGAAGAGGCGGTGCTGCGGTGTTTGTGCATCAACCCCGCCCATGTCGACGCATTTAATGTGTTGGGGGTGTGTTATAAGGATACGGGGCATTATGCTAGGGCAGTTGCTGCCTGGCGTCAGGCGTTGGCGGCGCAACCCGACTATATGCCGGCGATATTGAATCTTAGCGCTATCCATTACGAGAATGAAAATGTGGTGGAAACGTTAAAAGCGCATGAGCTGGCGCTTGCCATCGAGCCCGATCACGTCGAGGTGCTCAGCAGGCTCACCGCGCTGCTCAATCCTTTTTGCGAATGGAAAAGAATCGGAGAACTCAAGGCACGAATGGAGGAGGTGGTGTCCAAGGGACAACAATCCCTGGAGCCCTTTATTACCGATGTGTTGATAGACTCCGCACCTCTGCAGCTTAATAATGCAAAACTATTTGCCGCGCAACGTTATCCTCAAGCGGTTTCCTATCAATTGAAGCGGCCATTGCCCCGGCATAAGCGCGGCGATGGCAAATTGCATATCGGCTATGCCTCGGCCGATTTTCACGGCCATGCCACGATGCGCCTTATGAGCGAGTTATTTGAGCATCATGATCACAAACGGTTTAAAATCTATGCGTATTCTTACGGCAAAGAAGATGCATATGCAGAGCGTAAGCGCCTTATGAATGCGGTGGATCAATTTCATAATATCCGTACCACGGAGGATAAAGATACAGACGCGCTTATTCGCCGCGACGGCATCGACATATTGATAGACCTTAAAGGATACACGCAGAATCAACGGTTCCGAATCATGTCTGCGCGCTCCGCACCAATACAAATGCATTATTTAGGATTTCCTGGCACGACTGGTGCACAATGCATGGATTATTTTATCACGGATCCCATCGCCTCTCCTGTCGGAGCAGAAAAAAAATTCACAGAGAATTTGATACGGTTGCCTCATTCTTATCAAATCAATGATCGCACCCGCGCGGTGCCCACCGAGGCGCTTACGCGTTCCTCCTATGGCTTGCCCGAGGAAGGTTTCGTATTTTGTGATTTTAATAATTCCTATAAGATTATCCCGTTCGTATTTGATAGTTGGATGCGATTGCTTAAAGCAGTTGAGGGCAGTGTGCTGTGGATTTACGAAACGCATCCCGAAGCCACCGCAAAACTGAAGCAGATAGCAAGCGAAAAAGGAATTGATCCTACGCGCATTATTCCTGCACCGCTCGTTTCTCAGGAAGAACACATGGCGCGTTATTTACGTGCTGATATGGTGATTGATACCTATCCGGTGGTGGGCCATACGACAACAAGTGATGCATTGTGGTGCGGTGTGCCGGTAGTGACGATGGCGGGAGAAACATTCATCAGCCGGGTGGCGGCAAGCTTGCTCCATGCGGTAGGGTTGCCCGAGCTGGTGACCACGAATCTGGCTGATTACGAGGCACTCGCACTTTCGCTTGCGCGCGATCCCGCGAGACTGAAGCAGCTCAGGCGGCATCTTGCGGAAGGACGCATGCGCTTTCCACTTTTTGATAGCATGACCACTGCCCGGGCGATCGAGAAAGCCTACCTGCATGCGGCAGAATTGCACGATCGCGGGATCCATCCCCGTTCTTTCGCCGTTACAGATGATTTACAAATCAAGGAGAATGCCCAATGAGCGCTTTGGACAAAGTGGAATTATCATTCCCCAATGGGGGAAAACACACGGTGTATTACCGTGACTCCAGCGCAAGCGACAAGCAAGTGCTTGAGCAAATTTTTTATGCTAAAAATTACAGCATAAAGTCGTTTAAGATGGCCGCGCGGCTTTATAAATATGCCTTAGCCATGGCGGGCGCAAAAAGGTTGTTGATAGTAGATGCAGGTGCCAATATTGGTGCGAGTTCCGTCTTTTTCTCTTTTTGGTTTCCGGGCAGCAAAACCATAGCCATTGAGCCGGAGAAGAACAATTTTGAGTTGCTAAAGCTTAATACAGAAGGGCTCGAGGTCGTGCCTATTGAAAGCGCAATAGACTGCGAGCCTGGCACCATATTCATACAAGATCCGGGGCTTGGCGACTGGGGATTTAGAACGGGTAAAGAGGGTAGCCATGCGGTGAAAGCCATCACCATGGATGAGATTCTCACCGATTATAAGGAAGCGGATTTTCTGCCTTTTATTTGCAAGATTGACATTGAGGGAGGCGAAGGCAGCCTTTTTAGAAAAAATTATGCTTGGATGGATAAATTTCCGCTGATCATCATCGAACTACATGACTGGATGTTACCGGGAGAGGGCAATGCAAGGAATTTTATGAAAGCGCTGCTTGAATTCAATTTCGATTTTGTCTTCAGGGGCGAGGACGTGTTTTGCTTTAATAATCGTCTTCTAAAAGACTTCGCCTAAGTCTTTTTTCACCCGCGCGATAACGCTCGTCCAGTCCCCTGATTTTGTCTGGCGAAACAGTTTTGCTGTGGGATACCAAGGAGTGTCCCGTCTATGCAGCAGCCAGCGGAAATCAGGTGAGAAGGGCAGCATTATCCATACATTTTTGCCTAGCGCTCCTGCCAGATGCGCAACGGAAGTGTCGACAGAGACCACCATATCCATTTCCGTTATCAACGCTGCCGTATCGGAAAAATCTTGCAGTTGTTGCTCGTACGTGGCGATGGGGCTCTTTGCCAAGGCTGCTTCGTCTTCTGGTTTAATTTCTTTCTGCAGCGAGTGATAGTCCGCATCCAGCTGCCACAAAGGCTCCAGCAGGTTCAGCGCTATGCTGCGGTTACGATCGTTCTTATGCAGCGCCGTACCCGACCATGTAAGCCCAATGCGCGGCCTTGTTTTTGGCCCCAACTTTTTCTGCCACGCAACACGTTTTTCCGGCGAGGCGGCCAGATAAGGAATATCGGCGGGGATGGTATCCTTCAAAGTTCCCAATGCCAGCGGCAGGCTCATAAGCGGGCAATGCAGATCAAAATGCGGCAAGGCGCTGTCCTTGGCTACTATGGAGGGATGGCTTTTGAGAGTGGACATCAATTCCACGAGTGGGGCAGGTACTTCCAGTATAACCTTGGCGCCAAGCGCCTCCACCATAGGGACATAGCGACAAAGCTGGATGGTATCCCCCAGCCCCTGTTCGACATGCAGCAGGATGGTTTTACCTGTCAGTGATTCCTTGCCCAGCCATAGAGGTTGTACAAAATCACGGGCTTTTTTATGTCCTGGCCGCAGCCAGCGCCATTCATGCAACTGCCATCCTTCTTTAAATTCGCCCAACAGCAGTTTGAGCAAACCTTTATTGAATTGTGCCAGTGCAAAGTGAGGATCAATGGCAATAGAGTGATTATAATCTTCCATGGCCCTGACATACTCGCCCAACGTCTGAAACAAAGTGCCGCGATTATTGTAAGCTTCTACGTAGGCAGGGTTAAGCGCAATCGCAGCGTTGTAAGCAGCGAGCGCTTCGATAGGTCGTCGTAATGCTTCTAGCGTCACGCCGTAATTATAATGGGCTTGCGCGTAGTTCGCTTTTAATGCGATGGCTTTTGCGTACGCTGCGCGTGCATCTTCATAGCGCTGGAGCTTGTGAAATATATTGCCCAGACTGTAATGGACTTCGGCGTAGTTAGGATGGAGTGCAAGCGCATTACCGTAACTTGCTGCAGCAGCTTCGTATTGACCTAACTCTTCCAAGGCCACCCCAAGATTCCTATGCGCATCTGTATAGCTGGGATCACAAGCAATGGCTTGCCGGTAGGCCAATACGGCTTCAGCGTAACGACTCGCGTTATAAAGAGTATTGCCCTGTTCAAGATAGAACTTAGCGTTCATGGACCACACGCCCTAGCTCTTTTACCACGTCTGCAACGACGCTCGCCCAATCATGGGCTTTCGGTTCGCGAAACAGCCGGGCCGTAGGGTACCAGAGAGAATCTTTTCTATGCATCATCCAACGCCAGTCTGGTATGAAGGGCAACATTATCCACACGGGCTTGCCGAGCGCGCCTGCCAAATGAGCTACAGACGTATCTACGGAGATAATAAGATCCATTTCTGCGGCCAATGCGGCCGTGTCAGAAAAATCCTGCAGATGTTGCGTATGAGAAGTCATAGGGCACTCAGATAAAACCCTCATATCCTCCGCTCTAATTTCCTTTTGCAGGCAGTGAAACTCCATATCCAACGCCCATAGGGGGGCAAGCGTTTCAAGAGACATACTGCGGTTGTGATCGTTTTTATGCAGCGGTATGCCTGACCACGCAAGTCCGATACGCGGCTTCGTTTTGATGCCAAGGTGTTCCTTCCATTTCGCATGTTTCTCTGGGTTGGCGTGAAGATAGGGCACATGGGCGGGAATAGTATCGCATATGGTCTCAAATGCGAGTGGCAGGCTCATCAGAGGGCAGTGTAGATTAAAGGGCGGCGGCGTGCTGCCTCTTGAAATCACTTGAGGGTTTCCCTCCAGCGTAGACATCAGAGCTATCAATGAATCAGGAACTTCGAGTATCACTTTTGCGCCCCGTGCTGCCAGCAGGGGAACGTAGCGACAAAACTGAATAGAATCCCCCAGCCCCTGTTCAGAGTGCAGTAGAATCGTCTGGTCTGAGACTGGCTCTTTGCCCAGCCACGGCGCTTGCGGATAAATATGCAAATCTCCTTCATGCTCGGGGCGCTTCCACCGCCACTCATAGAGCTCCCAGCCTTCCTTGTATTTTCCAAGCCGCAGTTGTACCAAACCTTTATTCCAATGCGCAGAAGCGTAGTCGGGGTACAGCGCAATCGCGGCGTCATACGCTTTCAATGCTTCGTCGTATTGCAGAAGCTGTTCAAGCACAATAGCCCGGTTATTCTGAAATTCATGGTTGGTAGGAGCAAGGGCAACTGCCTGGTTAGAACTTGCGAGCGCCTCTTCAAAGCCTTCAAGCTTTTCCAGTGCGTGGGAACGATTGCTATGGGCTTGCGCAAAACGGGGAGCCAGCGCAATGGCCTGTTCGCAGCTTGCTAGCGCCTCCGTATAGCGCTCAAGCTTCTGCAGGGCGTGCGCACGATTATTATGGGCTTCGGGACTGCAAGGATTAATCGCGATGGCTTGATTGCAACTTGCCAGTGCATCATCGTAGCGCTTAAGACCCTGGAGCGCATTGGCACGGTTGCTGTAAGCCTCAACAAAGTTAGGATCCAATGCAATCGCTTTGTCGCAGCTTGCCAACGCCTCCTCATATCGCCCCAGTTTTTCAAGCATAATGCCGTGGTTATTGTAGGCGTCGGAGAAATCGGGCTTTAGCGCGATGGCGGCCTCTACCCATTGCAAGCCTTCCTGATGACGATCCTGTTGCGACAACACTGTGCCCAGCAGATTGAGTGCGTTTATATCATGAGGATTCGAGGCAAGAATGGTGCGATATAGCGTTTCTGCCTCGCGGAAATTTCCCGCCTGATGCAAAGCGAGGGCTTGCGACGATAGGTTGGATTTTGTCATGCGTTTAATCTAGATCAGAACTAGGTTCCTTCAATATTATATTTGCTTTGTCCCACTGATTTGCCAGTTGCATCAGGCGGACCTATTGAATAGGCTGGACTAGATGTAGCTTGATGAGCGCGAGAATAGTATGGGCGAGCTTGAAAAACTATTTAATGAGTGTACGCAGAAAAATTGCTATAAATGGCGTCATTATCTTGACATTTATGAGCGATATCTCGCGCCGTTTAGGAACACCCCCTGTGTCTATCTTGAGATTGGGGTTTTTGAAGGAGGCTCCCTCGATTTGATGCGCAAATATCTGGGACCGCAGGCGCGCATTATTGGGGTGGACGTGCTTCCCAGCTGCAAAGAATATGAAAAGAACGGCTACGAAATTTACATTGGCGATCAAGCCGACAACCGTTTTTTGGTGGATCATTTAATCAAGCAAGTGGGCGCCGCCGACATTATCATCGATGATGGGGGTCACACTCCTGATCAGCAAATTACGTCGTTTTTTAACCTGTTTCCCATACTCAAGGACGGTGGAATATATCTGGTGGAGGATCTGCATGCCACGTTCAGGGAAGAAAAGAATGCCTCGCGCTATGGCATCAATTTTTTTGACCTGGCAAAGGGGCTGGCAGATAAATTATCGTATTGGCATCTTAATCCTGCGTCGTTCGAACGGTTCAAGCTGCCCTATGATAAGCGCGCCGCTCCCATGAAAGTGGATAATTTTGCCACCACGCAAATATATGGTATTCATTTTTACGACAGCGTTATTGTTTTCGAGAAGCGCGCCATCCGCGAGCCCGTCGTTGAAAGACGCTGAATTATTGCGCAGCGTTACCAAAAAAGAATGGTTTATTTTGCTGGGCCAGCGCTAAGAAATATTCAGGAAAATTCTGCTGGGAAAACGGTGAATATACATAATTTCTTCCATACAGATCCGCGCCGGTGCGAATACATTCCTCAATGCGGCTGCGATCTTTTATCGTGTCCGTATTGAATTCCTGATGGGCAAAGGAATCAATTTTATTGGCAATGAAATCCGCATTGCCGAAATACGATAAATGCCAACCCGCATGCGGCAAGAAGCGCAACTGATTGCGCGCATCACGAAGTTTTTGCGGCGAGTGTATGCGCATCTGTTCCATGGTAGTGACAAGGGTGCCTCGCCATGGGGTGGGCGCCAGGCAATTAAGGTTATAGTAAAACAACTTCTGATCGCAGACGAAAGGTATGGAATTTCTGCCTGCATCTGACCGGGCAAACGCAATCGCTTCCTTGCTCGGAATTTCGTCCAGATCAGATAATAACAAGATATCGTGGTCGTCGAAATTATGGCAGGCGTCAGCGATAGCATTGCGCTGCTGATATTCCAGTTTGAAGAATGCGCTGTGTGGGTTGTAGGTATGTGGCTTATCGCCAAGCGCAAGGCCTTCGGTGGAGAGATAAGCCTTGTGTGTTATCAGTTTGTCTTGCGCCCAAGCGAAGCGGGCTTTGTTCTGTTCAAAATGAAAAGGCTTGTCTTTGCCAGAGAAGGTCTTATCGGCTTCCACAAGCACGAATCGATCCACCACGTCATAAAGCAGCCGTAGGCGGAACTCCAGCAGGTCAAATTCATTAAAAAAGGTAAAGCTGTCGATAATCATAAGGGTTGACCCTTGCCAAGGGATAAAGCACTATTTAACCTTATTCAATGAAATGTTGTGGACAATAACCATGCAAACCCCACAAAAGATTAATCTTGGCAGTGGTAAGGATTTCCGCACCGATTATCTCAATATCGACATTAACGATTATTGGTCACCTGATATCGTTGTGGATGTCGCCAGTGCCTTTCTCAAAGGCAGTAGCAAGAATTTTACCACACGCCGTTTCGGCAAAATCACACTTGCGCAGGATGCATTTGATGAAATCATCGCCAACGATGTGCTGGAGCATATACCCGATCTTACCTCTGCCATGACCAATTGTTTGGCACTTTTGCGGGTAGGTGGCGTATTCAACATTATTGTGCCGTACGATCTGGCCTATGGTGCATGGCAGGACCCTACCCATGTGCGCGCATTTAACGAACGCAGCTGGTTATATTATACCGATTGGTTCTGGTATCTCGGATGGAAGACCCATCGGTTTAAAATACAAAAACTCGATTTCATCGTCAGCCCACTAGGACAGGAAATGCTGAAGGCAGGGCAGGAGCAAGAGGTGATTCTGCGCACGCCGCGCGCCGTAGACTCCATGAAGATAGTGCTGGAGAAGATAACCTTGTCAGACCAAGACAAGCAAGTCCTGGATGCTTTCAAAAAGACGGGTGAAGCAATCGCCAAGCTAAAGTAATCCCGCGAGCGCCCGCTTAAGAAATGTGGTTTGCGATAAACTACTGAAGCAGGCGAAGCCTTTCTCGGCAAGCGTTCTGCGCTCAGGGGCGTGTTGCAGCAGATGCAGGCATGTGTTTGTCAGGTCTTCATAAGGTACAAAGGCAATACCTTCGCGTAAGGGTGCCTCAAGATCGCTATCAAAACCTGTTTCCGACACCACGCATTTATGATTGGCTAAAAGATAAGATACGCGCACGATTTCGAAGATCTGTGCTTCATAATAATGCAAGTTGAGGACGATTTTCGCTCGTGCGATAAGCGCGTCACGTTCTTTTCCGTAGGCATTAAAGGCAGGTAATACAGTTTTCCCATGGGCGGCGATTTGCTGGAGAATAGCCATGCGTCGGGGGTTTTGTGAACCAATAAACAGGACGTCGATATCTTCGGGTGCAGGTGGGATGCAGGTAAGTGCAGGCATGTAACCAATACCGCATAACGTTACATCTTTAATACCGCATTCTTTGAGTTTTTGAATGTTCAATGCGCTGTAGTCCCACACCGGATAGCGTTTCAGTAAATTCAAATATTCTTGGCTTATCCATGTGGAACCTTTTTGTATCTGTTCCAGATTATAAAGAATGAGGTGTGGAGGTAGCGTTCCTGTCACTGTAGTAAGCAGATGCGTGCCGAGCACGACAGCATAGTCCGAGATTTCCTCAGGGCGGGTGACAATGGGAGCGTCATAGCCCAGCTCGGCGAACGCGGCACGCAACCCAAGTGCCATTTCCTCAAAACAACGGCTATGCAGATAGCCTGGCGGCGAGACAATCCAGATACAAAAATGCCTCGCCATGACTAGCGATCGCCCAATAGCGCTCGCAGTCTGCGCTTTTGTAGCCAGCCGGTTTCCTGATAAATTTTCAGCGAGAATTCAGGATCGGCCAGATGATCGAGAAACCGCGAGAGGCTTTGTATGATCCGCACGACGTCTGCTTTCGTAAGCCCTGTGGGGGAAATACTGGCGGCGCACATCAGCGCTAGTTTTACAGTGGCTAGACGCACGCCGATGATAGCGATCCGCTGCGTCAGCGTATGGCCGAATCCGGCGAAGGGGAACGTTGCAAGAGACAGTTGCATGGTCACATAGTGGCGTAGCACATCAGCATATTGGAACTGCCATTCGTTCTGCCAACGCACCGTCATGGCATTAATAACATGCGCATGATCGGGCAGGGAGGCAATCATCAATGAATCCCAAGGGATAGTTACATGCATAGCGCGCTGCATGTGCTCGATGGTCTCCATGAGGCGGGACTGATGTAAGTTTTTGGCTGCAGCCACAAGTCCACACAGCGCCTGCAGCAAATAAACAGGATCGGTTTCATGGGGTTCCGGTTCGGGTAAATCCATAGCGGCACGCTGCAGATATGTGGATACCGATTCTGGCCAGTTGCTTACAGGGGTTTGTGACAGCATCTCTGCCGTCACAAAAATACGCATCAGATGATGTTCGGCCGAGGTGCTTTTGTCAGTTGTTGCAGCCAGGAATTGCTGATGTATCGTCAACGCTTGAGCGGTAGTCAGTTCTTTGAGCTTATAATCATGCAAGGTTTCAGGCAAGCGTTCCATAGAGATCTCATCGAAAGAGAAATGCTCTTCCCCAAACAACGCTAGCCGGGCGATTTCAGGACAGGAGAGCGTCGCCGTCATCGTTATCTTATTGCCCAACGCCCGTATTGTTCGTGGATAAAAATAACATGCGTCCCCCAGGAAGTCCTCTCCGTGCTTAAGCTGAATACCGCATAACCCATTCTCGAATTTAACGCAGTAATTGGTCTGTGGGTTGCGGCGCATGGTGCAATGGCCATCGTTGCTGACAACCGCATCCATAAGATCGGGAGCTTCCCGCTGGTAGCGTTCACGCGTATGGTTGTCTACCTGCATCCCCCAACCTTTGCAGCAGGTGTCTTCACAGTCTGCGCCCAGGCACTTAAAATCTGCCAGAAAAGCAGGGCGTATGGCAGAGTGGGTCACGGGGTAATATAGTGCTGGACTTTGTATTTGTCCGACTGAAAGATATGTTGCGCACCCAGACGTGAAGAAGAGTCTATAAGCAAGGGGGCGCAGGCATTCACCGAAAGGGCCACTTTCTGTGGTGAGCGGTGCACAGAGACGATAAAGAGCGCGGCCATATTCTCGACTTTAATATTGAGTTCCCGGCAGGCAGCGCTTAGATCCTCGGCGGTAATAATGCCATTTTGCAGCTCAAACGGGAGTGTGATGAAGGAAAGCGAGTAATCATCCAGCGATTGCAGCAATTTGAACCGGCGCAGCTTTTCGCTGGGAAACTCGGTAAGGAAAAAATGAAATTTGTCGGGCATACCTGCCAGGCCACGGGCAAAGGTAATGGTATTATGGCGGCGTAATGCAATTTTGCCAAAGCGCGTGTCAATGACCTCGGGCTCTTCGGTGCCAAAAAATACACTACTTTCTAAACGGTTCACGTACATTCCCGTCAGCATAATATTTAATCCCCAATCTTTTGCATTATATGCCACTCTGTCATGAAAAACACCATTAAAAATATAAGATTTTCATTTAACTAAGATATTGTGCCAGAGTTTGCAGTAAACTACTGATTTTTGCATAGAGCGACATGCCGGCCTCGAGTGTGGCCTGATCATTGGCGGCGCTCGTGGAAAGCTGGACCACATTCGACTGAGACATATTATTGGTGATTCCCTGCAGGTAGGTTTGGGTGGCGCTTTGCTCGCTGTTAGTGTTGTTTACCGTGACGATGTTATTGCCTACTATGGATTGCAAGGCGGTAGCGCCATTGACCCCAGAGCTCACAAGATTTTCGGCATTTCCAAGCGTAGCGCTGATGCTGGTGCCACTGGTGCTATTACTGGCATCCGTGGCAGCCTTTATAGCCAGGGTAAGTCCAGCAATAAGATTCTGAAAGGAAGGATCAGCGGCAGTAATGCTATTGCTGATTTGCTGGGTGTCGGAAATTTGCACAGAGGTCGTATTTAAGCTGCCCTGGTAATAGGTGGTATCAGGTTGGCCAGGGGTAGCCGGATTGGGTACCGGAGTTTTTACCGGTTGCACATCAGTGCGGGTGCCACCGAAGATGTAGCTACCGGCATAAGAGGTATTGAGCAGGCCTGCCAAGGTAGAAAGCTCGCCTTGCATGGTACTTATAAAAGAATCGAGAGTACTGGGAGGCTGGCTTATCTGAGTAGCGATATTGCTTTGAATTTTCTGGGCAAGATTGACAATGCTGCCCATCACTGTTTGTGTTGAGTCGAGCTGGCCAAGAAGGGAGGTGTTATTTTGCTGATAATTCTGCAAACGCGCTTGTTGGGCATTGAGCGAGATGAATTGTTCCACATTGCCATTTAACCCATCAAAAGTCTGGCTGATCTCGCCACTGTCTATCTGGGTTTCCACCGTGTTAAGCTGGGACTGTGTGGTGTTCATGTTGTTTATGAAGCTCTGTAGAGAGCCATATGTGCTAACGCTATTAATAGGCATAACGCTTCTCCTTACTGGATAATACTAAGCAGGGCGGTGAATAATGCGCTTATGACAGAAATGACACGGGCCGAAGCAGTATATGCACCTTGATATAAGACGGTATTGGCAAGCTCTTGCTGCAGATTTACACCCGAGACAGATTGAGCGCTTGTGGTGGCGGTGTTAAGGGCCGTCTGCGCTGCGGTTGCAGCATTCGTTGCGTCATTGGAATTGGCAGAAGTATTCGCAATAATCTGACCGGCATATTGCGACAGGGTGGTATTGCTGGCAGCTATGCCGCCGGTAGAACGGAAGCTGAGCGATGTAGTTCCAAGCGCAGCCATTTTTTTGGCTGAACTGATATCGCCTGCGTCGATCTGTAAAGTATAATTGGGCGCGCTGGCGGTGCCGGTGGTGTTTTGTAAAAGGGTGCCGGTACTGATTAGGCTTGCGTTATTGATAATGCGGCTTGCTACCGCAAGATTATAGGCACTGCCTTGCACAGTGTCGCCTGTGGAAGTCAGGCTATTGTTGTTGAAAAAGTTATTAAGGCCAAAATACTGCGAAAATCCTTGATTGGTGCCAGCCTGAGGCGGTGTACCGCTAGGAAGTCCAAGCTGGGCGCTATTGAGTTCATTGACGGCGACCGCCTGGTTGCTGTTGGCTGCCGTGAGTTTGAGATATCCTGCTTCCTGTCCATAGGAGCCATTTGTCTGGGGAAGAGGATTACCATTGGCATCCACAAGCGATGCCGTAATCAGGCCGCTTTGTGTGAGAGGGGTTATAATATTGCCGTTTCCTGCCTGGCTATTGGCGCCGACCAGGTTATTCATCACGCCGGAAAGACCATTGACGATTTGGTAAGATACTGTGGAGGTAAGAGGCGCACCTCCGGCGGGATTTGCCGTCTGCACATTGGCAACTACAGTATAATAGGCAGCACTCGTAGTAGTTAGGCTGGCAGCAAAGTTACCTGTACTGGTAGTTTGCCCCGTGGCAACAGTACCCGAATAACTGCCGCTCACTGTACCAGCGACCACATTGTTGCCAGGGTCGCCAGCGTAAATGGTAACGCCGGAGATCGTGGTGCCAGCGGCACTAGCGCCACTGATGTTATTCAGGTTAAAGCTGAAATTGATTGTGTTTCCGGAAGTAGAATTAGAACCCAGCTGAAGCTGCACATTGTTGAGATTGCCAAGTTCAAGCTTGTTCTGGGGAGCGAAATACTGGTTGATGGCATTGATGATGTTGCCGGTTGACAACACGCCGGCGCCTTGTCCGTAATTGAGGGCGCCCAAATTAAGCGTGAGCGGCTGCATGCCGTTGAGTTCATCGCTGTAAGGCGATGTGCCGCCGTCAGTAGGATCACTCGGATCTAATACACCTCCGGCGGTGCCGATGGTGTTGGTGGCGTTTGTGGCGGTGGCATTCGTTCCGGTGCCATTAAGCAGCGCTATCTGTATGCTGCCGGAATATTGTGAAAGATCGCTGGCGTTAACTTCACGCGTACCTGTGTAGGAGTTGGAGGGCGGATAGCTGGTGCCCGCATTATTGATGGCATTAATCTGGTCGCGTACTGTGGCCGCGAGCTGGTCAAGCTGATTCAGTACGTTGGGAATGATACTGTCACGCATCGAAAGAAGCCCATAGACGCTGCCACTGGTGAGATTAGTGGTAACACTTGAAGGTACTCCGCCGGTTGTGAGATCGACGGCTTGTCCTACCGGGTTGCCAGAGGCATCTAACGTCTGCACCTGCAGTGGTGAGAGACTCTGATAACTGCTAAATACGCTTGCACCGCCAGCGCCGGAATAGCTAAGCTGAGTGGAGACAGTAGGCGTAAGCAACATCACACCGCTGGTAGTGTTAAGCGATACTTCGCCGTTGAGCTGATAACTGGCTTTTACATCGATGTACTGGGTAATGTCGTTAATGGCCGAATCGCGCTGGTCAAGAAGGCCAGCAGTACTCTGACCTGTGGCAGTGGCCTGTTCGATTGCGCTGTTAACAGTCTGCAGCGTTTTGAGGTCTGAGTTGATTTTAGTAACGGCGCCAGAAATATCGTTGTCTGCCTGTAATTGGAGATTATAAAGCGAACTGGCCAGCCCCGAAATTTGCCCAGCTGCATTGTTAGCGGCAGTAACCGCACTTGTTTGCGTTTCCACCGTAGGAGGAGGGCTAGCTAAATTCTGCAGCGCGGTAAAAAGCCCATTGATTTTCTGATCAATACTGCTGGTGCCACCTGGCTGGCCGAGGAGATTTTCAATGTCGGTATAGTAGGTCTGCAGGGTAGAAGCAGAGCTGTTAGCGGATGTTTGCGATTGCACCTGCGAATTCAAGTATTGATTTACAGTACGCGTAATTTCGCTGACGCTGACCCCAATACCTTGCCCAGCCTCAAACGAAGCCAGCTGGCTTACTGTTTCGTTGGAATAGCCTGGAGTGTTGGCGTTGGAGATATTCTGCGATAATACGTTCAGGTTCTGCTGGTTGGCATTGAGTCCCGAAACGGCATTATTCAGCGCGGTAATCAATCCCATAGTGGTCTCATACAGTTTGGTTCAGGGTTACTGAGAATGACTTATGCAAGCCCCGTGCCGGAATTATCGTTCCGCGCGCATCATAGGTGGAATTATGGTTTTTTCGGGTGGTTATTTCGGTGACGCATTTCACAACGGCGTTGTTGACATTGCGGGCTACCAGCAGCTTGTCATGGTTAGTTTTCATAACAGTGCGGAAATTCTCAGCAACCTTGCGCAGCTCATTTTTTTCCTCTTCTGTCACCTGTGTAAGCGACTCGGGGTGTTTATGAATGTAGCGCGTATATCGCTCAAGCAGGCCGGTCAGCTTTAATTTACGCTCCTGCAGATCGCCGACTTTGCCCAGTTGCATCGCGCTCATGTATCCGGTTTCTTCTTCCAACAATTCTGCCAGCGCATTTTGCACCACGATAACGTCGCGAATGGTGGCGAATGATTCCATGGGTGGGGGAGAATAGGTCTTGGCTTTCATTGGTGTACCTCCTGCAGTTCCAACAATTTCTTTTTGACCATGGCAGCAATCCCGATGCCGCCGGTTTTAGCGATCATTTTTCCGTATTCATTAAGCAGGTAGCTTTTATAAACATCGCCTGCCGTGCCGTCGCCGAAGTAGCTGCCAAACTCATCCCCTTCGAACATATGTGTCATCATCTGCGACAGAAACACTGCTTCGAAATCGGTAGAGACGGCATCGACATTCTGCCCGTTGGTCGCTCCGTTGGCCACCGCGGGCAGGGAAGGCACGCTTATATCCTCAATGCTGGGAAGAGGAATGGCGGGCTGCAACGCGGCTATGGAAGGAGTGCTGATCATTGGGCCACTATCTCCGCTTGTAAGGCACCTGCTGCCTTGATGGTCTGCAGGATGGTAATCAGATCGCGCGGGCCCACGCCCAATGCGTTGAGGCCTGCAATCAACTCGCGCAGCGTAGTGCCGTGCTGCATGATAGCGACCTTGCCGCGGCCTTCCTCTGCGGTAACGGTAGTGGTCGGTGTGACCACTGTCTGTCCTTCGGGCGCAAGCGGGCTGGCCTGCGAGACCTGCTGATTCTCCTCAACCCTCACCACCAGATTGCCTTGCGCCACGGCCACGGTGTCGATGCGGACATTTTCACCCATCACGATAGTGCCGGACGCTTCGTCGATAACGACCTTGGCGATCTGATCGGTCTGCACTGGCAGCGGTTCGATTTCTGCGAGCAACTGCGCCACGTTGTTTTTATAGTCGATGGGAACATGCAGGCGTACCGTGCCGGGGTCGGTCATTTCCGCCGCCTTCACTCCCAGATGCTTGTTGATGGCTTCGGCGACGTGCTTGGCCGTTTCAATGTCCGGGTTGCGTAGCCCGATATTGAGCGAAGACATTTTATTGAGCGCGAAGTCAATCTCGCGTTCGATGATGCCGCCATCCGCGATAAAGCCGTTCGTCGGCACGCCTTTGGTGATGGTAGTTCCGCCGCCGCCTGCTTCGTATCCGGCGATGCTGATGGCTCCTTGTGCCACCGAATAAACCTCTCCGTCCGCGCCGTAGAGCGATGTGGCCAGCAGTATGCCGCCCTGCAGCGAGCGGGCATCACCCATTGCGCTCACGCTCACGTTGATTTTGTTGCCGGAACGCGAAAACGGCGGCAGCTTAGCAGTGACTGTTACCGCCGCGATGTTTTTGCTTTTAAGCTCCGTGCCACGGGTATTGACACCTTGGCGTTCGAGAAAGGCAATCAGGCTTTGCGAGGTAAATTCGTTATTTTTGAGCTTATCGCCGGTGCCGTTCAAACCGACTACGAGACCGTATCCCATCAGCAGGTTGTCACGCACGCCTTCAAAGGAGGCGATGTCCTTGATGCGCGATTCTGCATGCGCAGGGGGCGCGAACGTCATCAACGCCAGCACCAGAGCTGCAAACAGAACAGCAGCAAACATCCACTGCGTGAGCAGACTTTCGATGTCAAACGAGGGCAGGGATACAGCGGTTACCGGCGCTTCGTTGGCTAGTGCTGAGAGGCTGCCCCGTAAAGGCATGGTGTAGGGCGCGTTTCCGGCAAAATATATATCTGAATCTTTGAGCAGTTTGCCGCGACGAACACGAGCAACTTCCTTCTTGAGCTGAAGGGGCGACTGATGTTTGATAAGATCAGTATCCATGGCGCGCTCCTCTTTTTTTGATGGCGGTTTTTATTCTTATAATTATATATGCCAGTTCTGTGCCAACGACGCGCAATTGAATATTAGTGTTCTATATCATGATATTGCCTGGTTTAATAAGATGGCAGAAAAAGTAAGAATAACCTACAGGGCATATCAAAGCGGCAATTTTTGCCTACTGAGAGCGAATGATCATCAATGATTTGCTATTATTGGGGGTATATGCTAGAGTTATCCACAAGATATAGTGGGGCAAGTGTGTAGTTTTGAAATGCTCCTGATGAGGAAACCGTCATGAAGATTACCGAATACGCGCCTGTAAATAAATCGAGCGCGGCGAACCGGAAGAAAGCGGCTTCCTCGGTGAGCAGCGACGGCGATTTTCTCGGATTATTATCCACGACGGAAACAGAAAGCGCGTCCTCCGCGCCATCGGCACCCGACATTCAGCCCGTAACCTCGATGGATGCATTGCTCTCTTTGCAGGAAATACCCGACGACGAACTGAGAAAACGTAAAGCAGCAGTGCAGGAAAGCGAAGGCACGCTTGAGGCGTTGCAGACACTGCATCATGCATTGCTTTCCGGAAGCATTCCCGAGCACTTACTGCATACGCTGGGCAAAGTGGTGGCCGTGCAGAAACAGCGTGTCGATGATCCGCACTTGAGGAGTATTATCGAAGACATAGAGCTTCGCGCCGCTGTTGAGCTTGCCAAGCTGGAACGCGCTGCAAGGCATAATTAACAATGCATTAGTTTGCGAGAGATGGGCAAAACGCGCGTGCGAACAGCTGATTCGGCAGGATTTACCCTCATCGAACTTTCGATTGTCCTCGTCATTATTGGCCTTATTGTCGGTGGTGTATTGGTAGGGCAGAATCTTATCGCTGCCGGCGAAGTGCGGTCGCAAATCACGCAAATTGAGAAATATAACACGGCCGCTAACACCTTCCGCGGCAAATTCGGCTATCTTCCTGGAGATATTAGCGCAACTGCAGCCGCACAATTTGGCTTTGCGGCGAGGGGCACCCAAAAAGGGCAAGGTGACGGTAATGGAATGATTGAAGGTAATTATACTAGCAGTGCGGCAGGCAATGAGCAGTCGGCCGGAGAAACCGTCATGTTTTGGGTGGACTTAAGTAGCGCTGTGGCAGGTAATCTAATCGATGGTGGGTTCAACACGGCCAGTTCAACGGTTCAACCTAGTGCTGACGTCACGGGGACGAACATCAATCTATGGTATCCCCAGGCAAAGATAGGGCGCGGCAATTATGTTTACGTATATGACACCTATTACTACTCTTCTGGATTCGTCAGCCTTGGGGTCAATTATTTTGGTCTTTCCGCTGTGAATAATATTGCCGCATCTTCCAATTTTGGTAAGGTTTCATCGACAGCAAACATCCCTGTGGCACAAGCCTATGCCATCGATAAAAAAGTCGATGACGGAATGCCGCAATCTGGCAACGTCGTGGCATGGTACTTAAACAGCGACCAAGTATGGACCGACGGCACTAATATGTGCTGTACTCTCAATGAACCTTTGCCGACGACCACAGCTATTCAAGGTTCCAACACCACCTGCTACGATAACGGCAATGTTACCAACGCAACGCAAAACTATTCTTTGGAAATCAACAACGGCTCTCGCCCTAACTGCGCATTGTCATTTAAACTTCAGTAATTTTATACTATCGTAACTAACAATTACTGAAACTTGAAGCTTAGCGCACAGTTGGTACCTGCACCATTGCTGATTTCCAGTGAATAATGCTGTGTGGCGTTGGCAACGCCGGGGGAGCCGGTGGAAGCACTGCTGTTATCGTAACAGGTGCTGGAAGAACCCGCTACCGCCGTTGTAGTGGCAGGCGGTGGGAAAGTTGATTGACCGACAGTACTGGTACCATTAGCCCAAGTCGGGTCAACGTTCAGGTACCATGCCAGAACATTGCCTGACTGAGGTAGCCCATCATCGACTTTTGTATCAATCGCGGAGGCTGCGGCAACGGGGATGG
>Ga0206965_10032_pt1 | contig 40260 bp, 26 predicted proteins | sample Alteio_BWOrgHeat_26_FD_152973 | JGI IMG/M metagenome (GOLD analysis project Ga0206965, IMG submission 152973) | Enriched cells from forest soil in Barre Woods Harvard Forest LTER site, Petersham, Massachusetts, United States -... | ecosystem: Environmental > Terrestrial > Soil > Temperate forest >...
TGTGATGCCCAGCGGCCTTCTCAGTTCTGAGCCCATGCCGTGACCTATTGCCAGGGGCAAAGCACCCAGCATTGCTGCCATGGTAGTCATCAGGATGGGTCGAAAGCGAAGCAGGCAAGCTTCAAAAATCGAATCCCGCGAATTCTTGCCTTCATTGCGCTCGGCCGCGATAGCAAAGTCCACCATCATGATCGCGTTTTTCTTGACAATTCCAATGAGCAGAATAATTCCGATCATTGCGATGACCGTCAGTTCGGTCTTGGTTATCATGAGGGCCAGCAGCGCGCCCACTCCGGCTGAAGGCAGGGTCGAAAGAATCGTGATTGGGTGAATATAACTTTCATACAGAATACCGAGAACAATGAAAACCATCGCTAACGCAGCTGCGATCAACATAGGCTCATTGCCCAGCGACTGCTGATAGGCCTCCGCTGTGCCCGCGAACATGGTGTGTACAGTCGCCGGCAATCCAATCCGGCTGGCTGCCCCGTGAATAGCGTTGACCGCTGTGCCCAGCGCTACTCCGGGCCGGAGGTTGAAAGAGATGGTGACAGCCGGGAACAATCCCTGATGTGTTACTGCCAGAGGCGCTGTATCCGGCGTCCAATGCGCAAATGCACTCAATGGAACCACCGCTCCTGACGGCGACTGTACAAAAACCGACTTCAGCGTAACCGGGTTTTGCCAAAACTGCGGCGCAGCTTCCATCACAACGTGATATTGATTAATGGTTGTGTACATGGTTGAGACCTGCCGTTGTCCAAATGCGTCATACAGCGTGCTGTCAACCAATTGCGGAGAAATGCCAAAGCGGCTGGCGGTAGCGCGGTCATATTCCACCATGGCCTGCAGGCCATTATTCTGCTGGTCGCTACTCACGTCAGCAATGATAGGAATATTTTCCAGCTCGGCCAGCATTTTGGGCGCATAGGTGGTCAGGTCCTGGAGATTGTCGCCTTGCATGGTGAACTGATATTGGGCATTGCTGAGCCTTCCGCCTACGCGAACATCCTGTGCTGCCTGAAGGAATAGCCTGGCTCCCGGGACGCGCGCGAGCTTGGGGCGCAGACGGTTGATGATCTGGTCGGCAGTGATCTTGCGTTCGTTCAATGGCTTCAGGGCAATAAACAGGCGCGCGGTATTGGTGGTGGTGCCACCTCCGCCGCCGGTAAAGCCCAGAACATTGTCCACTCCTGGATCCGCTTTGACGATCTGGATCATCTGCAGCAGAATCTGATTCATTGCCTGAAAGGATGTGTCCTGGTCCGCCTGGATTGCTCCAGTAACACGGCCATTGTCTTGTTGGGGAAAGAAACCTTTAGAAACAATGATAAAGAGATAAACATTCAACCCTATGGTGAGCAGGAGAACCGCCATGGTGAGTGCGGAAAAACGCAGCGCCAGGTTGAGTGTACGGCCATAAGTATCGATCAGCCAGGTAAAGGCCCGTTCGCTCATCCAATAAAGGCGCCCGTGCTGCTGGTTGGTTTTCAGTAGATGCGCGCACATCATCGGCGTGCCGGTTAATGAAATTGCCATTGAAATCAGAATGGCTACCGACATGGTTATGGCGAATTCGCGAAAAAGCCGCCCGACAATTCCGCCCATCAGGAGCAAAGGAATGAATACTGCGATCAGCGACAAACTGATGGTCAGCACTGTCGAGCCAATTTCGCTTACCCCTTTGATGGCTGCCTGAAACGGTCCCATCCCTTGTTCAAGGTAACGGGTGATGTTTTCAATTACAACGATAGCGTCATCCACAACAAACCCGGTCGAAATGGTTAGCGCCATAAGCGAGAGATTGTCCAGGCTGTATCCCAGCAGGTACATCACGCCGAAAGTTCCCATGAGCGATAACGGGACGGCGATACTTGGAATCATCGCCGTGCGTGTGCTTCGCAGGAAAACGAACACCACAACCACCACCAGAACAATGGCGATCAACAGCGTCCTTTCCACGTCATTGACTGATGCGCGGATCGTGACCGTTTGGTCCAGCGCTACATTCACATCGATGGAGCTCGGAATCGAGGCTTTTAATTGTGGAATAACCGTCCTTACAGCATCTACGGTATCGATGATGTTGGCCCCAGGCTGGCGGAAGATGATAACCAGAACGGATGGTTTTCCATTGGCGTAGCCGGCATTGCGCAGATCTTCCACTGCATCCTGGGCTTCAGCCACGTCGCGTATACGCACAGCAGCGCCGTTTCGGTATGTAATGATGACGGGCTCATAGTCCACGGCCTTCATCAGTTGGTCATTGGCGCCTATGTCCCAGCGGCGCTCGCCATCAGAGACCTGTCCTTTGGCTATGTTTGCATTGGTATTGCTCAATGCGGTCCGCACTTGCTCCAGCCCAACACCATATTTGTTACCTGACCTACACCAGAAACCTGCGACAGGCGCTGGGCCATGATGCTGGAAGCTGCGTCATACATCTGTCCTTTGCTGAGCGTGGGTGAGGTGAGCGCCAGAATCATGATGGGCGAATCGGCCGGATTGACTTTGCGGTAGGTAGGATTGCTGGGCAAATTGGCAGGCAGATATCCACGTGCGGCGTTAATAGCAGCCTGAACGTCGCGCGCGGCAGCATTAATGTCACGGTTCAGATCAAATTGCAAAGTGATGCTGGCTACTCCAGTCGAACTGGAGGAGGTCATCTCAGTTACCGACGCGATACGGCCGAACTGGCGCTCCAGGGGTGTAGCCACAGAAGAAGCCATAATTTCCGGGCTCGCCCCGGGCAGCTGCGCCGCGACTGAAATCGTTGGAAAATCAACCTGTGGTAAAGGTGACACCGGCAAAAGGTGAAAGGCCACGGCTCCAGCCAGGGAAATAGCTACCATCAAAAGCGTTGTTGCCACGGGGCGCCGGATAAATCGTTCAGAGAAGCTCATGATTCCGCCGGCAATTCGGTGGCTGGATTTTCGCTACGGCGCCGCGCGAAGCGGTGGGCCAGACGATCGAACCACAGATAGATGACTGGGGTGGTATATAGAGTAAGTAACTGGCTTACGATTAAGCCGCCCACAATTGAAATGCCCAACGGACGGCGAAGCTCAGATCCCATTCCCGAGCCTAGTGCCAGCGGCACTCCGCCCAGCAGCGCCGCCATCGTGGTCATCATGATGGGGCGAAAGCGCAGCAAGCTTGCTTCGTAGATGGAATCTTCCGGGCTTTTATGCTCTTTGCGTTCAGCTTCGAGCGCAAAATCGATCATCATAATCGCGTTTTTCTTTACGATGCCGATCAATAAAACGATACCGATCAGCGCGATGATGCTGAATTCAGTCCCAGTGAGAAGCAGAAACAACAAAGCTCCTACGCCGGCGGAAGGTAACGTCGAAAGAATCGTAAGAGGATGGATATAACTTTCATAAAGAACGCCAAGCACGATGTAAACCGTGATCAACGCAGCCAGGATCAAAACAGGTTCGTTGCTGAGCGAGTTCTCAAAAGATGCGGCCGAGCCCTGGAATTGCGCCTGGATACTAGCCGGCATTCCAAGTTCTTCTTTGACGCGATTGATTGCCTTCACCGCCTCGCCCAGAGCGCCATTCGGCGCGAGATTAAACGAGAGCGTCACGACCGGAAATTGTCCCTGGTGGTTTACGGTAATGGGCGCTGTTGTGGATTCAAGGTGCGCAAATGCACTCAAGGGAACCTGGCTGCCACTGGGAAACGCAGTGCTTGAAGCAACTGGCCCCCCGCTAAACGCACTGCCGCTATTGGAGGTAATGGTTGTCGCCGATGATCCGCTCGGGACCGAAGTTGGCGTGGTGCCAAAAGTGGCATTGGTGGCCGTTCCTCCTGCCACCAGGCCTCCGGCTGAGGTTGCTGCTGTCCCTGACCGGATAAAAAGGTCATCTAGATTAATCGGGTTCTGTTGAAAATGAGGTTTCACTTCCAAAATCACATGGTACTGATTCAATTGCGTAAACAGAGTTGAGACTTGGCGCTGGCCGTAGGCGTCGTAGAGAGTTTGGTCAATCATGGCCGCTGTAATTCCGAGCCGGGAAGCAGTCTCGCGATCATATGTCAGCTGTGCTCGCAGTCCTAGCGCTTGCTGGTCGCTCGCGACATCACGCAACTCGGGCAGCTGTTGCAATCGCGCCAGCATTTTTGGTGCCCACGTGTTCAATTCGTCTAAGTTGGGATCTTCCAGTGTGTACTGGAATTGTGTTCGGCTGATGCGGTCTTCAACGGTAATGTCTTGAACCGGCTGCATGTAAAGGGTAATACCGGCGATTTTGTTAAGGTTGGGTTGCAGACGGCGGATTACTCCATCAGCATTGAGGCTTCGCTGATCCAGAGGTTTAAGGTTGATCAGTATGCGGCCGTTGTTCAGGGTTTGATTCGTCTGATCGATGCCGACAAAAGAGGAGAGACTCTCAACCGCCGGATCCTGCAAGATGACGTTCACCGCTTGTTGCTGCAGTCTGGACATTTCGCTGAATGAGACAGTTTGTCCGGCCACAGAAATTCCCTGGATCACTCCGGTGTCCTGAATAGGAAAGAAACCTTTGGGGATGATTACAAACAGCACGACGGTAAGAATAAGAGTGCCGACAAATACCAGCAGGGTGACGGTCTGGTGGCGGAGAACTACTTTCAGGGTCTTTCCATAATAAGCAATAATGCGCTCGAAAAGGCGCTCAGAAGCGCGATAAAAGCGTCCTTGCTGCTCTGGAGGGCGATACTTCAGAAGCCGGGCGGACATCATGGGAGTTAAAGTCAGAGAGACGACAGCTGAGATCAATATGGTTACAGAGAGTGTGATTGCGAATTCGCGGAACAGGCGGCCTACGATGTCGCCCATAAACAGAAGCGGTATTAAGACCGCAATGAGCGAAATAGTGAGTGAAATGATGGTGAAAGCGATTTGTTCCGATCCGCGGAGCGCCGCGCGCAACGGCGTCTCACCTTCTTCTATATAACGCGCAATGTTTTCGATCATCACAATTGCGTCGTCAACCACGAACCCGGTCGAGATCGTCAGCGCCATCAACGAGAGATTGTTCAGGCTGTATCCCAGCAGGTACATCACTCCGAATGTGCCAATCAATGAGAGCGGCACCGCAATACTGGGAATCACCGTAGCCGAGAGCGTTCGCAGAAAAAGAAAGATAACCATTACGACCAGGCCAACCGTCAAGGCCAATTCAAATTCCACATCGCTGACCGAGGCCCGAATGGTGGTTGTGCGGTCTGTCAGCAGAGTGACCTGAATGGATTGTGGAAGCGTGCTGGTGAGTACGGGTAGAAGCGTTTTGATGCGGTTAACAACGGAAATAATATTGGCGCCCGGCTGCCGCTGTACGCTCACGATTACCGCAGGCGTACGGTTTACCCAAGCCGCCTGCTGGACATCCTCGGGCGCATCAATTGCCGTCGCCACATCACTCAGCTTCACGGGCGCGCCGTTCCGGTAGGCAATCACCAGCGGAGCGTAGTCACTGCTGGAAAGCAGTTGGTCATTCGCGCCAATCTGGTAGGCCTGGTGCGGTCCATCAAAATTGCCTTTGGCCTGGTTTACGTTTGTGGCGGCAATTGCGGTGCGCAGATCCTCAAGATTGAGCCCGTAATGCGAGAGCGCAGTCGGGTTGGCCTGAATCCGGACCGCGGGTTTTTGCCCGCCGCTGATGGTAACCAGACCTATGCCCGGCAGCTGAGAAATCTTGGGCGAGAGCCGCGTATCAGCAAGATCTTCAACCTTTGATAAAGGGAGGGTTTTTGAAGTAAGCGCCAGCGTGAGTATCGGCGTGTCTGCCGGATTGACTTTGCTATAAAGCGGCGGCGTCGGCAGGTCCGCCGGCAGAAAGGTGCCTGCACCATTAATAGACTGCTGCACTTCCTGCTCGGCAACATCCAGACTCAACGCCAGGTCAAATTGCAAAATAATGACGGAGCTTCCTGCCGAACTGGTTGAACTCATTTGCTTCAACCCCGGCATCTGGCCAAACTGGCGCTCCAGTGGGGCAGTCACAGACGAAGCTACAACATCAGGGCTCGCACCTGGGTAGGTAGTTGCTACTTGAATTGTCGGATAGTCAACTTCAGGCAGTGCAGAAACGGGAAGTTGCCGGAACGCCACCAGGCCCGCGAGCAGAATTCCCACCATCAACAATGACGTGGCGATCGGGCGAAGGATAAAAGTTCGCGACGGGTTCATGGCTTTTGGCTTGGTCCAGTTGCCGGAGAAGTCCTGTGCTTGCCGCTTTTGGCGTCGCTGTTTGAACTTGCACTTGAACTGGCCGACGTGCCTGGTTGGTTGTTCTTTGCGGGCGTGTCCGCAGATTGAATTTGTGCCTGGACCCGGCTTCCTTCCTGCAATTTGTCAACGCCTTGTGTAATGACGACATCGCCGGGCGAAACACCGGAAGATACTTCCGATTCGTTGGCATCCGTTGTTCCTACCTTCACGTTGCGCACGGTTACGCTCTTGTCAGGCTGCAGAAGGTAAACAAAGGTGGCAGAACCATTCCGCTGGATTGCGGCATTAGGGAGCAGGGTTACATTTTGCTTTGTTTCCACCAGTAGCCGTGCATTCACAAATTGATTTGCGAAGAGCGACTCATCTTTATTAGGAAATGTGGCGCGAAATCTCAGGGTTCCGGTAGTCTGGTCAATCTGATTGTCGATGGTTGTAAGCTCACCGTTAGCTATAACGTTTTTTGACTCCCGGTCCAGTGCAGCCACTGCAAGGTGTGCTCCTGCTCGCTCGCGCTTGAGCACTTCGGGTATTTGCTCTTCCGGTAAAGTGAAGATCACGCTGATGGGCATGGTTTGGGTGATAACCACGAGTGGCGTCGCACTGGCCGCGCTCACAAGATTTCCAGGATCCACCAACCGCAGGCCGACCCGGCCCGTTATCGACGCATTGATGTGACAATAGGCAATGTTTAGCTTGGCGCTGGCAATGTTGCCCTCGTCGGTTTTTACGTTGCCTTCGTCCTGGGCCACGGTAGCCTTTTGGGTGGCGTATATCTGCTGGGCAACGGCATTTTTCGCCAGCAGGGCCTGATATCTTTGCAGATCAATCCGGGCATTCTCCAACGCTGCCTGGTCCTTCATGAGCTGGCCCTGAGCTTGTATAAGCTGCACCTCATACGGGCGTGAATCAATATCCACCAGAGGCTGACCTTTTTTGACCGCCTGGCCTTCGATGTAAGAAACCTTATTAATTTGGCCATCTACGCGGGTCTTGATGGTTACCGTATAGATAGAAGTTACGGCGCCCAGACCCGTGAAATAAACCGGGATGTCGCCCTGTCTTGCCTCCGCCGCAACCACGGGGGTCGCCGGCGGCGTTTTAGGTTTTGTACTCGCTGCTTGTGAGTGTCTGGTGAACTCGCGCCAAACAATCACACCGGCAAGCAAGAGTACCGCCAATGCCGCCAGCCAAAGCCAGGTTCTCCGTCTGGGATGATTGGGCGGACTCGGCGGTTCATCGGAGCCTTGCCGGAGTGAGTCTAAGGTAGAGGAACTCCGAACCTGTCCGGGCTGTTGCGTAACGGTGGAGGATGCGTACTGTTGGCTTGATTTTGAATCGTCTCGCACTGGCTTTGAAATCGCCTGATATGTAATTGAAAAATACAGTCACCGCCCAAACAGGTACAACACACCCCAAATGGGCTATACAAGTTGATGCATTCCTTGAGCGTCAGGCAAGTAAAGATTTAATAAATGACGTGTGAAGATTTGCAGCTCGTGAAAGATGACATAAATCATTTCAGACAGAAACAATCCTGGGCGAATGGCGTCAAGATGGAACATGTTGGGCCCAATAGATTTACGATGCGCGGGAAGCGTCAGCTTTCTTAGGCCATAACCCGGCTTGCTGCTAGTTTTGACAGTTCCCATGTCGTGCCCTAATGGCATTATGGTCAGACATCGTCTCAGGATTGTCGCCGTCGTATGCGCTTAGGCAGACGATCCGAACCGACTGAGCGTCCGCTTGCTTCCACCCTCTCAACGCCGCATGAGAATTACTCCTGAGCGCCACTGCTCCCTCATTCGGCGGATGTACCAGGGAAAGAGCGGTTCGATCAGGCGCCCGAACCTGGCCATGGGAATCTCGCGATTCAGTCGGCGGCCCTCACTGAGAAATTCGCGAAACTCTTGCATATTCCAGCCATGCGGACGGAAGAACTCGGCCCCTTCTGCCGGAGCAAAATACATATCGGCGTTGGCTGCCTGCAAATCCTTGCCCAGGTGTTCTTGCATACGCTCCACAATAAAGGGTGCGGCCAAATCGGTAATCCAATAATTAAATTGAGATTGACCGTGAAGATCATTCGCTAAATTCTTCACTTCCTCGGCCCGGAGATAGGTGAGCAATCCCTCCGTAAGAACCAGCACGTTGGTTGAAGCCGCATTGACTTCTGTAAATAATGCTTGCCGAACGTCCGGCTGTAAAAGATGCGCCGCAACACGCCGCAACCGGCATGCAGGCGTCTCTCCCGCCAGCTTCTCCTCTTTGTAAGAAATGACTTCTGGTAAATCCACTTCAATCCAATGCAGGGATGCGGGCAAACGCAAACGATAAGGACGGGTGTCCAGACCCGCTGCAAGATTCAGGACCGTATCTATTCCCTGAGCTATCTGGCGGATGATCAGTTCATCGAAACAGACGGTACGAAGAATTGGCCACGTCATGCCCCGGCCCTGAGTCAAACGCTGCACCAGGTGTTCTCCCCGTTCACCGGCAAGATCGCGGGCGTAGATATCATGCATCAGGGCGTCGGGGCGATCACTCTCGAGAGCGCGGTAATAAGCCATCCAGAAAGCGGTATCGGAAACAGATTGCAATTGCTGGCTGGGCATGTTGGAGATTTATACCTCTGATGAGTACGCTTACAGTCGCTTTGAGAATTTCCAAATCGCAATAAAAATCACTCTCTCGGCGGAGAGGACAGTCGCAAGACTGCAGGTTTATGGTAGGGAATGGAGCAGGCTCGCATATCTCACCTTTGTACCACTGGGTTCTGCATTCGTTCTGCGTCCGTGCCTAGTGTCTCCGGAATATCATCACTGATGCGATCCAACGGCAGAAGAGCAAGGGCCAGATATAGATTGTCTTCGCAAAGGACAAGGTCGTGATCCACGAATTCTTTCAGGATGTGCGCCACGTCCTCTACGGTGTATTTTGCGACTGGATATTTTTTCCGAGCAAAGTCCAGCAGGAAAGAATCCGAGTGGACGCCGTCTAGAGCCAGGTAAAGGTCGCGGGCCAGGCCATCATAGACGTAATCAGCCGACCGGTAGCCGGCGCGCCGATCGTGCAGTATCAATGAGGATGGTGTCACTTCCGCAATCAGAGAACTTTCCTGATGGAGATGCCTCCATTCGTCCACCGTCTTCCACATGATCTTGATTTCTTGCAGCGTTTCGGAAGTAATCGGGGGATCACAATCCAGAAAATAGGCCATGCAACGCACCGACTCTTCAGGAAACGGATAACAGATCTGATGTCCACGATAGGAACGTACATTGACGATCCCGTATTTCTCTGGATCTTTGAACATGGGACTGAAGCGGTCGAGACGAAAGCGAGTTACCACCAGCGGAGGCTGCAAATGGGGGATGGCCCGCACCCAGCGCGTGATCTGAGAATAGTCCTCCGGAGTCTCCTGCGGAAACCCACAAATGATATTCCAGGAAACATCAAAATTCATCTCTTTGGACCAGCGCAGCAACTGAACATTCTGGATTCCACGCACGCCCTTGTCCATCAGCGTGAGAACGTGAGAGTTGAGGCTCTCGATGCCAGGCTGGAATGAGTTGCTGCCAAGCTTCTTGAGCATCAATAACTGGGACTTCTTCAGATTGGCTTTGGTTTCATAGAAAAGCTGTACCTTCAGTCCTTCAGCATGAAGGCGCGGGAATAGCTCAGCGAAGTAGCGGAGATCAACAATATTGTCGGTGTTGAAAATATCAAAACCGCCGTATATGGCCAATAAATATTTGATTTCCTGATAAGCGCGGTCTGGTGACTTACTGCGATATGCCATGCTGAGCCCATTCAATCCGCAGAATGTGCAATGGTGCTTTTGGCCCCACCAGCAGCCGCGTGAAGTTTCCATCGTGATTTCGGGACGGATGAGAGACTTGCTGCGAGAGGCATTGAAATCACGGAAATACTCCGTGTGGTCAGGATAAGGAAGGTCATTGAGATTTGTAATAAATGTTTGCGCCGTGGAGCCTGTAACGGTTTCGCCTCCCAGCCTGCAGGTTACGCCACCCATTTCGTGAATAGGTTCGCCGCTGCGCAGTCTGCGCACCAGTTCAGGAAAAATGTCATCAGCCTCGCCGGAGCACACAATGTCAACAGATGGAAACTGGCGGTGCAGTTCCACGCCCATTACGCCCTCAAAGTTAGCGCCACCAAAAACGGTGATGATGTGTGGAGCCCGGCGTTTAATCTCTTTGGCCATCGCCAACGAAGCTAGATTCTGCTGGAAGGTTGAAGTGAACCCGACGATGTCATACTGTTCCAGGTCGAGTTCAGACGCACACTCATAGATAAACGCAGGGCTTAGGTTGCGGGCTCGTTCCATCTTCTGTAGAAATGACTCATCGTAAGGCTTGATCGCGTTGGCCACCACGGATTTGAAATCCGCGAAAGGGCGTACCTCATCAAAAGCTGCGGGAGCAAAAACAAATTCTCCCGGCATATGGTGGGCGGGTGAGTCCTCGGCAATGCGCTCGTAAACTGCGGTCCCAATGGCGTCGGCAAAGCGGAAATTATAATAGCGGACGTCGCACTCCACGCCTTTGCGGTTAAGTCCCGCCTTCAGCAGCCCGACTCCAAGATGCGGCCGCCGCAACGTGAGGAACGGCATTACCAAAAGTAAAACTCGTTTCGCCATTAATTTTCCTTACTTCCCGGCGCTGAACGTGGGATCCTTCGCAGGGTTCCACATTCAGGCCGCCAGCAATACGTTGTTCTTCCTGCGTTTATTTTCCCCGGCTGGTGCTCGCAACCAACTCAGCCTCTTCTTCGCCCGTCTCCTCGCGTCCGCCTTCAGCAAAAGCTGGAGTCTGGATTTCAGCAACGACTTCGACAATCGGACGAGCGATTGGCGTTGGCAGTGTTTCGCGGGTTTCGCGCTCACCTTCAGCAAAAGCCGGAGTCTGAATTTCCGCAACGACTTCGACAATAGGGCGAGCGATTGGTGTTGGTAGTGTTTCGCGGGTTTCACGCTCACCTTCAGCAAAAGCCGGAGTCTGGATTTCAGCAACGACTTCGACAATAGGACGAGCGATTGGTGTGGGTAGCGTTTCGCGGGTCTCGCGCTCACCTTCAGCAAAAGCCGGAGTTTGGATTTCGGCAACCACTTCGACAATCGGACGAGCGATTGGCGTTGGCAGTGTTTCGCGGGTTTCGCGCTCACCTTCTGCAAAAGCCGGAGTCTGGATTTCGGCAACCACTTCGACAATTGGACGAGCAATCGGTGTGGGGAGAGCCTCGCGGTTGGCAGAAGAATTTTGGCCAACTTTAACTGATGTGTTTGCAGGCTGTGTAGTTACCTCTTGTACTACTTCCGGGGTGGCCTGAGGACGCTGGCGATTTTCTTTGGTGTTGCTCATACAAGTTCTCCTTACGAGATTGCCGCGGCAGCGGCGGTAGATTCGGTGAGTGTGAGCACCGGGGAGGTCCCGGCGGTAAAGAATGAATACTGCTCCAGCACAGACGACAGTGCATGTTGGACGAAATCAAGACGGACAAAACTGGTGTACAGGCTTTGGCACAGGCCACCTGTCGCGTATTCGCTGTTGGGCAGCACGGGTGCATTCCCATGCCGTATCGTCAGGCGGCTTAGAAAATGCATACCGCGCATATAGGCATCAAGATATTTCCCTTGCTCGGCAATGGCGGCGGCCGCGCCTATCCCTTCCAGATACAAAGCGGTGGTAAATCCCGGAGTATCGGATTGATGCCCCGTCATAAATCCGCCGGTCTTGTCGTTTTGAAATTCCAATATCCAGTCGCCAATCTCAAACACCAGAGCGGCAAACTCCGGATCGGGCTGGATCCGCCACCAACGGCTGAACGCCTGCATCATCCATGAGACTTGACCGAAGTCCCGATTGTGACGGAAGCGGTGACGGTAATAGCGAAATGCTTTCTGAAGGCTGGGCTGCTTGATTTCTGTCAACCTGGCGTCAGCGGCTGCGGCAAGAGCCAGCAATACCTGGCCGGGAGCGTAATCCTGATGAACATCCGCGACCTTTTCGGAAGTCAAGTGGGTGTCTATGCGGCCGTGGCGATCAATACGGGACCAGAGCGTCTCCGCCAGTGACCGTACCAGCTTGCGGCGGTGATCACCTGTGGGAAATTCGCAGAGTGCAAGAATGAGAAAAGATATCTCAGAGACGGATGGCACTCCTTTGTTCACTTCCAGCCACGCGCCTGATTCGTGAACTCGCATGGTTCTGAGCAGTGACTCAATCGTGCTTTCCGCTGCGTCCTTGAGCGCCGGGCTTCTCAGCATTCTGGAAGCGCGCGCCAGTACCCAGGCCGCATGGGCCACGCGTGGCGGCGTAAGCCCTTCATGCAGGCGATTGCGAAAAGGCTCGTAGCTTTCGTGGAAAAAACCGTCTGGCTTCTGATGCTTCACGATGTAGTCGGAATACAAAGCAGCAAGCTCAGGCAGTAGAGTATCGGGCGTGGCTTCCTGGTCAATTCGCCGGAATGCTCCTTCCATTAATCCAGTGCCCTCACTATCGGCCAGCCAGGTAGCGCAATCAAAACGCTGCCAATCATAGGGCGGACGGGTTATGCCGGCTTTGTCGATGACTTCTAGTGCGTAAGCGACAGGATTCAAGTCATGCACGGCAGCCAGAAATGGCAATAGCATGCCTTCACGCTGATTCTGGTAAACCCGCAAAGCCTGCCGCCCATGGACGGACCGACGCACCACTTCCTCAGGAGAAAACTTTCCCAGAGTGATGGCGTTGGACAGTAGTGAGACGCTTACAGCGACAGCTTCAGGTGCTGAAGGATTCGATTGGGGGAAGCGTTCATCCGTCAAGGCGGCAAGCACCAACTGACGCAGATCAGCAGCCAAGCTGGTAATTGCGCTGCCTGCACAGCCCCTCAGCCGGCCCCAGATGTAAACGGTGACGAATAGCGAATGCAGGCTTTGAGGCAAACTGCTATCGGGGAGCGAACTCCACTTTTCCGGAAGGCCAAGCAAGTGAGCGATCGCAATGTCGCGCGCGTGTCGGGCGATTGGGGCGCATAGCTCGGGATCCTCACAGGCAGCGGGCCGATCTGCTTTGGGAACGCCGGTTAGTTGCCACTCCGCGCCGGGTTCCACCAGTTTGCGCACATCGTGCCGATAAATCCTGTATGGCTCAATGGCAAGTAGCTTTCCATTCGCGATTCGTGCCTGCTGGAACTGCCGGAACTCATTACCAATTCCAGGCATGCGCGGCAACGCACCTCCCATCACAGCTGTGCGCTCACGGCTGCAGACCACAATGCCATAACGATCGTTATCGAGCTGTCCCAGGGTGCATTCTTCGAGGGCCGAGAAAAATGTAATTGCAATGTGGCTCGACTCCAGCCGTTCCAGTCCCAGCTTGCCCTGCGGAAGAAGTTTGGCAGTGAGCAGCGCGGCGCGGACAATATCTTCAGACGTAGACCATGGACGCTCGCCGGGAAAATGCCAGAATCCATCGCGGGCGTGGCGGAGATGAATGTTGGATTTGGAGCGCACACTTATCCATGTTCCACCAGAAGAGTCGTAATTGCGGTCCAGACGATCCGCAGGACGGAGTAGTTTCCCGGTGCGCAGATATTCCATCAAAGCCAGCCGCGCGAGTTCTGCTGGATGTAGTCCTTCCGGCGACCTCTCACCACTCCATTCAAAGCGGGGAAAAATTTTACTGGAATTATGCACCGGCTTAACTTCGTGGTCCATATTGGCCATGAAATCATCATGAATATCGAAGAGCGATTCCACGTGATAGCCCCGTTCTTGAATAGCGGAGTAGCCGCTGAACCAGCCGAAGCGTACCAGGCAAACCGCGCCTTCCACGCGAAGTCCGGCAGCTTCCAGACGCTCGCGGGCTTCACCGAACGAGGTCCCGGAAGCGATGGAGTCATCCACCACGATGACAGGCTCGTCGAGATTGATTTCACCTTCGATGATGCGCATTGCACCGTATGGTTTGGCGTCTCTGCGCACCAGCAGACCGCGATATTCTCCTCCGGACTGCAGGATGCAGGATTGAAGGACAGGGACACCAATCAGACCGAAAGCGGCAAGCTGCTTGCCATCAAAGTGTTTTAGCAACTGGAGAAGACAGCGCCCCGCCAATTCTGCACCGCGCGAAGTCAACGTTACGCCTAACGAGTTGAGCATCCAGCGGGCATTGATGCCGTCACGGGAAACAATCGGCTGCGAATCAGATTTATGAAGGACTCCATTTTGCAACAGCAAGGCGAGCAGTTCTCTGCGCTCTTCCTGGAACGTATCCGGCATCGACGACAAAATAGAGGCAAGGTCGCGGCGCACTGTCTTTCACCCTAGGTAATCTGAATTGGCGTCTCCCTGCGAGTGTGTTCAGGTTCCATCTCGGCTGAGTGGTAATCGGGCACATCCGCAAGATCGAAATACGGATTCTCCGGCAAGGCCAGGCTCAAATACCGGCCATCCAGATGCAACATCAAATCTTTTTCTACAAATTCTTTGAGAGCATTTTGAATCGATGGATCGGCGCCAAAGCGCGCCTCTATGTCCCTTGGAGTGCGGGCCTCTGCGCAGTATTCATAAAGCGCCGCAGGTTCGCCTGAGACCGTGTAAGTGCGCGGCTTGTCGCCCCGCCCATCCGAAATGCGGATCGCTGTCCAGGATTTCTGATAGTGCAGGTAAGGGCGTTTGCCTTTCTTCCAGCGCGCCTGCCACGCTCCCACACGTTGAAAAATCTCTTCGTACACCGAATCATCCACGGTATTGGCCATCTTGTGCTCGAAATAGTAAGAGATGCGGGGCAGGTTGAATTTTCCTCTGGGCAGAAGATAGTTGTAACACTTAGCCGGGACCAGATCTGAAATGGATTGAGAAGCTGATTCGGTGTACATGGGAGAGCCGCGGTCGGCCCGCGCCTTCACGATTGCATACGGTGGCTGGAAATGAGAAATTCTGGAGATCACTTCACATTGCAGTGCATAGTCCTCGACGGTCTCGCCAGGAAACCGGCACAGAATGTTGTACAGATTGTTGATGCCGTAATAAGTGCACCACTTGATGAGTTCCACGTTGCGCATACCTGTGGAAAGCTTGCGCATGATTTTGAGAATATTGGTAGAGAGACTCTCCACGCCGGGTTGGACAGAGAAGAGGCCTCCACGACGCAAACGGGCCAGTTGCTTGCGGGAGAAATTAGGCCTGATCTCGTAATGAATTTTGATGTCACTATTGGCGGCCGCCAGCTTTCCAAAAAGCTTCTCTGTATATTCTGGGGCCATGATGTTATCGATGGCATTGAACTGGAGCTGACCGTAACGACGTGTGAGCACGTCCAATTGCTCAATAACTTTGTCAGCATCCTTGGCACGAAATTCCATTCCGGAACGATTGAGGCCGCAAAACGTACAGTGGTTTTTCTCGCCCCACCAGCAGCCGCGCGCTGCCTCAAATGGAAGGAGCGGTTCACGAGACCCCGGTGACGACTCATAGCCACTCGCTTTTCGCGCGTAAAAATATTCGTCAAAGTCCGGCAGCGGCGTGTTGTTCATGTCGATAAAATTGGGCGCACGGCCGGCATAGCGTACCTCACCCTCGCCATCGCGCCACATGATTCCTGGAATGCCTTCCATGCTGTGGCCCGCATAAAGCCTGCGCACCATTTTTGGGAAAGAAAGTTCGGCGTCACCGCAGTGCACATAGTCAACCTGCGGGCAGCCCTTCATCACCTCATCGGCAATGTCATCTTCCAGACTGGCTCCCCCCAGGACGATCGGAATCTGAGGGTACTTTTTTTTCAGCGCCCGGGCCAGCGACAGGCTGGCAATGAGTTGCTGGAAAACCACGGTGAATCCTATGAGTCCAAAGCGGCTCCAGTCGGTGCTGTTCACGCAGAAGTCGATGAACTGGGGAGCGGCCTCATAGCGAAGTCGACGTAAATCGTCCAGAGTGCATTGACCGAAGTGACACACCGAGGTGAATATATTTTCGTGCGCGGCGAAGTATTCATCGTCGTCGGTATTTGTCTCGTCGCCGAAAGCAGCTTTCGACCAGATCCATTCACCCACGAGTGACGGCCAGACATCGGCAATGGTCTCACTTATTCGCCAGCCAATTTGGCTGCCCAGATACATAAATAGAGAGAATGGCTGGGCGGGAATGCCAGCTTGCTCAAGGGTCGGTTTTAGCAATGCCAGCTGAAATGAAGGGAAGCGCGCAGAAAGGCACGGCATGCTGATTAAAGCAACGGGCTTGACGCTTGCATCCACAGACCAACCTCATCGAACTTTCGTGCCAGGCGGCCAGTCGCAAAACACGATCGAAGATCGCGGGATAAAATCGCTAGTCCAGAAGGTGAGAAATGACTAACGAACCGCTACATTACAAGATTTTATAATCCGAATCAATCCCCTTAAGTCAGTCAATCTTGCGGCTGATGTTAAGCTCCCTGCTTCATATCGGGGAACTGTCGCTTATCTTTACTTGGTAGTGTGGCGCTAACAAAATTCACTTCTGCACAAACCAAATCTATTTTCCTTTATGGGAACTACTTCTCAACCTAAAAGCCTGCGGAGTTGCCAGGTCGATAGCTGCTGTTTCGTCCCCGTCCATTCGCTTAATGGGGATTCAAATTGTTGCGCTAGGTTCAGGCGGCAGGGTTAAGCAAGGGCTAGGTATGGATAAAAATATCTATGCAGCCAGAGTAGGCGTATGTTTCATAATGCAGCTTCTACTCTCAACGTAAGAAGCGCAGGAGAAGTCCCTTCATGAAACCCTCCGCACGATTTACCAGCATTTTGGTATTTGTATTGACGTTTGCAGCAGTCGCCGTTGCACAATCCGATGCAGGCGTGGCAACTGCTTTAGCTAGCGCACAACCCGGATATGTCGACAAAGCGTCAGTATCGCTAAATCCGTCACAATCAACTCCACTCCAGGCAGTGACCTCAGCCACGATTTTGAATTTTCCAGCCAACGCAGATTCTTCACGAGCGATCTTTGCCGCCGGTAACAGCAGTTCATCGAATGGACCATCAACTTCTGGCGCCAGCGATAGCGTCGCGCCGAAGCACGCATCACAGGACAATAGCGGCGACGGTCATCGTCGTCCGGATGTGCCTACCATTGACGGGCTCGATACTCTCGCTACTTTTTCCGGAGCCTTCATGACCCAGGCGGGGCCCAGCCTTGGCAAGGTTTTTCCATTCATCATGATGGGAAACCATCCGTTAGCTGGCGGCACTACGACTATCCCTGCACAGATCACCACCGTCAGCTTGAACCTGCTGAATGCCGACGGAAGCCTGAATGTTAACGTGCCATTCGTCTTTCGCGATCTGTTTGAAGACTCACCCAACTTTGCGCAGACGAACTACCGCTCCGGCAGGAACATTCAGTATGCTGATGCTATTCACCGCGCGCAGTTCTTTAACGTAATGGGCGACGACTGGCATACCGTGCTGGACCCGAGCTTTGTGAATAGCGTGACTTTCACCATACCTCGGTTCGTGAATGTTCGTTTCCCCGATGGATCGGTTAAGGCCATTCAGGCTTACCAGGTGGGAACGGCCCCTGATGGTAATCACTTCGTGCTGATGTTGGATTTGCTTTTCAATTCGCTGTTTGATAACCAGGTGATAAGCGACATCAACGCGGGCAATTTCACAACGGATGCCCTCAGTATGACGCTCTTCCCCAACACCTTCTTGTTTTCCATCAACGCGCAGGGGCAGGAATCAAGCTGCTGCGTGCTCGGCTTCCACACCTTCTTCAATGATCCCACTGCTGTTCCTCAGCCGCGCTGGGTCACCTTGTTTGCCAGCTGGATTTCTCCAGGCCTCTTCGGAGCAGGCTTTGAGGACGTTACCGCCCTCTCGCATGAGACTTCCGAATCTTTTGCCAATCCTTTCGTAAGCAATGCAACAGCTTCATGGCAATTCCCTGGCGAACCGCCGACTGCCAAGGTTTGTCAGGCTAACCTTGAAGAAGGCGACCCAATTGAAGTACTTCCGAACGCTACGATTCCAATCACGCTTCGCGAGCGGAAAGAAGTCTTCGTTTATCATCCTCAAATCATTCCGCTGCTGCAGTGGTTTGAGATGGGAAAGAAGTCGAATGCAATCGACGGGGCATTTAGTTTCCCTGACGAAACTACATTGCCGCATTCGGCCCTGCCTTGTCCGCAGTAGAACCTGGGTCAAGCGATGTATCGAGAAAAAGGCGCCGACCTCCGGCGCCTTTTTTTATCCAAAGACACCATGTACACAGACTAAAAACATTTACAAATATTTAAATCGACAGTCGATTGCTCCGGGATTCCAAATAAGTTTGGCATGGCGCAAGCAGACTTCCGTAAAAAACATCGCACAGAAATTAAGAGCATCAGCAATGAGCGATAGCGCGTTTTGCTAATGAATAGCCGTTAGAGCTAAATAACCGTTGTTGACTCCGGAACGGATCTAGATGCATGTTTCATTTGCGCATCCTAAAAGTCAGGACGCTCTTGCCGGGAAGGATCGACTGGGAACCTCCCGCCTGAACCGTCAGACCAGTGATGCGCTCCCGCCTAGATGAAACCTTACGGGTTGGGGAACCAAGACCCCAACCCATTTTTGGTGCCAGAAAGTCCCGAAGGATAGAGCTAAAGCGGCCATTGTGTGTTCGTGATCATTAGAAAAATCTAATAAAATCGCGCGACTTAGCACTTATGGCTAACAAATAGCGATTAAAGCTAAGTAGTGAGGGTTGACTCGGCTGGGTTGCTGCGGTCAAATTGCGGACAACTGTGAGACTCGGATTCGCATGTTTTATCTGGCAAAACCAGCATATACTTTGTCGAACCGTTAAAAAACGTAACCGATTGCGACGGAAACAATCGGTCGATTTATTTAAAGAGCTTATAAAGCCAAGGAATAAGGGGAAGCAGTCTGCGGCAGATTGCCGGCACTAGTGTATGGACTAGGGGCATTTACCCTGCCATGCCTATTGTCGGCTCAACACGAGATCCACATCGCGCCCCAGGATAGTTGCGAATGAGGATCGTGGAGGGCTCCCATGGGGTCAATGTATTCTCCGGGAAGAAAGAATGGCGTAGAAGCAGCCAAGTCAAAAGCGGAACCGGCGACGGTTACTGCGAGTAACGGGTCAGCCAAGCACAACGGCGTCAAGCCGGGTGTGTTGATTCCTGTTGTGCAAGATAGCCGCCTGCGCAAGGTGCTGCAAATGATCGCGTCGGATTCACCGCGAAAAATTCACGAGCTGGCCCTTGAATGCAACCTAAGCGAATCGCATCTTCAACATTTATTCAAACAGGGCACTGGCGTAGGACTGGGGCGGCTGCTCAGTGAACAGAGAATGCAACGCGCCGCCGACCTGCTGGGGCAAACCAACTTAAGCATCAAGGAAATTGCCTGGACCGTAGGGTATGAACACACCTCAAGCTTCACGCGCGCTTTCGAGCGATACTACCGAGAAGCGCCGCGAAGCTACCGGCAAAAACAGGGACGATAGAACTTCAGGGAAAGTTTAGGCGACGTGTTCCTGGACCGAGCTCGATGTCTGAGGAAATCTCCGCGCGATTAGCAACAGGGTATTCGGTTGCCTGGAGCGTCTTCAGTGTGATCGTCGAGTCACCAACCAAAAATTCCAAAATGAATTTTCATTCTTGTTTTTTCGTCACGATAAAACATCTGCAACGTTGTGCGCGGCGCAACAATGGCCGGGGATTCGCATCGTCCGCTCAAATAGCTAATTAAAAGACAATTCCGCTAACGGTTCAGTGTTGCGGAGAAGTTCCGGAGATTTAGTCTGTCGGCTCTGGTGAAGGGCGACATTTTTTAAATGCAAGCGAACGCCAGCGCAGTGCACTTCAATTTTTTTGAAACATGGTTGTCAAGGCGGCTAAACGCAGAGGAGGCAAGTCATGTATTTCAACGTATTCGGAGAAAAGGTTTCCAAGCGACGCTACAAAGAAATGTGCGAGGCCGCCAAGAACCGGCGCGAGCTGATCGCGGCTGGACTCACCAGCCGGCGCGACCTCTTTAAAATGGGACTGCTGACGGCGGGCGGCATGCTCGTAGCCAAGAGCGGCTTGAGCGCACGGGCGTTCGGGCAGTCAATACAGACAAATAATCCTCCCAGCTCAGGGAGCAATAACAGCCCAGGGACGAACCAGAACTGTGTACCCGGGAACCAGACGGCGAGTCCAAAGACCAGGGCCTTTGTCCAGGCATTGCCGATCATGCCGCTGGCAAGAACGGTTTCCGCGTTGTCTCCTGCGCCTACAGAAAGCCCGAACACAGGTGCCGGTGAAGTTCGCGCCGCTCCCTTCCAGGCGCCGCTCATCGATCCCACAAGATTCCCGGTGGTGCCGGGAACGCTGTATCAAATGCATCAGAGGCAATTCACAGCCAGTCAATCTCCCGATCTACCCAACCAGACGTTATGGGGATTCGATGATGGTACGGGAACGCGCAGCCCCGGGCCGACCTATCAGGCTTTTTATGGAAAGCCGCAGCTCACCCGCAACATTAATTCACTGCCCTCGATCACGGAAAAAAATAACACCGGCTTCGGGATGGCTTCAGTGAGTACGCACTTGCACAATGCGCACAATCCTTCAGAGAGTGATGGCAATCCGTGCGACTTTTATACCAATGGACGTTTCTGCGACCAGTATTATCCCAACGTGCTGGCCGGCTTCAACTCCACCAACACGCCCAATGGCGATATCAACGAATCGCTGAGCACGCTCTGGTATCACGACCACCGCGTAGACTTCACGTCGCAGAACACTTACAAAGGACTGCTCGGGTTCTATTGCCTGTTCAACCAGTTTGATACTGGCAATGACGATACCGGCTTCCGCCTGCCCGATTTCCCGGCGCACGATATCCCGCTGGCTTTCTCAGACAAGGTCTACGATCCGGAAACTGGCCAATTGGTATTCGACCTATTCAATCTCGATGGCATTCTGGGCGATAAATTCCTGGTGAACGGTGTAATTCAGCCTTTCCTGAACGTGGAGCCGCGCCGTTACCGCTTCCGCTTACTGGATACCGGCCCGTCGCGCTTCTATGAGTTTTTCCTCACGGACCCGAACAATCTGAGCGCAACCAACCAATATTTTCTGATTGGTACGGACGGCAATCTTCTACCGAATCCGGTGCAGCTCAGCAGTGTGCGCATCGGCCCTGCGGAGCGCGTGGATGTAATCATTGACTTCCGCAAATTTGCAGGCAAGACCATCTATCTGGAAAACCGGCTTAATCAACTCAGCGGCCAGGGACCGGCGGCCGTTGATAGTCAAGTGGCAGCGCAGAACAGCGCGACCACTGAATGCAGCCTGGTGCTTAATTCAAACCAGCCGGCGATCCTGCCTGCGGGCGCGGGTAGCCTGGTGTTGCAGTTCCGGGTAAGTGGAACCGCGGTTAACGATGAAAGCGTAGACCCGGCCACTAATCCGACGTTTTATCAACTACCCAGTACAAATGTGGAGCCAAGAATTGTTCGCACCTTTAAGTTTGACCGGTTGAATGGCCAGTGGTCCATCAACGGCCAGTTCATGGATTGCAACAATTTCCGCTTTGCTGTGCGGCAGAACAGCTCAGAGCAGTGGCTTCTGACTAACCTCACCGGCGATTGGACGCACCCTATCCATATTCACCTGGAGGAGCATCAGATTCTGACGCGCAACCGTGTCGCACCGACAGTGCCGGCCGACAAGGGGCGCAAAGATGTGACTCAAGTTCATCCCAACGAGCGAGTTCAGCTTTTCTTCCGCTTCCGCGACTGGCTGGGCAAATACCCGATCCATTGTCACAACGTGGTGCATGAAGACCACGCCATGATGGCACTGTGGCACGTGGTACCGGCCGGGCAGGAAGACAACATCAATGTGCCGTAAAAGTGGCGCGGCTTTGACGAGGGAAACAAGAAAGGATTGAGCCATGAACGATATATCGAGGAGAAAGATGTTGGGCCTGTTAGGAATGGCTCCTCTGGCCGGCGGAGTTCTCAAGGCCGCCGGCACAACTCGCGCTGGAACTTCCGAGCTTACGTTGTCAGAACAAGCGCGCAGGCGCATTCAGGTGCAACATTTGCCGAATGTTCCTTTAATAACGCATGAGGGCAAAAACGTACGCTTCTACGATGACCTGGTCAAGAACAAGATTGTCAGCTTGAATTTCTTTTTTGCCAACTGTGACGAGGTTTGTCCGCTGGTCATGGCCAATCTGGCCCAGGTGCAGAAGTTGCTGGGCAAGCAGGTGGGCCGCGACATCTTTATGTATTCCTTCACATTGAAGCCGGAAGAGGACACGCTCGATGTGATCAGACGCCATCGTGAGATGTATCGCGCCGGGCCGGGCTGGACATTTCTTACGGCCAAGCCGGCAGACATGGAGACGCTCCGGAAAGCGATTGGGTTTACCTATCCCGAACCGGAGATCGACAAGGACAAGACGCAACACATTGGCAACATCCGTTACGGAAATGAGCCGCTTATGTTGTGGTCGGCTTGTCCGGGAATGGCGCACGCCAAGTGGATTGCTGAATCGCTGGAGTGGGCCATCCGGCCTGAGACCAACAGAGTGCAAGCGCCCTGAGACCTTTGGGTCACAAGGCCTGGTTGTTAGGAAAGTTTTAAATTCCGGGGCCGGATTTATCCCGGCAATCACCGGAGGAAGGAACCAAGTGATGAAAAGCATACGAGAGCATGCTTCGCTTTGTGTTACGGTTTTGGCGCTGGTAGGGCTGCTGTTCCTGGCGGTTCCCAGACTGGCAGCCCAGCAGGATGCGCCTCCGATTGGCGGAGACGCAGACGACACATTCAACCCTCCGCCATGCGACTACAACGATACCTTCTACCAGGATAATGGTCTCGACCCAACGCAGTTGGTTGGTCGTTTTGGCAGTGCGCGGCAATTTGGCCCCCCGGCAACGGGTAAACAGGCAAACTGGGTGGCGGACAGCACCTGCGTAACTAAAGATCCCAACCGCAGAAATTTCCGCATCCTGGCCACTACCGGAGGAAACTCGGACGATGGCAACAGTCCCTTCAGCACAGGAACGCAAGAAACATTTGAGTTCATTTCCATTCTTGCTTTTGTGACCAATCAGAGCAACTTTGAAACCACCTACTCGCGCACAGTTGGTGCTATTAACGGTGGTCTGGATGGCGACCAGCAGAATGCAGGTTCCACCATCTCGATCGTCAACAGTCAAAATCCTCGCAACATTGCCATGCAGGACCTTGTCAGTAACTTTGAAGGTTACGCGGCGCTGAAACAGAAGCTGCCCAACGGCACTTTCGCCCTTAACCCCTGTGCTGCGGACATGCAGAGTCCGCTTGCGCCTCCAACACCTTGCTTCCCAGTGAACACGGTGAACACTGTGTTCACTCCGAACCTCCGACAGGACTGGAGATTTGCCACGAATCGTAATGCCATGGACGGCAGCGATAACAACTGCATCAGCACCGATCCCGCTGTATGTCCGAACGGCGTTAGTGATAGCCCGTTTGGTTATTTCTGCGACGATCTGCTGGGCATGTGGATCCTTACTTATTTCTGGTTCACACAACCTCCCAATACTACCGTTCAGCCCTGTCACGATATATTCGCGGCGATCGGCGCAAAGAACGGATTTACCTTGGATGGAACTCCCATTATTTTGACCGCCCATGAACTCAACGATGAGCTGGAGGCCAATAATTGCGGAGCTGAAGGTCAGGAGGCCGTGGATGGGACGGACGGAGGTGCAGTCTGGCTTGTTTGTCCGGCCATTCCTGATCCGCGTGCCGGAGCGATTGCCCCGGATGCGTTCCTGGACCAGGTACGCCTGTCGAATGGTGTACCACAGAACCTGGCTTTGACGGCTAATTTCCTTAGCCTTCAGATCTTCGGATTGTTCCCGAATGAACTCACGGTGTCGCAGAAGTCGCAATTGAATAAAGCAGTAGCTTCGGCTTCGGCGGCTACGACACCGTAGCTGCGTCTGATATGGAACGTTCACAACAATCCCTGGCGGTACCGCTAACCGCCAGGGCAGTTGTGTCTACGGGGATAAATAAAATGCCAAGTGTCAAGCGAAAGAAATTTCCGCGCCGGGATTTCATCAAGCTGGCAGCGGGCGCCGCAGCTGCAGGGCCATTCTTCCTTTTTCCCCCTCGCTCACTGGCCAGCCAGAAGACGCTGAAGATTGCAAAATGGGCCCATTTCGTGCCTGAGTTCGATCTTTGGTTTGAGAATACGGCCCAGGAATGGGGCAAGCAGAATGACACCAGGATCATCGTGGATAAAATCCCGGTGGAAAAAGTGCACGCCCTGGCCTCAACTGAGATCAAGGCGAGCCAGGGGCACGATGTCTTCATCTTTCCGTGGCCGCCTGCCGAATTTCAGCAACACGCGAATGACCATGGCGATATCTATCGGATGGTTGCTTCAAAGTACGGCGCGATCCCGCAGCTTGCCCACCGGTCAACATTCAACTTCAAAAATAAAACGTACTTTGCCTTTGCCGATTTCTGGTCGCCATCACCACTGCACTTCTTTCAGGATGAATGGGCCCAGATTGGCATGCCTCTCGGCCCAGTGCATTACGGTAGTTTGTATGGCGGCGGAAAAAAATTGCGAGACCAGTTCGGCATTCCCTGTGGTCTGGCATTTTCCTCAACTTTGGAAGGCAATGTCACGCTGCACACCATGCTCTACGCGTTTCGCGCCTGGATGCTAGATGGAAACGGCAATGTGCTTTTCAACAAGAATGTTTTTGCCGTCGGGGCACTGAAATATATCCAGGGGTTGTACCGGGAAACGGGAACGCCGGAGCAGCTCACATGGGCCTCAGGAGGCAACGTACAGGCAATGCTGGCGCGCAAGACATCATGCACCACCAATGCCATCAGCCTTTTGCGCGCTGTTGAAAAACAGGATCCTAAGGTGGCGAAAAAGATCCTGCTCCAGCCGCCTCTGCTTGGCCGGAATGGCATGGGCGTCACGGCGCTGCCGCATGTCACCAATTGTTCCGTGATATGGAAGTTCGCGCAAAATCAGGATGGAGCAAAGCAGTTCCTGGCTGATCTGATCGATAGTTCCAGGACCGGCTATGAAAAAAGCCTGGGTTGCAACTTTCCTATTTACCCAAAGGCTGTTCCTGACCTCATTGTGCGGCTTTCCCAAGATCCGCAGGCTGATCCCTCCGATAAATACGTGGAGCTGAAGGACGCGCTGCACTGGACTCCGAATCTTGGGGTTCCGGGATTTGCCACGCCAGCTTACATGGAAATTTTCAACAACTCTCTTGTCCCCAGGATGGTACAGAGTGTTCTGAATGGCGAGCGTACCGCAGAAGACGCAGCCGACGCTGGCGCTGCAGAAATGCAAAGCATCGTCGACAAGTGGAAACAGATTAGTTGACGGCATTGAAAGATCGGACGCACGCAACCAAGCGACAGAATGACGAGTCTAAGGAGGCACCAAGCTATGAACAGGCAAAAGATCGTGCTCACTATTTTGGCAGTGGCCATGATAACGTCGGCATTCGCGTTGCCGTCGGTTACGGCGCACCGTAAATCCCCTGAATTTATCATCGCTGAGCCATCGGGACGCACCACCATGCTTTCCGGATTCAAAGGCAAAGTAGTGGTAATGGAATTTCTTTTCGTTAAGTCACAACACTGCATACGCGTCGCTACCACCTTGAACAAGCTCAATAGTGAACTGGGCGCGCGCGGCTTCCAGGCGGTGGGGATTGTCTTTGATCCGCCCAATACTCCGAATGGCAGCGAGCAGCTTTTACCTTCCTTGGTGGATTATCTGAAACTCACGTATCCGCTGGGCTATGCCACCAAAGATCAGGTGGATAATTACCTGGGACGTAATGGAAATGAAATTTTGAACATTCCCCAGGTCGTCGTAATTGACCGTGCGGGAATGATCCGCGCCACCAGCGGCGGCAAAGGCGGAGATCCCGCGTTGGAAGACGAGATGTCCCTGCGCAATCTGATTGAAGGGTTACTTAAGGAAAGCGGGTCATCAGGTTCCACAAAGAAATAGATGCTTGGGCGCAAGGCTTCACCCTGATTAACCACCTTAGACTTATCCAGAGGAAAACGCGCAAGCGGAAACCAAATTTTTAATCACTGCCAGCCATCGACCTCCACGGGATACGGATGAGTCTTTTGACCCTACGACAGGCAACGCGATGATCGCTGCAAACTTGAATGACTGATATCAAAAAAAGCCAGCGGTTGTAAATACGAGAGGAGCCGTTCACATGCTGTCAGGCCCAAACGCAGGCCGCCTCGATTTACTCTGGGGATGCGTCCGGTAAGCAGCAGGAACACCATGATTGTTCGTGCCGATCAGTCTTTCCGTAAAGATGCGGGCAAAAGTGTAAATCGCCTGCATGGGGTTGGCCCCGACGGATGTTGGAAAGATACTGCTGTCCATAACATAAAGGTTTGGAATCTCATGACGGGTTGTCATATTCCATACCCGTTGGTTGGTCGAAACCACCGAACTATCCGGGTTCGGTCCGATCTTGTTCGTCCCCTGTAGATGGGCAGCCGTAAGAATCGTACGATTAGGTATAAAGTCGAGGTTTTTTTCAAGAAGATCCGTCTCCTCAATCTTTTTGAGGGAGAGAACCTCCATAGGATCAAATTTCTGGGTTCGCCTCCAATTCTCATTGGTGGGGACAATTACCTCTTGTGCGCCAGCTAAGAACATAACCCTGGCTCCCATGGCAACGCCCTGCCTGAATCTTTGCTTGTCTTTATCGCTGAGAACATAGTCAATGACGACGTTGCCGTTTAAATCCAGCATGATTCGGTTATTCGTCGAAGGCGTGTCAACCAGCATAACGCCAAAGCCTGCGCATTGATTAAACTGCCGCAGCACTTTGTAAACCTGCTTTCCGTTGCCAGGAATAAGCAAGGCGCCGTAAGCGGGCAGTCCTGACATTGTTTCGAAAATGAATCCTGGGGAAACGCCAAAAGTATCCACGAAGGTGGCGCTGTCCAGGCCTTGTAATAAATTGATTTCTGTACTGAATAGACCCATCAGCGGAACGGAAGGATGAAGAATCAGCCCAGCGCCAATTTGAGGATTTTTCAATTCGGCTATCTTGTTTCCGGTTTTGAGCAGCAATCGCGTGGAACCAATAGTACCGGCGGCAATGATCACATTGTCAGCATGAATGGTCACGCTCGTTCCTGGAGGAATCTTGAGCCCGCAGGGATCAACGAAGGAATTTCCATGTTCTATCCACGGCTGTGTAGTTGTAAAGCATGCGCCGATTGCCTTCAGGCTTTCTCCTTCGCCAGAAAACAATACCTCGGTTACATCCGCGTTGGGAATAAGGCCAAGAGGATTGTTGGTATCCTGAATCGGCTTTAGCAGTAACTGCCGCGCCGCATCCCGCTTGGCTGTAACCGGCGAAGGAGATTCGCCTGTGGAGAAACGGTTCAAATGATACAGCGATGGCGTAATACCAAAGGCCCGGCTTCCGCGCCACAAAACGAGATTATCCTGATTCAGTTCTGCTTGCTCTACCTCACGGGTGTCCAAAACGTCGCGCACATATTGATAGGCTGCAGAAAGTCTCCCTACAGAGTAATGGGTGGCATCAATCCAGCCTTGATCCACCCAGTTTTGTATCCGTGTCAGGATGGTGGATTCAAGAGGCGAGAAGGCGAGATCAACATTTACGGTTGATCCACCGCCCACTGCTTCACCGCTGCGAATCACGATCCCGTTATTCGAAGTGGACGCTTGATTTCGTTGGAACATCAACTCCGCACAACTCATCGTGTCCATCGAACCCCATACGATGTAATTTCCCTTTTCAAGCAAAACAACATTTTTTCCTGCACGATGAAGCTCATGGGCCGTCATGGCTCCCCCTGGCCCACTTCCTATGACGAGGTAATCAATTTTGCCTTTCCGTGAAGTAACCGTCTTTTTCTGCGGATCGTAAACGAGCACCCCCTGGGGGACCTTGGGCGCATGGACCTTCGCCCAGACCGACGGGTTACTAACAAAAACGGGGGAGTCGCCGATTTCGGTCAACGGAAGCGCAAGCGGAGCGCCCCATATATTAGTGAGGTATATCTCTCGCAGCATCATCGCGGTCCGTGCAGACGCAGGACAACCAGGCCCTTCGAAAAACCACGAGAGCAGACTTTTATGATTGGCAGGGTTCATGGAGCCAAACCCGTTCTTGCAGAAATCCATTACCTCGACTTCTTTTGCATTTTTGATCGCTGCATAAAAGGGAAGAAGATCACAGCGAGTCATTTGTTCCAACAAGACCTTACCCGGTGAATTACAAAGCGTTTTGAACATCCCGGCGCTGACAGCGTCGTAAATTACTTTAATCTCTGCTTTTAAATCGTGGTCCAGCTCCAGATCGTTGAGGGGCAGCCAGAGATTGAACAAAGCTTGGTGCGTTGCGAGCAGAGCTGCGTCTGAGATTTTCGAAGGTTCGCTGTTCATGGGGTATCTCCAGATTCAATTCGAATCTTTAACTGTTTGTTTTAATGTGAGATTCAGGGGAGTTGAAGACTCCATGGCATTGCTGATGATCATTTGTAAAAGCGCCACAGTACCTGGCTGAAAAATACCCGTATGGTTGGGGATCACCGAACTGGGTACACCGAAAACCCAGAACGGAGTTGTATTTACGAACTGATTCGGGAGAGCCTGCTTTGCACGCAAGACAAAGCATGTTTGCCCATTCGAAAAATGTGGATAGGTGTCGCATTGCGGCACGCTTTCCGGCTCTACGGTATGGGAAATCAACTGCGGAATACTGGCTTCATTGTGGAAAAAGAAGGTATGTTGTTTTGGCACGTCAATCTGGCCTTCTTCATGTGCTTTTGTTGCTTTGTCATATTTGCGGTCTAGATTCTGATCAAAGTACGAAATTCTTTGCGCCAATGGCATCGCTATTGTTGTCGCTTGGTCTCCGGCGGAGAGGATGGCAACTATCAGAGGGTGTGCAGCGGAAGCATTTGAAGGTAGAGGATTGGTAGCGGATCCGTTCGACGGCGTTTGATAGGCTGGATCCTTGGACCGTCTGCAATCCGTGCCCATGCATGAAGAGAGGTTCATTCTGGCCATACCTTCAATCATAGCCTTTGTCTCAAAAGAATCGTTTGCCGAGTTGATCATGGCAATGAGATCGGCGGGGGATTGAAAGAGGGGAGAATTGGACAGTTGATCCTTTGGGTTGAGAGCATTGAAACGCTGAACACAAGCAACTGCTTCAGATTGGCGCTCATACAACAAGGCCATCAACGGCTGGCTGAGCGCGCGCTCAAGAACCCTGGCGCCAAAGGAGTGGCCCACGACAACAAAACGGTCCTTTAGAAACGAACGCGGCTGTGATTCAGGCGATACCGCGGCGCCTTGTGTATCCACGCCTGCTATTGCGCTTTCAGCCAGCCCCTTGCCGGTAACTGGATCTCTCCTTACCGTAGGGTAATCGCTTTCTGTAAGATGGTTGCCGCAGCGGTTAGCAATCGTCGGAGAGATTGGCGGTTTGGTCACGAACATGAGCCGGAAAAGCGCTTCTGTCATCGAGATTCCGCCGACCCGCATCGCAGCGCTTCGGCGGTTCCAGTAACTGGAAAAATAATTATTTGGGATTACCTGGCCTCGCCATGCAATGAAAACAGCAATATAGTGGCGAGATGGGTCACTACATGCCAGCTTCCGCATGGTTTCTTTGAAGTCTTTCAGGTTCCCATCTTTCTCATCATGCGGCGATGCATTGTTCTTCCATCCATGAATAAAAGTAATCACCGCGAGGGGTTCTTGTTCTTTCTGCCGCAGCTGGATGAGCCGGACAGTTCGTTCAACCTGCGAATCATTCTCGACGTTGTGTCTGCCTGTCAGATCTCCTATCGTCCAATACTCTCCCATGTCGTCAAATTCAATGTATGCAAGGTCATATTTCACGTCTCCCGAACGCAATACGATGCCCGGCTTCTGATCTTTGTACGTCGTGTCAGGGAGGGTAGCGGGAGCCGTTGTGCGCTCTAACGTCTCCGGCAAAGGAATCACCTGTGTCCGATATGGTTTATTTGCTACGCAACCGGCAAGACACAATAGAAGAGCCACTACTATCGCATTCCTGTGAAATGTAAAGCCGTGAAATTGGATAGTCGATTCTTTCCCGGGAATCATGCTTGAGATCTCCTTAATATGCATAAGTGTGAGGCGAACTAGGATGTAAATGATCAAACGAGGCGAGCACGGCCAGACTCATTCGAAGTAACGCATTCTCAACAGCGGACACAGTGCAGCGTGTTTGTACGCATGGTCCTCGCTTAATCAAATTCGATACAGTTACAAAACGTATTTTGCGCACGAAAGCATTCAGGAGAGCCGCGTAAATTCCGCGTTGCGGCAAAATGCTTCGTGTGATGGAGCGCATGTAAGACGCCCAAGTGATCCCTGGGGCTGGATTAAAAGGGTGGCCCACAACTCTATTGCCCTCAACCATCTTTAAACGAAATCTGTTGGCTAATCCCTTCGCAGTTCTCAGAAATCTCTAAGGAACAGTTTTCCTGTCATCTACGCGTAAATTACCAAAGTAAGCGGTTCTGGTCTGAAATCGCAACAGGGAATGAGCAGGGAAATAACAGAGAGAAAGAGGAAAAATATGCGCAGAACGCCGGATGGCAGCAGTAGTTTGCATCAGTTCGGCGGTAAAATCGCCAGCGAGACTCTCGAATCGCTGGGCTTTGCTATCACTCTAGCGCGCCGCCGCTCGTATTCTCTCCGCTTATGAAACCGCGCACGGGGCATAGGCGTCCATAAAGTTCACGATCATGCGCATCGTAGCCTCATCTCCACAGCTGGTGTTAATCATGGCGTGGTAGATTGCACGATCAGGCCATTCCACGTTGAAGTATTTTTTAATGAAATCGGTGCGCTCGTTGTCGACCGTATCGATCAGTTCCTCCGCTTCCTTCTCGCTTTTGCCGCGGGCCACTAATCGACGGATTTTGTTTTCTCTCGGCGCATACAAGAAGACGCGCAATGTCTCCGGCCGGTCCTTGAGAAACTGTTGCGAACCTCTACCTACGATGACGCCATTTCCATGCGTGGCAGCGTTTTCTACCACCCGGCGGGTAGTAGCGAGGATCGTTTCACTGTCCACAAGATTAAGTCTGGGCGCATTCAGGCTGCCCTCATAGCTTCCACGGAGAAAGGATTTGAAAAGTCTATAGTAGAGCGGATCGGGGCGTTCCTCTCGAGCTTCGACTATTGTCGTGGGGCACTTGGCCAGCCGCGCAATTTCCTCGGTCAACGCCTGGTCCCAGAGTTTCCAGCCAAGACGCTTCGCCACCAGTTGGGCGATCTCGCCTCCTCCGCATCCGTATTCCCGTTCAATGGTGATGATTTTGATCATACTCATGCTGCCTTTTCTGAAACCCTGGATTAAGCGACAAGCGGGTCATTATTCTGCAATCGTACCACCGCCACCGAGATCATTTTTCTTAAGAAAGAATGACACGCAGAACATCACTGCGGCGCAAACGCCAAGAACCTTGAACGTATCGATGTAAGACAGACTTGCAGCCTGCGCTTGCATGGATCGATAAATACTGGCATAGGCGGTGGCAGACGCCTCATGTCTACTCAGCCCGGCATTCGCGAAGTGCTGTGTAAGACCTTGCACCGTATTGACAAAATTTGGATTGTCAATCCTGGCTTGCTCCATCAGTCTTCCCTGATGGAATTGAGAACGGCGCGCAAGTACCGTGGTCACCAGCGAAGTTCCGACACTGCTGCCCATGTTCCGCATGAAGTTTACAATGCCGGCGACTGCATTATTTTTCTCCGGCGCAATTCCCACATAGGAAGCGAGATTGATGGGTACGAACAAGAACCCCAATCCAATTACCTGAACTATGCGCAGCCATGTGGCTGAAGTGAAACTCAGCTGCAGGTCGATTCGCCGCGTGGAGTAAAACATGGCAAGAGACAATGCCAGCCAGCCAAAGGAGATTAGCCGGCGCGCATGAATTTTCCTTGATAGCTGTCCTATGAGCGGCATTTCGAAGAGCAAGATGAGCCCACCTGCTGAAAGGGCCAGACCGGCAAGCTGCGACGTATATCCCAGAAGCGATTGCAGAAACTGCGGCATCAGAACCAGGCTGCTGAATAACAAAACTCCAAGCATGAACATCATCACGTTCGCGCTGGCAAAATTGAAAGACTTGAACAGATGGACATCGATAATGGGCGCCTTGTGAAACCACTCCCAGATCACCAGTGAGATTAGGCACGCGCTCGACACGATGACCAAAGTGGTGATGAAGTTTGAGCCGAACCAATCATCTTCCTGACCTTTGTCCAATAAAATTTGCAACGCACCAATTCCGATCGCCAGGAGAGCAATGCCGATATAGTCCAATTTGACTCCGGCGTTTTTGAGCCGACTTAAATATGGAGGATCTTCAACGAAACGCCGAACGAGAAGCCAGGTCATGATTCCCACGGGAACATTGATATAGAAGATCCAGCGCCAGGAGTAGTTGAAGGTAATCCATCCGCCCAGAGTGGGGCCGATTGTCGGGGCCATAACCGCTGTTATTCCGTAAAGGGCAAATGCCAATCCTCGTTGATGCGGGGGAAAAGTATCTGCCAGGATCGCTTGCGCCATGGGCTGTAGACCTCCTCCGCCTGCTCCTTGCAGAACTCGGAAGAGAAGAAGGAACCCAAGGTTGGGGGCCAAACCGCATAGCAAGGAACTAATCGTAAAGACGGCAAGGCAGCTCATGAAAAACCGCTTCCGGCCAAATCTCACCGCGATCCAGCCGCTGATGGGAAGGACGATGGCATTAGAGACGAGGTAAGAAGTCAGTACCCAGGTGCTTTGATCATTGCTTGCCGCCAGGCTTCCTGCCATATACGGCAATGCAACATTGGCGATGCTGGTATCCAGCACCTCCATGAACGCCCCCAGAGCGACAACCACAGCAATCAGCCAGGGGTTGAACTTTGGCTTCCAGACATCCTGATCGAGCGTGATGGCGCCCGTGCTCATCGCAGTTCCACTTTGGGCACAACGTTCATTCCTGGCCGCAGCCGATGGTCACTGTTCTCGCCAGGCTCAAGAACAATCTTTACCGGAACACGCTGGACAATTTTCACGAAGTTTCCGGTGGCATTCTCTGGTGGAAACAAACTGAATGTAGGACCGGTTGCGCCCGCAATACTGTCAACATGTCCGTGCACGGTCGTGCCTGTTGAATCCACATAGATTTTTGCTTTTTGTCCAACTTTCATGTGCCTGAGCTGTGTTTCTTTGAAATTCGCAGTGATCCAGACCTCATCCAGCGGAACGACGGTCAATAACTGCTGGCCAGGCTGCACGTTCAATCCGACCACGACGCTCTTGTTCACCTGACCGCTGACGGGCGCGACAATTTTTGTGTACTGCAGATTTAGATCTGCCTGTTCCAGAGCCGCGCGCTTCTGCTGGACATCCGCCACTGCAGCGAGAGCGCGGGCGTTTGTTGAAGCCACTTGCTGGGGGCCGGTTTCTGCAGCGCGATGGTTTGCTTCAGCCTGCGCGAGACGGTCTTTCGCCTGTTGAACTGCCTGCTCCGCCGCCGCTGCATTGGCCCTGGCTGCAGTTACATTGGCGGTGCTGGCCTTCGCTGCTGCCACTGCCTGGTCATAGGTCTGCTCAGAAACATTTTGTTTGTCTACAAGCCTTTTGTACCGTTTCAAGTCATCCTGCGTTTTGACGTCGTTGGCCTCAGCCTGTTCCACCTGGGCCTGCGCAGCGGCGAGCTGCTTCTCCGCAGTAATGATGCCTGCGGTGGTATTGCTCACATCGGATGCTGCCGATTTCAGCTGACTCGAGGTATTTGCAGATGTGATGGGAACATTAATATTGAGCGACTTTGCGGTCGCTTCCGCATTCGCCAGGTCCGCGCGCGCTTTGGCAACAGCAACCTCATAATCTTTAGGATCGATCTCGACGAGCACGGTCCCCTGCTGCACCCACTGATTGTCACCAACGTTTACTTTAATGACGTAACCAGAGTCGCGCGAACTCACAGGATAAAGGTGCACATCCACTTGCCCATCGTCTGTAGATTCGTAGCTGGCAAAATAAAGCCATAAGAAAACAGCCCCAATGATCAACAGCAATGCAAGAGGAATGAGATAAATGCGACGGAACTTGAAACGCGATCGCCTGACGGTGTCGCGTCTCGATACCCCACTTTTTTCGTCCGCAACAGAAGGCGCGGCTTCGGGCTTTTCTACATCAGGATGAGGTTGAGTAGCCATTGCAATACTCCTTTATTGGTTACTGCACCGCCAGATACTGGTTGTAATTGGTTCGCGCAACACCCAACGCTCGCGCAAGCTGTAGTTTTGACAAATTGTGGCTGTAGAGACTCGAAATGTATTGATCATTCGCGCTTGCCAATGCCTGCTCCGCCTGCACGACTTCCACGCTGTCCGTCACGCCGGCGGCGAAGCGTTCCTGCGAACGAGAGAGGTTCTCATTCGCCAGGTCCACATTCTCTTTTGCGACCGTTACCTGCTGCCGGGCGGCCTGCAGATTCAGAAATGCAGTGCGAACGTCATAGTCGATCTGCCCTCGCAGGTTCTCGGCTTCCGCCCTGCGTTGCCGAAGCGCTGCCTCAGATTCCGTTATGTCGCCCTTAATGCGTCCGCTAGTGAAAATCGGAACGCTTAATCCTGCTTGAAAAGTAAAGGCGCCATGGAGCGTGCCAGGATTGGGTCCCTGCACGCCATAGTCACCGTTGACCGCCAGCACTGGGTAACGCTCTCCGCGAGTTGCGGAGAGCTGCTGCTGGGCGGACTTTACTACACTGAGAGCGGCCCGGAAATCGCTGCGAGTTTTGTAAGCACTGTTCAGAGCATCTTCGACGGTCTGTGGATGAATATCCGCATACGGCAGTTGATCGGTAAGATCGAAAGCCTGACCGAGCGGCAACCCAATCGCACGCGAGAGGTTCAGCTTCGCGATTGCAAAGTTGTTCTCCGCAATGCTCAAGTTGTACTGCTCTGTATGCAGTTGCACGCCGCTGCGGGTTACATCAATTTTCGTGCTTGTGCCGGATTGAAGCTGGTCCGCGGCCTGGTCATAAAGCGCCTGCGCATTTTTTACCTGCGCTTCTTCCGCCTCGATGCGTGATTTCGCCTGAATCACTTCGAGGTAGGCATTGCCCACGACCAGCGTAATCACGTCGAGCGTATCACTGTAAGTAAGCTGAGCAGCCTGCTCGCTGTTGCGCGCAGCAAGGAAGCGTTGTATCGATTCGAAATTGAAGAGGCTTAGACTAGCGTTCGCCTGAGCAGTCGAGAAACTAAACGGACCTATTACGGCAGGAACTTGAGGAATCTTGATGCCCAGTGTGGATGCGCTGAATTGCTCCACGTTTTCGGCAGCCGCTGCGGTTATCTGCGGCAGGAGCGCGCTCATTGCGCGAAGCCGCTGTCCGCGCGCTATGCGCGCATTCTCCCCGCTTTCGATCTGGCCAAGGTTGTAGCGTAGGGCCATGTTGATAGCATCGCGAAGCGTGAGATGCAGAACGTCTTTGCTTGCCGTTCCGCTGGGGACGCTACCGAAGTTGGCTGATGGCTGCGTTGTCTGCCCCGCAGCAAAAACCGGGACCATCAGCCCAAGCAATGCGAATCCTGGAATGGATAGCGCTGATACCCTTGTGGCTCTAGAGCGTATGCGAGCAAGAATCTGCTTTGGCTTGTTGCCTGTCATCGCCTGCCTCCGTTCATCAAGTATCACAACGTGGAGCATACCGGCCTCAAATTGACTCACATTTTATACCGGCGCGAAGCCGCCATCGAAGCGAAGCAGCCAAATGTGTATCTTCTAATAATTGCCGTTTTAGCTGTCGCGGATATCAAAGCGCTTGATCAAGCCGTTTTCAATTCGAAATACATGGCCGACCATCTGATCCACTAGAAGATTCCCTTTGAGATCGCGCACGACTTGATGGACTTCTACAATCACCTCTCCTTCAGGGCCGAAGGCAAACGTGACCGGTTCGACGTGCGGGTTGATCATCGCCCACTGACGTGTCCAGTAGCTGCGCACTCCGTTACGCCCGTGGACATGACCGCCTTCCAGGCCGTTTGCCCAAATGACATCTTCGTGCATGGTTGCGAGGACTGTCTCCATGTCACGGGCGTTGAAAAGGTCATAAACACGTTTTAAGAAACCCACTGGATCTGACATTCGAAATCTTTCTTCGTGATGCACACGCCGATCTTCTTCAGTTCTGTGAGGACGTCCCTTCGTATTTAACCGGTCGCACGTGTCACGATAAAGTCAGGTTTTATGATGCGACCACATTATGGACAAGGGCCCGAGCCGCTTTAGGATGTGGCCGCGTCAGTAAATAGAATGCGACGATGTGCGTGATCATCAGAAAAGGAACATAGATTATTGGGATCACGTAGGCGGCGCCCAACTGCCCTGCCAGCGCAGGAAGTCCGAGCCGGACGGCGTGGTAATAGTCGAGTATCAGGTCCACCGTCCCCACCAGATTGAAGGCGACAACGAACAGCCAAAAGACCGGACGGATTCTTACGGTGAGAAGGGCGATGATGGCTAAAATTCCAGTTGCAAAATCGCCATAAGCGGCGGATATGGCGAAGCCTGCGGGAAGATTCGGGCCGACCACGCCCGGAAGAATAAAGACCAGGCCGAAGAAACGGAAGCTGTGAACAGTTGCGATGACGCGTTGTGCTGCAATGCGATCCATCGACTTGAGTTTGGGCAGTACGTAGACGCTCACAAAAAGCGTGCACGCAACGTAACCCAGTAGAAGATGCAATAGGAAGATAATTTCCGGTGACATTTTTGGGCTCCTATTTGATCAGATTATTGTCATAATCGTTTGTGTGCAAAAAATAAAAACTGGCCAATAGGAACGCAACAGCGAGCGAAATGTGCTGAAGAATTCAGCAAGAATAATAAAAGGAGTTGATCATGGTTAATCGAGTTGCCACATTCATTGCAATCTTGTGTTCCACCATCGTGTGGAACGCACAGACTTTAAACGCTCAGAAGTCAGAGGTAAAAAATATCGTACTGGTACATGGTGCGTGGGCAGATGGCTCCGGCTGGAAAGGCGTTTACGACATTCTTGTAAAAGATGGCTATAAGGTCAGCATAGTCCAGGAGCCAGAGACGTCTTTCAAGGAAGATGTCGCCGCCACGAAACGTGTTCTCGCGCAGCAAAACGGACCGTCCGTTCTTGTCGCCCATAGCTATGGTGGAGCCGTGATCACCGAAGCTGGCGTAGATCCGTCAGTTGCCGGCTTGGTATACATCGCCGCCCATATGCCGGATGCGGGAGAAAACGAGGCGGACGACGGGAAACGCTTCCCGAGTGACCTCAGCAAGTCAACCGCGATAAAGAAGACGGCGGATGGTTTCACTTACCTCGATCCCGCGCAGTTTCATGAGTACTTCGCAGCCGACTTGTCTGCCGAACAAGCTGCTTTTATGGCGCGATCGCAAGTGTTCAACTTTGCTGACAATTTCAAAGCCGTCATCACTACGGCCGCGTGGAGAAGCAAGCCGAGTTGGATGCTGGTAGCTGCAAAAGACAGGACGATCAACCCCGACCTGGAACGTTGGTATGCGACTCGTGCCCATAGCCATACGACCGAAGTCTCTGGCGCCAGTCATTCCGTATATGTGTCGCACCCCAAAGAAGTTGCTGATTTAATTGAAAGTGCTGCGCGTTCAGTCTCAAAAAATTAGATTGAACTCGCTAAGAAACCTTGGGAAAAGGGGCTGCCGATCTGCGGCGGCGACAACTTTGGAATTCTGCAAATTCGGACGGGGTGAAGAAATTGCATTCTCCCGCCCTCTCCCGTACCATCGCTCCTTTATTCATTAGGAGAATCTCATGAATCCGCGTGGTCATCGTCGCTTCGAGTTTATTTCAATCCTGGTGTTATCGGCCGTATCGTTCGCGCAGCAATCTGCACCGGCACCTGAAACACCAAAGGACACGATCACCCGCATCTTCACTGGTGAATTCAGCGAGCGTCCTTCGCCTCCACCGCGCTGGTTCAATGACGGGCAATCCTACATTACGATGGAACCAGCGGCCGGCGGCCACGGACGCGACCTGGTGAAGTACGATACCGCGACAGGCAAGAACCGCGAGGTCCTGATCACGGCCGCGCAGCTCACGCCTGAAGGCGCGAAGGAGCCTCTGCAGATCGCGGGACTCAGTTGGTCGAAGGACAACCAACGCGTTCTGATTTTCTCGAACACTCACCGTGTGTGGCGCACTAATTCTCGCGGAGACTACTGGTTCTTCGACTGCACGACCGGCAAGCTCAAGAAGTTGGGTGGAGCCGCACCCGAGGCCAGCCTGATGTATGCCAAATTCAATCCCGATGCGACCAAGGTTGCGTACGGTAAAAACAATGACATTTATGTCGAAGACCTTGCGAGCGGAAACATCCAACGCGTCACCCATGATGGCTCCGCTCTGATCAGCAATGGCGGCTCCGACTGGGTGAACGAGGAAGAATTGGATTTGCACGACTGTTTTCGCTGGAGCCCGGACGGGAAGCGAATTGCGTTCTGGCAGTTTGATCTGCACGGGGTCGGAGACTTTGCGCTGATGTACTATCTCGGCAAAGAACGCGAAGTAATCACGGAAGTTCCATATCCGCAGACCGGCCCGTATCCAGTGGAGATGCAGGTTCCTTATCCGCTGGCAGGGACCACAAATTCAGCCGTACGCGCCGGCGTGGTGAATGCCGATGGCAAGGGAAGCGTGAAATGGATGGAGGTCCCCGGCGATCCACGCCAGAATTATATCGCACGCATGCAGTGGGCCGATGCCAACACGCTTCTCATACAGCAACTCAATCGGCTGCAGAACACTGACAATTATCTCCTCGCCGATGCCAGCTCTGGTGCTGTCCACCAGATGTGGCGCGACCACGATGACGCATTTATCACCATCGGTTTTGGCGGACTACCGGAAGCGCAGCCGATGCATGAGGGCCGCGAGTTCCTCGCCGTCAGCGAAAAGGATGGCTGGATGCATGTCTGGGCGATTGATCGCAGCGGCCATGAAACGCTGGTTACGCGCGGAGCAATGGATACCGCGGGGATTGAGGGCGTTGACGAAAAGGGCGGGTGGCTCTATTTCATCGCGTCTCCTGATAAAGCGACACAGCGTTATCTCTATCGCGCACCCCTCGACGGTTCGGCCGATCCGGTACGCGTGACTCCAGGCAGCTTCGTCGGCGTCAATAATTACAATATTTCGCCCGACGGGAAGTATGCCTTTCACAATTTTTCCAGCATCAATGATCCCGGGCTGCGCGAACTGGTGTCTCTGCCTGATCACAAACTCGTACGTATGAGCAGTGACAGCACCGAATACAAGAAAAAGATCGCGCAGTTCCTCACACCGCCGGCGGAGTTCTTCAAGGTTGATGCCGGTGACGGTGTAATGGTGGACGGATGGATGATCAAGCCGCCCAACTTTGATCCTTCCAAGAAATACCCGGTGCTGGTGAACATCTATGGCGAACCTGCGTCGCAAACCACGGTCGATCGGTGGGGCGGCAACGGTACGCTCTTCCATCGATACATCGCTTCACTCGGATACCTTGTGGTCAGCTTCGACAATTCCGGCACTCCCGCGCCACGCGGCCGTGCATGGCGCAAGGCCGTCTACGGCGATGTTGGCGTTCTCTCGTCCAGGCAGCAAGCGCAGGCCCTGCAGTCGCTCGGCAAAATGGATACCTTCGTCGATCTGGATCGAATCGCGGTCTGGGGCTGGAGCGGCGGCGGCACCAACACTCTCAACCTGATCTTTCGCTCGCCCGATCTTTACAAGGTCGGCATGGCGGTAGCACCGGTGCCTGACCAGCGCCTATACGACTCAATCTACCAGGAGCGTTACATGGGGCTGCCGCAGGACAACGCCGAAGGCTACAAAAAGGGATCGGCGATTAATTATGCGGCGGGATTAAAAGGACATCTGCTG
>Ga0206965_10030_pt2 | contig 40249 bp, 41 predicted proteins | sample Alteio_BWOrgHeat_26_FD_152973 | JGI IMG/M metagenome (GOLD analysis project Ga0206965, IMG submission 152973) | Enriched cells from forest soil in Barre Woods Harvard Forest LTER site, Petersham, Massachusetts, United States -... | ecosystem: Environmental > Terrestrial > Soil > Temperate forest >...
CGCTCGGGCTTTGGTGCCGGGCTTTTGGAATTAGGCAGGATGAACCCGAATGTCGTTGCGCTTTGTGCCGATCTCACAGGCTCTTTGAAGATGGATGCCTTTGAAAAGGAGTTCCCGAATCGCTTCTTCCAGGTCGGCATCGCAGAGGCAAATATGATGGGCATCGCTGCCGGTTTGACCATCGGCGGCAAGATTCCTTTCACGGGCACGTTCGCGAATTTCTCTACCGGCAGGGTCTATGATCAGATTCGTCAGAGCATCGCTTATTCCGGCAAGAATGTCAAGATTTGCGCTTCTCATGCCGGGCTTACTTTGGGCGAAGACGGGGCTACTCATCAGATTCTTGAAGACATCGGCTTGATGAAAATGCTGCCCGGAATGATGGTCATCAATCCCTGCGATTACAACCAGACTAAAGCCGCCACGATTGCCATTGCCGACTATGTGGGTCCGGTATATCTTCGCTTCGGACGACCCTCTGTGCCCATCTTCACCCCCGCCGATCAGCCCTTTGAAATCGGCAAAGCAATCCTCATGAATGAAGGGAATGATGTTACGATATTTGCCACCGGACACCTGGTCTGGAAGGCGTTGATGGCTTGCGAAGAACTGGAGAAAATGGGCATCAATGCCGAGGTAATAAATATCCATACCATTAAACCTTTGGACAATGATGCCGTCCTAAAATCAGCTATGAAAACAAGATGTATTGTAACAGCAGAAGAGCACCAGATGAATGGTGGATTGGGGGATAGTATCGCGCAGTTGCTAAGCCGCGAATGCCCTACCCCGCTGGAGATGGTTGCCGTCAATGATTCCTTCGGCGAGAGCGGCACTCCCGATCAACTGATGGTGAAATACGGACTCGATACTCCGGATATTATCAAGGCTGTTCAGAAGGTTATAGCAAGGAAAAATTAAACGAATAAATTTTGGCAAATCCATTAAAAAAAGAACCATTGGAGGACTTCACAGACAAAGAATTATTAGAGAAATTTCGAGACCCGAAGACTTCTAATTATGCCTTCAATTTGATTGTGAAGAAGTATTCCAAACGCCTTTACTGGCATGTTCGGAAGATTGTCATTGACCATGATGATTCCAATGATGTGATTCAAAATACTTTCATAAAAGTCTGGAAGAATCTTGGGGAATTTCGGGAAGATTCGCAGCTATATACCTGGATGTATCGCATTGCCACCAACGAAGCTCTTTCCTTCCTCAAACAAAAGAAAACCAAATTCCTGATACCTTTTGGCGATGTGGAACATGAACTTTCTAATTCTTTAACTACCGAAAATCATTTCACCGGCGATGAAATCCAATTGAAACTTCAGAAGGCGATTTTAACTTTACCCCAGCAGCAACGGTTGGTATTTAACATGAAATATTACGATGATTTAAAGTATGAAGAGATAGCCGAAATCCTGAATTTAACAGTTGGCGGCTTGAAAGCATCCTATCATCATGCGGTCAAAAAGATTGAGAAATACTTACTGGAGAATTAAACCTTTGGCGAATCAATAAATCTTAAAAGGGCAATGAATAAGAATACAAACATAGACGAAAGGCAAGAGAATCTTAACGAATCAGCACCGACTCTGGCTGCCATTCCGAAGGTGAATCCTTACGCGGTTCCGATGAATTATTTTGATCATCTGGAAGAGGTTATTTCTAAGAATGTTTTGGCAACGAGTTTGGAAGCAATTCCTAAGGAAAATCCTTTTGAAGTGCCAGCGAATTATTTTGAGGCTTTGCCTTTGATGATTGAGAAAAGAATTGCTGCCACTGAATTAACCAATATCCCCAAAGAAAATCCTTTTGAAGTTCCTGCTCTTTATTTTGATAACCTGGCTGTAATGATTGAAAGGAAGATCGCTGCTACCGAATTAACTGGCATTCCAAAGGAAAATCCTTATGAAGTTCCTGCCGGATATTTTGAGCGATTAGATTCTGAAATTATAGATAACGTTCTTGCCTCTCAAAAGAAGAAAGGCTTTGAATGGATTGGTTTATTAATCAAGCCGAAGTATGCTGTATTCTTTGCTACGCTTGCGCTTGCGGTATTCTTTGTTTTTAAAGTTTCCACTGTTAATCGAATGGATAAATATTCTTTTACAGAACAGGAAATCGCAAATTCAGGTGAAATAAATGACATTGACGAAGGAACAATTATTGAAACATTATACTCCGACAACAAGACGAATGCTCTGCCAAAACAAAAGGATATTGAGAATTATCTTCTCGATAATGATGTTGACGAATCACAAATAACAGGGCAATTATGAAGACTTTAAAATTATTAATCGCAATAATATCTGTTAGCTTTTTCACTTCTGCCTTTGCACAAAGGGGGGAGTCGAAAAAGGACGAAATAGAATCTTACAAGATCGCCTTCATTACAAAAAGATTAGACTTGTCTCCTGATGAAGCTGAAAAGTTTTGGCCTGTTTATAAACAATATCAAGATGAATTAAAAGAGCTAAGATCAAGGAATAGAAAGGCTTTGGTGAATGTCTATCAAAATATCGAAACCATGTCGGATGCTGATATTGCAAAAGTCTTGGATGATGAATTGGCATTTAAACAAAACGAATTGAATGTTACCAAGAAATATCTTCCACAATTCAAAACCGTATTGCCTGTAAAGAAAGTTGCAAAACTCTTTAAAGCAGAAGAAGATTTCAAGACAGAATTGCTTAAACGAATGCAACAAAACAGCCGATAAATTCCTTCGATAGATTTACTAACCAACGATAGAAAGCCGCATTGAATTCAGTGCGGCTTTTGCTTATTAATGATTAACAAAACTATTCTTAAACGAAATAAACACTAACGTTATTCCTTGCAATAACAATCTTCAATCTTGATGTGCTTTTTGGAACTTGATTCCTTTTTGTTCAAAACACATCAAGTTTTGAAGGTACTTGATCAAGTTTGATTCAAAACACGTCAAGATTTGAGGGTACTTGATCAACTTTGATTCAAAGTTGACGAACTTTGATTCAAAATTAGTCAGGTTTTAAGGGCACTTGATCAAGTTTGAATCAGAATGCATCAAGTCTGAACAAAAAGGAATCAACTTCTGAGAAAAAGGATTCAGGAAAACTTTGAAAGCAATCAACTTTTTCAGGAAACGAGTGAACATTACCACAAAAGGAATTTGTTCCTTTGTAAAAGGAGCCGTGAACCAGTGAGGAGTTTGGGAAAAAGGGAATGACTAAAGAATCCAATCTAAGTGAGGAAGTATTAAATTAATGAGGAGGAGCGGGTGACTCTTTTTCATAACCTATCTCCACCAAATCAAAAACAAAGCCTAAGTTCATTCGCAAAATAATTGGGAATTTTTTATTATCTGCAATTAAAAACATATCTTTAGGATTGCCATCTGACTCCACTAAAAAAGCTGGTATACTAATCTTCTTCCCGTCTTTTATCACATCATAATTCTGATATTTTATTCGTTTATAAACCTGCTCTTTACCATTTGGAGCATATTTTATTTCGCCAATATCCTTCAATGTTGAATAAACATATTGACTCATCCAAACCGCAGTTCCGTCATCCAAAGTTACATCTCCTTTGACGGTATAATTATACTGTCTCGTTCCGTTCATCAGGGCATTCGGAGTCATGATAACCCTCCCATAAAACGAATTCTTGCTACGAAGAATAAAATCGAAGATTACCCGATCCGAAACTTCCTTAATCATAATATTTAATCTTATAGAATCTGGTCCTTGAACAATCTTGTATTTAAGGATCATTCCATTGGTAATAGTGAGTGTGTCATCGTTAGTGTTTATATTTTTATCAATTTCCAAAGTCTCCATCTTAGCCTTTTCAGGATCAGAATCATTATAGATTATGAAGAGTTTTTTTGAGGAATATATCACTCTTAATGCCTTGCTTCCAACAATATCCGGCGTGCCTAATATCTTTTCGATGTCCTTCCTTCTCATATCAAAATTCAAGCCGTAAGGTAATGCGTCATTGAGATGTTTGTTTTTATTATTGGTTCCATCTTTGTAATAAATAATGTCTTCCAAATTATTATTTTGGGACAGCATGATACACATCATTCCCAAATAAGAGGTTAGAAAAGTGAATGAAAATATATAGATGAACCTATTCATCAGATACCTGATTCTGGGAAAAGCTAACTATTTTTTATAAAGTGTTATACTCTTTAGTTTAGCTTTTTTAGGGTCATTGCTGTTATAAATAACTATCAAGTTTTTTTCTTTATATTCAAATCCATTTGGCTCAATTCCACCTGGTCCGTTTGGAGCACCTAATATCTTTTCAATGGCTTCTCTTTTCATATCAAATGTTATACTGAATGGCAATTCTCCTGGATATTTTGTCCAGCTATTATCTTCATCACCTTTAATATTATTATAGATGCTTACACTTGTCAAAACATCATTCACCACCGTTGCCATATATCCGTTAGACTGGCATTTATAGACAAATGTAACACCATTTTTATCGGGTTTATAGGTAGGGATAAAATCGCATGAATCACCTATGGGGTGTGTCATTGAATATACCTGCGGGTCATACAAAGATTTACCTGGAAGGTCAGCTAATTCACTTCCTTTGATATTAAATTGCGGTAGTATTCTTGCTACAGAATTAATCTCATAAAGCTCCATTGAGAAGCCGAAATTCATCTTCAAAATAATCGGTGTAGTCTTCGCATCCGCTATCCAGAATTTATCTTTTGAGGGATCATCAGATTCAACATACATGCAATGAAAGGTGCCTTGTTTGCCATCTATCTTGACTGGGTAATCCTGATATTCTTTCCTTACATAATGCTTCTCATTTTGATCAGGGGTCATCTTTACATCCCCATTATTTTTGAGAGAAGAGTAGATATATTGACTAACCCAAAGACAGGTTTGTTCGCTTAGTTTCTGATAGCCAGGATCGAAGAGATTGTTCTCTTTATCTGCAGTCTTCCAAGCATCCGAACTGATCTTTATTCGTCCTTGAATACATTTATCATTCAAGATCAGCCAATCAAAAGTTACCTCCGGAAAGACATCTTTTACCATCACCCACATTGTATATTTATTGTCGCCATCCTTGACATTATATTTCAGGGTCATGCCGGGAGTTACTTTAAAATCTTGAGCATTCAAGCCCATTACCAATAGACTTAGCAGCATCATTAACATGATGCCTTTTGTAATTTTACTTAATAGATATTTCATTGCTTTGATTTATTAATTTAGGAAGCGCAAAAATACGTATTTCAAGAATAAGTTGGTTGAGGAATAATTGTACTCCTCTTGAATTATTGTAAAACGATCTTGCTTTGCAAGAAAGCATCCTTATCTTGAAGGATCAACATATAAACCCCTTTTGCGATCATTGACAAATCCATTAGATACTGATTAGCACCCGTCACCGATGAAGTATTTTCATTAATGACGATTCTTCCAAAGACATCTATCAGACGAATGTTGCAAACTCCTTGTTCATTCAGAGAATACTCTATCATGATATGGTCGCTTGCAGGATTTGGATAGACATTAAAGTCAGCAAAAACACTTATATTTTTCTCAGCAATTCTAGTCCCACAACCGGAAGGCCCGACATGTTCCACAGTAATTCCTGAAGTACAACCAGCTACATCTTTTACCCTTAATGGATAGGCTTGGGCAGCTAAAATATTAAAGATATTTGATGACTGATAAGTGGATCCTCCATCCTTTGAATAATTATAATATCCCGATCCTCCCGTTGCCATAACAGTTATCTTTCCATTAGCAAGCCCGCAAGATGTTGCATCCACAACTGTGGCAGTAAAGGTAATCGGACTATTGGTGGTAATAGGAATCGCAGTGGCATTGCTCAAGCAGCCATTGGCATCTTTAATCTTTACGGTATATGTTCCTGCGGTAAGATTACTGAAGAGGGAAGCTCCTTGATAAGTGCTTCCTCCATTGTCGGAATATACTTTGGTGCCTGTACCTCCAGTGGCTGTAATAGTAATGCTTCCAAGAGTTGTACTGCATCCTGAAACATTCGAAACATTTGTTGAATAAGTAATGTTAGTAGGCTGTGTAATCGTTATGGAAGTTGATCCTAAACAGCCATTTGCTCCTGTAACCGTATAGGTATATGTTCCGGCACTAATGTTAGAATAGGTTCCTGTGCCTGTGTATGGTGAAGCCCCGCCAGTTGCGGAGACCGTAACACTGGTAGTGCCGCCGATACATGGAATTGCATTGCCTTGTGCGGCGGTAACTACTGGCTGGTTGCCATTTGATGTGATATTTATGGTGCCCACAGAGGTGCATCCTCCTGATGTATTGGTAACAGTAACGCTATATGTACCCGCTACATTGACTGTTCGATTCGGGTTCGTGGAGCCATTATCCCACAGGTAAATATTGCCTCCGGTGGCGATGAAGTTGATGCTGGTTGTGGCGCAGGTCAAGACATTCGTGCCTGTCTGATTGATAATTATGACCGTTGGATTCACACAATGCTCGCCTACTGCATAATTCCCAAAAGAACTTAATCCAATGGCTTGGGTGGAGGTAGGATTTCGTGTGCCATCTGTCGGCAATGACCAGGAAGAACCATTCCATTCAGAAACATGGAAATTGGCATAATTGGCTCCACCTATAATGTCTCCAGATACGAAATTAAAGGTCGGATTATAAGAGGTAAAAGAAGTAACTCCGTTATTAATAATATTCCAGTACCTGGCAACATCTTTTGAAGGATTCAAGCCCGATGTATTGATGTTAGGATGTTGCCCAGAAATGGTACTAACCGTAAGGCTTCCCGTGCCATTCGGTGTGCCATTAAAAGCAACAGAAACAGGGGCATATACAGAGGCATCGCCCACCTCAAATGTTTTGGTAATATTCGTGGTGGCTGGTATGCCTTTTTGCAGATTCCCAAAGACATATTTAGCAGAGCTTGCACCATTCACAATGGCTGAATTACCTAAGGAAAGCGTGTTGTTGCCAGTCGTGATTTTCCCATTCGTGAAGGTCAAAATTCCATTCAAAGAAGTATTCAAAGAAATCGTTATTCCATTACTATTATTAATCCCTAAATTATTAAAAATCGTAATAGCACTGCCACTGATATTTTGCGCTGTTATTCCATTAAAATTCACGGTAGAAGTCCCCGCCGCAAAGGTGCCGTTATTCACCCAATTCCCAGATATATTGAAGTTGCCATTCCCAGAAATCGTCCCTGCATTATTTATGCCCGAAGTCAGCGTCATGGTGCCATTATTCGAGATGGTTCCGCTATTATTAATCAGCGAAGTTCCGCTCACCGAAAGCCCTTGAGACATCGTCGCTGTTGCGCCGTTGTTGGTGATTACCTGTGCTATTGAATTGCTTGTTATTAAACAGATAATACAACAAACCATTACGATTTGCTTTATACTATTAAACCTAACTGGAGAAAAACCAGCCAGGATGGGGGCTGCCGAATTCCTATCTATATTCATTGTGATACTATTATTGATTCTGTTCTTCATTATTTAATTGAATGTTGTGAAATTTCCTGATTCATGATTGTTATATTCATTATATCAATTATCATTGTTTGCGCTGTTATTAATTTCTTCATTATATTTCCAAGTATTGTAAGTTCTGTAATTCGGGATTATGCTGAATGGAATGATATTCTATTCCCAGGAATACCGGAATGCAGTATATCAAGTGGTTTAACGTCCTCCCGACTTCGCGACCTCTATAAACTATATGGTTTAGTGTCCTCCCGAAGTCGCGACCGTGATAAACCAGATGGTTTAGTGTCCTCCCGACTTCGCGACCATGATAAACCACATGGTTTAATATCCTCCCGAAGTCGCGACCGTGATAAACCACATGGCTTACTTGCCTCCCGAAGTCGCGACCGTGATAAACCATTTGTTTTAGTGCCCTCCCGACTTCGCAATCGAAGTAAAACAAGTGTTTTAGTGTCCTCCCGACTTCGGGAACGTAATAAAACAAGTGTTTTAGTTGCCTCCCGAAGTCGGGAACGTTATAAAACACTTGTTTTAGTTGCCTCCCGAAGTCGGGAGCGTTATAAAACAAGTGTTTTAGTGTCCTCCCGAAGTCGGGAACGTTATAAAACACTTGTTTTATCTCAATTGCGAAGTCGGGAGGCAAGTAAAACATTCCATTTATAGTATTCCCTAACTTCTGAAAGTTATAAATCATTTCATTTAAGCCATTCCTTATGTAATGATTCCATGCAAATCCTTCATTTGACCCGTTCCTGAATTCGGGATAATGATATTGAATTTTATTTGGGTGAATATCTGAATCCCTCTTTCCTGAAACTTTCATGTTTACTATAATAACGGCATCGGCAGCCTCTTTAATGCACTCTTTTAAATGATTTATGACTTTTGAATTCTTCATTATTATTTAATAGCTCTTATTCTCTACAAAAAATCTTGTTCAGAATATCTTAATGAGTTTGGGTATAAGAAACCGTTGCACCGGAAAGAACCGTAACTGCAGAACCAGAGGTACTGCTTGCGAAACGAGCTATCACAGTACCAGTGCCAGAGGCAATCAAGACCCCTTCGATATTACAAATATTACCAGAGGCAGCACTTGTAGAATTAGAAGCTGTTTGTCCAAATGCCCCTGCTGAAGTTAATGAAGTAGTGGCAGCCGCTTTGGTATAAGTTATCATATAATTAAGTTGAGAAGCTGTTGCACCACCATTACCGTTAAGCGTCCATTTACTACCTACACTTGTTGCAGAAGTAGTGTAAGGAATCGTGAATCTGAAATAATAGGTATTGCCTGCAGTAACCGGGAAGGACAAGCCAGTAATGTCGGTAACGGTGTTCAATGTTGTGGCTTGATTGGCAGTAATAGTTGTGCGAAGAGGGGCTGTAATGCCAGCTACAGCAGATTGAACAAATGCAGTTGAGGCAGCTTGCGTGGTGTTTGTACCATTAGCAGCAGTAGGGACAGCGGGCGTTCCTGTAAAGGTGGGAGATGCAAGATTTGCCTTTGTGCTGATTGCCGTTGATACAAAAGCTGTAGTAGCAATGTTAGTGGAATTATCGCCGGAAGCAGGAGTAGGTGAAGTAGGAGTCCCTGTCAAGACTGGCGAGGCTAATGGTGCATAAGCAGTTGAAGAATAAGCATTCGTTCCAAGCGTGCCGCCTGCTCCGATATTTAAGATAGAACCATCTGTGCCAGATAATGTCAAAGTATTATTGGAAGTGAATGTTTTGCCGCTTCCAATGGTGATTGTAGAGGCAGAGGAGGGTGTCGTGATGTTCACATTATTTATACTTGTAGCAGTAGCAGCTCCGAGGATAGGTGTCGTGAAGGTCTTGGTACCAGTGAAGGTTTGAGCTTGTTCAAGATTGGCTACTGTATTTCTTGCAGGAGTTGAGTTGGTATAAAAAATATTCGTGCCATCGAATTCAACGGAGCCTACTACCGGTGCAGTTAGGTTTGTTCCTGGAGTAAGCTTTAATGGTGCTACCGAAACAGTACCAGCAGGCATTGTAACTGTTCCTGTGAATGTCGGAGAAGCTATGTTTGCTTTTAAGTTATTTGCAGTTGAAACAACGCCAACAGCCGCAGTAACAAAGGCATCCGTAGCAACGGCAGTAGTATTATCTCCAGGTGTTTGGGTAACTGCAATGGTTCCTGTTGGAAGCGTAGGAGCACCTGTGAATATTGGTGAATTTAATGGCGCATAAGATGTTGATGTATAAGCATTGCTGCCCAGCGTGCCACCATTACCTATGTTTAATGTGGAAGCATCAGTACCAGCAAGAGTCATGGAATTATTCACAGCAAGAGTCTTGGAAGTGGTGCCGCCGGCTACACTGAATCCTGTGGTATTAGCAGTAAGTGATATACCATTAATAGTAGTAGCTGTAGCGGCTCCAAGCACAGGCGTGGTGAAGGTTTTGATGCCTGTGAATGTTTGTGTTTGTTCTAAATTTGCTATTGTATTTCTTGATGGAGTTGAGTTGGCATAATACATATTAGTTCCATCAAATTCGACAGCACCTGAAACAGGAGAAGTAAGGTTATTACCCTGAACGAATTTTAAAGGAGCCGCAGAGGTCGAACCTGTAGGCAGAATCACGGTTCCGGTGAATGTCGGAGAGGCAATATTTGCTTTCAGGCTATTCCCTGTAGCAACTGCAACAGTAACAAAAGCAGTCGTTGCAATATCAGTGGAATGATCACCAGGCGATTGGGTAACAGCAATTGTTCCTGAAGGAAGTGTAGGTGTTCCAGTGAATGTAGGGGAAGCTAAGTTTGCTTTTAAAACCAAAGAATCTTGTTGAATAATTGAAACTGGTTTATTTGCATCAGATGTATTATTGACATTACCCAAACCAACAGCAGAACTGTTTAATGTCTGCCATGTTTCATCGCCTCTCCAGTATTGGGAAGTAGTGCCTTGGGCTATGGTTGGCTGTGTGGAATTTATCTGACTTTGAAGATTTTCAAGAGCTGTAAGAACGCTGTTTCCAGAAGATAATGGAGTATTTGAACCTACTGAATACCCTGTAAGTGGAGCAGCTACTGCCCTTGCATCTGTGTAATATAAATTAGTGCCTTCATTGATATTAGTGGTGGTTAAATTTATAATACCTTGTTGACCATTAACAGAAGTAACATCATTAGATGAAGGTGCTATTTGATAATAGCTTCCATTGTGAATTACACTTTCCCCAACAGTAAAGTTTAGCGAACCTGACCCTAAGTTTTGCGTGCCAGCAATAGAAACAATGTATAAATATCCATTAGAACCAGTGCCATCAGAAATGGCAGGGGTATTGGTGCTTGCATCCCAGGTTCCTTTATAAACCAAGGCACCTGTTGGCAGTTGAGCCGCAGGAACTTTACCTGTATTATCTAATGTAGCAACGCCACCACTAACCCCTTCTTGGGAAATTGCAATGTAAGTAGCATCTGTATAAGCCTTTGTTGTCAAATGTGTTGAAAGAGTAGGCGTACCACCAATTACAGGGTTGGAAAAAGTCTTTGTACCTGCTATTGTCTGAGAAGTGCTAAGATCAACAAAGTTTTGAGTGGAAGAACCTGTTCCACCTCTTGAAACAGGTAATGTTCCGGTCCATCCAAGCGTTAGAGAAGTATTCTGAAGTAATGCTGTGGAAGGAGAGCCGCCAAGAGTAAGAGTGACATTATTATCATTAATCGATGTAAGTGCTCCTGCTGTGGTATAAGAAGGTGCCGTAGAACTACCGGTAGCATTACCCAAGTAGGTATTTGCCCCAGCATTAGTAAGGGAATAAGACAACGCTGGAGTAGTGCCTGGAGTAGCTACTGATGTTGTGAATAATGGAGAAAGATTACCAGAACTAAAGGAGGTAACCGTACCATTATTTACAGTATTTAATGTTGAACCGGAATAGGACAATCCGGAGCCTAAAGTAATTTCGGATACAGCAGTACCAGATGCACCGCTTCCCAATAATTTATTACCTGTCATTGTTTGCATTTTGCTGTATGTTACAGCATTGTTTGAAATAGTAGAAGCTAATGAACCTGCTGTGGTTGTTACATCGCCTGTCATTGCTGGGAATCTTCCGGCAGCTAATATTCCAGTTGCATTAGAACCTGATAAATCCACAGCACCTGCTGTTATTGCTTGTCCACTTAATGAAAGATAATTTTGACCAGATAAAGTTACATCACCAGAGTTAGAACCGCTAAGGTTAGAGCCGGTAACAGTGCCTGTAGCAGTTACAGAGGAAGGTGTTATTGCTCCTAAGGTCAATGATATTGCCGGGGTAGAAGTATTGTTAGAAACCGTTCCTGAAACACCATTCGCGGTAGTAACAGAGACCGAAGTAACGGTACCATTATTTACGGTGTTCAGAGTTGAACCAGAATAAGATAGTCCACTGCCTAAGGTAATTTCAGAGACCGCTGTTCCGGTACCACTTCCAAGTAATTTGTTGGTTGTCATTGCCTGCATTTTTGCGTATGTAACAGCATTAGCAGAGATCGTAGATGTCAAAGAACCAGCAGAAGTAGTAACATCACCTGCCAATGCCGGGAACCTTGCCGCAGCTAATGTCCCGGTAACATTTGCACCTGATAAATTTACAGCATTTGCAGTAATTGCTTGCCCTGTTATAGAAAGATAATTTTGTCCTGATAATGTAACATCACCCGTATTGGATCCAGAAACCGATGCAGTCCCTGTAACTGCCAACGTTGGAGTAGAAGATCCTGAAAGAGTAACACCATTAACCGTTGAAGGCGTAATTGCTCCCAATGTTAAACTGATGGCAGGAGTTGTTGTAGCATTTGATACTGTTCCTGTAACTCCATTAGCAGATGTAACAGAAACAGATGTAACTGTGCCACCTAAGCCAGAAGCAGATAGTGTTCCGCCGCTTAATGCAAGACCAGTGCCAAGAGTAATGGATTGAACATTTCCTTGGCTTCCAGTACTGTTTCCAAGTAATGTCGTGGCAGGTATTTGTTGAATATCTCCAAGGGTAACAGCATTTGGAGAAATAGTAGTATTAAAATCATTCCCTGTCGTAGTAACATCACCAGTATATGCTGGAATTATCCAATTCCATTGCGAACCATCATCATAATATAATAGTCCTGCATCAATAGAAAGATAAGCCCGATTTGCAGTTCCTTCATTAGGTAAATTGGCATCATTACCTGCACTAACTGTGTTTAAACCACCATTATTAATTACTGCATTGGTAATGCCAAGCATGCTTTTAACATTAGCAATTGATAGGTCAGAAGCATTAGCTGTACTACCTGTATTATTACCCTTAATTGTATTTGCAGCCATTTGTGCAGCCTTTGCATTAGTTACTACATTAGTTGCAATGGTTGTTGCATTCCCAACAGAGGTAACATCACCAGTCATGTTAGCATTTGTTGTAACAGTTGCAGCATTACCGGTAGTATTTTGATTTAATGTTGGGAATGTACAGTTTACCAAATTCCCTGATGCAGGAGTCCCAAGTACAGGTGAAATAAATGTTGGAGAAGTTGAAAGTACTATATTTCCTGAACCTGTGGTACCTGTAGCAGAACTTAAATAATTAAGTTGCGTTCCTGTTGAAGTCACAGATGTTAATCCAAGAGTGAACGGTGTAGGAATAGTAACTGTTCCTGTAAATGTTGGAGAGGCTAATGGTGCATAGGTTGTGCTTGTATAAGCATTACTTCCAAGTGTTCCACCTGTTCCTATATTCAATGTAGAACCATCTGTTCCTGAAATGGTTAAAGAATTATTTATCGTAAGAGTCTTTGAGGTTGTTCCACCTGAAATAGAAAAACCTATGGCATTGGCTGTATGTGTAAGTCCATTATATGAAGTAGCAGTAGCAACCCCTAAATTTGGAGTTATTAATGTAGGGGAAGTATTCATTACAAAAGTAGAACCAGTTCCAGTTTGAGATGCAATGGAAGTAGTATTTCCAGAACTTGTTATAGGACCTGTTAAATTGGCATTTGTTGTAACAGTTGCAGCATTACCAGTTGTACTTTGATTCAAAGTTGGGAAATCAGCAGCAACTGCAATAGATGGAACTCCTGTTCCAGTAGTGTTTTTTAAGATACCGGTGCCTAAACCAGCTAATGATGTATTATTTATCTTACTAACAGTAACTGCACCAGCATTTGTAATTGATGCGTCACCAGTCATTTGAACATCTGTTGGTATATTACTGCTATTACCGACTAGTATATGAGTATTTGTTAAAGAGGAAACACTACCAGTTGCGCCTGTAGCACCGGTAGCTCCTGTTACACCGTTTGTTCCATTAGTTCCGGCTGTACCTGTTGCGCCATTGGCTCCCGTTGCGCCGTTTGTTCCATTTGTTCCAGCAATACCCGTTGCACCAGTGGCTCCTGTTGTCCCGTTTGTTCCATTGGTTCCTGCTGAACCTGTTGCGCCAGTGGCTCCTATTGCCCCGTTTGTTCCATTGGTTCCATTGGTTCCATTGGTTCCAGCTGTACCTGTTGCGCCAGTGGCTCCTGTTGCGCCATTTGTTCCAGCAACACCCGTTGCACCAGTGGTTCCCGTAGCACCGTTTGTTCCTGCTGTACCTGTTGCTCCAGTGGCTCCTGTTGCACCAGTCGAGCCTATTAATCCCTGAATACCTTGTATCCCCTGATCTCCTGTTGCACCAGTCGCTCCAACTATTCCTTGAATACCTTGTGAGCCTGTTGCTCCTGTTACTCCTTGAATTCCCTGTATACCTTGTATTCCCTGATCACCAGTTGCACCAGTAGCTCCAACAATTCCTTGAATTCCTTGTGATCCTGTGGCTCCTGTTACTCCTTGAATACCCTGAATACCTTGTATCCCCTGATCTCCTGTTGCACCAGTAGCTCCAACAATTCCTTGAATACCTTGTGAACCTGTAGCTCCTGTTACCCCTTGAATACCCTGAATACCTTGTATCCCCTGATCTCCTATTTCACCTGTAGCTCCAACTATACCTTGAATACCTTGTGAGCCTGTTGCTCCTGTTACTCCTTGAATGCCCTGAATACCTTGTATTCCCTGATCTCCTGTCGCACCAGTTGCTCCAACTATGCCTTGAATACCTTGTGAACCTGTGGCTCCTGTTGCCCCTTGAATTCCCTGATCTCCTGTTGCACCAGTCACTCCAACAATTCCTTGAATACCTTGTGAACCTGTAGCTCCCGTTACTCCCTGAATTCCCTGAATGCCTTGTATTCCCTGATCCCCAGTTGCGCCTGTGGCTCCAACTATTCCTTGAATACCTTGTGCTCCGGTAGCTCCTGTTACTCCTTGAATTCCTTGAATACCTTGAATACCTTGTATCCCCTGATCTCCTATTTCACCTGTAGCTCCAACTATTCCTTGAACACCTTGTGAACCTGTAGCTCCCGTCATACCTTGAATTCCCTGATTACCCGTAGCCCCTGCTATTCCCTGTATCCCTTGCACTCCGGTAGCTCCTGTTACTCCTTGAATTCCCTGAATGCCTTGTATCCCTTGATCTCCCGTTGTACCAGTCGCTCCAACTATCCCTTGAATACCTTGTGAACCTGTAGCTCCTGTCACTCCTTGAATTCCCTGAATACCTTGTATGCCCTGATCTCCTGTTGCACCTGTAGCTCCTACAATACCTTGAATACCTTGTGAACCTGTGCCTCCTGTTACTCCTTGAATTCCCTGAATACCTTGTGAACCTGTGCCTCCTGTTACTCCTTGAATTCCCTGAATACCTTGTATCCCCTGATCTCCTGTTGCACCAGTCGCTCCAACAATTCCTTGAATACCTTGTGAACCTGTGGCTCCTGTTACCCCTTGAATACCCTGAATACCTTGTATCCCCTGATCTCCTGTTGCACCAGTCGCTCCAACTATACCTTGAATTCCCTGAATACCTTGTATACCCTGATCTCCTGTTGCACCAGTAGCTCCAACTATACCTTGAATACCTTGTGAACCTGTAGCTCCTGTCACTCCTTGAATTCCCTGAATACCTTGTATCCCCTGATCACCGGTCGCACCAGTCGCTCCAACAATTCCTTGAATTCCTTGTGATCCAGTGGCACCTGTTACACCTTGAATACCTTGGATTCCCTGATCACCTGTTGAGCCAGTCTCTCCTGCTATTCCTTGTGATCCTGTAGCTCCTGTTACTCCTTGAATTCCCTGAATACCTTGTATCCCCTGATCTCCAGTTGCACCAGTCGCTCCAACAATTCCTTGAATACCTTGTGAACCTGTGGCTCCTGTTACTCCTTGAATTCCTTGAATACCTTGGATTCCCTGATCCCCTGTTGCACCAGTAGCCCCTGCTATTCCTTGAATACCTTGTGAACCTGTGGCTCCTGTCACTCCTTGAATTCCCTGAATACCTTGTATACCCTGATCTCCTGTTGCACCAGTAGCTCCAACTATTCCTTGAATGCCTTGAGAACCTGTAGCTCCTGTTACCCCTTGAATTCCCTGATCTCCTGTTGCACCAGTCGCTCCAACAATTCCTTGAATGCCTTGTGAACCTGTAGCTCCTGTTACACCTTGAATCCCCTGAATACCTTGTATACCCTGATCTCCTGTTGCACCAGTAGCCCCTGCTATTCCTTGAATACCCTGTGAACCTGTGGTTCCTGTTACTCCTTGAATTCCCTGAATACCTTGTATCCCCTGATCTCCTATTGCACCAGTGGCTCCAACAATTCCCTGAATACCTTGTGATCCTGTTGCTCCTGTTACTCCTTGAATTCCCTGAATACCTTGTATCCCCTGATCTCCAGTTGCACCTGTAGCTCCTACAATACCTTGAATACCTTGTGAACCTGTGGCACCTGTTACTCCTTGAATTCCTTGAATCCCTTGTATTCCCTGATCACCTGTTGCACCTGTCGCTCCAACTATTCCTTGAATACCTTGTGAACCTGTAGCTCCTGTTACCCCTTGAATACCCTGAATTCCTTGTATGCCCTGATCTCCTGTTGCACCAGTTGCTCCTACTATTCCTTGAATGCCTTGTGAACCTGTGGCACCCGTTACTCCTTGAATTCCCTGAATGCCTTGTATCCCTTGATCTCCCGTTGCACCAGTCGCTCCAACTATCCCTTGAATACCTTGTGAACCTGTTGCTCCAGTTACCCCCTGAATTCCCTGAATACCTTGTGCTCCAGTAGCTCCTGTTATTCCTTGATTACCTTGAATACCTTGTATCCCCTGAATTCCTTGTATCCCCTGTAATCCCGTAGCTCCCGTCATACCTTGAATTCCCTGATTACCCGTAGCCCCTGCTATTCCCTGTATCCCTTGCACTCCGGTAGCTCCTGTTACCCCTTGAATTCCCTGGATACCTTGTATACCAGTAACTCCCTGAATACCTTGAATCCCCTGCAAACCTGTTGCACCGGTAGCACCCGTTGCTCCCTGAATGCCTTGAGGTCCGATGGCGACTATCCAAGCCGTCCCATTAAAATAATTAAAGACATTTGTGGTGGTATTATAAATAAATAAACCGGTCGCGGGCAATGCGATGGAATCCCTCTGAACAGTGGTCATCCGTGGTATCAGCATTCCTTTTGAGGTGGATCGAACTTCTAAAATGGACGATGAATCCGGTGTAAAAGTTGTCGCTCCGATGCCCATACTTTGGGCAAATAAATTTTGATTGAATGCAATAAACAATAAGATTGCTACTATTACATTCTTACAATTCCATTTCTGATTTTTTAAGTTGTTCATTTTGTTCATATTGATAGTTTGATAATACGATTTAAAATCTATTTTTACGTTAACCATTTTTTTAAGTTGTTGTTTTATATTAATATAATATTTCAAAGTTCGATGGGAAGTTTGCCAGAATAATTTAGAAGGGGTTCAAAGTTCGAATTTGTTGTTTTCACCAAGTGTAAGATTTTTACATTTTTTTCTATTAATTTTTCTTTTCCTTCCTTCATTTTTTCTAATATTTACTATTGACAATTTTAGATTCATGTATGTATAAGTAGTTGAATTATAATGTAAATTAGGTATTGATAGCGAGTAGTTCAATCGGTTTTAATATAATTAGTATTAATATTATAAAATCATTTCAATCGTTTATTGTCCAAGAAATGACAATGTTTTTTTGTAAGTATCGGCGGCAAAATTACGAAATTTTTTCGGAATGTTAATGAATTTTAACTTATGAGTTATCAACATTGCTACAAACATTTCACTAAGTAATGTTAAAAATATACTATTAGGAATTATCTTCTCGATTGTCAACTTTGGGCTGTTATGTTATGGCGGCAAAAATAGCTGATGGAAGGTGAAGTGAACATGAGATTTGTCATAAATTTAAATATTTAACCTTAATGGAATGGGTTATGAATTCCAAAAGGAAGACTTCTAAAGGCGATGAAAAGGAAAGGCTAATCTTGTCTTGTTAGTCTCAATATCTTGAATTGTCAAACTTTACTTTTTCATAAAATCTTTTGGTATTAAATAATAAGATTCCCTTGTTTCCCGGAAAAATATATCTCCCTCACTAAAATAATTATGCAATAATATAATCACATAATTTTTATTTATTGAATTCCGCCAAAAATGGAATGTCATAAAAGGAAAATTTAAAGAAGTACCACTACAGATAACCAATTCTTCTCCCATCATGCTTTTATTACATTCCTGAAAAAAGGGAATGTGATAAAAGGAAAATTTAAAGAAGTGCAAGACTGATTACCAGTTTTATCATCATCATCCTTTTATTGCATTCCCCAAAAAGGGAATGTCATAAAAGGAAAAAGTAATTACGAATGCTGGATTATAAATAATGAATGAAGAACATTTTATAATTTATAATTCACCATTTATAATTCATCATTCCTTTAGCTCGTAACCGGAACGCTTACAGGATTCATCGTCACCATTGGGCACATGCCATTTGGATTAAATTTCACGGCTCGACTTCTTACCATTGAATTACCAATCAAATGTTCAACAATGGCGGACGATTTAGTCGCAATATCAATATAAAATATAGAAGTTCCGACCGTAAGTTTTAGTTGAAGAGGACCCGTTTGCTCAAGCGTAGCAGTCATATCCGATGAAGTAATGACTAACGCTCCTTGCGATAAATTATCGAAGAACCATTCCACTTTTATCTTACCTCCAAAGTTCGTCATCGAATATTTCAGGTCAACAAAAACTCCAGGAACGCCTGTCCTGGCAGTACTGTCGCTCGTAGCAGCAACACCTGCAAGAGCAATAATAGTATCGCTGCCAGCCGCCACCAGGTCAATATCATTATAATTCGCTTCCATGGCGGCTAAGCAAATCAATAAATGCGCCTGATACGCAGCTTCTGCAGCCTCACTATCATTCCTCGCGGCAAGCAAACTGGTAAGCGTCACGCCATATCCTCTTATCACGGTTCCGCTATTTGGAATCCCAGGAAAGGTAGCCGTATTAGTGATTAATTTATTGCCACTATTTATCATGTAAATAGGTTTTTCATGCTCCAGCAAGGTAGGAAATTCTCTTAAACATTTAAAGTTCATATTACTATTATTTAATTATATTTTTTACTGTTATTTACTAAACGAATACATATGGTATAGAAAAAGGATAGAACATTCCACCAATTTCTCCAGAAGATTTTGAACAAAGGAAATAGATTTCAGAAACCCTCCCAGACGATAAACCAATCTCTGGAGAGATTCCTTGACTTTCCCTTGAAAATCTGGAATTTTCCCTGGAAGAATCAGAATTTTCCCTGGAAAAACTGGAACTTTCCCTGGAAGAATCGGAATTTTCCCTGGAAAAACTGGGATTTTCCCGGGAAAAATCAGAATTTTCCCTGGAAGAATTGAAATTTTCCCTGTAAAAACTGGAATTTTCCCTAGGAAATCCGGAATTTTCCAGGGAAAGTAATTTGGAAGCTCCTGACAATGAAACAAACTCTGGACAGATTCCTCCAAAAGCTGAAATGAATAACCCACCTCCCATTCCTTCCGAAGAAATTGCTGCACCTTTTGCCTGAATCATTAGAGAAAATTTCATGGCGCAAAATTATCCTATTGAATCATGCAATAAAATTTTTTCTGAACCTTTCGTAATTTATTTTTTATCCCTCCATTTATCCTTTTGCCTTTTAATAGTCGAATGATTCTTTTTGGTATGATTCGGCATGTCAGCAATTTTTGTTGCCTTACCAAATTCTTTCACATTCTCATCAATAGTAATTTGCTTCAACAACCTTGCAATATAAATTACAGCATGTTGGTCGTTTTGATAATCCCTTTTAACCTTGTCGGCACCACCAAGCTTTTTAATCCATTTTCTGTTGTCATCCGAATAATCTTCCATAGTTTAATTTTTTGATTAATAATTTTATTGAATGTAAAATTACATATAATAAAGGAGAGCAGCCTATATAATAAGGAGTGAAACCGCCTTCCGATTCTATAGAATAAAATCCCCAACCCCTTTTTAATCCCGAAGGAGGGGAGGAGAAGAGTGGTGGTTAGGAGATTATGTTGGTCTAATTTCCTCATTCATTACTTTATAAAAGTCAAAAAGTAAATTGAAGAATGCCACAATAATAATTCCTACAGAAGATAACGTAAGAATAACGTTCCATTTATCCCACAAATCTAAACTTTGGATAAATAAAGGAAGTATAACTCCAATAACAAAAATTACAATTAGATTCCAAAAAATAATAAGAAAAGTTTTTGGCAAGGGAGCTTGATTCAGTTCTGTTAATTCAATCATTTTAGGCAAATAAAAGGAGTAAAATTCAGTGCCTAAATCTGCCAATAAATGTCTATCAATTTTCTTATCTTTAAACTTGGAATCAATTTGAGAAATATAATCTCTCAGGTTATCCTTAAAAAGCACCCAAATGCCTTGATCATTAATTTGCCCTTCAGTATGTTTGGCATATCTACCTTCTAAAAAGTACCAAATCTGATTTGATGGCATCATAAATCTATATAAATCCTCTAACGAATAATTAAAATGTATAGTCCTATCATAAATCCAAGTTTGGCGTTTTGGATCCCCATAAATTGATTCCATAGCAAGAAATAGATCGATTGTTGTATAATTCAATTCAGTATTTTTCAATAAAAAATTATTCGCTAATTCTTCCAATTTTTTATCCTGAATATTTTGATCGTGCAAAAGTTCAAAGTTTAATCCAGGATATTTTTCCTTAAAAATATCTACTTGATTTCGATACTTCCAAAATTCATGGCTATGCATTATGCAATATAAAATCCTTCTAAAGTGGGTTAGTTTAATAGAATATTTATTAATTTCTCTTTGTCTTAATTCTCTTTCTTGTTTTAGGTTAAAAAGCTTGGAGGCTAAATATGCTATCACGATACCAGAGATAATTCCTGATACCGTAATGAAATAATTTTGAATGTTTAAAATTCTCGAGGCTGGTGCATAACCTTTGTAAAATATAACCGAGATCATTAATGCAATAAGGGGTAATAAAATCCATTTTAAACTATTCAATTTATTTGCATTCATATTTAAGGTATTAAACAAAAAAGCCGCTCAATAATCACGAGCGGCTTTTCAATTTATCATTTATAATTCATCATTTATAATTCCCCTTAACTCCCGCAAGCCTCACATCCATCGGGATCGTCAATGCTGCAAGAAATCTGCTCCAGAGCCTTTACTTTATCCAGTTCACTTGGCTCCACATATTCCACAATTGCCGGCTCGGCTTGCTTCTCCACCGTGAATTTGATGGCATCGGTAGCGGCTTTGGTACGGAGGTAATACATACCAGTCTTCAAGCCCTTCTTCCACGCATAAAAGTGCATCGAAGTCAGCTTGCCGAAGTTCGCATCCTGTATAAATAAATTCAACGACTGGCTCTGGCAAATGAATGCGCCACGGTCGGCAGCCATATCAATAATCACTTTTTGTTTGATCTCCCAAACCGTTTTATAAATGTCTTTTATATGCTGCGGAATCTCCGGAATGTCTTGCACAGAGCCATTTGCAGAGATGATTTTGGTCTTCAGATTATTGTTCCAGATACCCAATTTCACAAGGTCGAGCAACAGATGTTTGTTCACCACAATAAACTCCCCGCTCAACACACGGCGACTATAAATATTCGATGTATAAGGCTCGAAACATTCGTTGTTACCAAGAATCTGCGAAGTAGAAGCAGTCGGCATCGGAGCCAGCAGCAAGGAATTCCGCACACCATGCTTCTTCACTTCCTCCTTCAGCACATCCCACTCCCAGCGATCTGTAGGCTTCACATTCCACATGTCGAATTGGAAGATACCTTGCGACACAGGCGATCCGGCGAAGGTCGAATAAGGTCCTTCTTTAATAGCAATGTCCTTGGAAGAAGTCATCGAAGCATAATAAATCGTCTCGAATATCTCACGATTCAGCATCCTCGCTTCCTCACTATCGAAAGGCAATTTCAACAACATAAAAGTATCCGCCAATCCCTGAACCCCAATGCCAATGGGGCGATGACGCATGTTACTGTTGCGCGCCTCCTCGACAGGATAATAATTTACATCAATAATTTTGTTCAGATTTTTGGTAATCTGATAAGTGATATCAAACAATTTCTGATGATCAAACTTTCCATCAATAACAAATCTCGGCAACGCAATCGAAGCCAGGTTACACACGGCAATCTCGTCTGCGGCGGTGTATTCTACGATCTCCGTACAAAGATTTGAACTCTTGATAGTCCCCAAATTCTTCTGGTTTGATTTCTCATTGCAAGCATCCTTGTAAAGCATGTATGGCGTGCCCGTCTCAATCTGACTTTCCATAATCGCAAACCATAACTCCTGCGCCTTAATCGTCTTGCGAGCCTTGCCTTCCGATTCATATTTAGTATAAAGTAGCTCGAATTCAGCACCATAACAATCTGCCAACCCAGGGCACTCATTCGGGCAGAACAATGACCAGGTGCTATCCTCCTCAACACGCTTCATAAACAAGTCAGGAATCCAAAGCGCAAAGAACAAATCCCTCGCCCTCAACTCTTCCTTACCATGATTCTTTTTCAATTCCAGAAACTCAAAAATATCTGCATGCCAAGGCTCCAGATAAATAGCAAAAGAACCCTTCCGTTTGCCACCACCCTGATCAACATATCGAGCGGTATCATTGAAGACCTTCAACATCGGAACAATACCATTAGAAGTCCCATTCGTCCCACGAATATAAGAACCCGTAGCCCGAACATTATGAATACTCAAACCGATTCCACCAGCCGATTGAGAGATCTTAGCACAGTTCTTCAAGGTATCATAAATACCATCAATACTATCATTCTTCATCGTCAATAAAAAGCACGAAGAAAGCTGTGGCTTGGGCGTTCCGGCATTAAATAAGGTCGGCGTGGCATGCGTAAACCAACGCTCGCTCATCATGTTATAAGTCTCGATGGCAGCATCAATATCCTCCTTATGAATACCGATAGCAACCCGCATCAACATGTGCTGTGGACGCTCAGCAACCTGCCCGTTCATCCTCAACAAATAAGACTTCTCCAAAGTCTTAAAACCAAAATAATCATAACCGAAATCACGGTCATAAATAATGGTACTATCCAACAACTCCGCATTCTTTTCGATGATACCATACACCTCTTCCGAGAGCATAGGAGCCTTCTTTCCGGTATTTGCATCAACATAAAAATACAACTCCTTCATCGTCTCCGAGAAAGATTTTTTAGTATTCTTATGAAGATTACTAATAGCGATTCTCGAAGCCAGCAGCGCGTAATCAGGATGCTTCGTAGTCAGCGAAGCAGCGATTTCTGCAGCAAGATTATCAAGGTCAGAAGTCGAAACCCCATCATAAATCCCCTCGATCACCTTCTGCGCAACGCTAATAGATTCAACATGTTCAGGATTCAACCCATAGCAAAGCTTCTGAATCCTCGCAGTCACCTTATCAAACTTTACGGTCTCTTTTTTACCGTCTCTTTTTATTACATACATATCTTTTGGTATTTAGTTTATGTTTTATTTTTATAATTCTTTAAATTCATTTTCGATTTCCTCAATCGTCGGCAAACTGCTTTTAATCTCATCAGGAAGCACCTCCGTAAACTGAAATTCACTCACCCCGATTGGCTTCACAATATCTCTCAATGCGTATTCCACAGCGATATTATTTTTATCCCTGCACAGCAAAATCCCGATGGTAGGCTTGTCATCCTCGCCCCTCAATAAGTCATCAACCGCCGAAAGATAAAAGTTCAACTTACCTGCATATTCGGGCGCAAATTTCTTATTCTTCAACTCAATTACCACATAACATTTCAGCTTGATATTATAAAACAACAAATCAATTTTATAATCCTCATCAGCAATTTCAATAGCATATTGCCGCCCCACAAAAGCAAATCCCTTTCCCAATTCCAACAAAAACTTAGTGATATGCTGAACCATCTGATTCTCGATATCCTTTTCCTTAGCCTCCGAAGTCAGCATCATAAAATCAAAAATATATGGATCCTTCAAAGTTTGTTGCGCCAAATCAGATTGCGAATCGGGCAATGTCGTCTTAAAATTGGTAACAGATTTCCCCTGTCGTTGATACAGTGCAGTCTTTATCTGCAAAGCCAAAACATCCCTGCTCCAACCATTCTCAATAGTTTGCTGAATATAAAAAATAGCTTCTTCAATATCTTTTGCCTTACTGAATATCAAAATGTTCTGTCCCCAAGGAATTTTCGCAACAAACTGTTGCGTAAATGGAATCGGAGTTATTTTTGACTCCTCGGATAAAAAGCCAACAGCCTGTTGGCTTATTTCAGTAACCAATGTTTGGGCATTTTCTAATTGTGCAACAGGCTGTTGCACAATTGCATTATTCTTATTTTCTACATTTTCCAATTGGGCAACAGGCTGTTGCCCAATTACCAAGGGCTGATTATAAAATAAATAGAAGGCTTGAATGTATTTCAGGTTACTTATTGAAAACCCTCCCAGTTCAGGAAACTCCTCCTTCAAATCAACACTCAATTGATTAATCAATCCAGCACCCCAATTTGTTTCTTGTTGCTTTTCCGAAATCATCTTCCCCAACTCCCAATAAAACAAAATAAGTTCAGCATTAGCAGCCAAAGCAGCCTTCACTTGACTCCCCCTGACCTTAGATTTTATATCCGAAAGCCAATCCTTATAACCAATATCAAACTTATTCAAACTCTCCATTTCTTATTTCGTTTTACCCTTCACTTTCTTCACACCCTTCAACACCTCCTTCTCCTCACTCACCAATTTCCTTTGCAATTTCTTCACATCATCAGCCCCAGGCAATGCTTCGGGTTTCACGCCCCTGTCAATAAGCATTTTTCGCACCGCTTTATTATTATCAACATGCTCTGTCGAAATTTGTTCATCACCTTTCAAATCTTTCTCAACAACATTATGGCTCGTCAATTCAGTAGCAAAATCTTTAGCCTTGATGGTAAGAGTTGGCAAGAAATCAGCAAGAGGTCTGTTACCTGGAATCATCAATTTCCGTTTCATTTCATTAGTCGTAAAGCCGCCAAACAAAGCCTTATCGCCCTCCGACCTGATGATTGCAAAACTCTTTTCATCCACCCCTCTTTCATAAATAATTGCAGAAAGTTTCTTCTCGCTCTTCGACAGTTTCTCCCTTGCAGTAACCCGCGCAACATCAAGCAATCGTTGCTCAATAATTTCCTGTTTTCGAGTCTGCACAGCAAAATAAGTCTGTGCAAAAGCAACTTCATGTTTACCTGGGTCTCCATTTTGAGCCACCAAATAACAAGCATATCTTGTAAGCGCAATATCCTCAATATCTCTATGACCACCTTTACCAATTTCGATCATCTTGTTGGCTTCAACAAAATGATCAGAAACCGCCTCACCACTGTTAATGCATGCCTCTTTAGCCTTATCAATTACCTTCAAAAAATTCCTCCAATCAGCATAATCAAATACTCCCTGCAACTCCCTCGCACTCCAGCATTCCGTACCCTCAAACACATAACATGCCTGCTCAAACTTCTCAAATAATTCCGTTATATTTTCTTTTTTCATTATCAATTCCCTTTTACAAATTTCCCTCGTGCGCTCGTCTGGATTTGTAATCCCGACCCCTCCATATCATCCGCAGATTTAAGCCAATGCTTTATATGTTCCTCTTTGGTCATCATGTTTTAATTAACAGATTTAGGTTTAAAAGGATCATCCGAAACTCTCAAATGAGTAATGTGTTCTCGCAGTGGTGTAATTTCTTCCCATAAAATATCACCATGACCATTTAAGTCAGCTGTGCAATCCCATACAATATCATAAAACAAACCATTCCCTTGAATTTTTTCGATCTTACCTCTATCTGCTTTTTTAGGAATTAATAAGTCTTTTGCATAATCAGGTTTAAGTGCCCAATTTGAATTTCCAATTCCTGATGAAGCTGTTGGGTAAATAATACAATTTGATGGATTTTTTTCAAAACTTAATTGTGACCATGCAATCGTTGAATTATATAAAAAGTCATTGTTTCTTCCCTTAACAATTAATTGGAATTCCCTTGCAATAAATTCATCAACAATTTTAATGTTGTTTAGAGCAGGATTTGAAATCAAACTACGGTAGTGATTTTTTATAATCTCTCTCAATGTGTTATCATTTTTGTATAACGATTCTATACCTACCATGCTAACTGGAGAAATATTTATTTTGCTATCAAGCTCATAAGTTATAATTGTAATATATTCATTCTCTATCGGGTTTAATTCAACAATACTGGTTATAGGATGATTGGAACAATATAATATTCTTTCTCCTTTATCATTACATCTACCCTTTTTTGTTGCTTCAATTGGAGGTGCCCATAAATTATCAGTGTGCATAAAATAATCAACAGGATTACCATAAGCATCTTTATTAATTCTCGCTCTATATAATCCGCCTGGGTTTATTTGGTATCTTATTGGAACATATCCTTGAACAAATGATAAAATTGCCTCTTTACATCCTTTAATACCATATTTGATTTTAAAATCAGGACTTAATACCCATAAAAGTTGACTAATAAGATCCTCCTTATTTTTAGTATCTAAAAACATTTTTTTATCTAATAAATTAAGCATGTGTAATTAATAAAATCTAAGCTCCCAAAAGCACAAAATCCCCCTTGAATAAGATACCCCTTGCCAAAATCCACTCCCATTACCCTCCTGCCAAGTAGAATTCTATTAATCAAAAAAGCTATGCTCTTGTTTATGCTCACTATGGTCTTGTTTATTCGAGGGTATGACTTGTTTATCCTTACTAAGGACTTGTTTATGCTTACTGATGCCTTGTTTTTTCGAGGGTATGGCTTATTTATGCTTACCGAGGTCTTGTTTATGACTACTAAGACCTTGTTTTTGGAGGGGTATGGCTTATTTATGCTTACTAAGGTCTTGTTTATGACTACTAAGGACTTGTTTATGCTTACTGAGGTCTTGCCAATGGTCTTTTTAATGATACCGAAACCCGCTCCCTGTATAGCTCCAAGCCCTAAAAGTGTGTTTTTGAAGAAAATCACACCACCCCCTCCAATTCGCATCCTAATTTCCTCAAATCGTGTTCTCATGACAGGTCCTTAATGATTATTTATGACATAAAACGTACTACTCCCATCAAAAATCCTCATCCATCTTGAAGCTATGCTGATCCTTAGAAGACATCACCCCAGCCTTCTGGTACTCCCCAACACGTTTCTCAAAGAAATTAGTCTTCCCCTGCAACGAAATCAATTCCATAAAATCAAAAGGATTCGAAACATTATAAATCTTCTTCTGATCCAAAGCAACGAGCAATCTGTCAGCCACAAATTCAATATATTGAGACATCATCTTAGCATTCATCCCAATCAAATCAACTGGCAAGGCAGTGCTCACAAACTCCTGCTCAATCTTCACAGCATCAGCAATCATCCCAACAACAACTTCCTTATCCAATTTGTTCTCCAGCATTCCATAAAGCAGACAAGCAAAGTCGCAATGCAGACCTTCATCGCGAGAGATGAGTTCATTAGAGAAACTCAAGCCAGGCATCAAGCCCCTCTTCTTCAACCAAAAGATAGAGCAGAAGCTACCAGAGAAGAATATCCCTTCCACTGCAGCAAACGCAATCAACCTTTCCGCAAAGCTGCCTTTACTTATCCAGCGCAAAGCCCACTCCGCCTTCTTCTTCACACAAGGAACCGTTTCAATAGCATTAAAAAGACGATTCTTTTCCTGCGTATCCTTGATATAAGTATCTATTAATAAGGAATAAGTTTCAGAATGAATATTCTCCATCATTATCTGAAATCCATAGAAGCAACGTGCCTCTGGAAGCTGAACTTCCTTCATGAAATTGACAGCCAGATTTTCATTCACGATACCATCACTCGCTGCGAAGAACGCAAGTACATTCGTAATGAAATACCGTTCGCCATCATTCATTCTATCCCAGTCTTTTTGGTCTTGCGAAAGATCCACTTCCTCTGCCGTCCAGAAGCTTGCCTCATGCTTTTTATACATCTCCCAAATCTTTGGGTACTTAATTGGAAAGAGTACGAATCGCTCTTTATTGTCTTCTAAAAGGACTTCTGTTTTCATATTTTTATATCTTTATTTTGTATTATTTTTTGTTTAATTCTCTGTTAAGTCTTCCCATCTTTTTCGGGGTTGCAAAGATGCCTCATTTTTACTTCCTGCACAATCATTTTTTATAAACATTTCCCAAAAGTTTTTAACACCCATTCACTTTTCTTGTTGATAAATTATCTTCTTTTTGACATTGTAAAATTAACTCCTGATTCAATCCCCCCGAAACTAAACTGTAAATAAATTATAACAGCCATCTGTTAGAAACTTTTCCTTCCGAAAAACTTGCTTTTGGAAAGGAATTTGATAGGGGGTGAAAAGGTATAGGGGAATAGGGTATAAAGGTATATGGCATAAGGAATAAAAGGTATAGGGTATAAAGGTATATGTTTCCTTATGCCTTTATACCCTATGCCTTTATTCCTTTATTCCCAAATTCTTCGGCTGCGAATGTCAATTGTTTATACCATTCCTCGCCATACTTGCGAGTGAGGCTTTCTTTCAGGAAAACATACACAGGAACTTGAAGACTTTGCCCCAGTTTACAGGCGGGAGCGCATATTTCCCAACGATCATAATTGAGGGCATCATAGTCCTTATGCTTCGTTATTCGAATCGGATAGAGATGGCAGGAAATCGGTTTCTTAAAGTCAATTTTCCCTTCCAGATAAGCCTTTTCTATTGCACAAAAAGCGATGTCATTATGAAAATAAACATAAGCACATTCCTTGCCTTTAATCAATGGAGTGGTGTATTCCCCGCCGCCCTCGTTGATATATAAACCCTGCTTCTCGACAGCCTTAATTCCGGCGTGAGACATGTATGGTTTCACCTTGTTATAAATCTTCCGAAGCACAGGAAGTTCATCTTCATCCAGAGGCGCACCCATATCGCCCATTACACAGCATGCACCTTTGCATTTATTCAAATCACAGACGAATGCCTTATCAATCACATCCTCCGAAACGAGTGTATTTTCTATTGCTAACATGTCTTTAATTAGGAATTACGAATTACGAATTAGGATTTTTAAATAATCTCTTCATTTAATTAAAAAAGAAAGCTTATTTCTGCCAGCTCCTGCCCGATTTTTTTGAATACCTTTTAGAATCTTTTCTGTCTGTATGGCAGATGGCTTCTTAACACCTTTGATATACTCCAACAGCAGCTTTTGATTCATACCAATTCGTTCTGAAAGAGCCTCTACATTGATGACTTTATGGTATTCAAAGAACTGCGGCAAATCAATCGTGATTTTAATATCTTTATCCTTTATCAATCTTCCTTCTTCTTCAAAATAAAGATTCAAAGCCTCAAGAATATTATCTTTTAATTGATGTAAATCCCTGCCAGTTGTGGCAACCGGATACTTTGCGGCATAAGAAGAATACCCTGTCGTGGTACATTCTACTATCATTTCTGTTTTATTCATCACTATCATTAAAATCAATTATACCGCAAAGATACGAATTGAGAGGGATACCGTATTCCTCAAAATGAAGATGCTTTTTTTTGATTTTAATCAAGAATTTTCATCAGAAATTTTGAAACCTATTTCTTCCAAAGCCTTCCTCGCTTCAAATGGTTTTAATGTTCCGAGAAGTAATTTCTTATTATTCTTAAAGACGATCTGAATTCCTTTATCACCTCCCAAAATAATTGCTTTATCTTTCATCGAATCCCCATATCTGATGCCCCATCCGAGATATTCACCCATAGCATCATATTCTCTGATGTAGGCTTCGGAAATATCTCCCAATGATAACTTTTTTATTCTCAAATTAAGAGGAAAAAATCGGTAATAAATACCATCTTTCTTTATAACGGTTTTTAGATTCCCAAAAAAAATGGAAGATGTTATTATGAGCATAGCTATCATCACTATTGTATCTACATAATTTGGAGCAGGATTATTCCCAAATTGATGTCCTAATATCACCTGCCAGATGAATCCAAAAATAAATATTACATCTATGATTATACATATCATGTATATCCACCATTGCTTGAATCTTTGTGTTTCTGAAAATAATATTTCTCTCATTTTTTATGGAATTCAAGATTCAAGATTAAGAAATCTTCTGGCAATAACCTCATGCTTCAAAGGTGCGAAGTTCCTTCGAGGTATTATTCCCAATGAAAGCTAATCTTCCTTCTTCTTTTTCTTCTTTATTATTAATTTAATAAAATAAAAAATGAGACCTACTATAAGACCGCATATCGCACCACCAAGTAATGCCCTTTCACCATTATCTAATTCCATTATTATAAAATTTTAATTCAAAATATTCCCAATAAAAACTTCGCATCTGCCAAAAAAGATCAAAAATAGCGTAACCATCCCAAAGCTTTGCGTAACATTCCTCAAAGATAGCGTAACATTGTTGATAAATAGCGTAACAAGGTTAAAGAATAGAGTAACATTTATCGAAAATAGCGTAACAAAGTTGAAGAAAACAGTCATTTACCTGCGTACTCTTACTCTGATTATGCCCCCTTGTAATGGATTAGTGGATACAACTACTACATTGGCGAATCCCTTGCCCATCAAGAGTTCTCCATGTCCCGGAATAGTGATTCCAATGCCCTTTTTCTTCTTCCCTTTGTGGACAATTACGGGGTCTCCTGTCATATTTACCATTGTTGAGCCGAGAACGATGTGTTGAAGTTGCTTATTCTTACCAATCGGCACAGAACTTATCTGATCTTTCTCCTTAGCAGGCGCATCGGAGGTTACAAAACCATATAATCCCAGCCATCTGCCATCATCAGGATGACGAGTTTGAAGGAAATTCGCGAATTTATGAATGTTGATTTCCGGAGTCGCCATGTCTTTATTTCTTTCCGAAGTTTCGAGCATGGCATCAAGATTCAATTGGAAGGCATCATCCTTCAAATCTTCAGCATCAGTAAGTGCCAGCGCGATAGTCGCCATCACATATCCCTTAGCCACTAAGTAAGGATCTATAATACATGGATCGGGGGCAAAGGTGAGATAATATTTATTGATAGCCCTGAATAATGCAATCTGGTCAGCCTGCTTTGTCGGGAAATTAACAGCTCCGGTGCTGCTGAAATCAATGCCAAATAAGCCACCATCCTTGAAATTCGGAGACAGGAGGATTTTCAATTCCTGCGCAATGCCACGGGAGACGGTATTTGTAGCATCTAAGGTCTTATAAAAGCAGGAGTTATTATATTCTTTCAAGGAAATCTTAGAGTCATTATTTTCTTCATGCACCAGAGCATCAAGCGTGCTGTTGTAATCTGCATTTACATCAATTTCTTGCGCAATAATAAAGTCATAACACTCGCCGGAAGTGCCGTCAGCAAGGACTTTTGCCCTTATTGCCTTGTATAAATTTGATTTGCCTTGTGTCGTGGTCGGTAATACTATTTCCATGTCTTTAATTTTCTTGTTTAATATTATTCTATCAAGGCAAAGAAACGAATTAAAGCGGTGTTTGAGGAATTACCTGTTGTATAGAATGGAAATATCCTTGAGGGTGTCTGTAAAATTGAAGGTTTTATATAAGGTATCCGTAGGGAAATTATAGACATTGAGATTCTTTGCATTTGCCACAAAAATTTGCTGGTTAAGAGAATCGAATTTCATGGCAGAAGCCGCAGCAACCGTGGCAAAGGGATTCAACGAACCGAAGTTCCTGGTATTAAATATATAGACTTGGTTTTGCATACCTATCAGGTAATAAATAGTGCTGATTTGGGTAACGCTGAATATCTTTTCGGAAGGCAATGTAACGGGCACTGTGGTGCGGTTGTCCGGAATATCATATATCATCACGTTTCCGATGCCATTATTGTTGGTGAATATCATGAGGCTGTCACTGTTGATGGAGAACATTGCGACTATATCCTGGTTAATGACGATGTTCTGGAAAGCCGCGCCGGTAGCGAGGTAATAGACATTCAGGGCTACGCCATATCCTGAAATATTTCGCTGCTCGGCATAAAGATATTGGCTGTCAGAAAACAAAGTATGGGGATAAGTTCCGGAAGCTGTGTTAGCCGTGTAATTGATATTTCCGGCATTATCGAAGCCATTGATAACATTGTCGTATTTGGCAAGGAAATTTTTAGAATCATTGCTGTACACCCTTTCAAACGTGGGGAATCCGTTATTGGTCGCAGGCACATTCCAGCTAAAAGTATTTGTATTTAGGTTAATGCAATTGAAGTTTCCTGAATAAATTCCGGTGGTGAATAAAGATTGGTCAGCCGAGGAAATAGCTGCGTTAGAAAAATCACCAGTGAGGGCAATAACCTGGGAAATAGTGTTGGCGGAATCGAGCTTCCAGACCTTTGTATTGGCACTATTGCTGCCGGTCACGACATAGATGGCTTCTCTCTTTAAAGGCAGGGCATTGAGCATAATTTCCTGGTATCCGATAGCGAGATTAGTACCATCATAAGCAGAAATCTGGAGGTAATATATGCCTGATGGAAGGCTTGTATTGGTCATTGTATATGTCGTGTTGATATTCATCGGACTGCCTGTAACGGTAAGGGATTGGGTAATATCTATCGCGACATAATTTGAATTAACCATGTTCATTTTTACGAATTGTAAAGAAGAATTAAAGGTAATCGTCGCAGTAACCTTGATGCTTTGCCCCACAGTGAATGTTTGTCCGGAATAGGGCGATGAAAAGGTGATGACAGGCTCGCTGGTGTCCTTCTTTTTGCAGGAATAAATCATCATCACCGCGATGGCAAAGGTTGATAGAAACAGGAATTTTACTCTCATATATAAATAGTTTATTGTTAAATTAAGAAGGCACAAAGTTACAGATTCTATAGTAAAATTAATCTCTCTTTAAACCTTTAATTTGGAGAATAATCATAAGGATAAATAACGAAAAGATGAAAAGGTTAATAGTAAGTTTAGGGTTAATGATAAGCAGCAGTTTGATGTCAGGACAATCTGCCCAACCCTCATCAAATATACCCGCAAGAGATGCGGGACCCACTGCCCAGTCGGCGGAAGTAATAAAGAATTATCGGGATCAATTATATCATGCCACCCCTGCCGGCGACCGATTTGCAAATCGGGAATTAAGGCATCATTTAAGGCAACTAAATCGGGCAGAAAGGCATCTAAGAAGAGAGTTGCGACGCCTCCGTCGGGAGCGAGCGGGGCATCCGATAGGAAGATAGTTTAGAGAGTGTTTCATTTTGTTAGAGGGTTGCGAGAATTCGTAGCCCTTTTTTTATTTTTAGAAGCCACGAATTTCACAAATAGATTATGTTATTCGCGGCTTCCTCTTTCCCTTTGAATACTTACTTTTGCAACCTTAAATAATAGATAAACAATATGGATTTTCTTTCACCGGAATTGAATGCTTACATCGAATCTCACACCAGGGAAGAGTCTGACATTCTTAAAAAATTAAACCGCGAAACGTATCTCAAGATGATGATGCCAAGAATGCTTTCAGGGCATCTGCAAGGGCAGGTATTAAGGATGTTGAGCATGATGATTAAACCCAAAAACATCCTTGAAATAGGCACCTTCACGGGGTATTCAGCGATATGTTTGAGTGATGGATTGCAGGAAGGCGGGATGCTGCATACCATTGATATTAATGAAGAATATTCAGAGATAATAAACAGGTATTTCAAGGAAGCGAATGTCGAAAGCAAGATCAAAAGATATGTCGGCAATGCATTGGATATTATTCCGACGATTAATGAAACATTCGACCTGGTTTTTATTGATGCCGATAAGGATAACTACTCCAATTATTTCGACCTTGTGATTAATAAAGTGCCCAAGGGCGGATACATCTTTGCAGACAATGTCCTCTGGAGTGGCAAAGTGCTGGAAAGCCCGCAGGACATGGATATTGACACCAAAGCTATCGTGGAATATTGCAACAAAATTCAAGCCGACGAGCGTGTCGAGAATGTTTTATTCCCAATAAGAGACGGCATCATGGTGGCTCGCAAAATTGTTTAAGATATGAGTAAATTTACTGCGAGATTCAAGAGCTTTTCGAAGCTGGATTATTTCTATTTATTGACAGGCATTGCTTGTGTGGCGATAGGTGTCGAAAAGATTCTTGATAAGGGACAGCTTTGGAAGATAGCCGTGGTGTTTGGCATCGGGATTATTATTCTTTTCGTAACTTATAAACGGTCTTCCAAATAATTTCACTCCGATTCGGAGGATACTAAGATTGATTAGAATATTATTCATCATCGTCTTGTTGCAGCTCCCCAAAAAGGTCGCTATCACAAGACGATGAAATAAAAGAATTATTTACGATACATCATCAGGAAGCATTTTGACAAGATAAATGGTATAATGCGTACTGCTTTTATCTGAAATATTCAATGGAAAAAACAAGGGATAATAAAGGTCCTTAGTGAACTTAGCGAAGGCTTTATTAATAATCGTGGTATGTAGTTGCATATCGCCTGTAACATCAGAAATTCCCTTGTCGCCATTGGCATCAATTCTCCCCTCAACTATGTCTATCGGCAGAAGTGTGACAGAATCGAAGACCGTAAAAGTAATGTCCGAACCGCTACCTATTGTATAATAATAATAACCCCAGAGTTTCAGACGAACCCGTTTGGCAGCTTCGGTCTTTAACAGAATAAAAAACAAGTCTGCCTCTGCCATCATTACTTTAATTAATTGGTCAACTTTTACATTCAAATCCTTGATGGTTTTCAATTGTACCATGTATGCCGCTTCATTGGAATTACTGATTTTTGTTCGATTCAGCAATCCATCATTTACGAGGATCAATTCCGCTCTCGTAGGATAAACCATTGCCGCTCCACCAGCGTTTGTTCTATTCAAATCTCCATTAATTAATTTCTTGCCGAAGGTATTAATTCTTGCAATAGTATTCAACAAAGGAACCGTGCTTTTATTCACAGGCTGCCCATAATACGCTCTATCCGATTCCTTGAATAAAGTGGTAGTAAACGTAGGACCAATCAAGCGTTTAATACCGAAGTTAAATACACGATAAAATTGGGAATAGGTAATTTGAGCAACTTCCTCGAAGGCATTGGTATTAACTTTCGATTGAACTTTCATCGCAGTCAGCCTGTTTAATTCGGTAATTGCATCACCATATTCCCCTTCAAGAGTATCTAATAAATTACTTGTGTCTATGGAATAAATATTTACTGTTCCAGGATAGTTTTTTTTAGCTTTGTTATCGGTCAAAAAACTTTTCCGTTGATCATGTGTTTCAGGCACTTGCTTTATTATTTGCATTAAATATAATTGTATGAATTAATTTAAGATTGTTTTAAGGACCTTTTTTCTGGGAATATTTTCATTTTGAATAATAGCTATTACTCCAAATTTTAACAAAGGAACGGGCTGAAAAGAACTTTTCTGTCCGTTCCTTTCCAACGCATCGAACCAAAAACTTATACCCAAGCCATTCCAATAGAAAGAAACAGGGTAAAAAGTTATACCCAAGTCATCCCAATGGAAAGAGGCGAGGTAAAAAGTTCTACCCAAGCAATTGCCATCCATAGCAGAGAGCCAAAAAGTTACAACCGGAGCTTTTTTAGGGATTTGTTTTTCCTGAAAAGTTGTACCCAAAAGACTATATTCTATAGATGAAAAGAATTTTGAAAAAAGTATAAAAAGATTCACTTCGCAAAATTAGTAATAAAATAAATAGCAGCGATGTAATAGAAAGTGGTATGTTGGGAAATCATTTTTTCTTTCATCCTTTTATGCTACCGACCTTTTTGGGGCGGTGCAATAAAAGGATGATTGTTTTAAGAGCCTCACCCCTTGCCCCTCTCCCAAGGAGAGGGGGACGTTGCCGTTACGAAGTGTTTATTTCTTTCATCGTAGTGTGATAGCGACTTTTTAGGAGCTGCAACACGACGATGATGAAGATAATTAGGAATTAAAAATTAGGAATTAGGAAAAGTGTACACCTAATTCCTAATTTATAATTTATAATTTTTTTCGTAGTACTTGCAGATGCCGGTAATGCCGCATTCAGGGCACTTTGGCTTGCGGGCAAGGCATACATAACGACCGTGCAGGATAAGCCAATGATGGGCAATAGGGATTTTATCTTTGGGTAGGTGATGGACCAACTGGTCTTCGGCAGCTCGCGGGGTCTTGGCATTTATGGTGAGACCAATGCGCGCCGCTACTCGGAAAACATGCGTATCCACAGGCATACTGGCTTGATTGAAGACCACCGAGGCAATGACATTGGCGGTCTTTCTGCCTACGCCGGGGAGCTTTTGTAATTCGTCCACATCGGCGGGAACAACGCCTCCGAAATCATGGACGAGCATCTTCGCCATGCCTACCAAATGCTTGGCTTTATTGTTTGGATAACTGATAGATTTGATGTATTGAAAAACTTCTTCCTGGGTGCTCGCTGCCATGACTTCGGCAGTGGGGAAAGCCTTGAATAACGCGGGCGTCGTCATGTTCACACGTTTGTCGGTGCATTGCGCAGAGAGGATGACGGAGACTAATAATTGATAGGGGTTATCATAGATTAATTCGGTCTCGGCAATGGGGCGGTGCTCTGTGAAATAGGTGATGAATTTTTGATAGCGTTCTTCTCTTTTCATGGGGAATTGTTAATCGTTATTCCTTAATTGGAAATCGTTAATGGTAACGAAAACTATCTTGTTTCTTCTAATTCGGCGAAGACTCTATTTACGATTCCATTGACTGGTGGATGCAGTTTTGCGACTGTTACTTTTATCTTTTCAATCTCTGGAATCTGTTGCATCAATGCATCTGATATTCTTTTGGCGACATGTTCAATCAGCCTGGATTTAATTGACATTTCTTCTCTCACAATGTCATAAATGATAACGTAGTCCACTGTTTCATTAAGATTGTCAGAGATGGAAGGTTTTGATAAATCAAGTTCTATCACAACATCTATTTCGTAATTAGTTCCTATCTTTTGTTCTTCGTCTGTGCAGCCATGAAATGCGTATAGTTTGATTCCATGAACCCCTATTTTTCCCATATATTAATGATTATTAGAAGGTGAATCCAATCCTTATTATAGGATTGGAATAAGGTGAGTAAACATCTGGATTAATGTCCCACAAAACCATGAAATTTACGAAAGCATTTCGACCAATCGGTTGGCTGAAGCCCGCACCTACCAGAGGATTGTTGGTGGTTACCCTTTGCAGTTCACCTGATAATGCATTTGGTTCTTCAAGATTTAAGACTTCATATTCTGCATAGGCAAAGAAGTTTCTGAAGACATAATCTTTCGCAAATAATCTTCCTCCGTAAATGTTGGTATTGTAATTAATTCCAGAATAAAAATCTGTAAAACTGTAATACATATATGTAAGCCCAACTCCTACGGAGAAATTATTGGTAAGCCTATATCCAACCAAAGGGGAGATTTCTAACACTGTTTCGTCTCCGAATTGAGCACCGAAACTTCCACCGAAATATACTCTCTTTGAATCGTCCATACCTTCCTGTGCCTTACCCGAAGGTATCATTATGAAGAATAGCAGCAGTATGAAAAGGTACTTAATTAATTTAGATTTTACTGACATGATATTGTTATTATATTGGGTACAAAATTAACAAGAATTTGAGACATTGAAATTCATTAACGTAATTATTTGCAATTTTGTGGCTTAAATAAAACTTAAATTTCACAGACTATGAATTTTATTATAACGGGAGCCAGCAGTGGCATCGGGTACCAAACGGCATTGGCAATTGCAAATGATAAACGACATACTATCATTGCTGTGTCAAGGAACAAAGAAAAACTTGATGCTCTTTCCATTGAAGCAAAAATAGTTAATCCTAATAGTAATCTTATTCCTTTGGTATATGATATCAGTCCGGATATTGAGAATAATGATCTTCTGGTATTTGCTAAAAAGGAATTGGGAAATGTGGATGTTCTTATTAATAACGCAGGATTATTGATTAATAAGCCTTTTAAAGAACTTACTATTTCTGATTTTGAAAGTGTATATAAAATCAATGTTTTCGGGGTGGTCAAGACGATACAATCTTTATTGCCGGTGATGGGCAATCCGAATACGCATATTGTCAATATCGGCAGCATCGGTGGTGTGGAAGGCAGCATGAAGTTCAAAGGATTGTCGGCATATAGTTCAAGCAAAGGGGCTTTGGCAATTTTGACTGAATGTATGGCTGAAGAGTTTAAAGAGATGAATATTTCGGTGAATTATCTTGCCTTAGGCTCTGTTCAAACAGAAATGTTTTCGGAAGCCTTTCCTGGAAGCCGTGCCCAGGTTAAACCAAAGGATATGGCAAAGTATATTGTTGAGTTTGCCATAAATGGAGCTGACTTTATGAATGGGAAGATTATCCAGGTTTCTAAATCCACTCCATAGACTGATTTTTGTTAAATTTCGTTAAAAAATAAAGCCTCGGATTACTCCGAGGCTTTCGTGGGAACTACTGGGCTCGAACCAGTGACCCTCTGCTTGTAAGGCAGATGCTCTGAACCAACTGAGCTAAGCTCCCTTTTTTGGGACGGCAAATATAGATAAATTTTTATTAAACAAACATATTATCTGAATTCATTTTTATTTTTGCATCCATAATTAAGAAATTACCACCATGAAAACTCTAATTCTTGTACGTCATGCGAAAGCGACTAAATCAATGTTTAATATTGAAGACATTGATCGCCCTTTGATTGAAAAGGGCATTCAGGATACTTATTCCATGAGTCATTGGCTGAAGATGCATAAATATATTCCTGATTTGATTATTACCAGTCCAGCGGTGCGGGCTTATGGTACGGGGATGATTATGGCAAGGATTCTTGACTATCCTGTAAATAATATTAAGATTACTTACAGCCTTTATGAACAGGGGGAAGAGGGGTATGTGGATGTTTTATTGTCTATTAAAAACGAATATAAAACGGTGATGCTTTTTGCTCATAATCCTGATATTACAAACTTTGTGATGAGCCATTGTGAGAGATTCAATGAGGATATTCCTACTACTGGAGTTATCGGGCTTGACCTGAAGATAAAAGCGTGGGACGAGATTCAGGATTGTAAAGGAACTCTAAAGTTCTTTGAATTTCCAAAGTAATTCCTTATGGAAAATCAAGACCACCTGGCATATTTCAAAAGCCCGATTGGGGTCATTGAACTAACTGGTTCTATGGATGGAATTTCGTCTTTGATATTTATTGATGAGGAGAAGACTTCGGAGCTTGTTGACTTGCCCGTTTTGATTGAGGGAATGGCTCAAATCGAGGAGTATTTTTTGGGTAAGAGGAAACATTTTGATTTGAAATTGGATATTCATGGTACCGAATTTCAGAGGAAGGTCTGGAATAAATTAATGGAGATTCCATATAGCCAGACTATCTCTTATCTTCAATTAGCGAAGCGAATAGGCAATGTCAAAGCGATCCGTGCGGTAGGTACTGCTAATGGCAGGAACCCGCTATCCATCATCATTCCATGCCATAGGGTGATTGGGAGTAATGGAGATTTGACGGGATATGGAGGTGGTTTGTGGAGGAAGGAATGGTTGCTGAAACATGAAAGTCAATCAGGAACTATGAATTACGAATTGGAATTCCCGCCTAATTCTTGATTATCACGAGCTTTCCTTTGGCTACAATTCCGGTATTATTAATTACTTCCCAAAGGTAGATTCCATTGCTCAATTGAAGGCTAATAGTCTCCTTCTCAAAGGCATCCATCTTCAAAGAGCCTGTGAGATCGGCACAAAGCGCGACGACATTCGGGTTCTTTCTGCCTAATTCCAAAAGCCCGGCACCAAAGCCCGAGCGGGTATCTTTCTTTTCTGTAAAGGTGAATTTATTAGCCATAATATTAAATAATGTTGGGGCAAACTTATAAATCGGAGAGGAAGTTTTGAAGGAATTAAGAACAAAAGAACATTGAACATTTGAACAATCGAAGTGTGGGAAGTCGTATGCACTTCGTTTGTTCAAATGTTCAATGTTCTTTTGTTCTTAATTCTTATTTCAGAAATTGATTTTGACCCTCTTTATTCGCAGTGTTTAATTTTCGAGGAATAACTTTAAAGATAAGCCCTACCTGAACTAATGATTGAGCTATTCCTCCTTCAATATAAACTCCCATAAAACTTGAAACGAAACGGCGGTA
>Ga0206965_10033_pt1 | contig 39983 bp, 38 predicted proteins | sample Alteio_BWOrgHeat_26_FD_152973 | JGI IMG/M metagenome (GOLD analysis project Ga0206965, IMG submission 152973) | Enriched cells from forest soil in Barre Woods Harvard Forest LTER site, Petersham, Massachusetts, United States -... | ecosystem: Environmental > Terrestrial > Soil > Temperate forest >...
TGCGCTGGGCACGACAGGGGGCGCAGCCGGAACTGCTGCGACTGGAAGTGCTGCGACAGCGAGCCCTGCAAAATCTTCGGGTGGAAATGCCGCAAAATCTGCCGGTGCAACGACAACTCCCGTGACGTCTGCGGGTGCCACAACGAACGGCGCAGGAGGCGCAGGTGCTTCTAAGGCAGGATATACCATTAACCGGCAGGCCGGTGTGTTGACGGTGAACGCTACGAACCGGCAGCATGAAATGATTGAGCGGTTCTTAAATAAACTGAAAGAGAGTGCTTCGGCGCAGGTGTTGATTGAAACCAAAATCATTGAGGTGGATTTGCAGGATCAATATTCCAGCGGCATCAACTGGGATATATTAAGTGCAAAAATCGGCGGACAGTTAGGGGCTATTGCGGTAACCGAGACCACTAGCGCCACTATAGCCAATTCTATTGTCGCCGGTAATGCGGTCAGTATAGCATCAAGCAATCCAAGCAATATTATAAGCTTGATAGAAGCATTTGGCACAACCAGAACGCTTTCAAGTCCACGATTGCATGCCATCAATAATCAAGCTTCGACACTTACGTTTGCCGAGAATTATGTCTATTTTACGCTTAGCATTACGCCCGCCGCTACGGTTACCACCGGAAACACCAGTAGCACTTCCACGGTCCCGACTATCACCAGCACCACCAATACGGTACCCGTCGGTATCATGATGACCATTGTACCTTCCATTGACTCAATAAATCGGGAAATAACGCTTTCCGTGCATCCCACCCTATCCACCGTTGTCGATAGTAAAAATGATCCGGCGTTTGAGCTAGAGCTTGCGGCGCTTGATCCTACCCTTGCTAACCGTGGTTCGCTTCATAATCCAATTCCTGTAATTCAATTGCGCGATCTCGATTCCACGGTGAAACTTAAAAGCGGTGATACCATGATTATCGGCGGATTGATGCAAAACGAATCGGTCAATACCGATGAGGGGGTTCCGTTCTTTAGCGGTCTGCCCGTTGTAGGCAATTTGTTTAAGAGTGTTGCCAAGTCCAATCATAATAAGGAATTGGTATTGCTCATTAAAGCGTCTATTGTGGATACTAACGGCAGTCTTAATAAAACCGATGAAACCATCTTCCATAAATTCTCCGACGATCCGCGGCCGGTATCTTTTTGATGGAAACAACAGGGCAAGTAGTGGTAGAAATGAAGAGCAGTATTTCAGGGGAAACATGCTGACAAATATCCGGTATATTTTGCTCACTGCGCTTCGCGACTGGCTGTTTGCTGCCCTCATGATTGGAATTATTGTCTGTACGCTTATTGCCCATATGCTGGGAAGCACGGCGATCATTGAGAATCAGGAAATGACGCTTGCCTACACGGCGGCTTCCGCGCGCATCATCATCATGATAGGGCTTATCGTCTTTACCTGTTTTCATATACGCAATGCGTTCGATACCAAGGAAATAGATGTGTTTCTCTCTCGCCCCATCACCCGTGCAACGCTGGTCTTTTCTTATTGGCTTGGCTTTGCGACGGTAGCGCTATTGCTTGTCGTTCCCACTATAGGGCTTGTGGCAATTCAGGGGCTCTTAAGCAAGTCGGGATTCGTGTTCTGGTCCATAAGCCTTCTTGTCGAATGCTGGCTGGTAGTGGCCTCTGCGCTTTTGGCGGCGTTTATGTTGGGCAGTGCAGTAACCTCAATTATGATTAGCATGGGGTTTTACGTATTTGCACGTATGGTGGGATTTTTTATGGCCACCACCCAGCAATCGGGCCTGCACGGAGTGGGCGCATTTCCGCTTGAGGGCGTTAAGAGTATCACGACTTTTATGCCGCGTCTGGATTCCTTTGCTAAAAGCGAATGGCTAATTTATGGCCTCACGCAACGTCACGATTTTACATTATTTATGACTCAGGCGGTGGTATTTATAGTTCTCCTGATATGCGTAACTATTGTCAATTTTCGATATAAACAATTTTAGTGCTGCCTATGCTATGAAGCAATTTTTGGGCAAATATGGACTGCTGATGGTAGTTGCGCTTTTGCAGCTTGGGTTCTGGCTGCACACACGCGAGAAGCTGCCGGATATGGGAATCGTGCCCGATGTTCCGGGGAAAACGGCCGTGCTGGCCTTATCTTTTGGTGATGAAGAATTTTATTTTCGCCTGCTTGCGCAGGATATTCAGAACGCCGGTGATACCTATGGCCGGTTTACGGAGCTTTATAAATACGACTATAAAAAGCTCTATGCCTGGTTCACCCTGCTCGATGCGCTGGATAAGCAATCGGATTATGTGCCGTTCCTGGCGAGCTATTATTTTAGTCAGACACAGCATACGCCGGATGTGCGTTATGTGGTCGATTATTTATATGAACATTCTAAAGCTGATCCCAGCAAGAATTTCTGGTGGCTGGCGCAGGCAGCGTATTGTGCCGAACATAAATTGGGTGATCGCGATTTAGCCGCAACAGTGGCAGCGCCGTTGGAGCATGCAGACAAAGCCCCGTTCTGGGCACGCGAGCTTCCGGCATTTGTCCATGAGCGTCGCGGTGAGATGGAGGATGCCAAACGCATTATTGAAAATATAGAAAATCATACCAAGGAAATTCCGCCTTATGAGCTTCGGTTCATGACCTATTTCGTTAATGAGCGTTTAAAGAAACTCGAAACTTTGCAAAAGAAAGGGCCGTAATGGACAATATTTTCTTTACTCTTTATCAGGCGCTGCAATTGCTGGCGCTTGGTCCGTGTTTGTTCATGCTCTTCTTTCTGTGTGTCACAACGCGAAAACTGTCCCAGCTGTTGGTGCCGGTGCTCTATTTTCTTTCGCTTGCATGCAGTTTTCTTCTGCCGCTTCGTGATTTTTTCCCGCCTTCATCCGAATTACATGGATTATTGCTGATGGGAGAAAGCCTAACGCCCTCGCTCAGCTTTCTTTTGATTGTGCAATTCTTAAGCGGCCGCATGCCTTCGTTGATTTACTGGGGCATCCTGGCGGTACCTTTGATAGGCGGAAGTTCTATCGTGTATTCGACTATCATTACCAGCAACGGAGAAGTGTGCATCTATGAGCATTTATGCAGCGACGTGCTGGTGTTCAAGCAGTTATATACGATTTTCAGTGGCGCTCTTACGTTCCTGCTTACGATGTTTGTGTATAACCGTTTATCGCAAGTAGCGGAAGGAACGCCTTATCAACTACAGCATAAGAAGGCGTTGGTACTGGCATTAATTGTACTCAATCTGGCGGTGTTGGGGATGGCGTTGGCGCAGATAACAGGGCATATCACCCAGGATCGCGCTGATTTGGCCACCACCATTATACGCATAGGCTTTATCTATCTGGTGCTGACATCCGTGTTCCGGGTTTTTGATCGCGCGGTGCAGATTGATTATGATAAAGTGCCCACCTTGCGTCCGCAGGGTCCCTCGGAGCGGGATGTAACGGTGGTGGAAAAAGTCCGCACATTGCTTACGCAGGACAAAATCTACCGTAACATGGAGCTGGACCGCAAAACCCTCGCCTCACAAATGGCTGTAAGCGAGCACTATCTATCGCGGCTTATTAATCGTGATTTGGGACAAAGCTTTACCACCCTTGTCAATCAGTATCGTGTGCAAGAAGCCAAAGAGCGCCTAACGAAGGAAAATACGGCTATCACCATCATTGGGTTTGAAGTCGGCTTTTCTAGCATTCCTTCTTTCAACCGCGTGTTCAAGCAAGTGGTGGGGGTGCCGCCCAGCGAATATCGCAGCGTACAGCAAGCGGTACAGAAGAAATAATGCGAGCCGTCGTTCTTGCGCAGGGGGAATATCAGTTAACCGAATGCGCCACTCCTTCGCCCAAGCCGCAAGAGGTGTTGATTAAGGTTGCCTACGCCGGAGTTAACCGCGCTGATCTTTTCCAGAAACAGGGCCGCTACCCACTTCCTGAAAATAATCCTCCTGTGCCCGGCATGGAGGTCTCGGGGGAAATTATCGAATGCGGTGCAGAGGTGGCGGGTTGGAAAAAGGGCGATAAGGTATGCGCGCTATTAAGCGAGGGAGGGTTTGCCGAATACGTGTGCGCGCCCTCTTCGCTGGTTTTGCCGGTGCCGGAGACGGTAAGGCTGGAGCAGGCAGCAGCATTGCCTGAGGGTTGTTTTACCGTCTGGATCAGCTTCGTCTGGCAGGCTGGGCTTAAGAAAGATGAAACGGTGCTTATACATGGCGGCACTAGCGGTATAGGCAGTCTTGCCATTCAAATTGCTAAGATGCTGGGCGCGCGCGTTTTTACAACCGCAGGCACGGACATAAAATGTGTTTTATGTGAAAAATTGGGTGTGGACCGAGCCATCAATTACCACAAAGAAGATTATGTCGCCGTCGTCAAGGAGGCTACGCAAGGCAAGGGAGTCAATGTGATTCTCGATATGGTGGGCGGCAGCTATTTTATGCGCAATCTCGATGCCTTGGCCATGGATGGCAGGTTATGCATCATCGCTTTTCTGGAAGGCTCAAAAATAGAAGCCAGTCTTTCTCCCATACTGCTTAAGCGTTTAAGCGTAATGGGTTCCACCCTGCGTTCCCGGCCGCTTGAGCAGAAAGCGCGTATCGCCAAAGAAGTGCAAAACAATGTCTGGTCAGCGGTAGCCCAGGGAGCGGTTAAGCCTGTGATTGACCGCATCTTTCCTTTGGAAGAGGCGCAAAAAGCGCTTTCTCGCATGGAACAGGGCTTGAATATAGGGAAAATACTTCTTAAACTGTAAGCCCTTTTTAATCATATACAGTCAGGATTTTAGCTATGGCCTTACCCTTAATGCCTAAAGCAACCGCCGTTTGGTTGGTTGAAAATACCAAACTTACGTTTGAGCAGATCGGCGATTTTTGCGGTATGCATCCGCTGGAAGTCCAGGGCATTGCCGATGGTGAGGTGGCAGTTGGCATCATCGGACAGGATCCGGTAGCAAGTGGCCAGCTGACCCAGGAAAATATCCGCCACTGCGAAAACAGCCCGCAGGCTCATCTGGAGCTTACCGAGCACACCCAGAAATTCATCATCAGCAAAAGCAAGATCAAGGGCGGCCGTTATACGCCGGTGGCGCGTAGGCAGGACAAGCCGGATGCCGTGGCCTGGTTTCTTAAGTTTCACCCGACCATTCCGGATGCGCAGATCGTCAAGCTTATCGGCACGACCAAAAATACGATCAATTCCGTACGTAACCGCACGCACTGGAACAGCGCGAATTTAAAGCCCAAAGATCCTGTATTATTAGGCTTATGCCAGCAGACGCGCTTGGATCAGGTGATTGCCAAATTTTCCAAGCAGCCTGCTGCAGATTCGGATAAAAAGGCAGTATAGCGGCATTTGATGTCTCACTCTTCCATTACTGACGTTACCCAGCGTTTTGGCGAGGCCCGTGTGCTTTGCGTGGGGGATGTCATGCTGGATCGCTTCATTTACGGCCAGGTGGATCGCATCTCACCCGAAGCCCCAATACCGGTGTTTGCCATTAAGGACGAGCGTACCATGCTGGGGGGAGCAGGCAATGTAGCGCGCAATCTGGTCACGCTTGGCGCGCACGTATCCTTCGTCTCCGTCATAGGCAATGATAAAATCGGCCACACCATCGCGTCGATGATAGGCAAAGAGAGTCTGGTTACGCCGTATCTTATGACGGAATCAGGACGCATCTCTACCATTAAGACCCGCTATGTGGCGGGAATGCAGCAGGTGTTGCGTGCCGATCATGAAACGTTAGTTCCGGTTACTTCTGCAACCGCTCGCATGGTGGTCGATACAGTAGAAGAAGAGATTAAGAATCAGGATATTATAATCCTTTCCGATTACGGCAAGGGGTTACTGACGCGCGAAGTGACGAGTGCCATTATTGCTGCCGCTAGGACACAAGGAAAGCCTGTTATCGTCGACCCCAAATCGCGTGATTTCAGTCTTTACCGCGGTGCTACTTGTGTCAGCCCTAATCTGCATGAACTTGCCAATGCGGCGGCACGTGAAATACATAGCGAAGAAGACCTCATGCAGTCTGCGCGCCAGTTGATGCAGGCGCATGATATCGGGTGCATGCTGGTTACCCGCGGGCGCGATGGCATGACGCTGGTCATGTCCTCAGGCGAATTCCATATTGAAGCAAAGGCACAGGAAGTATTCGATGTATCCGGTGCGGGGGATACGGCGATTGCCACTGTAGCGCTCGGCGTTGCGGTCGGACTTCCGTGGGAAGAGGCGGCCAAACTCGCCAATCTTGCTGCAGGTATTGTCGTAGGAAGACTGGGTACCGCCGTTGTCACTGCGCAGGATTTAAGAACGGCGCTCTTAGCCTATGAACATTCTGGCGGCACGCATAAGATCGTGCCAGCAAGCGTGGCACTGGCGCAGGTCGAGCAATGGAAACGCGAAGGTAAAATAGTGGGATTCACGAACGGCTGCTTTGATCTGATGCACGCCGGGCATCTGGCGCTGCTGCATGAAACTAAATTGCACTGTGATAAGTTGGTGGTTGCCGTCAATAGCGATGCTTCAGTGAAAAAACTCAAAGGCCCTTCGCGGCCAGTTAACGGCGAAATGGAACGCGCGCTTCTGCTTGCCTCGCTTGCCAGCGTGGACATGGTGATTATCTTTGAGGAAGACACCCCGCTTGCCCTCATAGAGCTATTAAAACCTATGGTGCTTGCCAAGGGTGCGGACTACCAGAAACAGCAGGTAGTGGGGCATGAGATTGTGGAGCGGCTGGGCGGCAAGGTAGTGCTGGTTGCGGTGAAGGAAGGCTACAGCACAACGGGAATAATCCGCAAATTGGCATAAGCGGGTAATGTGTCGTTTTGCTACGCCAGCGGAACACGGGAAAGGCCGGCTGATCGGCCAGACTTGCTAAAAATCGCGCCTCAAAATATAGTTACTGTTACAAATTGACCACAACACGCCTGTTCAATACGTAAAATCAATAAGTTAATAAGTGTTGATATGGGGTATAACTTCTGGAAATGACAATTCTATTCGAATTGTCGCTCGCTTCTTTAATGCTTTTTTAATCAATGCGCGCTAGAAATTACGCAACGCTGCTCAAATTAATTTTCCTTTAATATGAGCAGCATTGGAATGCAGGGCGCTCTAGACTGACGGTATTGTTTGTGTCTATAATGATAAAGGATAACGTTACGGGCACGCTCATAGAAACTACAACTTAAAGGGAGAAAACTCATGTTGGCCTACTATCGGTTGAATGCAAAACGTAAGAAAGAGCAGGGCTTCACGCTCATCGAGCTTTCGATCGTGCTCGTGATCATCGGCCTTATTGTCGGCGGTGTTCTCGTAGGTCAGGACCTTATCCGCGCAGCGGAAATCCGCGCCACGATCTCGCAGATTGAAAAATACAATACTGCCGTAAATACCTTTCGCGGCAAATTTAATGCTATCCCGGGGGACATGAATCTGGTGACGGCCAGCACCTTTGGGTTCGCCTCTGGCGGTACCCGCAGCGCCACGGCAGGGCAGGGCGACGGTAACGGCGTGCTCGACGGCGAAGGTGGCACGGGCAGCCTTCTGCAGGCTGGTGGTGAAACCGGCGTGTTCTGGGTAGACTTAAGTAGCTCGGTTGCGGGCAATCTGATTGATGGTGGTTTTACAGTATCTACCGAAACGGGCACTCCGAGCGCCACGCTTACCGGTACCGGTGCTGCCGCTATCGGCACCTATTTGCCGCCTGCAAAGCTGGGTCGTGGTGCGTATATTTACGTCTTCGAAGTCGGTGGGCTTAATTACTTCGGTATGTCATCGCCTTCAGGTGCAACACCGCTTGCTTCGGGCGTGCTTACCACTTCAGCACAGCTGACGGTGCAGCAGGCTTATAATATTGACAAGAAAGTCGATGACGGTGTGCCGACCACGGGTAACGTTCAGGTCTATTATATCAATGGCCAGAGCGCGAACGCCAACGCGACGCTGGTTGCCAGCTTGTCTGCGCCGACCAGCAGCGGCTCTGTAGCGACGACCAACTGCTATGATACCTCTGTAACCAACGGGCAGTATGAAGTAAGTGCCAGCAACAACGGTGCCAGTGCGTTGTGCGCTCTTGACTTCAAGTTCCAATAAAAATCTCAGGATGGTTTAATATCTAACTCAATAAGGAACGTGTTATGCAATACCCTAGGACCTTTATAAAACAGCAGAGTGCTGAAGGTGGCTTTACTCTTATCGAACTTTCCATTGTGCTGGTTATCATCGGCCTTATCGTTGGTGGTGTTCTGGTGGGGCAGGACCTCATTCGCGCCGCAGAGGTTAGGGCAACTATCACGCAGATTGAGAAGTATAACAGTGCGGTCAATACCTTCCGTGGCAAGTTCAATGCTACTCCTGGAGATATGCCTGCATCGGTGCGTAGCCAGTTCGGATTTACGGTAGTTTCTGGTACCCAGTTGGGGCAAGGTAATGGCGACGGCGTTCTCGACGGATTTAACTCCGGTACCGGCGGCACTCCCGACACCACGGCGCATGCGCTTGCTCAGGGTGGTGGTGAAACCGGGGTATTCTGGGTAGACTTGGCCAGCTCTACTGCGGGCAATCTGATAGACGGTGGGTTTAGTACTGCGATTGAGACCACCGGCCCTGCAGCAGCAGCGGCAGGCACTGGGATACTCAGCTATCTTCCGGCTGCGAAATTAGGACGCGGTAACTACATCTATGTATTCGAAGGAATGGGTGGATCGGCAGCAAACGGCACCCCGAACCAGCCAGGCATTAATTATTTTGGTATGTCTGCGGTCTCGGCATTGACGATCACTGCCGGGGTTATGACATCCACGCCGACTTTGACGGTTGCACAGGCCTATAACATCGACAAAAAAGTGGATGATGGTGCGCCGGTGACCGGTAACGTGTTGGCCACCTATGTAACGGCTAGTGCGGTAACGCCTTCTGTGGCTGCGGGTACGACCGGTACGCTTTCGGGTGGTACATCTGCCAGTGGCGTAGCGCAGGCGACGACGACCTGCTACGATAACGGTAACGTTGCTACCGGTACGCTGGTATACAGTATGGGTACTGCCGCCAACAGCGGTGCTGGCGCCAACTGCGGACTTTCATTTAAATTCCAGTAAGTCTTTCGCACTTCTCTCTGTATCTTTAAGCGAAATATTGATACAGAGAGAAGATGCAATTTTCTCCTAAATATCATCTTTCTATCCGGATATTGCACTGGCTGATGGCGGCCATAATCATAAGCCTGTTGGCGGTGGGCTTGATTATGGAGGATTTACCCAGAAGCGATCCGCTGCGTGCAACGCTCTTTAGCCTGCATAAGTCCTTTGGCATCACCATACTGTTTCTGGCAATCATTCGCCTAGGCCTTCGCCTGCGACTGGGAATTCCGCCCTTACCCGATATCATCCCCGCCATTGAGCGTGTCATGGCCGAGCTTGGGCATAAGACGCTTTATTGCTTTATGTTCGCGCTGCCCTTATCTGGCTATCTGATGACCAATTCGTTTGGATTTCCGGTAAAATGGTTTGGTATTGAATTACCAAGGCTGATTGATGCTGACAAAGCGCGCGGCCACCTGCTGGTCGACTTCCACCAATATGCAGCCTATATACTTATCGGGGTTATTAGTGTGCATGCGCTGGCGGTTCTCTGGCACTTCCTTAAGCAGCGGCTAAACCTGCTTTCGCGCATGTGGTAAGTGCCCACCTGCCCTCAGTTTTCTCGGGCATAATTTGGGCATAAAAAGGCTGTTGACTTCGCAGACTTCCCTCTTTATACATACGCTCCCTTCGAAAGAAGTTTGCGCGTATTTTATCGGCGAAAGCCGCCGAAATCCGTGCTGTTGTATGAGATTGTGAATAGGTTTTTCTGATAAAACCCTTAATTTTTAGAAGGGTTTTGTGTGGAGAAGAGTTGTGATGACTCTTTGAAGCATGAAACAACAAAAATTCTAATTTTTAAGAGTTGATGCTGAAATAATGTGCCACACAACTCTTTGTTGTATGCAGAACGCCTTTTTTGTTCTGTATGTAACGCAATTGTTGAGTGTCTTGGGTCTATAGATTCTTCAAGAGGGTCTATAGATTATTAAATATGAAAAGAGCATTTGATGGATGCCTTGGCGATAGAAGGCGATGAAGGACGTGTTAGGCTGCGATAAGCTGCGGGGAGCTGCCAAAGAGCTTTGATCCGCGGATGTCCGAATGGGGGAACCCACCTTTATATCTGTTTTCAGTTATTCGTGAATTCGCAAGTTTTTGCGGGTAGCGAATAACAGATATAGTTAAAAGGAATTTAAACCTGAATACATAGGGTTTAAAAGCGAACTCAGGGAACTGAAATATCTAAGTACCTGAAGGAAAGGAAATCACAGAGACTCCGTTAGTAGTGACGAGCGAACGCGGACTAGGCCAGCGGTTACAATGTAAGAACGGGAATGACTTGGAAAGGTCAGCCATAGTGGGTGATAGCCCCGTACCGGTAGAAAATATTGTAATCCTCGAGTAGGGCGGGACACGTGCAATCCTGTCTGAACATGGGGAGACCACTCTCCAAGCCTAAGTACTCTCTATCGACCGATAGTGAACAAGTACCGTGAGGGAAAGGTGAAAAGCACCCCGACGAGGGGAATGAAATAGTATCTGAAATCGAATGCTTACAAGCAATGGGAGCGGCCGCAAGGCTGTGACCGTGTACCTCTTGTATAATGGGTCAGCGACTTAATGTGTCTAGCAAGCTTAAACCGGTAGGTGTAGGCGTAGCGAAAGCGAGTCTGAATAGGGCGCTTTAGTTAGACGTATTAGACCCGAAACCTAGTGATCTAGTCATGGACAGGTTGAAGGTAGGGTAACACCTGCTGGAGGACCGAACCCACGCCCGTTGAAAAGGTCGGGGATGATCTGTGATTAGGGGTGAAAGGCCAATCAAACTGGGAAATAGCTGGTTCTCCGCGAAAACTATTTAGGTAGTGCGTCGAGCGAATATCATCGGGGGTAGAGCACTGGATGGGCTAGGGGGTCCCAAAGACTTACCAAACCTAACCAAACTCCGAATACCGATGAATACTACTCGGCAGACAGACAGTGAATGCTAACGTCCATTGTCGAAAGGGAAACAACCCAGATCTACAGCTAAGGCCCCCAAAGTAGTGGTTAAGTTTGAAAGGATGTAGAGACGCCATAACAACCAGGAGGTTGGCTTAGAAGCAGCCATCCTTTAAAGAAAGCGTAACAGCTCACTGGTCTAATTAAGCGTTTCCGCGCCGAAAATGTATCGGGGATCAAACCACTCGCCGAAGCTTAGGGCTTGTCGCAAGACAAGCGGTAGCGGAGCGTTCTCTAAGCCTGTGAAGGTGCAGCGTGAGCTGTGCTGGAGGTATGAGAAGTGAGAATGCTGACATGAGTAACGACAAACAGAGTGAAAAACTCTGTCGCCGAAATTCCAAGGGTTCCTGCGTAAAGTTAATCTGCGCAGGGTTAGCCGGTCCCTAAGGCGAGGCTGAAAAGCGTAGTCGATGGGAATCACGTTAATATTCGTGAGCCATGTGGAAGTGACGGATTGCGTATATTGTTCGGACTTATTGGATTGTCCGGGCGGTGAAGCAGTCCCAGGAAATAACTCCACTTTTAGACCGTACCCTAAACCGACACAGGTGGAATGGTAGAGTATACCAAGGCGCTTGAGAGAACGATGCTGAAGGAACTAGGCAAATTGCCCTCGTAACTTCGGAAGAAGAGGGACCCCTCTCTACGCAAGTAGGGTGGGGTGGCACAAACTAGGGGGTAGCGACTGTTTATTAAAAACACAGGGCTGTGCGAAATCGAAAGATGACGTATACGGTCTGACGCCTGCCCGGTGCTGGAAGGTTAAAGAGAGGAGTGCAAGCTCTGAACTGAAGCCCCAGTAAACGGCGGCCGTAACTATAACGGTCCTAAGGTAGCGAAATTCCTTGTCGGGTAAGTTCCGACCCGCACGAATGGCGTAACGACTTCCCCACTGTCTCCAGCGTCGACTCAGTGAAATTGAATTCTCCGTGAAGATGCGGAGTTCCCGCGGTTAGACGGAAAGACCCCGTGCACCTTTACTACAACTTTGCAGTGGTATTAGGCGTCGCATGTGTAGGATAGGTGGGAGACTTTGAAGCTTGGTCGCCAGATCGAGTGGAGTCACCCGTGAAATACCACCCTTGTGATGCTTGATATCTAACTACGCGCAGTCATCCTGCGTTAGGACCCTGCATGGTGGGTAGTTTGACTGGGGCGGTCGCCTCCCAAAGAGTAACGGAGGCGCGCGATGGTAAGCTCAGGATGGTCGGAAATCATCCCTTAGAGTGCAATGGCATAAGCTTGCCTGACTGCGAGACTGACAAGTCGAGCAGAAACGAAAGTTGGTCATAGTGATCCGGTGGTTCCTTGTGGAAGGGCCATCGCTCAACGGATAAAAGGTACGCCGGGGATAACAGGCTGATGATTCCCAAGAGTCCATATCGACGGAATCGTTTGGCACCTCGATGTCGGCTCATCACATCCTGGGGCTGGAGAAGGTCCCAAGGGTATGGCTGTTCGCCATTTAAAGTGGTACGTGAGCTGGGTTTAGAACGTCGTGAGACAGTTCGGTCCCTATCTGCCGTGGGTGTAGGAAAATTGAGAGGATCTGACCTTAGTACGAGAGGACCGGGTTGGACGTACCTCTGGTGTACCTGTTGTGGCGCCAGCCGCATCGCAGGGTAGCTATGTACGGAAGGGATAAACGCTGAACGCATCTAAGCGTGAAACCCGCCTCAAAACGAGTTTTCCCCATTAGGGCCGTGGTAGACTACCACGTTGATAGGACGCATGTGAAAAGGCCGCAAGGCCCTTAGCTGAGCGTTACTAATAGCCCGATTGATTTAATATCACCCAAGCACTTGCAATTTGCGTTGCATGCAGTGCAAAGAAGACGTGTCGCACACTATTGCGGCATCACATCAGAAAAACCTATTTCACATACGTGAATAAAAAAGCCGGCTTAGATGATCTGGTGGTTATTGCGAGTGGGTAACACACGTTCCCATCCCGAACACGACCGTGAAAACGCTCCGCGCCGATGGTACTAAGACTTAAGTCTTGGGAGAGTAGGTCGCTGCCAGATCTTCTAAGCCGGCTTTTTTATTTGATGAAAGGCCCAGAGTGAAAACTCTGGGCCTTTTGTTTTGAGGGGCTCTGGAATTGCTGTTTAATTTTTGAGGGGGCAAGTGAAGTTTGCCCCCGCTTCCGTCTTCGCCAAGGCTTCGGCGGACAAGCCGCTGCCTCTCGGCTTCGTCGGCTTTAATGCTGCACGGCATTTCCGTAAGTAACAGAAAATAAATGATTTTTATATGTCGTAAAATCTTAATCCTTTTTTTACTGCAATCATATATAATGAGCGTCAAGCAACTTGGTAATGGGAGGATCATCTATGACAGTGGATAAAAAAGAAGGTGCTATGCGCGCGCTGGCCAGTCTGCAAAATGATATGAGTTACAATGAGCGCGATCGCACGCTCGTAATATTGGTTGGCGAAGATTATGCCGAGATGTTGCGTGTGGAAAAACTATTACAGGATGCGGGCATACAACCAAATATGATTTCCAATGATAACGGAGAAGCCTCTAATACGCGGGTTTATGTTCGTGGCGCCACTGGATTAGTAAAGGAATTGGTAGATAGCTACGGCGTAAATAAGCAAGGACTTCAAACCCCTAAGGTGGTCGGGACGATCGATTTTGCCCCATAGCTGCCCCTGAAGACTATCATGGAACATAGAAGCGCGGTCAGGAGACCCTATTCCACAGATAGTGCCGTATTCTCGGAGGAGCTCTATCGCGACGACCCCGCGAAGCGAGGGGGAGCCGGTAGGCGGGGGCAAACTTTACTTGCCCCCTCAAAATTTAATAGCAATTCCAGAAACCTATCGTGGAACATAAAGTGACGCTTCGCGTCACTTCAACACAAACACATCCACCCTATCGCCCGGGCCGCCCTCGTTTTTATTGCCGAGCGCTTTGACGTTCACGCGTTCGATGTCGATGCCCTTGGTCGAGGTCAGGTAATTCCTGACTGCAATGCCGCGCGCAAGCGATACGCGTTTGGGATAAACGCCGCTGGCTTCCTGACCGCTGGCATAGGCCATGATGGTCACGCGCTCATCAGGGCTGGCTTTGAGTTTTTTGGCCAGCTCATCAAGGTTTTTGGTCTGGCTGAGCGGCACATCGGTTTCGCTTTCGTTAAAGGCAATGCGTACGTCAGGCGGTGGGCCTGCCGGAGCGGATTCCTTGGTGGTTGCGGGAGCCTCAGCGGGAGTAGGTAATGATGCTATCTGCGTTTCCTGCGGTTTTTCTGGCGTGGCGGCAGGCGAGGGCGGTGTAGCCTTTGCTTCCGGTGCGGGCGCAGGTAGTGCAGGAGGCTTACTGACGTCAGGCGCTGCTGGCAATGGCGGTAGAGATGGCGGCCCTTTGCTGGCGTCTTCGTCGGAAGTCAGCGGTGTCAACGGCGGCAAGGCTTGCGCAGAGGCCTTACCCTGCGGCGCAGAAGGTGCTCGTTCCAGTTCGCTTATGGAAGGTAACGCAGGGGCTGCCGGTTTCTCTGCTGGCAACGGCGGCAAAGCGGGAGTTGCAGGTTCTTTTGCTGCCGGTGGTGGCGCCTCTTTCACCGCGCCGATAGGTGGGGGAGTGACAGGCGGCAGGGCGGGCATTTCCGGCATGCTTGATGCTGGCGGGGTCTGTTCCGCCACTTCCGGTTTAGGCGCAGCAGGTGCGGTAGCAGCAGGCGGCACGGGAATGGCAGGCGGAGTTGCCGGTGGCGGTGCCATAGCAGGCTTTGGGTTCTGCTCCGGCGTTTTGGGATTAAGCTCCGGCACGCGCCGCGCCTGCTCGGAAAGCTTAGGCTTAGGCGTACCTCCCATGAATTCGGTAAACTGATCCCCCAAGCTTGCAAACACACCCTCCTCTTTTGCCGGCGGTGGAGTGACTTTTTTCACGAGCGGTGCGGCAGTCTGCGTAGGTGCAGGCGGGGCGGCAGGTGGCAACGACGCAACCGACGCAGGAAGCGGAGATGGCAGAGGCTCAGGTTTTGGCAAAGCAGGCTTAGCTTCCGCTTTGGGCGCTTCCGGTGCGGGCGGCGCGGGTAATTCTTTCGCCTCTATGGAAGAGTTTACTGCCGCCTCGGGCTTAGGTGCTTCGGGCGGAGCCATCGCGGGCAGAGGTGCTCCAGGTGCAAACGTAGGCGGTGGCGGCAGCTCAGCCACGGGTGCACTGGGAGCAGGTAATGTTGGGGCAGGAGCAGGCGGCACGGGCACTGCGGAGGGCATTTCGTTTGCGCGTATCTTTACTTCCGGTGCGGTTTCTACGGCTGATTTAGTAGGCTGTGGCAAAGGCATGGGAGGCATGACGGGTGCCGCTTCTTCTGCCATGGGGACAGGCGCAGGTTTTTCTGAATATTTCTCAACTGGATGCGGCGCTACGGAAGGAAGCTCGACCAGTTGTTCGGGCTCTGCGGCGGGCCGAGACGTTTTAGCAACCGTTTCTTGCGTGCTGGCCGGCTTCGTCTTGGCGGTATGCACACGCTTGGGTTTGGGAGCCTCTGTTGCTGCAACTGCCGTTTTGGACTTCTCAACTTTTTTATGCGCCACCTGTTTCGTGTGGACAGCGGGCTTCGAATGCACGGCCTCCAGCGGGCGCGATTCGATGCTTTTTTGCCCCAATACATGCTGCGATTGTCTGGGTTGCGGCGCTTGCAGAGCCGTTAAGGCCTCCAGGTGAATTTCCACGCTGGGCGCTGCATGCGAGTCATAGGCCATCACTGGCGCACTGCCAGCAACAGCAGCCGTCAAAAAGACCCACGCAATGGATGATAAAGAAAGCGATTTCATGAAAGTCCTACTTGGAACCCCGAATCTAAAAGTCGAGGGGGTGAATATCAAGGGAAAACCTGTTTATGCCGCGCTTAGCAGAGGCGCAAGTTTGCCGTGTATATGCGGATTGGACACGAACAGAAGTTTTTTATCCTCCCCTGCAGATTCGGTAATCAGGCCGCCAGCTTCGCGCACGAGTAATTTTCCTGCAGACACATCCCATGGCTTATAGCTTATGAAGCATGCTCCATCATAACGCCCGGCGGCAACGTAGGCGAGATCCAGCGCAGTCGAGCCAGTGGCGCGCAGCAGGAAAGGTTGAGAAGTTAACGTTTTTTGCACATGCACGACATGGGCAGTGGGAGCCTGCATAGGCATGAAAGCGGCAATCATACAGGCATCAAGCTCGTTGCGCCCCGAGACCATCAGGCGCTGATCGTTCACGGTTGCACCCTGATAGAGCTCAGCGCAGAAAAGTTCATTGGCAATGGGGTCGTAAATCACACCTGCCTGGGTTTGCCAGGAGCCGTCGTTGAGGCGTTTTTCAAGCGCCACCGAAATACAAAAATACGGCACGGCATGGATGAAATTATTAGTGCCATCAATGGGATCGATAATGAAGCGCTGCGTGGGGTCGCTGCCTGCGATCTCGCCGCTTTCTTCCATAAGAAAACCAAATGTAGGCCGGGCTTTGGAGAGTTCCTGATGCAGAATCTTCTCCGAGCGATGATCGGCATTGGTGGCAAAATCAGACACCCCCTTACGTGATACTTGCAGTTTGCCGAGCTCGCCAAAATCGCGCACGATTGCTTTGCCCGCCTTCAGCGCAGCGGCGGTCATGACATTGAGAATGGCGGAACGTAGTGGCATGCCAAGGGGATAAAGGAAACGGGCGCTCTTGTCACCCGAAAACACTAAACGATCGTAGGGCCTGACTTTGTGTCTGTTTTGATATGTGGTATGGTGACAAAGCCAGCAGAAGCATTTGCCGGCGTCACCGGATAATTTTGCTGATGCAGGTTTGCAGCCATTAGCTTTTCCTGCACTTTGGCGCCGCCAGGGCAATTTTGCACATGGGGAATCTCTATTTTTTTCAGTGCACTGTCGTCCTTGGGTGTAAGATCGTCGTAAAGGCCATCCAGTGTCTTCTCATACCAGCCGCTGTTATTGATGCGCCGTGCGGCATCAATGATTTCATCTTTCTTCAAATCCAGCTGTTGTCCTACCGCTTGGATATACTCCAGCGAAGGAAGCGTATTATTTACCGGTAAGATCAGTTGCACTTTTTCTTCCGTGGTTAGGTCCCTAATTTTTAACGCATCGGCCTTAAGCAGCGGCAGCACGATATCTTCACGATTATGAGCGCGGGCATCATTCAGGTTGCGTATTATAAACGCTGCGCTGAATGGGAATGCATTACAGGCCTTCTCCAGCGCAGGCACATCATAGGTAGCGAACGCTTCTTTAAATTTCCGAACATGCGGCGCGATATAGCTGTCATATATGAATTGCGCTTCCTCAGGGCCGACAGAGTCCTTGGAATTATAGACCGAGAAGAAAGTTTCATTACCGGCAACAATATACTGCCCTTTTTCGAAATCGTCGCAGGAGAAAGGGTTAAGAGAGCGACGGTAAAAAATCGAAGGAGAATCCGCAGAAAAATCGATAACGCTTCCCGTAGCGCGGGATACAACAAACATATGCCCCGCCTCATCGTATTTGCGGACTTTGTCGTTATCGCCCACTACAAAGGCTTCATAAGGTCCTGTTACCAGATAGACTTTTATGCCTGCTCTGGTGCAGAAATCGGAGCCAAGAACGGCGTAGTGTTCGCATATGGACTGGCCGGTAGCTACAAAAGCCGTGCTGGGAATTAAGGCGGGATTGTTATAATACGCGGCCTCTTCTGCCATTTGATCCACAGAGGTCACTGCAATTATATTAAATAAATCAATGGGCTTTGCCTGGGGCTGTGTCTTGGGATTTTTTGTCCCGTCCTCAGAGTCCGGCTTTTTCTTCGGCTCTTGTTGACGCGGACTCTCTGAATTGAGGTCGTATTTTTCTCTGCGCTGCAGTTCGTGTATACGTGCTATATCTTTGTTATAAGGACCGTAGGTGTCGTGAAGTGTCTCACCGATAGTTCTGACAATTTCCTCTTCTGCCCATATTCTGCGGTTGGTATCGGAAGAATGCAGTTCTTCTGCAAAGACTTTTGGCAATCCGTGTATTCCGTACCAGCATAATTCGTAACGAAGGTCGATCGAGGGATCTTTTTCAATTCTGAAATCATCATGATTGAACCCCAGCAGGTTCTTTTTGCCCTTCCAGTTGAATATACCGGCCTCTATCAACTCACCACTTTGGATGGAACGGTAATCATGGTCGTCCCATATGGAGCTGAAGTCTATGGAAACATTGCTCCTGTCCTGGGCATCGTTGCTTGGTGATGGGCTTTCGTCGGACATGCAATATCCTCTGCGATCCTACATAACTGTATCAAATCTTAACACTTAATCGTTAAGAAACAGTTATCCTCGCAAAGAAGAATCCCAGGATATATTGATGTATATCAATATATTAATTCTTCGCCCGCTCGACGTAGCTCGCATTGATGGTATTTACGACCACTCGTGTGCCCGATTCGATAAAGGGGGGCACCATGACGCGCACGCCATTGGTGAGTGTTGCGGGTTTATAGGAAGATGCGGCGGTTTGTCCCTTGACGACCGGCTCGGTGTCGACGATTTCCATCACCACCGTCTCAGGAAGCGCGACGCTTAAAGGTTCGCCTTCATAAGACTCAATCATGACGGTCATATTTTCCTGCAGGAATTTGATGGGCTCGCCGACCAACTCCTTGTTCATGTGAATCTGCTCGTAATTTTCGTTATCCATGAACACGAGCATATCGCCTTCGGGATAGAGGTACTGGTAGCTTTTTTGATCAAGTTGCACGCGTTCGACCTTCTCGTCCGAACTGAAGCGGTAATTGGTCTTGGTGCCGGTTTTCACGTCCTTCATTTCCACTTGATTGAAAGAACGCAAATTTCCGGGCGTGCCGATTTTGATGGTGGTCACCAGCACCAGCTTTCCGTTATATTCAAGCACCATACCAGGGCGGATGGCCGAGCCGTCGATCTTCATGAATAGTCCTTTGAATTGGCAGTTAATAGTTAGCAGCCAGCAGATTTTACTGCCAACTGCAAACGGCTAACTAATTAAATTGGCGCGGAAACTAGCAGATTACGACATAAATGCAACGAGTTTACAAAGGCTAGGTTTGCCCTTAAAACAATACTATATGCTTCCTCATGCACCCATTATAGGCTTCACGCTCGACTATGAAGAAAGCGGCGGCTATTCCAAGCTGCCGTGGTACGCGCTACGCGAAAATTACTTAAGCGCGGTCAGTGCCGCAGGAGCCGTGCCGCTGGCGTTGCCGCACGAGCCGGAGCTCGTGCCACAATATCTGGCACTTATCGACGGGTTGGTGATTACCGGCGGCGCATTCGATGTGCCTCCTGAATATTACGGCGCCAGCGCAGTGCATAAGACAGTCACTACCAAAGAGCGTCGCACCTTCTTCGAGCATGCCATCACACGTGGTGCACTTGCGGCGCATAAACCTATCTTGGGCATCTGTGGCGGTGAGCAGCTTTTAAACGTCATACTCGGCGGGACGCTCATTCAGCATATCCCCGACAGTATCCCGGACGCGCTCGAGCATGAGCAGAAGAATCCTCGCACCGAGCCCGGCCATACCGTGCGTATCAAGGAGGGCACATTACTTCATCGCATCACCGGCGGGGGTGAGATTGCGGTCAACAGCGCTCATCATCAGGCAGTGGCCACCGTTGGCGAAGACGTAATCATTAATGCGGTGGCGCCTGATGGGGTTATCGAAGGTATAGAATATCCGTTACATCCATTTTGCTTAGGCGTCGAGTGGCATCCCGAGTATCATATCAGCCCGGCCGATACGAAAATCTTTGAAGCCTTTGTCGCTGCCTGCCGGAAGCCTTGATCATGGTGCTGCGCTGCCTGCTGTGTATTTTATTATTTGCCAGCGTCGCCAGTGCTGCAACTCGGCCTGTGGTGGTAGAACTTTATACTTCGCAAGGCTGCTCGTCCTGCCCAGCAGCAGATGCATTGCTTAAGAAGCTGGCTGCAGACCCTTCTATTATCGCGTTGTCTTTTCACGTGCATTATTGGGATAATCTTGGGTGGAAAGACCCGTTTTCCTCTGAGCTTAATACCGCACGCCAGCGTGCCTATCAGCAAATACTGAATCTCGATTCCGTGTTTACACCGCAGGTGATTGTTGACGGACATATCTCGACGGTTGGTTCCGATGAAAAAGCGGTCACCGCTGCCATTGCGCAGGCAAAAAATGAGGTAAAGAATGTGCCCGTGACCATCAAACCCGATGCCGATGGCGCTAATCTTATCATCGACATTGCGCCGCAGACACCGCCAGATGCTGTAGCATGGGAAATCCATTTTAACCGCAGTGCGCTTACACCGGTAAGTGCAGGTGAAAACGGCGGCAGTATGCTGGAGAATACCAATAATGTTATGCGTTTCATGCACATGGACTTAAAGGCGGGCAAGGAAAATAAATATCAACTTGCGTTGCAAGACATTCCTGAGGATGCTGTTGCTGTCATTGTTCAGGATGGCCCCACGGGGCGCGTCATTGGGGCGGCGTCGTACATAAAATAATATATTTATCAATTAGTTATAAAAATATTGTGATTAACATAATATTAATCCTTCTGCTTTATACTTATGAGCAAGTATCCCTATGAATGACATAAGCAACGACGAGCCAAATACAGGGTTTTTTGACTCAGCCTCGGAAGACGTCAGCGCCCTTTTGGCTTCAGGAGAAAGTGCCGCGGCAGGTTTTGGCAGGCATGCTCGCAACGGATTTATGGTTCTGAATACTGAACTTATGGAAGATAGGAGTGTCCGTTTTTATTATAACCCAAACGAACCCGGAATTGTGGATGCTCTGCGTAAAGATCTAGAATTTTTAAGATTGCCTGTAGTTGTTTCTGAAGAAGCACCACCTTACATTGCAGTGCAGAATATCACGGAAAGTAACTTAGGCTGGCTGGTGGATGCATTAAAAGTGCCAAATAAATCCTATGTGATAGGGGCGTTCAGAGAAAATGAACGTACTGAATTTGTGTGCCCTCTTTCTTTTGAACCTACTGCGGACGCGTTTTCACCAACGGGAATTGCAGATAATTTTGCAAGAGAATGTCACACACACTTCGGCGATAATGCACCCCGTATAAAAGCAGTAAGTATAACAGAAGAGAAGCCTTGCCTTGTGTTGGAAGTGCCGACTGTTTTCTCAGCGGGTACTCTTGTTTCAAAATTAGAAATTTCATATCGTGACCAAATTGCAATAAAGCGCAAAAGAGGCCCTTACACCGACACGCTCAGAGTCCCCGTTGACATTATACCAGACCGTTTAAGAGAGGGCATACAAGTTACACCCGCCACCTCTCAAACGCTCTCTGAAGACTCATCGCGAGGTGATGGTGCTAATTATAGAATTAGGCATTATCACGGCGGCAGTGGGTGGAGTTTGTGAAGGTTATCCCTTCTTCGGCACAAAAGTAAGCGCCACGCCGTTATTGCAATAGCGCAGGCCTGTGGGCGCCGGGCCATCCTCGAATACATGGCCTTGATGGCCGCCGCAGCGGGCACAGTGGTATTCGGTGCGCGCCATGAAAAGCGACGTGTCTTTTTTGGTGACGACATGGCCTTTGAACACGTCAAAGAAACTTGGCCAGCCGGTCCCGCTGTCGAATTTATAGTTTGATGGGAAAAGCGGCAATCCACAGCCTGCACAGGCAAAAATTCCTTCATGTTTTTCGGTGTTAAGCGGGCTGGTGAACGGTGCTTCTGTACCTTCATGGCGCAGCACGTCATATTGCTTTGGCGCGAGCTTCTTTTTCCATTCGTCGTCACTTAAAGTGAGCGTGTCGATTTTTTCTTCAGCCATGGCATCAAATCCTTTCAAGAAGCGGGAAAATATTCCTAAGGCTAACAGGAGTTGTATAAATTTTCGCCGATTCATGGATTTTTCTCCTGCTTGCGAAGTTGGTGCCCCCGGTCGGAATCGAACCGACACATCCTTGCGGATACAAGATTTTGAGTCTAGCGCGTCTACCAGTTCCACCACAGGGGCACGGTTGCCTATATAAGGTCAAAAGAATCTATGGCAAAGCAGAAAAATACTGCGTAGAGCTTTGGGACTATGCATATCGCCCTTTATCAGCCTGACATTCCCCAGAATCTGGGCAGTATCCTGCGCCTGTGTGCGTGCATGGATGTCGCCTGCCATATCATTGAGCCGTGTGGATTTGTGCTGGACGACAAGCGCTTAAAGCGCGTGGCAATGGATTACGCTGATCATGTAAGCTTGCACAAGCACGCGTCATGGGAACGGTTTACAGAATATGCTCACTCACTTCCTGCGCGGGTGATTCTGCTCACCACCAAAGGCGCCACCAATCTTTACGACTTCACCTTCCGCAGCACGGATATTTTGTTGCTTGGTCGCGAGAGTGCGGGCGTACCTGACGAAGTGACAGCGCTTGCCGACGCCAAATTGCGCATCCCGCTGGCACCACATGCGCGATCGCTTAATGTGGCGGTGACAGCGGGCATGGCGCTAGGTGAGGCGCTGAGGCAAACGCGCTAGCTTGCTAGCTTCTTTCCCTTAAGCTCCCCCCGGAGTTTCTCAGCAGCGGCTACCATGGCAGCGAGTGCGGGTTTAACCTCCGCCCAGCCGCGGGTTTTAAGACCGCAGTCAGGATTGACCCATATCTGCTCAGCCGAAAGCACTTTGAGTGCCTTGCGCAGCAGCGCTTCCATTTCAGCCTGAGATGGAACGCGTGGGCTGTGGATGTCGTAAACGCCCGGCCCAATCTGGTTGGGGTACTTGAAGCTCACGAAGGCATCAAGCAGCTCCATCTGCGAACGCGAAGTTTCGATCGAGATTACGTCGGCATCCATATCGGCGATGGCGGCAATGATATCGTTGAACTCCGAGTAGCACATATGGGTGTGGATCTGCGTCTCATCCTTAGCGACCGAGGACGTGATGCGGAAGCAATCTACCGCCCAGTCGAGATATTCCTTCCAGTCGGCCTTGCGAAGCGGCAGACCTTCACGGATGGCGGCTTCGTCAATTTGGATGATGCGAATGCCGGCTTTTTCCAGATCAGCAACCTCATCACGGATGGCGAGCGCAATCTGACGGCAGGTTTCCGAACGGGGCTGGTCATCGCGCACGAATGACCACTGCAGGATGGTCACCGGGCCGGTAAGCATGCCCTTCATTGGCTTTTTGGTGAGTGACTGTGCGTAGGTTGACCATTCGACTGTCATGGGAGTGGGACGTGCAACATCGCCGAAAATCACCGGCGGCTTCACGCAGCGTGCACCGTAGCTTTGCACCCAGCCATTCTTGGTGAAGGTGAAGCCAGAGAGCTGCTCGCCGAAATATTCGACCATGTCGTTGCGTTCGAACTCGCCATGCACCAGCACATCAATACCCGCTTCTTCCTGGTACTTGATACAGGTGGCTGTCTCTTGTTTAAGGAATTTGTCGTAAGTTTTCGCATCGCTCTTGCCCGCCTTAAAGTCGGCGCGCGCCTGACGGACTTGCGCTGTCTGGGGGAAAGAACCGATGGTCGTGGTGGGCAGCAGAGGAAGGCCCAACGCTTCCTCCTGTTTCTTGATGCGTACCTTGAACGCACTTTTGCGCTTGCGCATGTCACCGTCAATCTTGCTTACGCGCCCCTTCACCGTGGTATTATGAATGCGTGGTGAGGTTTTGCGTGCGGCCAGCGCCTTGCGTGCGGACTCAAGTTCGCTTTTTACTGCTGAGTGGCCTTCGCCTGCGGCTTTGGCAATCACATGGATTTCGCCCAGCTTCTGCTTGGCAAACGCAAGCCAACTTTTGAGCTCGACGTCGAGCTTATCTTCTAGATCGAGGTCGACGGGTGAGTATTGCAGCGAGCAGGAAGGGGCTACCTGAATCCATTCAGCGCCAAGCTTAGCGGTGGCTTTTTCCACTTGCTTGAGCGCTACGTCCAGATCGGCGCGCCAGATGTTGCGGCCATTGACGACACCGAGCGATAAGGTCTTCTTGGCTGGAAATTTGGCCAGCACCTTCTCAAGCTGTTCCGGCGCACGGCAGAGATCAACATGAAAACCTGCTACCGGCAACGCCAGCATGGTCTCCAGATTATCGCGCACATCGCCAAAATAGGTGGTGAGCAGGACGTGAAGCCCAGGTGCGGCGGGGACCAGTTTTTCATAAGCGATTTTGTAAGCCGCCTGCGCTTCTTTGGATAAATCCAGCACGAGGCAAGGCTCATCAATCTGCACCCAGTCGGCACCCAGTGCCGCCAGTTGCTTAAGCACGCGTTCATAGACCGGCAGCAGCTCGGAAAGCAGCGAAATAGCAGGCTTAGAGCCACTCTTCATCTTGGAAAGCAGCAGGAACGAAACGGGGCCCAACAATACCGGGCGCGTATGCAGGCCCTGGAGCTTGGCTTCCTTGAATTCTTCAAAAATCTTGTCGGAGGCAAGCTGGAATTTCTGGCCCTCATGAAGCTCTGGCACGATGTAGTGATAATTCGTGTCGAACCACTTAGTCATCTCCATCGCAGCGGCGTCCTGCACGTGGCAGCAGGCATCGCCCTCTTTATGCGCGTGTTCTTTGTGGTCGTGCTTCTTCTGCACGCCGCGCGCCATCGCAAAATACGTGGCAAGATCCACTTTTTCGCCCTTAAAGCCATAACGCTCCGGCACAGCACCCACCATGCAGATGGTGTCCAGCACCTGGTCATAATAAGAAAAATCATTCGACGGCACATGCTTGATGCCAGCGCGGTGTTGCAGGGTCCAGTGGCTTTTGCGCAATTCCTTGGCGACATCCTTGAGCGCATGCTCGGTCATCTCGCCCTTCCAATAGCTCTCCAGCGCCTTTTTGAGTTCGCGATGTGCGCCGATGCGCGGAAAACCTAAATTTGCAGCAATGACCATATAACCCCTTTTTTACGCACACGGAAATCAGCCGCCACACCAACCCTGACTTCCGTATGCTGATTTATCAGGCTGGCTTACAAAAACAAAGGATGCTATTTACCTGCGAACACCATGTGAAAGCAAGCCATATTTGAGTCTATGAACGATTGTTCGTTATACCTGATTTCCCCGCCACGCATCGTGCGTGAGAGCTTTCTGCCACAGGTGAAGGAAGCGTTTGCTGCGGGGGGCGTTAAGGCGTTTCAGCTGCGGCTTAAAGAGGCAAGTGACGCTGAAATAATTGAAACAGCACGAGAAATTATACCTCTGTGCCGCGAATACGCCATCGCTTTCATTCTCAATGACCGCCCTGATTTGGTGGTTAAGTGTGATGCTGATGGTGTGCATCTGGGGCAGGAAGATATGGCGCTTGCAAAAGCCCGCGCTATTGTGGGAGCAGATAGAGTGATAGGCGTTTCCTGCCATGCCTCACGCCATATGGCGATGGAAGCAGCCGAAGAGGGGGCGGATTACGTCGCCTTCGGTGCGTTCTATCCGACGCAATCGAAGCCCAAGGAAAAGATAGAGAAGTGGGGAATACCCACACCGGAGATTATTGAGTGGTGGTCGAGTTTTACCACGATTCCTTGCGTGGCCATTGGTGGCATGACGCCACACAACTGCACGCCGTTAGTTAAGGCAGGTGCAGATTTCATCGCCGCGATTACCTCGGTGTGGAATGATAAAGATGGCCCTGGTATGGCAGTAAAAGCATTTACCGCAATTTTATCTTCTACTGAAATTTAAACGATAACGCGCATGACGGGGACATGCCGTTTTTGTAGCTAAGGGTGTAAGTGGTGGTTGCGCCGTTGATGCCGGCATTGTCGTAACAACCATTGCTGGTTGGCCACAACGTTCCACTATACGGCTGAGGCTCATTGAGAGTAGTTGTTGCGTTAGTGCCGTCGACCCAAAATTGATCCCAACTCACATACCATGCCATGACGTTGCCCGATTGTGGCATTCCGTCGTCAATTTTTTGATCAATGGCAGCCGCTTGCGCCGTAGGAATGTTGGGAGTGGACATTAATGCCCCGTTGCTGGAGTGGGCTTCAATATCATACACAGCGGAGAGCCCGTAATAATTGATGCCGAGACTGGTCCAGCCTCCAGGACTATACGAGCCGCTATAGACGTAAAAATAATTGCCGCGCCCTAATTTGGCTGGCGGCAGATAAAGATTGATGTTAGTTCCCGTGATGTCAGCGCTTGGTATGGTATTGGGAGTGGCCGTATTAAATCCTCCTTCAATCAGATTGCCTGCAGCGGCGCTGCTTAAATCCACCCAGAACATGACTGTTTCCCCGGTTCCCTCTGCCAGCCCGTAATTATGTGCGGCACTATTTAAACTCACACCTTGTAGGATGCCATTGCCATCGCCTTCTCCGGCATACTGGCCTCTGGCTACAAACCCAAATTGATTGGCGGTTATGGGATCGATATCGCCGGGAAGCGCATTGAATTTGCCGTGGAACGTATTGACAGCCGAGTTAAATTTTTCAATTTGGCTGATGGTAGCACGGACTTCCGAAGCGATGATAAGATTCTGTCCCAGCAATACTCCGCCAACGATGAGACCAATAATGACCAGGACAATGCTCATCTCTATGAGCGTAAAGCCGGCTTCTAAGGATGTATCAGGGGAAAAAAACAATCTTTTCAGAATCTTCATGCTGCAATTAAGAGCATAGAACAGTAGTGAAATCAACCCGGCAGTAACCACGCACACTAGTCTGGCATATCGCCATTATACTTGTGCAAGAGTGCGCTCAAGGGGCTGCTGCGGCCGTGAAGCAATTCACGGCCGCGGTGAAAGCTGTCATTATTATTTAGGGGGGGTAGGACCGCTAGGCGTCGGAGCTGAGGCAGGAGCGCCGGGGGTAGGTGCCGGAGGAGTGGTCACAGGAGCCGGCGTAAGTTTTAAATGTTCAATTGCTGCTACTGCTGCTGCTACTGCTGCCTTCGCATCCTTGATCATGCCTTGCTCTATCTGATCTGTAATCGTCAGCGTTGCTTTAGAGCCTTTGCCGGTGCCTGCGTATTGATAAGCGTCTTTTAGGGTGTTGGTGTCTCCACCAAACTTGGCGATAGAATCAAGCGCATCAGAAGGCAGGGTATTGAAAGCCTCCACCCCCCTGCTTGCTGGGAAATTGAGCCTGTTCATTTACATCCCGGTTTATTGCAGTAAAGAGCTTTTGCTTATTTATCTCTACGTTATGGCCACGGGCAATCTCAACTGCGAGTTCTTCAGCTTCTCTGGTATGGCTGCTGCCTGCTACGCGCTCGAATCTTGTACGTGCTTCAGGAGTCATTTGCGCTATCATGTCATCCATTGCTTTTTGCTGACCTGCCTTTGCCAGACCATCCAGATTTTTCACTATGGGTTCCCGCGCTTCGAGAGAAGCTATAGTACTCTTGGCGTCGGCTATCGCCGGGTTAATATCCGGCCCTTTATAGCTTTGTGCGTAGGCTTCATGCAGTAATTTTAGCGCATCATCTTTTGGTAAGCCTGTCAGGCGGGCATAGGCTTCTTTGATTTCCGGAGGAATACTACCAAAAGCCGCTTCAAGTTTAGCCTTATCTTTGCGAGTTTCTTCCGTATAGGACGGCTTAATATAGCTGTTTACGCCTTGACGTAGTAATTCAGATAAATCCGCGCTGGCATTTTTCGCTGTGGCAGTGGTCCCCATGGCGATAAAATCATTTTTTATCCTCTCAACTGCATTCGGCCCCAAATTTTTAGCGATCAACGCCAGATCGTTTAAGGGCGAAGTAAGCATATCAACTGCAGGCGTTGGGGCAGATGCTGTAGCAGGCGGCAGATTAGTTGGAGCGGTTGCTGGTGCGGGAGCGTTGGTGATTGGGTCGGCCATAAGAATCTCCTGAAAGGGTTGGTATAGGTAAGCCAAATCCTAACAGCAAAGTGTTACGAAATTATTAAAATACCGTGATAATTCCGTGAACATTGTGTATTTGTCGTGTGATCAATTAACATATTATAATCATTCGATAATTACGGTTCTGGCAAGCGTCAGCACATACACATCCCTGGCGCCGGCGTCATGTAAAGTGCGTGCGCAGGCATTTAAAGTGGCCCCCGTGGTCATGACGTCATCCACTAGTAAAACGGCCTTACTCTTGAGCGTTTCCCGCTTTTCTTTGGGGACATAAAATGCGCCGCGCACATTATCTTCACGCTGGCGACGTGTTAAGCCCAGTTGCGGCGGAGTTGCACGCTTGCGCTGAAGTATGTTGGGCATGACTGGTATAGTGCAGTGTGCTGCAAGTGCCTGTGCAAGCAATGCTGCCTGATTATAGCGGCGCATAAGCAGCCTACGATAATGCAGTGGTACGGGCAGTATAACCTGCGCTTTTTCTATATATGCCTTGCCTGCGCGCGCAAGCCATGCGCCAAAGACGGGGGCAAGCTGCGTCTTGTCGTAATATTTAAGTGCCAGCACCTGGGCCTTGCTTTTCTCGTCATAGCGGAAGACGGCACGCGCTTCAGTGAACGCGGGCATCTCCTGCATGCAGCGTCCGCAGAGTGCTTCCGTTCCCAAAGTAAATTCAAACGGCAGGCCGCATTTGCGACATAACGGATCGGTAATGAAATGCATATCCTGCCAACAGGGCACACATAACATCCCGTGACTTGCCACCGGTTCTGCACAGGCGGCACAACGGGGCGGAAACAGTGTGTTGACCGTTTGGGTAAGCAGACTATTGAATGCGCGGCGCATAGTCGTATTGTGGCAGGATGAATGATAACGGCAAGATTTTTAACCGCACTCTGTTGCGCGCGCGTCGTAACCGCGCGGCGGCGCAATGGCCGGAGTATAATTTTCTCAAATGCGAGGCGGTAGCGCGGATTGTTGATAGTCTGGACGATATAAAACGATCTTTTCCACTCGCACTCGATATAGGCAGTCATCAGGGTGAGTTGAAGGAGGGGGTGGGCACACGTGTGGAGAAACTAATTACATGCGATCTGGCCTATGCGATGCGGCCTGATTGTGTATGTGATGAGGAATTTCTGCCGTTTGCCGAAGACCGTTTTGATCTCGTCATCAGTGCGCTGTCGCTGCATCACGTCAACGATCTCCCCGGCACGCTCATCCAGATTCGCCGCTGCCTTAAACCTGATGGTTTGTTTCTGGCTATATTGCCCGGCGCAAACAGTTTGCAGGAGTTACGCGCTTCGGTGGCGGGCGCTGCGGCAGAACATGAGTTCGCACTTTCTCCGCGTATCTCGCCATTGGTAGAGGTGCGCGATGCCGGAGCGCTTTTGCAGCGTGCAGGTTTTGCGCTGCCGGTAGTGGATAGCGACGTTATTACGGTGGAGTACGATAACGCATTTAAACTGATGGAAGATTTGCGCGGCATGGGGGAAAGCAATGTGCTTATGCAGCAAAGCAAAACTTTTACCTCTCGCACGCAGCTTGCCGCGATTGCTGAATATTATCAGTCACATTTCGCAAATGCAGACGGCACAGTAAGGGCAAGTTTTGAGTTTATCACTATGACTGGATGGAAACCGGACGCATCGCAGCAACAACCCGCACAGCGTGGCAGCGGTAAAGTGAATTTAAAGCAGGTTTTGTAAAGCAATGACGAGCGGCCTGTCAGCAGGCGGCATGGGGAGTGAGCGCATGTCCTGCAATGTTTTCCATGTAAGCGTTTGTCCTTCCTTCGCATGGGGCATGCCTTTCCATTTGCGGCAGAGATAGAGTGTCATGAGCAGATGGAATTCGTCTTTAACGCCCATCGCATGCGCGGGGATGAAATCCTTGATGTCTACCGGGCAGTCGCAGCCGGGTTCTTCTTTGGGTGGCTCATTAGTATAAGCGTGTGAGACAAACGGGCCAGGAGTAAGACATGATGCACATACCTCAATACCCAGCTCTTCATGTAGCTCACGGATGAGCGCCGCTTCCGGCAACTCTCCCGCCTCCACCTTGCCACCAGGGAATTCCCACAATCCGGCCATGGCTTTGCCTTGCGGACGCTGAGCGAGCAGGATGCGTCGGTCTGGGTCGATAAGTGCGACCGCTGCCACCAGTACCGTTTTCATCGAATGACTATCACCTCTTTTTCAGTCACTATTCGGCTTAGCCGTTCATCATAAGCGTTATCAGGGAGCAAAGCCTCTTCCTGCTGGCTGAAGGCGGCACCGATGGTGAGCGCGTCAGGCTTCACCACGCGCAGCTTGCGTAGCATCACATCGTAATGCCCACCGCCGTAGCCAACCCGGTGACCGCGGCGATCAAACGCCAGTAGCGGAACGATGACGATGTCGGGGATGACCGGGGCGCTATGTCTGTCAGGCTCATGAATGCCGTAAGTCTTGGGGGTAAGTTTCTCGCCCGGTTTCCATGGGTGAAATATCAGCTGCCGCTTGCCTGCTTCTTTTTCCATGACCGGAAGCGCGATGATATGGGAATCTTTGGCGAGTTTGCGCAGCACGGGCATGACATCGAGCTCGGCTTTGATAGGAGCATATCCTCCGATGATCGCGTTGTTGGATGCAGCGAGCGCGCAGATGAGATCGTATATCTGCTCGCAGCATGTCCGTGACCATGCCGCATGGCTGGCGGGGGCCAGGTGCATGCGCTGGGCTAGATTTTTCTCACGAATAGCCGATTTGTCGGAAGGAACAGTCATCTTTAAGGAGGAGTAAATGGGGGACCGCTCAAAGCCGTTGGAGCAACTTATCGCATGAGGCCCTTAAGTTAAGGTGGGCGCCATATAACCAAAAGACCGAAGTCTTAAGATCAGGGACAGCTCCCTATGCGTGATTATCGGCCCAAGGAACTAAGATCCTGACGAACCCGGCAGACCCCATTTACCCGAGTGATTCTATACCCTTTCTAATTGTCCCGCAATAGCCTCGATGCGGTTGGCGATATCATGAATGGTCGAGGCCACCACTTTCTCCAGCTCCATTTGTTTATTCTTTTCAAATGATTGCGAACTATTCAGCAAATCGTGACGGAGTTGTCCAGTTTCTCGGTTGGCATCCTGTAACTCGTCGGTGAGGGTAAGCGCGGCGAGCATCAGCAATTGTGCGTGGTCGATTTTGCTTTGTGCGCCTCCTAACTGGCGTACGCGTTCATCGAGCAGGCGCGCTAGGTGTTTAAGATGGCTTTCCTGCCCGTCATCACAGGCGACCTCATACTCATGACCGGCAATTGTGATGCGCAGCGTGCTCATGCTTGCGTTGCTTCCAGCTTGCCGATCGTGTGATCGAGGCGCTTAATGACCGCCGTGGCGACTTCCTTGAGTTGTGCGGATTTTTCTTTCGTCTCGCACAATAAAAGATTGAGTTTTTCAGTGTCTGCTTTAAGAGAAAGCTGGTCTGTGGCAGCGCGTTTGGAGGCGGCCTCCAGCCGGGCGAAGGCCCGCTCGAGACGCGTCACCGCTTCGTCGATGCCGTTGGTGGGGCTGAGTTCAGACTTTACAAGTGGTTGTGCCACGCGATTCTCCCTGCTAATAACATCTAGTTCAACAGGTAATAAATACTAACACGGTGATAATTTCAATGAAAAGCGCACAAGTCACGCAAGCCCCTAAAACTGCCACTACCCATACACAGATGGCCAATGCCATCCGCGCGCTCGCGATGGATGCGGTGGAGCAGGCAAACTCAGGCCATCCCGGTATGCCCATGGGTATGGCGGATGTGGCAACGGTGCTCTTTAGCGAATTCCTCACATTTGATCCTAAGCACACTCAATGGCCAAACCGCGATCGTTTCGTGCTTTCTGCCGGCCATGGCTCGATGCTGCTTTATGCGCTCCTTTACCTCACTGGTTATGAGGACATGACGCTCGAAGATTTAAAACAGTTCCGCCAGCTGGGAGCCAAGACCGCAGGCCATCCGGAATACGGTCATGCAACCGGCATCGAAACCACCACCGGCCCGCTGGGTCAGGGGCTTGCCAACGCGGTAGGCATGGCGCTGGCTGAGCGCATGGCGGCGGCGCGAGTGGGTGCAAAGGCAGTCGATCATTATACATATGTGATTGCTGGCGATGGCTGTCTGATGGAGGGCATTTCACAAGAAGCGATTTCGCTCGCCGGGCATCTGAAGCTGAGCAAGTTGATTGTACTGTTTGATGATAATAGCATCACAATTGACGGGGCAACCAGCCTTGCGACATCGGAAAATACCATTAAACGCTTTGAGGCAAGCGGTTGGAATACGCAGTCCATCGATGGTCATGATGAGAATGCCATCCGTACGGCACTTACGCGCGCCAAACAGTCGGATAAGCCGATGCTCATTGCCTGCAAAACCACCATTGCTTACGGCGCTCCGACCAAGGCGGGCAAATCCTCGAGCCATGGCTCACCGCTGGGTAAGGATGAAATCAAGGGTGCGCGCGAGAAACTGGGCTGGGGCCATGCCCCCTTTGAAATTCCCGATCACATTCTTGCCAGCTGGCGTGAGGCGGGGGGGCGTGGTGCGAAGGCTTATAAAGAATGGACAAGCCATGCGCCAAAACCCACACCTCAGGCAAATTGGCAAGAAGCAGTGGATAGTTTCAAGCGGACATTGGCAGACAAAAAGCCCAACGAAGCTACGCGCAAATCGTCCCAGGAAATATTGGAAATGCTCAATCCGCTGATTCCTGAGCTCATTGGCGGCTCGGCGGATTTGTCGGGTTCTAATAATACAAAAACAAAAACATTAATGCCCGTCACCGCAGGTGACTTTGGTGGCCGCTATATTCATTACGGCGTACGCGAACATGCGATGTGCGCAGTGATGAACGGCGTGGCGCTTTACGGCGGCTTCATTCCCTACGGCGGCACGTTCCTCGTCTTTAGCGACTATTGCCGCCCTGCCATACGTCTGGCAGCACTCATGGGCTTGCGCGTGATTTTTGTTATGACGCACGATTCCATCGGTGTGGGTGAAGACGGGCCCACACATCAGCCAGTTGAGCATTTGGCCTCATTGCGCGCCATTCCTAACCTCCATGTGTTTCGTCCGGCCGATGCCACCGAAACAGCAGAGTGCTGGGCGCTGGCGATTGCTTCTGAGCACACGCCGTCGCTGCTTTCTTTAACGCGCCAGAATCTTCCCACGTTGCGCGAGGCTTATGTAAAAGACAATCTCTGCGCGCGCGGCGGATATGTGCTGCGCGAAGCCAAAGGAGCCGTGGTGACATTGATGGCTACTGGTTCTGAAGTATCCATTGCGACAGAAGCGCAAAAACTGCTTGCTGAGAAGCATATAACTGCGCGGGTGGTGTCAATGCCGTGCACGGAATTGTTTGATGCGCAGCCGGAAGCGTATCGCAAAGAGGTGTTAGGCGGCGATATGCTTAAAATCGCTATTGAGGCGGCCTCACCCATGGGATGGGACAAGTATATCGGTACAAATGGTGTGTTTATAGGTATGCAGGGCTTTGGTGCATCCGGTCCAGCGCCAGCGCTCTATAAACATTTCGGTATTACGGCGGAAGCGGTTGTGGCGGCGGTGAAGGAAAAATTATGAGCATTAAAATTGGCATTAACGGACTGGGACGTATCGGGCGCTGCGTAATCCGCGCGCTCATTGAGACTGGGCGCAAGGATATTGAAATTGTTTCCATCAATGGTCCTGCGCCAATGGAGACGCACCTGCATTTGTTGAAGTACGATTCGGTGCATGGCGCTTTCCGTGGTGAAGTGAAAGCAGTGAAGGACGGTATTGATGTCGGCCGTGGCGTAATGCGTCTTACCCACGAGCGCGATGTTACTAAACTCGACTGGCGGGGTGTGGATGTCGTGCTCGAATGCTCCGGCAAATTCACCAAACGCGCCGATGCTGCGCAACATCTGACCCAGGGTGCAAAGAAAGTGCTTATTTCAGCGCCGTCGCCGGATGCCGATGCGACTATCGTTTACGGCGTCAATAACGCCATGCTTAAACCAGAGCATACGGTTGTCTCAGTGGGCTCATGTACCACCAACTGCCTGGCTCCGGTAGCGCAGGTGCTCCATCAGGCTGTGGGTATTGAACGGGGCTTTATGACGACGATTCATTCCTACACTGGCGATCAGAATCTTGTCGATGGCAGCCATAAGGATTTACGCCGCGCACGCGCAGCCGCAGGCGCAATGGTGCCGACTTCCACGGGAGCTGCCAAGACCATCGGTGTGGTACTGCCGGAGCTCAAAGGCAGGCTGGACGGTGTTTCTATCCGCGTACCGACGCCCAACGTGTCGCTTATCGATCTCACCTTCGAGAGCGCCAGAGATACGAATAAAGAAGAGCTGAATGATGCTATCATCAAAGCTTCCGCAGGTACCCTTAAGGGCGTACTTGCTGCATCGGGTGAACCATTGGTGTCGGTGGATTTTAACCATCGCTCTGAGAGCGCCATTTTCGATCTGACTGGCACAGTGGTGACGGTCAATCGCTTCTGTCGCGTGGCGGCTTGGTACGATAATGAATGGGGTTTTTCCTGCCGTATGCTGGATGTTGCTGCATTGCTATGAAAAAACACGCTGGACGCTCTTTCCCGACGCTTGATGATCTTCACGTAGCCCATAAACGCGTGCTGGTGCGGATGGACATCAACGTGCCGATGGAAGCGGGCAGGGTGACGGATAATACACGTGTGGTGCGTCAGCTCCCCACCATTAAAGAGCTCCTTAAGAAGAAAGCGAAGATTATCATTCTGTCGCATCTGGGCAGGCCTCGGGGCCAATACGTTCCCGATTTGTCGCTTGCGCCACTGGTGGACACGCTTTCGCAGGCGCTTAAGGGAGTAACCATTAAATTCGGCGTTGACTGCATTGGCGAGGAGGCAAATGAGGCCGTGGCAACCCTGAAAGCAGGTGAAATACTGCTTCTGGAGAATGTGCGCTTTCATGCTGGCGAAGAGAAAAACGACCCCGCCTTTGCCAAGGCGCTGGCGGCACATGGCGAAGTCTATATCAATGATGCGTTTTCCTGCTCGCACCGCGCGCATGCATCGGTGGTCGGGCTGCCCAAATATCTTCCCTGCGCTGCTGGCAGGCTTATGGAGGAGGAACTTGCCAAGCTGCATGAACTTTTTGATGCGCCCAAGCGGCCTTTCACTGCCATTGTTGGCGGTTCAAAAGTCTCCACCAAGCTGGAGCTCCTGGAAAATCTCATCGGCAAAGTGGACAATCTGGTCATCGGCGGCGCTATGGCCAATACATTTTTGCTGGCGCAAGGGTCGTCGGTAGGCAAGTCGCTTGTGGAAACAGGGCTTAAGACAACCGCTTTGCGTATCCTTAAGGCCGCACAAAAGAAGGGGTGCACGATTATTCTGCCGCAGGATGTCATCGTCAGCTCGTTTTCCGATGCAACAGCGCCTACAGCGATGGTGCCGATAAGCAAGATTCCAGCGGCCGAGATGATTCTGGATATGGGTAATGAGAGTATCCATAAGGTTGCAGAGTGTCTTAGCTATTCTAAGACGGTGATCTGGAACGGTCCCATGGGAGTGTTTGAAACGCGGCCGTTTGATGTCGCGACCCTCATGATTGCGCGCGAGATTGCTCGTCTTACGCATGCAGGAAAAATTAAAAGCATCGCCGGCGGTGGGGATACTGTAGCGGCCTTAGGGCTTGCCCGCCTCAGTGACAGTTTTAGCTATGTCTCCACCGCAGGCGGCGCGTTTTTGGAATGGATGGAAGGCAAGGTCTTGCCGGGTGTTAAAGCGTTGCAAGCGGCCTGAAACTTGATTATGCCTAAACAGAACTAAGGGAGCGGATATGAAAGTCAGTCGTAAAGTCAAAGAAATGTTAAGCTGGTACGAGAGCGACACGCCCGGCACCAAAGCCAATCTTGCGCGCATGTTGATGCACGGCAAATTGGGGGGAACAGGTAGACTCCTCATCCTGCCGGTGGATCAAGGCTTCGAGCATGGGCCTGCGCGCAGCTTTGCCGCCAATCCATCCGCTTACGATCCCCATTACCATTTTGAGCTGGCAATTGACGCTGGCCTTAATGCTTATGCTGCGCCGCTGGGTATGTTGGAAGCGGGCGCGGATACGTTTGCCGGTGCGATTCCGCTTATTCTCAAAGTGAATTCCTCCAATTCGCTGACGCCCAAAGATCAGGCACCCAATCAGGCGGTCACGGCTTCACCTAAGGATGCATTGCGTTTAGGTTGTAGCGCAATCGGCTTTACCATCTATCCTGGTTCCCATGACGCAGGCGACATGATGGAAGAAATCCGCGAGATGGCGCTTGAAGCCAAATCGCTTGGTCTTGCGGTAGTGGTGTGGTCCTATCCGCGTGGCGGCTTTCTCACCAAAGACGGCGAAACAGCAGTGGATATCTGTGCTTATGCCGCGCATATAGCGGCGCTCCTCGGCGCGCATGTTATCAAGGTCAAGCCGCCGACAGAGCATCTAGAATTGCCAGAAGCAAAGAAGGTTTACGAGAAAGAGAAAATCGATATTTCGACGATGGCCAAGCGAGTTGCTCATGTGAAACAGGCGACTTTCGGCGGCCGGCGCATTGTGATTTTCTCTGGTGGTACCACCAAGACACTCAATGATATTTACGACGAGGCGCGCGCTATTCGCGACGGCGGTGGTAATGGGTCGATCATCGGGCGCAATACCTTCCAGCGTCCGCGCGAGGAAGCGCTTGCTATGCTTGCGGAAATCATCCGGATTTATAAAGAAGCCAGTGCATGAAGCGTATGCTCATCATCCTTCTTGCGGCTTTCTTCGCGATTACCATGACAGGTAATGCCTATGCGCGCGGAGGCAGTGCGGCAGGTGGCGGTGGCGGCTCTGGGCGCACACATAATGATGGACACAGCAGTCATCGTTCCGCGGGAACGCACAAAGACCCGTCGCATGGGTACATAAAAAAATGCAAAACTGCGGCATGTATGAAAAAACATCCCAAGGGTGACTATTACGTGCCTGCCAGTAAACGCTAACATTGATTAACAAGGAGCGTCTTTATGAGTCTCGCGCGTTATTTTATCCGCAAATCGGTAGCCACGATTCAGACGGAATCCGGCAGTCACGATCTCAAGCGCAGCTTGAGTGCGCTCAATTTGGTAAGTCTTGGTATCGGTTGTATCATTGGTGCCGGTATTTTCGTCCTTACCGGCAAGGCGGCTGCGCAAAATGCAGGCCCGGCGATTATGATTTCCTTCGTGCTGGCGGGTATGGCCTGCGCATTTGCGGCGCTGTGTTATGCCGAGCTTGCTTCTGTGTTGCCCGTGTCAGGCAGTGCTTACACCTATGCGTATGCCACGCTCGGTGAGGTTATCGCCTGGGCGATGGGCTGGTTGCTCATTCTTGAATATGGGCTTGCGTCTGCAACCGTGGCCGTTGGTTGGTCGGGCTATCTGGCGAGTTTTCTTAAGGATTTTCATATTATTATTCCTCCGGCACTATCGCAGCCGACATTTGATCTTATTGCCGATCCAACGCACGCAGGCAAAATGGTTATGGGAATCACCAGCCGTTTCAACCTGCCAGCACTCTTTGGCATATTAGGCGTTACGGCGCTCTTGGTGGTCGGCGTCAGCGAATCGGCCAAGGTCAACAACGTCATTGTGATGATCAAGCTCTCCGTCGTGATTATTTTCATCGGCGTGGGTGCGTTCTTCGTCCATCCTGCCAACTGGCAACCGTTTATTCCCGATAATATTGGCCCCGGCCAGTACGGCTTTGACGGCGTGCTTAAAGCCGCCGGCGTCATTTTCTTTGCGTATATAGGCTTTGAGGCGGTTTCCACTGCCGCGCAGGAAGCCAAGAATCCGCAGCGTGACATGCCTATTGGGATATTAGGGTCACTTGCTGTCTGTACGCTGCTCTATATCGCCGTTTCCGCTGTGCTGACGGGTATTGTAAGCTATAAAGAGCTTAATGTTCCCGATCCTATCGCGGTGGCCATCGATCGCATCAATCTGCCGTGGCTGACGCTGGGTAGCTTCAAAATGCTGCCGTTTTTAGTCAAGCTCGGTGCGATTATGGGGCTTTCTTCGGTGATGCTGGTGCTGGTGTATGGCCAAACCCGCATTTTCTACATGATGGGGCATGACGGGCTTATCCCGCAGGCATTCTGCAAGATTCATCCGACTTTCAAAACGCCCTATATCAATACTATCATCGTTGGTCTTGTGGTCGGCATGGCGGCAGGGTTCACGCCCATCAGCGTGCTAGGCGATTTGGTGAGTATGGGCACCTTATTTGCCTTCTGCATCGTCTGTTTCAGCGTGCTTTATTTACGCTATAAGCGGCCCGATCTTCCGCGCCCGTTCAAGACGCCATTCATGCCATTCACCCCGATTTTGGGAATTGCCTCCTGTGGCTATCTCATTTACGGCATCGGCAAGGATATCTTCATGGTGCTGTGGCCTTATTTTCTTGCGGGCGTGGTGATTTATTTCGTCTACGGCCAGTTTCACAGCAAGCTTGCGAAAGAACAACAATAAGCTCGGGTTTGGATGCTTATGGAAGCCGTGCTGCTCTATATCACCGCTGCCAAGCATGAGGATGCAGTTCTACTTGTGCGTGAACTGTTGGGTGAACGCCTGATTGCCTGTGCCAATATCATGGAGCACGTAACTTCGCTCTACTGGTGGCAGGGGGCAATCGATCAGGAAACTGAAGTGGTGATTGTGGCCAAAACCATGGCAGAGCATGTAAGCAAAGTGATCGATCGCGTTAAGGCATTACATACCTATGATTGCCCTTGCGTTATTGCGCTGCCTATAAAGGACGGCAATCCCGATTATATCGCCTGGATTGCCAAGGAAACGTCTTCTGCTTAGTTGGAGTTTTATTTTATAGTCGAGGCGGAGCTGCCTCCTGACCGGCTGTTTAGGGCTTTCTCCATAAGCGCTTTGCGATCCGCTGCGCTCATGTTGCCGTATGCTTTCGTAAGTGCCTGCGCCATGTCCTTGTGTGTGTTCCATTCTTGTGGTGTCATGGTATCAAGTTTGTACGCCTGCGCATGAGCGTGTCCGCGCGCCTCTTGCAGGGACATATAAGGTGGCGAGGAAGGCATTTTTTGAGTGGCGAGCGATTGGGGGATACCCAGTTTTTCCTTTTCTTCAGGAGTCATCTGACTCAGCTTTTGCATAAGTATACGAAATTTCTGCTGTCCCTTTTCCCATTCCTGAGGGGTCATTTTATCTAGTCTGTCGGCGGAGGCATGAGCGGCTTTTTGGGCTTCAGGAAGGGTTAAGTCGAAAGGCGCATGGGATTGAGTTTTAGCATCTGTATCTGCAGCAACAGGCAAATCTTCTGCTGAGACCATGCAGGCACCCAGCCAAAGCAGTATCGCACTTAAAAAGACGCATTTCTGAAGCATAAGCCCTCCTCTTGCCCGGATAATAGGCTTCATTTCAGAAGATTTCCGCAAAAAAGCGGGGGTTCTTAATAATTTTGTAATATTTGCCTGCTATAGTGGGGTCCTGTCACAAGGAGAATAGTATGCCCGATCCAGGGATTGCGGTAGATGCCAATACGCTAGTGATCAAACACCGCGCGGAAATTGATCGTATTCTGGCTCTGCCTGAAGACGCCCGCAATGCGGCTATGGCGCAATACAATTACGATCCTCAACCTTCCATGATTGCCATGCAGCAGAAAATGCACTCCATAGAGCGCAGCGCGCAATCGGGAGCGAAGAGAATAGTTGCCACCGGCGTCGGCAGCGGCATTGGTGTGGGTCTTATTACTTTCTTCACCCGCAATAGGGTTGCTCCCAACAGCAAAATCGGCAAATTTTTCTACACCACCCTTCCCGCAGCGGCAGCCCTGATTACGACTACCCTGATTGGTCGCCGCTCTCTGGTGAAAAGAGTACAGCGCGAGGGACAGGAATTTATTGCGCAGACACAGAAGAATTTTGAACAGGAATTGGCCATTGCTATTGAGATGGCCTCACAAAAAAAGGCAACGCAGCAAACAGACACACAAGCCACCCACCAGGCGCTCGCCAGCTTCATAGGTCAGGCCGCAGTTGATCTGGGCGCAATTTCCGATGAGCAACGCACCAAAGTACTAGAAATGCAGGC
>Ga0206965_10035_pt1 | contig 39671 bp, 42 predicted proteins | sample Alteio_BWOrgHeat_26_FD_152973 | JGI IMG/M metagenome (GOLD analysis project Ga0206965, IMG submission 152973) | Enriched cells from forest soil in Barre Woods Harvard Forest LTER site, Petersham, Massachusetts, United States -... | ecosystem: Environmental > Terrestrial > Soil > Temperate forest >...
ATTCTGTTAAATAATAAATATAGCCGTTTGCCCCCGTCAGATAGCCATTTTTATACTTGATTATTTTGGTGGTACCGATAGCGTGACCCTGATCAGGGTTTAAATGGCTTATATCAGTACGCGTATCCAACGAATAAAAGCCCGCTCCGCCCTCCATGCCAACCAAAAGTTGTTCTTCGTTTACTGGCTGGACGGTGTAGGCGATGAAATCATTTATTTTTTTGAAACTAATACCATTATAAACAAAATGCCCCTGGTAAGTGCCTACATACAACTTATTGGTTGGCGAGCGGTAGATGCTGCGAATGCTTTTGTCTTTAAAAAAATCAACTACCTGCTGCTGTATATCTGCTTCGTCCGGCGTGTCAAATGAAGGGCTTGCTTCCAGCAGACCCTTGTCTGTTCCGAAAAGCCTCCTGCTGCTTCCGGGCTCGTCACTAATACATTGAACGCGGAGGTTATTTATGAGCTTAAAAATTGGAATGGGGCTGTCCCTGGAAGATAGAGACAGGTTGTACGTTTCGTCAAAATGTTTGAATACAATTTGCAATGTATTTTTATCATACACAACCATGCCGTTGCCGCTAAAGGCAAAAATATACTTTGATGTGCAATAAGCCCATCTTACAAAGGCCAGGTTTTTTGGCTCAATAATAGGGGCGCTCCATATCACGCTGTCTTTTTTTATCAACCCGATCTTTTTATGTGAAAAAAAATAGGTATTTCCGTTTGAATCAATAGTATAATATTCCATTCCGTCTGTTTTAATCCATCCCCTGCGGGTAAAGTATTTATCGGTTTGATTTAGCCCGCCACCATCGGTGAATTCCCATTTGCTTCCGTCAGTGGTCATAAAAATTAATGCCCCAATATTATTCACCAGGTAATTCATTGGCCGGCCAGGCAGTGGGTATTGCCTTATCGTTTTTTTGCCGATATCATAACAGAGCACCTCAAAGGAATCTGTCGGAACGTGATGCAAACTGAAAAACAGAAAATTGTGATACCGGTATATTCCGTCAGGTACCGAATTTTGCGGTAGAGCGGGGTTATGAATATCAACCGGCTGCACATCGGTGCCGTCAAAGCGCCAGATCCCCTGGTTGGTTACAAACCACAAAAAGCCCTCATTATCGAGCATCATATGCTTTATCTCGGCATGGTCAAACGGCTTGGGAAGATTGACCGGGTTTACAGTGATGGAGTTTTGCGCGGCCGATAACAAAGGAATCGCGCAAGCTGCCATCACCAGGATGCAAATGCTGATGAGTTGGCGACAAAAATGGTAAGGTAGAAAAAAGAATATCAGCGTGTCTGTGCTTTTTGAGCCCGGCGGTTCGTACATTATTATTCTTTAGGGATTGAATAATAAAAATAGGGATTTAAACAAAATAAATTCATTTATTTTGTTTAAATTGAAGGTTAGAGATTAGTTAATTAGAGATTAGCTTCATTTTTTAACTAATCTCCAGTCTCCAGTCTCTGATTAACTAACTTTTGCCTTCGGAATTGCCAAAAAGTGGTACCCAAAATGCATTTAGCCGTCGTTTTTTAAGTTGGCAGTTTTCAGCAGGCAGTTGGCAGGAATTATTACATTACCGGCGTTTTGCGTTAGGGGGCGTCGCGGATACCGGCCTTTTTCAGTTTGCAGTCAGGAGTTGGCGGTTTGCAGTTAAGAGGCGGCAAGGTTGAGGATAAGCGCCTAAGGCCCGTGCAGTATAAGCAAAGCACCCGGGCCCCATTTCCACCAATGGGGCAACGCCCAAATTCGGCTAGCAGTTTTGAGTTCGCAGTTTGCAAAGGACGCGAGCCCTTCCCATAGGGATCGGGAATACCAGTCAGCGCACTACCGAAAACGGCTGCAAACCCTATTTAAAAAAACCCTTTTCAAATATCATATTTATCCTTACATTTGCGGGCTAATTGTTGCTCATTGAAATCGCTAAGAAATTTTTCGATTCCTTTTACCGGCCTTAAACTGGGAAAGCACCAGTTTGAGTTCGAGGTAACGGACGCTTTTTTTGATGAATTTGAATATTCACTGGTAAAAAAAGCAAATTTGAAATGCCAGGTTGAACTGGAAAAACAGGAGACGATGATCATCCTGAATTTTCGAATAAACGGAACAATTGATACAAACTGCGACCGTTGCCTGGCGCCATATCCGCAATATGTGGATGTACGCGAACAGCAGGTGGCCAAGTTTAGTGAAGAGGCAATTGACGAGGATGAGGAGATCATCATCCTTACCAAAAACGACCACGAGATTGATATCTCGAAGTTGATTTATGAATACATAAACGTTGCATTGCCGCTGATAACGGTTTGCATTGATGAGGGTAAAACCCCTTATTGTGATAAAGAAATGCTGGAAAGCTTAAATAAGCTGACCGCAAATACTGAACAAAACGAGCAGGCAGACCCACGCTGGGATGCGCTCAAAAAATTTAAATAAAAAACAGGATTATGCCACATCCAAAACGTAAAATATCCAAATCAAGGAGAGACAAGCGCAGAACGCATGACAATGCTCCTTTGCCAACTTTAACTACCTGCAAAACTACAGGCGCAGTGCATTTACCGCACCGTGCTTATACTGTTGATGGTAATGTTTACTACAACGGAAAGTTACTGATCGAGAAAGCAGCCGTAGCATAAGTTTAATTTTCTGAAATGAAGATTGGCTTAGATATTATGGGCGGCGATTTCGCTCCGCAGGCAACAGTCTTAGGGGCAATTGCTGCTTTTAAAACGTTAGCTGCCGATCAGAAACTGGTGTTGATAGGCGATAAGGACATCGCTGTAAGCATCCTTCATGAAAATAATTTCAGCCCCGATAATTTTGAGTATGTTCATACCACCGAGGTGATAGGTATGGGTGAGCATCCTACAAAAGCCATCGTTCAAAAGCCAAATTCCAGTATCGCTGTTGGTTTTAAATTGCTTAAAGAGGGAGAGCTTCAGGCTTTTTCGTCGGCAGGCAACAGTGGCGCTATGCTTGTTGGGGCCATGTTCAGCATAAAAGCTATTCCCGGCGTTTTGCGCCCGGCCATTACGAGCATTGTTCCGCAGCTGAAAGGCAGTCTGGGCATTTTGGTTGATGTTGGTGCAAATGCCGATTGTAAACCGGAATTCTTTCCGCAGTTCGGCGCCCTGGGCAGCTTATTCGCCCAATATGTTTATCATATTGAAAACCCGCGGGTTGCCCTGATGAATATTGGCGAGGAAGAGGAAAAAGGCAATATACTTTGCCAGGCCGCTTACCCGCTGATGAAAGCAAACAAACTATTTAATTTTGTCGGTAATATTGAAGGCCGTGACTCATTTGAAGATCGTGCCGATGTAATTGTATGCGATGGCTTTACCGGAAACGTTATCTTAAAGCTTGCCGAATCATTTTACGACGTATGCGTTAAACGGAATATCAAAGACCCGTTTTTTGATATGTTTAATTACGAACAATACGGCGGAAGCCCTATACTCGGTGTAAATGCGCCGGTGGTTGTGGGCCATGGCATATCAAGTCCTGAAGCAATAAAAAATATGGTGCTTTTATCAAAAAATATGGTTGAGAGCGCTCTTGTTGATAAAATAAAACTGGCTTTCCAGTAAAATAAAATAAAATGAGTAAAATTCACGCTGCTATTACAGCCGTACATGGTTACGTACCCGATTATGTACTAACTAACCACGAGCTGGAAACAATGGTAGAGACCAATGATGAATGGATAACCACTCGTACCGGTATTAAAGAACGCCGGATATTAAAAGGCGAAGGTTTAGGCACTTCGGATATGGCCGTACCCGCCGTTAAAGCTTTGCTTGAAAAACGCGGGATAGGCGCGGAAGAGATCGACCTGATCATTTTTTGTACCACCACCCCCGATTTTGTTTTCCCGGCTACAGCCAATATACTTGCCAATAAAATAGGCGCTAAAAACGCCTGGGGTTACGACCTGCAGGCGGCCTGCTCCGGATTTATATTCGGGCTGGCAACAGGCTCACAATTTATTGAGAGCGGGAAGCATAAAAAGGTATTGGTAGTTGGCGGCGATAAAATGTCGGCGATAACCAACTTTAAGGATCGTGCTACCTGTATTATTTTTGGCGATGGCTGCGGCGCAGTTTTGCTTGAACCCAATGATGAAGGCAATGGTGTTATCGATTCGATTTTGCGAAGCGATGGTTCCGGCGCCCCTTACCTGCACCAAAAGGCAGGCGGTTCGGTAAAACCGGCAACCCACGCATCAATAGATGCCAGCGAGCATTTTGCTTACCAGGAAGGTCAGGCTGTATTTAAATTTGCCGTTACCAATATGGCTGATGTTGCCGCCGAAGTAATGGAGCGTAATAATCTTACAGCAGAGGATATTGCCTGGCTTGTACCGCACCAGGCCAACAAACGCATTATTGACGCCACTGCAAACCGGACCGGTGTAAGTGCCGATAAGGTAATTATCAATATTGAGCGCTATGGCAATACCACAAACGGAACAATACCTTTATGTTTGTGGGAATGGGAAAGTAAATTTAAAAAAGGGGATAACCTGATCCTGGCAGCTTTTGGCGGAGGATTTACCTGGGGATCTATTTATTTAAAGTGGGCTTATTGATGTGCAGATATGCAAATGTGCGGATGTGTAAATGCAAAAAAAAGCTTCAATAAGAAATTTGAAATTTGCAGTTTTGCAAATCGATCAATAGAACATATATCATATAAGTTTTGTTTATTTGCTTACAGCTAATCATAGTCCCTTAATTAACTAAAACATTGGCACATTTGAAATCTGCACATCTGCACATCAATCATTTGCACATCTGCACATTTGCATATCTGCACATTAATATATTAACTTTATCAAAAACCAATTAACCACCGGGCATGGATATTAAACAAATTCAGGATCTTATACGCTTTGTTGCAAAATCAGGAGTAAACGAAGTTTCAATAGAACAGAATGATTTTAAGATCACCATTAAAACCAACCAGGTTCAAACTATTGTTAATGCAACTGTACCCGAAGGGCTTCAATATGCGCCTGCTCAACCTTTAGCTACTGCACCAGTACCAGTTGCTGCGGCTCCTGCTGCTGAGCCTGTGGCCGACACCTCAAAATATGTTGTGGTGAAATCGCCGATGATCGGTACCTTTTATCGTTCAGCAAGTCCCGACAAACCTCTTTTTGTGAACGTTGGCGATGAGATCAAACCGGGATCAGTACTTTGCATTATTGAAGCCATGAAGCTTTTCAACGAAATTGAAGCTGAAATTTCAGGTCGCGTTGTAAAAATACTGGTTGATAATGCATCGCCGGTTGAATATGACCAGCCTTTATTTTTGGTAGAACCTATTTAATGATTGCACCGATTTTTGGAAAGATTACACCGATTTTTTAAGCGATTAATCGGTGAAATCCCAAAAAGTAATCGGTGAAATCACAAAAACAAAAAAATGTTTAAAAAAATATTAATAGCTAACCGCGGTGAAATTGCCCTGAGAATTATACGCACCTGTAAAGAAATGGGTATAAAAACCGTAGCTGTATATTCAACTGCGGACCGGGATAGCCTTCATGTGCGTTTTGCTGATGAGGCTGTGTGTATAGGCCCTCCGCCAAGCCGCGATTCTTACTTAAATATCCCCAATATTATTTCTGCTGCTGAGTTAACCAATGCCGATGCTATCCATCCCGGTTATGGTTTTCTGTCGGAAAACGCAAAGTTCTCCGCCATTTGTGCTGAGTATGGGATAAAATTTATTGGCGCTACCGCTGCGCAGATCAATGCCATGGGCGATAAAGCCTCGGCAAAAGAGACCATGAAAAAAGCAGGCGTGCCTACCATTCCGGGCTCCGAAGGGTTATTGACCGGCGTAAAGGAAGGTATCGAAATTGCAAAAAAAATAGGCTATCCTATCATATTAAAAGCTACCGCCGGCGGTGGCGGCAGGGGCATGCGCATTGTTTGGAAGGATGAAGAATTTGAAGCCGCCTGGGATTCGGCCCGTGCTGAATCAGGCGCTGCATTTGGCAACGATGGCATGTACCTGGAGAAATATGTTGAGGACCCGCGCCATATAGAGATCCAGGTGGTTGGCGACCAGTATGGCAAAGTATGCCACCTTTCTGAAAGAGACTGTTCAATTCAGCGCCGTCATCAAAAACTGGTAGAGGAATCTCCTTCGCCATTTATGACTGAAAAGCTTCGTAAAAAAATGGGTGATGCTGCTATAAAAGGAGCTAAGGCCGTTAAATATGAAGGCGCCGGAACAGTAGAGTTTTTGGTTGATAAAGACCGGAACTTTTATTTTATGGAGATGAATACCCGGATCCAGGTAGAACATCCGGTTACTGAAGAAGTAATCAATTTCGACCTGATCAAAGAGCAAATCAAAGTTGCTGCCGGGATCCCGATATCGGGTAAAAATTACGAACCGCAAATGCACGCGATTGAATGCCGGATCAATGCTGAAGACCCTTTGAATAATTTTAGGCCATCACCCGGTAAGATCACCAATTTCCACTCACCGGGTGGTCATGGCGTTCGTATTGACACCCATGTTTATACCGGTTATGTAATTCCGCCAAACTACGATTCAATGATTGCAAAGGTTATTTGCGTGGCACAAACCCGTGATGAAGCTTTAAGCACCATGGAGCGTGCGTTAAGCGAATTTGTAATTGAAGGTGTAAAAACTACTATTCCATTCCATTTAAAATTATTGAAGGACCCGAATTTCAGGGCAGGTAATTTTACAACAAAGTTTATGGATACTTTTGAGTACGGCGAATAAATGAATGGCGTTTAATTAATCAAACGCTTACATCGTGTCAGGGCGCCATATGCCCGCAATTTATAGGTAAAAATGAGCATATTTAGCAAGCTGACCAAGTCGATACGGGAAAAAGGAGAACAGATGGGCGCTGAAATGTCATTTTTTCAGCATTTGGAAGCCCTGCGCTGGCACCTCATCAGGTCGGCCCTGGCTATATTGGTATTTGCCATACTTGCTTTTGTTTATTATCACTCAATTTTCTACAATGTAATCCTCGGCCCGACGCGTACCGATTTCTGGACCTACCGGATGATGTGCAGCATGGGAGATTTTTTCCATGGCTTATTTTCATTCATTGATGCCAAGGGGTTTTGTGTTAGTAACATAAATTTTAAATTGATCAATACCGACCTGGCCGGGCAGTTTAACCTGCAATTCAGTTCGTCCATTATGATCGGCCTGATAGCTGGCATCCCATACCTTTTGTATGAGATCTGGCGCTTTATCAGGCCCGCCCTTCACGAAAAAGAACGCAAGGCGGCAAGCGGCTTTGTGTTTTACTGCTCCTCTTTGTTTGCGCTTGGCGTACTCTTTGGCTATTACGTGGTAACACCTTTATCCATCAGGTTTTTTGTTAATTATACCATCAGCGAGTCTATCGAGAATTTGTTCAGCATCGACTCATTTATCTCGTCGGAAACAATGCTGACCCTTGTTGCCGGGATAGTTTTTCAATTGCCGATAGTGGTTTATATCCTATCGAGCCTTGATATACTGACCCCGAAATTTATGCGCGAAAAACGGCGTTATGCTACTATTATTATTTTAGTATTAGCTGCTATAATAACCCCTTCGCCGGATGCACTTACCATGCTGGTTGTTGCGCTGCCTTTGTTTATATTATACGAGTGTAGTATATGGGTGGCCGTAATGGTACAGCGCAGGAAGAAAAAAGACAACAACGAGTTGATGGTACAATAGGTGGATGTGCGGATGTGCAAATATGCTGATGTGCAGATGAAGAAATAATTTGAAGATGTGGCAATTTGAAAATTGCTTTTCAGTTCATCATCTTCAAATCTTCAAATCAACAAATTTTCAAATTAATAAAATATGAAACAGGGGCTAAAAATTGCGATTGGCGGAGATCACGCGGGGTTTGAATACAAACAGGCTATTATCGATTTTTTATCAGGACAGGAAGTTAAAGATTTTGGCCCTTATTCTGCGGATTCGTGCGATTATCCTGATTTTGCACATCCTGTGGCTTCGGGAGTTGAAAGTGGTGAATTTGATTTTGGCATCCTGATCTGCGGAAGCGGAAACGGGGTAGCTATCACCGCCAACAAACACCAGGGAATCCGTGCCGCTATCTGCTGGAACGAAGAACTGGCCGATCGTGCCCGCAGCCATAACAACGCCAATATTTTATGTTTGCCAGCCCGCCATATCTCTTTGGAAGATGCCAAAAAGATAGTCGGTATATTTTTCACTGTTGAATTTGAAGGCGGACGGCATGCGAACCGCGTTGATAAGATTGCTTGCTAGGGGAATCTCGGTCTGTTATCATTATATTTTTCCGGCCAAAAGTCTAATAGACAATTGTCTTTTTATTTCATTAAGGTTTATAGTGATAGAAAAACAGAGAAAAAGCTGTGCTTAAAGCTAGGCCTGTGCGATTCCCCTCTTGAGAGGGGGCAGGGGTGTGTTGACGGATATGCTCGAGCTGCAGTGGCGTATGTTTCCAGAAATGTTCACTAACACACCCCCGCCACATCACAGGCCGGCGCACCCCCTCTCAAGAGGGGAGTTTTAATCAACCGCGTATTTTCAACTCAATTTAATGTCTTTCATTCAAAGACTTTCGTCTTAGCACTAAAACCCCTATCTTCGTATCAATGAGCAGCACGGCGGAAGAATTTTTGGTAGCTTCGGAAGAAAAGGCTTTTGATAAAAAGCATCGCCGCATTATCAATTACAACATTGGTAAATACGATGCGGCTGTCGAGCGGGGCTTGTCGCGGATGATTAACATTGAAAATGTTAAACGGAAGCAGCATGTGATCAAATGGCGGGTGATGGAAAACCTGGATAAATACCTGCCCGAATTTGAAGCCAATTTTATGAAACGCGGAGGCAAAGTGATTTGGGCCAACGACGCCGAAGAAGCAAACCGCGAAATCCTGAACATTCTTAAAAAGGCCGGCGCCAAAACCGTAGTAAAATCAAAATCAATGGTTACCGAGGAAATTCAGCTCAACGAATTCCTTGAACATCATCATATTGAATCGCTGGAAACGGATCTTGGCGAATACATTGTACAATTGCTGGGCCAAAAGCCTTATCATATTGTTACGCCGGCCATGCACCTCAGCAAAGAGGACATTGCCAAACTATTTAACGAACGCTTTGGCACCCCGCTCGATTTTACCCCCGATCAGCTCACCCAAAAGGCCCGCGAATTGCTGCGCGATAAATATGTGCAGGCGGATGTGGGCATTACCGGCGGTAATTTTTTAATTGCCGATACCGGCAGTGTCGCGGTAAGCGAAAATGAGGGTAACGCGCGTTTGAGCATCTCATTCCCTAAAATACATATTGCGGTGGTGGGGATCGAAAAGATCATCCCCTCGATGGCCGACCTGGATATGTTTTGGCCAATGCTGGCCACGCATGGCACAGGGCAAAACTTAACCGTTTACAACACCATTTTAAGCGGCCCCCGTAAACCGGATGAAACCGACGGCCCCGAAGAGATGTATGTGGTATTGCTCGACAATGGCCGTACCAACCTGCTGGCCCAAAAGGAGCAGCGCCAGGCATTATACTGTATCCGCTGCGGCGCCTGTTTAAATGCCTGCCCGGTTTATAAAAATATTGGCGGCCATACTTACGAAACAACGTACAGCGGCCCGATAGGCTCTATCATTTCGCCGCATATGAATGGCATGGAGCAATTTAAGCACCTCAGCTATGCCTCCAGCCTCTGCGGAAAATGCACGGAAGTTTGCCCTGTAAAGATCGATATTCACAAAATGCTGCTGCTAAACCGTCGTGACGCGGTAAACGAACACCTGGTTACCCCTGCAGAAAAATATGGCTGGTCCGCCTGGAAAAAAGGGATGCTGAAGCGTAAGTGGATGGACTTTTTCAGCGGCAAAACAAAAAACTTCCTGCTAAAAAGATTCTTCAAAAAAACCTGGGGCCATTACCGCGAAATGCCAAACGTAGCGCCAAAATCTTTCAGCCAGGAATGGATGGAGAGGAATGATTTTAAGTAGAGGGGTGGGCGAAAGTCGGTAAAGTCCGGAAAGTCCGAAAGAAGCTGCAGGTGAAGAAGAGTGCGGAAGTCGGAATGTCGATTGCGGAATGCTAAGGAGTTTACGCCCATTAGTAACCAGCTGGGCATGGCATTTCTATCTTGCTTTTCGTTATTGCAGTCGAGTGGCACCTCAACTGGGCGGATTATCGTTCAAAATCGTCTTTTCCTTCAATAACAATTTGACCATTCCTTTTAACTAACTTGATTATCATAGAATTTTTTTTCTTAATCAGCGAATCTCCCTTTGTTATTCTGTTATGGTCAAAATCCCAATTGTTATCCGATAAATCATAACTACCACCTTTTATAACTATCGTAGCTTTACCTTTTATATCATATGAAACACCTTCAACCCGCCCGTCAAATTGATAGGCGAGATATGTTTTCCTATATTTATAAGAACCATAAATAAATAAGACGCGGGCTAAACACACGAAGACTATAAAGCAAACCATCACCGTGATCGTGCGCCTTTCATTAACGATCGTGTACCTTTTATTAAATAGCATGTCAGTAAATTTTACATAAATATATGGTTACTTGATTTATTTGCAATCCTCAATCGAGCGACTATCTACGTCAGCGAAGGCCTTGGGCGATTTGTATAGTCGCTTGCTTTCCATTATTGCAGTCAAGCGATTGACTGGGCGGGATAGCAGGGCTATTAAAAAAGCTGGCCGTGTCTTTATAACTTGCTTTTCTTAACAACAGTTAAGCGGCAGGATTGGCCGGCGCAGGACTTTTTTCAAGATCATCGCCAACTACCTTTAAGTATAAATTACCAAAAAGCATAATCAATATGCTAACCAGCCAAAGCCAATAGCCGGCCTGATGCGCTATAATTGGAGTTGAATTTGACCCGCTCTCGTCGGTGAGCATGTCTTTATAAAACAAGAAACACGCCGCCATAAAAAATGATACCACGCTGAAAATAAGCGACCGGGTTCTTTTTTTATTCAAATAAATCCACGAAAATAAGAGCAGAGGATTGGCTAACCACACAAAGCCCGGCGACATATACATAAACCAGAATAAGCCCTGTAGCAGTAGTCCGCCTCCCTGGCCGGGCCCGCCCGCTGCTTTTTCAGTATCAAAGCATGGGCATAACAAAGAAAAGATGAATATCCCTATACTGAAATACCTGATGAATTTTGCCGTGGTTAATGTTGCTGTAAAATAGCCGGTAGGTTCGTTCACCATATTTTCCTCGGGGTATTGGTTTTATTAACAACAAGTTCTTATGGTAAAGTTAAAAGAATATACCAAATCTCTTCCAAATAATAGTGCTGTGCCATGTGTCCCAGGTGTATTCACCTGTGCCGGGTGGCACGTGGCACACCCCGCAGGCTTGCTATATTTGGTGAGTCATGAGAAGCCCAACGTTTGTGGCGTGTCCGGATTATCGCCAGGTTGAGAATTTAAACAGTAAACCCACTCCGCATTCGACAATTCGCATTCCGCATTAAAATAAATCCGAAATCGAAAATCCGACATCCGAAATCACTCTCAATGCACATTCCCAAACCCGAATTCCTTATAAGTATTAGGCATTTCGTCTGAACTGCTGAAGGGGAAGGTAAAGGTTGTCCACCAGCTTACATAGTCGGCATCCTTGTCGCCGGTAGCTTCAACGTGTACGTTACGGAGCATGAAAATGCCTTCGCGGCTCATGGTTATGGTTATTTCGCCTTTGCTATCGGTGGTATAGGTTTGCGTGTAAACATTACCGCCAAGGGATTTGATATAAAGTGATACCACTTCGCCTTTAGCAGGCTTGCCGCTGAATAACAGCTGGGCAACCATATCGTCGCCATATTTCTTTTTATAGGGATTATCTTTTAAAACGATTTCACTGGCTTCGCCAAGTACTTTTTCATAATCATTACCGTCGTGATCATCAACGGAAAATAAGGTTTTGATATACCGCGCATGTTTTTCCTTCACCCTGAACTGGCTGCCATTTTTTACTTTGTCGGCCAGTTTATCGTTACCCAGCTGGGTTAAAAAATCGGCATAATTGTCGCGCGAATAATTGCTGTGGTCTACCCCGGTAGTTATGGAAACAAGCGATTGCCCGCTGTTTTCCATTGGGAAATCCTTTAGTAATATCGAAGTATCTTTTGCCAAACTGGTAAGGTCTGTTTTCTTTTTGCCTGTATAAAGCGAAAAGGACAGGATCTTTGCGGTTTGCGGGCCAACTTCATTCTGCTTTAAAAACAAATCACCCTCAACCAGATGCAGGTTAAGTTTATCGCCCTTATGTAAAAAAAAGTTTTCGGGCAGCAGGAAATAATCGTGGGTAGTTGCAGCAAGGCCAATGGCAGCAGCAAGAATTAACAGGATCAGGGGTATCTTTTTTTTGTTCATTAGTTCAGTGGTTCATTAGTTCATTTGTGTGTAGCGGATTGACCGGCAAGCGCAAAGAACTATTATCATCGCAATTTATCATTTTGTTTAATAGCAATGAAGCATGTGATAAACAATTTACTTTTAAATCATTTATATAAAGCTTTTAACCATTGAACAAACGAACCATTGAACAAATGAACCGGCAAACCACTGAACCAATAAACAAATTCCGTAGTTTTGCCGGATGATTTTCGACAGGAAAAACCTGACAAATAACCAGCTGATAGATTTTTATTCGAAATTGCTGTGGCCGCGCATGATCGAGGAGAAAATGCTGATCCTGTTACGGCAGGGGCGCATAGGCAAATGGTTTTCGGGGATAGGGCAGGAGGCTATTGCCATAGGCAGTACGCTGGCCATGAACAGTGATGAATACATTTTGCCGATGCACCGTAACCTGGGCGTATTTACTGCCCGCGAGATCCCGCTTTCGCGGCTGATGGCGCAATGGCAGGGCAAGGCATCAGGTTTTACCAAAGGGCGTGATCGGTCGTTTCATTTTGGAACGCAGGAGTATAAGATCATTGGCATGATCTCTCATCTCGGCCCGCAGATGGCGCTGGCCGATGGTATTGCACTGGCCGATGTTTTAAGCAAACGCAGCCGGGTCACCCTGGTTTTTACTGGCGAAGGTGCTACCAGCGAGGGCGATTTTCATGAGGCATTAAATATAGCAGCGGTATGGAATCTCCCTGTGATTTTTTTGATAGAGAACAATGGTTACGGGCTAAGCACGCCCATAAGCGAACAATATAAGGCCAGGAACCTGGTTGATAAAGCGATTGGTTACGGTATGGAAGGCCGCCGCATCGACGGCAATAATTTACTTGAAGTGTACCATACCATCAGCGAGTTAGCCACGGGAATGCGCGCCAAACCGCGCCCGGTACTGGTGGAGTGTATGACCTTCAGGATGCGAGGGCACGAGGAAGCATCGGGTACTAAATATGTTCCGCAATATTTATTTGATTTTTGGAAGGAGAAGGACCCCCTTGCCAATTTTGAAAAGTACCTGCTTGACGAAACGATTTTACGCCCGGAATGGCTGCCGCAGATGCGCACGGAATTTTCGGCCCTGATAGATTCGGAAATTGAAAAAGCCTTCAGCGAAGCCGACATCATTCCCAATGTGGAAACGGAAGTACGGGATATGTACAAACCTTTCAACTTTCCAACCTTCCAACCTTCCAACACCACAACCAAAAAACGCTATATCGATGCCATAAGCGATGGCCTGCGCCAGAGCATGCTTAAATTTGATAACCTGGTGATTATGGGCCAGGATATTGCCGAATATGGCGGCGCTTTTAAAATAACACAGGGCTTTGTTGAAGAGTTTGGTAAAGACAGAGTGCGCAACACACCAATTTGCGAATCGGGTATCGTAGGCGCTGCCATGGGGCTTGCGTTAAACGGCTATAAGGCGGTTATGGAAATGCAATTTGCCGATTTTGTTACCAGCGGTTTTAACCAGGTAGTAAACAATCTTGCCAAAACACACTACCGCTGGGAACAGGCGGTTGATGTGGTGATCAGGATGCCGGCAGGCGCGGGAACAGGCGCAGGACCGTTCCATTCCCAAAGCAATGAGGCCTGGTTTACCAAAACACCGGGACTTAAAGTGGTTTATCCAGCCTTCCCGGATGATGCAAAAGGGCTGCTAATGGCCGCCATAGATGACCCTAACCCGGTAATGTATTTTGAGCATAAATACCTGTACCGCAGCAATAGCGGCGAAGTACCCGACGGTGATTATTATGTGGAAATAGGCAAAGCGAAGACTATACAGGAAGGGAAGCGCGCAAGTATTATTACTTTTGGCCTGGGAGTGCATTGGGCTATGGAATATACAGCCAAATATCCTGACCTGTCGCTGGAGATCATCGACCTGCGAAGCCTGCAGCCATGGGATCAAGAAGCTGTTGAGCAAAGCGCTAAAAAAACAGGGCGGGTATTGATACTACATGAAGACACTTTAACCAATGGTTTTGGCGGCGAAATAGCTGCCCATATTGCCGAACATTGCTTTAAACACCTGGATGCCCCCGTTATGCGCTGCGCCAGCCTGGATACAGCTATCCCGATGAATAAGGCCCTTGAGGATCAGTTTCTGGCCAAAGCAAGACTCGAAGAAACGATGGAACGGTTATTGAACTATTAGTTTTAAATGGAAAATCCGTCTCCCGAAATTCTTAAAATTGCAGTAGTAGGCCCTGAGTCGACAGGTAAATCGACCATGTCATCCTATCTTGCAAAATATTATAACACCGTTTGGGTTCCGGAATTTGCGCGTGGATATTGTGAAAAATTAGCCGAACCACCAACCTGGCAGGATGAGGTAAACATGTTTTACGGACAGGTTGCGCTTGAAGATGAATTATTGCCGCAAGCAAACCGCTTGCTGATTTGCGACACCACATTCCTCACTGTAAAAATTTGGAGCGAATATACCTTCGGCAAATCTCCACACGAAGTGCTGGATGAATTGCCAAAACGCACTTATGATCTGTACCTGCTTTTAAACATCGACCTCCCATGGGAAGATGATCCGCTGCGCGATTTCCCCAACCTTCGCGAATATTTTATGGAGGTTTGGTACAAAGAATTACAAGCGTTAAATGCAAATTATGTTGTAATTTCAGGTGTAGGATCGGAGCGATATGAGAATGCTGTAAAGGCGATAGACGATTTTATTTCGGATTTCGGATTTTCGATTTCGGATTTTAAATAGAGATATTTTCCTCACTACTGTATTTAAATTAAATAAATCCGAAATCCGATATTCGAAATCCGACATTACCATGCAACGTTGTAAAAATCGCTGCGTCATATATCATGCAAGCTGATCAAAATTTGGAAGCCGTATACATAGACAAGCATTATCAACTGGTGGTGGAGTGCAAACAGGGCAGTAAAAAAGCCTGTTATGAGCTGTACCGGTTATATTCGAAAGCGATGTTAAACGTCGCCTTTAGGATAGTGGGTAATATTGCCGAAGCGGAGGATGTTTTGCAGGAGGCTTTTTTAGATGCTTTCGGCAAGGTAAGGGATTTCAGGCAGGATACCACATTTGGTTTATGGCTGAAACAAATTGTGGTAAACCGGTCCATCAACCTGTTGCGGAAACGCAGGCTGGATTTGATTGAACTGGAAGGCGAACAGATTGAGAACATTGCCGAGGAAGTTGCCGAAGACGACGAAGATGTAAAGTACAAGGCGGCACAGGTTAAAGAGGCCATAAAGGAATTGCCCGAAGGTTACAGGTTAGTAATATCACTTTACCTGTTGGAGGGTTATGATCACGAAGAAATAGGACAAATACTGAATATATCAGAAAACACCTCGAGGACCCAGTTTTTGAGGGCAAAAAGAAAACTGATAGAGATTTTAAATAAAAAGGGGATACCATCATGAGCAAAGGATTGGAAGATTTTATAAAGGTGAACAGGGAAGAATTTGACGACCTGGAACCATCTGCAGATCTGTGGGGGAGGATTGAAAAGCATTTGCCACCACAATATACCGAACAACAAAAACGCGAAACAAAAACGTTTTCGCTTGGCTTTGTTTTGCGGGTTGCAGCGGCAGTAGTCATAGTAATGGGGGTGTCGTTTGCTTTATACCTGCACAATAGCCGCAAGAATAATGTCGACCTGGCTGCTATTAATCCTGAGTATGCAAAGCAGCAGGTACACTATACTTCTTTAATTGAATCTAAGCGTACCGAATTAAAATCTATTGAAAAATCAGATCCGCAATTGTATAAGGAGTTTAATTCCGAAATAACAAAGATGGATTCAACCTACAAACAATTAAATAGTGAATTGCCTAACAGCCCCAACCAGGAGCAGGTTTTATTGGCCATGATCCATAACCTGGAAATACAAACACAGGTGCTTAACAGGCAGTTGCAAGTGATTGAACAGTTCAATCAGATAAAAAAGGAACAAAAAAATGAGAGTAAAGATATATAAGTTATCCCTGCTGCCGGTTATTGCATTTTTAGCCATCAATACCGCTGGTTTTGCACAGGATATTTCGGTTTCTGTAAATACTTCCTCACCATCGGAAGTATCTGTTAATGCGAAGGTTAAGACTAAAAAGCTTAAGGCTAAAATGAATAAACTAAACAACGACCTTGAGTTAAGTTTAGATAATTTAGCCGCCAATATTACCGAAACGGTAAATGATATTGCGCCGAAGATCGTTTCGGAGGTTACCGATATGGCTTCAAATATTCAGGTGGAAGTGAATGATGATGTCAATATCAATTCATACAACAATGATGAAAATTGCTCGGTAAACGAAAAGTTTAAAAGCTATAGTAAAAGCTACCCGCTGGATGGTAATGACCGGATAAGGTTGAGCAACCAGTACGGCAAAATCATGGTGAACACCTGGGACAGGCACGAAATTAAGGTAGATGTGCAAATAAAAGCCCAGGCCCAAAGCGATGATGAAGCCCAGAAGCTTTTGGATGGTGTACAAATTATTGACAGCAAGGAGGGCGACCAGGTATCCTTTAAAACCCAGATAGAGCGCAATAACAGTTCATGGAAAATATGGAACTGGGGTGGCAATAACGGCAAACATAAAGTGGAAATTAATTATACCGTTTATATGCCTGCCAAAAGCGATTTAAATGTAGAAGATAGCTATGGCTCCATACAGCTGCCTGACCTTTCAGGAAAAGTAAAAATCAGCTGCTCTTACGGAAGTGTTTTAGCCCAGAACCTGAACAACCCGGCTAACGAAATTGAAGGGAGCTACGGGAGCTTAAAAGCAGGAACTATTAATGGCGCACGTCTTGATTATTCGTACGGCAGCGCCGAGATTGACGAAATTAATAACCTGAAAGCTGATTTGAGTTATGGCTCGTTCAAATTGGGCAAGCTAAATGGCGCCGCATCGTTTGACCTTTCGTATGTGGGTGGATTTAAGATAGATGAGATCTCCAATTCGTTTAATAAACTGAATATTGATGCTTCTTACTCCGGCGTAGCGCTTGGTGTGCCGCCCAATGATAACTTTAATTTTGATATCACCACTTCGTACGGCGGCTTTAGCTATGATGATGAAAAGGTGGCTATCACCAGTAAAACCCCGTCAGATGGTCGCCACGAAAGTTCGACCAAAAACTATAAGGGCCATTTTGGCAAAGGCGGCTCCGAATCCATGATTAATATTCATACCAGCTATGGGAGTGTTAATTTTAAGTAATTGACACGAATTTCACGAATAGGGACGAATTAGACGAATGAGCAAACGTGACAAACTTGCGAAGTTTTTAAACGGCGAAGCCCTCAACGAGGCCTTTGAAAATAAACAATACCGAGTTAAACTTCGCAAGTTTTTTGCGGTTACCTTTGCCCCTGTAAAACCTTGTCAATACTTTTCTGTATCGTCGCTTTGTCCGAACCCGATTTCGCCAGTTTCAGAGCCGTTTTTAAATGAGCAACCGCTTTTTTATCGTCCACTTCTGCATATAAATACCCAAGCAGCGAAAAATACAGGTGGCTCTTTTCTAGTTTCAATTTTTCAGCTTCGGGGATAGCGATGTCTTTTCCATCAGCTTTGGCCAGGGCATAAGTGCGGTTTAAAGCTGCGGCGGGGGAGTATTCTATCAAAAGCAGGCGGTTATATAATTGAAGGATGTTTTGCCATTTTTCAGTGGTATCAGCTTTAATGGTATGCCAGTGCGCAATGGCGGCTTCCAGGTGGTATTTGCTTACTTCGGTGCCTTCAGCAGCGAGGTTAAGGTAAAGCTTTCCTTGCTGAATCAGTTCATCATCCCAAAGTGCCGTATCCTGGTCATCGTAGGCTATTAATTCGCCATTTTGTTTAGTCCTGGCTTCAAAACGCGAGGCATGGAAACACATCAGCGCCAAAAGGGCCTTTACTTTTGGCATATTTGTTTGCTCGTTTTCAACCAGCAGCAAATTCAGGCGCATGGCTTCCAGGCAAAGGTCTTTGCGGAGGGTGGTGTTTTGGGATACCGAATAATAACCTTCATTAAAAAGCAGGTATAGGGTGGTTAAAACAGTTTCCAGTCGATTGTCAATTTCCCCGGGTGCCGGGAATTCGAGTTTTACTTTCTCTGCCCGTAATTTTTCTTTCGCCCTGAACAGGCGTTTATTAATGGTCTCCTTGTTGCTCAAAAAGGCATCGGAAATTTCTTCAATGCCAAAACCGCAAAGGATGCGGAGTGATAAGCCGATCTGCGCTTCAGCGGGAATGGCGGGATGACAGATGGCAAACATCATCTGCAATTGGCTGTCGGTGATGTTTTTGGGCGACAAGTCGATATTGATTTCATAAAGCCCGTTGTGGGCGTTTTGTAAACCGGGTGTTACTTTATCCGAAAATATTTTGTGATGTTTTAAATAATCCTTCGCCCGGTTTTTGGCAACGGCGTAGAGCCATGCAACCGGACTGTCGGGCAGGCCTTTTATCCCCCAGGTTTCGGCGGCCAGCAAAAAGGTGTCGCTGGCAATGTCTTCAGCAATTTCCACATGCTCAAAGCCGAACAGTTTAGTTAATACGGCGGTTATTTTGCTGTATTCGGTCCTGAATAAATGAGGGATGAGTTCTTTGCCTGTTTGCATAAACAAACAAATTTAGGGATAAAAGCTTATTATCATTTCGATCCGCAATTCAGCGGATCGAAATGATAACTTTTTTAATTTAGACATTCATAGGCGCAATAGCCCTTACCTCAACATTGCCGCCGACTGCCAGCACAGGGCATGCTTTAGCAAGTTCTACAGCTTCGCCCAGGGTGTCGGCTTTAACGATGGTATAGCCAAGGATAATTTCCTTGATTTCGGCATAAGGGCCATCTGTTACCGCGCCCGGTTTTACCGTGGCGCCGCCAAAAGTAAGGCGGTTGCCACGGTTGGATAACTTGTCCTGGGCAGCAATGCCACCGATCCAGTCCATCCACGGTTTACTGATTTCTTTCAATTGCTCGGGCGAAGGCACCGCGTCGCCGGTTGGAGGAGTGCTCCTGAAAATCAACAAAAATTCTGTCATGATTTTAATATTTTAATGTTTATAACTTGATGACGACCGGCCTTTGAGGTATTGGACATTTTTTTATTTTTTTTAGTCCTGTGTCGCAAGGAAAAAACATATGCCTACTTCGGACTTTAGACTCAAGACTTTCGACTTAAAATCAAACCATCACCGGCCTTACCTCAACATAACCGCCAAGCAGCAAAATAGGGCAACCGTAAGCCATCGAAAAGGCATCGTCAAGCGACTCGGCCTTTACATTTATAAAGCCGCCCAATATTTCTTTAACCTCAGCGTATGGGCCATCGGTAATGATATCCCCCGGTTTTAATATCCTGCCTTCAAAGCTTAGCCTGCTGCCGCTTACAAATTTGTTTTTTGCTGAGATCCCGGCCAGCCAGACATCCCATTTTTTGGCGAACTCCTGCATCACTTCGGGCGACGGCCTGGCATCGCCGGTTGGCGCATTTCTGAAAAGCATTACAAACTCTTTCATAACAAAATTATTTATAGGTTCATTACCAAAAGCGGCCTCACTTCAACATTACCGCCGACTTGTAATATCGGGCAGCCTTTTGAAATTTCTATTGCTTCGTCGAACGTATCAGCTTTAATGGTGGCCACACCCATTAATATTTCTTTTACTTCGGCATACGGCCCGTCAGTAATCACATTTCCTCCGGAAATAGTTTTGCCTTCGGGTGCCGGCCTGTTACAGGCAACAAATTTCCCCTGTGCAGCAATAGTGCGAAACCAATCGCCCCATTGTTTTTCAACGGCCTGGGTCTGCTCCGCGGTTGGTTTAAAATCCCCATTAACCGCGTTTCTGAAAACCATGATAAATTCTTTCATTTTCTTAAAGTTTAATTGTTTTTGAACTAATGACGATCATGGAACTTATTATTGGACATCGGCGGAAAAATATCTGAAATATTTTAAATTGATTGCGTGGCGCTACCTTTAACCTTTCGCCTTTTAGCTTTCACCTTTCCTTACACCACCCTGCACAATAATCCCTTTAAATATTCCCCTTCCGGGAACGATGACCTTACCGGGTGATCTTCCGGCTGGCAAAACTGGTAGATAAACTGTACCTGTTTGCCGGCATCCAAAGCCGCCCAGGCCAAAACCTGTTTAAAAGTTTCCATATCCATTGCGCCGGAGCAGGAAAAAGTTGCAAGCAAACCGCCGGGGTTCAGCAATAGCATACCCATGCGGTTAAGATCTTTATAAGCCCGTGAGGCTTTATCGAGAGCAGAGCGTGACGGTGCATATTTTGGAGGATCGAGCACGACGATATCAAACATTTCGCCCTCATCTCTGAATTTACGGAGCTGTTTATTTACGTCGGATACAATAGGACTAACCTTTGCTTCATCAAATTTGTTAAGGATGATATTCTCCTTCAATGTTTCAACCGCCAGGGCCGAACTATCAACCGTAGTAACCGATGCAGCGTCATTTTGCAAACAGTTTAAGGTAAATCCGCCGGTATAGCTGAAACAGTCGAGTACTTTTTTGCCTTTGGCATGCGAGGCCAGTATTTTGCGGTTATCCCGCTGGTCGCAGTAAAAACCCGATTTTTGGCCTTCGGCGATATTGATATTATAGGTGATGCCATTTTCCTTTACTTCAACCCGCTCTGGCGGGTGACTTAAGGTAAGCGCGGTGTTGATGGTTTCCAAGCCCTCATGGCTGCGGGACGAAGCATCGCTTTTATCAAAAATACTTTCGGGTTTTAGCAAGAGCTGTAATTCATCGATGATCACCGGCAACATTTTTTCTATGCCCGAGGTTAATACCTGCAGCGCAAGGTGATTGGCATATTTGTCAACGATCAATCCCGGCAGGAAATCGGATTCGCTGAATATCAACCGGCAGGTATTGGTTGCCCCATCGGCCAAAATAGAACTGCGGCTTGCGACCGCGATGGCCACTTTTTCGCGGAACCATTGCTCATCAACGGCAACCGCTTCATCCCATTCCAGCAAACGCAAAGCAACCCGCGATTGGTCGTTATAAAAACCATAGGCCATAAAACCCCCTTTGGCATCTATCAACCTTACAATATCCCCATTGGCAGGTTTGACTTTTATATTTTCAATAGCCCCGGAAAATACCCATGGATGGCGGTGCAGTACCGCTTTTTCCTTGCCTTTTTTTAAAATCACATCGATCATAGCGGCAAAGCTAACAAACCCGACGGAAAGCGCAGGAAACCGACCCGATGCAGCTTTCCAATTTCGACAACTTTATAGGGTTTTACCAAGTGTAAATTTATTACATTAGCCAACAATTTTAATATTATGGCTTCAGTTTTACCGATTAATTATCAAAAAAGTATTGCAAAAGAAAGACTGATTTACAAAACTAACACAAGCTTAATATTTACCTATTTATTTTCAGGATTTAACGCTTTTGTAATTTTGGCGGTGCTGACAATGCCCGTCTTTGTTGGATTTTCTGATACGTTAACTTGGCTGCAGCCATTTTATATTATTTTTATAATTGTTTTTTACTGTTGGGCTATTGCCAACGTAGTACTTTTAAATTCCTTTGTTAAAATCAAGGGCATTCATCCTGAAGATAATAGGAAAGATATTATTGAGGCACTATCCAAATATTTCGTACTTGAAAACCTTGACGGAACTTCAGCAGGTATTATCAGGGATATTAGATTGCCATGGGCCTTCAGAAACGGAAGAGCGGTCACCTGTTTATTGGACGAAGATATGATCTATTTAAATTCGGTCAGATTGATGCGGGCCGCGAGCATATCTGTTTATAGTGCAGTATTTATGTATTACAAATGTAAACGCGTTGCTAAGCAATTCCAAAAACTACAGGCTGCTAAAGTAACTTCCATCAATAATTAACAAATCAAAAACAGAGCACCGTTCAGCGTAATGGCGCTGTTTTTTGTTTTAAAAATCAAATAACGTCAATTGATCCGTTGGTTTTTCTTCTTTAGGTTTTACCACTACCTCATTAAAGTTAGACAACGAAATGCCCAGCAGCCGAATTTTCTTATCTTCAATGCCGGTAGCTATCAACAGGTTTTTGGCGGTTAAGCTGATGGTTTCCAGATCATTCAAACCCGCCGGGAAGGATTGGTTACGGGTGATCTGTTTAAAATCGCTGTATTTTATTTTAAGGGTGATGGTTCGGCCCTTCAATTCATATTGTTGCAGGCGCCTGCAAACGGTTTGGGCAATTTTATCCAGCTCTTCCTCCATTTCTTCCAGGGTGGTGAGGTCGTACGGGAAAGTATCTTCTGCTGCCAGTGATTTTGTTTCGCGATTGGGTTGTACTTCGCGGTTGTCAATCCCGCGAACGATCTGGTAATAAAACTTCCCTACTTTGCCAAAGTGTTTGGTTAATTCTTCTTCAGTCAATTTTTTAAGGTCGTCGCCGGTATGCAGGCCCATATTCTTCATCTTTTGGGCGGTAACTTTACCTACGCCAAAAAACTTCTCGACCGGCAGCTTTTCCATAAATGCTTCAATAGCTGATGGTCCGATAAAGGTTAATCCATCGGGTTTTTTAATATCCGAAGCGGTTTTGGCAACAAATTTATTGATAGATACCCCAGCCGAAGCGGTTAACTGTAGTTCATCTTTAATGGCTTGTTTTATTTGCTGCGCGATTTCGATGGCAGAGCCGATATGGAGTTTATCGCTGGTTACATCAAGGTAAGCCTCATCCAACGATAAGGGTTCGATGAGGTCGGTATAACGGCTGAAGATCTCGCGGATCTTTTGGGAAGCTTCTTTATAAGCCGGGAACCTTGGCTTGATAAATATAGCATGCGGGCAAAGCTGCAGGGCTTGTTTGGATGACATGGCCGACCGGATGCCGAATTTCCTGGCCTCGTAACTCGCGGTAGCAACTACGCCGCCACGCCCTTCAGGCAGGCCGCCAACAACTAAAGGTTTTCCACGGTATTCAGGATTATCCCGCTGCTCAACCGATGCATAAAATGCATCCATATCAATATGGATGATCTTGCGGTAGTTTTGAGCTTCTCCCTTTTGCATTTTGCAGTAGCCTGATACTTGATTTGTACAAATATACAGGGAACGGCAATACTTTAATCGAACGGGATTTTATTGTAGATTATGGCAGGTCATAATTTACCGACACAGGAGGTAGCAGGGTAGTCTCATCAAGTGGAACCTGGTCCTTTGACAATATTGGATTCCTGTTCCGGTAATTATCATAAACAGTTTTTTGCAGATCGGCCCCGGCAGCATCAGGCGGATTAAAAGTAAATACAAACGGTATGATAAAATCATGCGCTTTTTCATTACCTGAAATGATCCATTTACGGTTCGTTTTTCGCAATGCATCAATCACCGGCTGTACTAATATGGCATCATCCGCATAATAAACAACTATTTTGCTTACAGAACCATTTTGGCGGGCAGTAAATTTAATAACGACCGTTCCCATAGCTTTCCTTTGGGTAATATCCTGCGAAACATACAGGCTGTCTTTAAAAAACTGGTTCATTGCTCCTTTTCCGCCCTGGAAAGGAAATGCAAGCTGCTCCTGTGCAAAGCAGAAAGCCGATATTGTTAAAAATATAACAGTTAGTATGGTCCTTTTCATTAGTTTCGATTGATAAAGAACCTGCCTGACACCAGGCAGGTATCGAACACCGAATATCGAATATTGATTTGTAATTGTTTTACTTCCTTATTCGACATTCAATATTCATTATTCGATGTTTTCTTTTAACTCATCCTTTGGCGCTCTTTTGCTGCCTTCATAAAGCTCATATTCAAGCAGTCGGCAGTCGAGTTTGCCATTATAAAATTCAATTTTTCTTTTAGCCTGCAGGCCAATTTTCTTCGCAAGATCGGGATTGCCGGTGAAAATATAGCCCCTGTACCCCTTGCATTTTGCTTTCATAAAATCGCCTACCCGCTTGTAGGTCATCTCCAGTTTGGTATGCACGCCCAGGCGTTCGCCATATTCGGGGTTAAACATAACAATGCCCGCTTCCTCAGGCACCGGCGTATCTGCAAAGTCACAAACGCTGAAATCTATTAAATGTTCTACACCGGCGGTTTTTGCATTTTTTTGGGCGATGTCAACCGCATCGTCAGATATATCGGTCGCAATGATTTTAAACCCGGTTTCTTTTTTTGCTTTATCCTTTAATTTCCTTCTTTCGGTGAAAAACACGGTTTCGTCATAACCCATTATATGCATAAACCCGTAATTCATCCTGAAAAGGCCGGGGCATTTATCAGTTGCCAGCAGGGCAGCTTCAATGGCCAGCGTGCCCGAACCGCACATTGGGTTAATAAAAGTGCTTTTTTGATCCCAGTTGGTAGCCATAATGGTGGATGCAGCGAGTGCTTCCAGCATTGGCGCTTTGCCCGGAATTTTGCGATAACCATGTTTGGCAAGTGTTTCGCCGGACGTATCCATAAAAATATCGGCGTCACTATCCTGCCAGTACAGGTGTACCAGGGTTTTGTTTTCTTCCGGCCCTGAGTTTGGCCTTAATCCTTTTTGCGCCTTTATCCTGTCGGCAATGGCATCCTTAACCTTTACGTTTGCAAATAGGGGCGTGCGGATATGCTCATTATTAACGTTGGAGGATACCGAAAAATAACCCGAAAAATCAATCAGTTTTTCCCATTCAATTTCAACCAGGTTATCATAAAGTTCCTGCGGATCGTCAGCCTTAAAGCTTTTTAACAGGTATAAAACCTGGCTGGCGCAGCGCAGGTTAAGGTTTAAAGCTATACAATCGGTTACCGTGCCCAAAAGCTCGACGCCCGTTTGAAAAACACGAACAGGTTTAAAGCCCAGCTCCTCTACTTCTTTTTGAAGGTAGGGCGACAGCCTTTTATTACAGGTAATAACGATTTTACTTTCAGTGTGGAAAACTTGCATAATATTTTGCGAATTTATGAATTAAATACCGCCGTTTTTGTTTCTTAATCTATTAACTTTACATCTTTAAATTTTTTAGTTTATGGAAATTAAAGGTAAGGTACATGAAGTAGGTGCAACCATGCAGGTAACCGACTCGTTAAAGAAAAGGGAACTGATAGTTGAATATATCGAGAATCCTCAATATCCCGAATATTTAAAGTTCGAAGCTATACAGGACCGCTGTAACTTATTGGATAATGTTAAGGCTGGTGATGATGTGGAAGTGTTTTTTAATTTGAGGGGCAGGCCATGGACTGACAAAACCGGTAAAAAGAGCTATTTTAACTCGATGCAGTTATGGAAAATAAATATGCTGGCTCCGGCAGGCGCAAGTACAACCCCTGAATACGCCCCACCGGCTGATATCAGCTCAACTCCTGATGAGGACGATCTGCCGTTTTAAGCAGTTTGCAGTTGCCGGTCGGCAGTTTGCAGAAATCGCTTAAAATAGGCTAACATAAAAAGCAGCCCTTCTTTAAACGGAGGGCTGCTTTTTTATGCGCTTTTACTGCCAACTGCTGACTCAAAACTGCCAACTGATACTACTCCTCTTTCATAATTCTTTTTACTGCAATACCATTGCCCTGTTTTACCTGCAGATAGTAAATGCCGTTTAGCCCTATAACAAAGCTTTTTGTAAAGTTGATGCCGGTGGTTTTTTCGGACCACAACTCTTTGCCTTCGCTGTTAATCAGTTTAACCTCGGCAGCCCCTTTTGATGGTAAAGTAAATAATAATAAAGTTTTACCGGTTGAAAATTGAGGGACGATGTTCAAGTCGGTAATATCAAGCCTTGGGCCTTCAATATGCGGCATTTTTTTAAGATCATCGTTGGTTACATCCGAAATATTGAAGCTTATCCGCGTGCTGATGTCGTTATTGTCGGTATTTATATAAGTAAAATTCTGGCTGTTCCGGTGTTCGGGGCGCATCATAGACCTCCGCATTGGGCCGGCATCGCCGTTTCTCCATTCCATCCTGTCGGGCATTTCATCCGGATTGTTGTATTTGAAAGTCATCCTGTTCCTCATAACACCGCGTTTTTCCGAACGTGCTTCAACGGTATTGCCAAGGCTATCCTTATTGATCATTATGCTTCCAATGATCATTTGCCTGCGGTCATCATTTTTCATCGCTGTATCCCGGCGTCTAAAAACAAACACGTGCTGGTTGCCATTGTCTCCGGGCGCAGTATCGCCTGATAAATGTTTAATGTCCCTGAGGGCAATTTTCCTGTCTTTTGGCGATAGTGTTTTAATGTTAGTGCCATTAATAGTCGTATCACCGTTTTCTATTTTAATTTCAATATCCTTTTGGTTTTGCGCCATCAGCATAGGTGGTAATCCAAGTATGGCCATCAGGCTTAATGCGAAAATGAATTCGAAGCCGGGTTTAAAAAATGAGGTTTTCATGTGTGTGGGGATTTGAGGTTCAAAATTAGCAAACAACTATAATCCAAAACGTTAAATGGATGGATTTAATTGTTAAAATTTGTTAAAAGAAAATTATGTCCGTTTATTTAAAATAATTTTGTTTTTGGCATGAAAAGGAAAAGCGTAGCGCTGATCATTGGTTTGATGGGTTTTGCACTGTTAGGTGTAATGGCCATGCAATTGTATTTTCTGCGCCAGTCGTACCAGATGAAGTCGGAACTTTTCGACCGCTCCGTTAATGAGGCACTTGCTAATGTTGTTGCAAAAGTAAGCAAACAGGATGCCCTGAACTTTCTGAAAGTAAAAGCAAACGGAGGCAATGCCTATAAACCTGTTTGGAGTGCCGGTCAAAATAATATCAACAGCAGCAAAGGCATTGCCGATAATAACACTATTGCAAACGCCAGTCTGCAAACCAAACATAAATTAACCAACCGCGAAAGGAAAATTGCTATATGGCGCGACAGCCTGAGGCGTATGATTCTGCATAAAAGGATGGACGATGAGATGGCCAGGTTATTGCAGGGTGGATCCGTTGATCTCCAGATTCACCTGGAAGAATTTACTGATGAGTTCGGAAATGTTCATGGAAGCGTTACCCCTGTGCTGGTCAGAAACCCTGCGCCGGCAATAAATAAACATCAGAAACTGCATAAATATGATACAGTGCGTTATACCTATATGGACCCGCAATTCGGGAAACAGGTAATTTCCATACCTCATTTAAATGTGCAATGGCAGCAGGAGCAGGAAAGAAAGCAAAAGGAAAGGCAGTTACGGGAAATAAAAAAAATGCTTGAAAATGATTCCCTGCAAAATACTCCTCAGGGGAAATCGACTGTGATTGAAAATCTGGCTGAAGAATACGAGAAATATGGCGAGCCTTTAAAAATGCGTTTGAACCCTTTTTGGATAGATACTTTATTGAGGTTTGAACTGCACAACAAAGGCATCGATTTACCATTTAGCTATGATGTAACGACGGCAAACAGTGATTCACTTCTTTTCTCCAAAGCGAACGACATTACCGGTGCTAAACCAACATTTAAAAATATCACCGTTTACCAAACCCCTATCTTCAGTAAGGATGTGATCAATGATCCTGGTTTGATCAGGTTGGCATTCCCACAAAAAAATACGCTGATCCTTAACCGGATGACCGCTTCAATGGCTACAACCGGTGGTTTACTGGTAGTGCTGATTTTTTGTTTTGGATATACTATTTTCTCCATACTGAGACAAAAAAAGGTTTCGGAAATGAAAACCGACTTTATCAATAATATGACCCACGAGTTTAAGACTCCCGTATCTACCATCATGATTGCCAGCGAAGCCCTGAAAGATAGCGAAATAGCAGTTGACAGAAGCAGGGTTGCGAGGCTTGCCAATATTATATATGAGGAAAACGAACGCCTTGGGAGCCATATTGAAAGGGTATTAAACATTGCGCGGATTGAGAAGAATGATTTTAAACTGGAGAAAAGGCCGCTGGATGTGAATGAAATGATAGCCGTTGTTGTTGATAGTATGGAACTGAAACTGCAAAAATGTAATGCAAAAACTACTTTACAACTGGATGCGGAAAATGCGGTGATCAGTGCAGACGAATTACACTTTTCGAACGTTATTTATAACCTTATTGACAATGCTATTAAGTATAGTATTAACGAGCCTGAAATTACCATAAGCACACAAAATAAAAACGGGCAGGTGGTAATAAAAGTTGCCGACAGGGGTATAGGCATGAGCCGCGACCAGCAGACCAAAATATTTGAACAGTTTTATCGCATACCAACCGGCAACCTGCACGATGTTAAAGGTTTTGGTTTAGGCTTAAGCTATGTAAATACCGTTGTAAAAAGGCTGAACGGCATGATCAGCGTTAAATCGGAAAAGGAAAAAGGATCGGAATTTGAATTAAAGTTCCAGGTGACATGAGGAGAAGTCCGGAAAGTCCGAAAGTCGGAAAGTCCGGAAGAAGCTTCAGAAAGCGATTTTGCTTGTTCCAGCGAGAATATCACATATTATAAATAATAAATCTTTCGGACTCTCGGACTTTTCCGACTTTCGGACTTAAAATAATCTTTCGGACTTCCGGACTTTCCGGACTTTCGGACTAAATAATCACATGAAAAAAATACTATTGGTTGAAGATGATCCGAATTTAGGACTGCTGTTACAGGATTACCTGCAACTGAAAGGCAAGTTCGATGTTGTTTTGTGTAAAGACGGCGAGGAGGGATTGCGCAACTTCACCAAACACAGTTATGATCTGTTGATCCTGGATGTAATGATGCCCAAGAAGGACGGTTTCACCCTTGGAAAAGATATCAGGAAGATAAACAGCCATGTCCCCATCATTTTTGCGACCGCTAAGGGAATGATAGAAGACAAAACCCAGGCTTTCAATTTAGGAGGGGATGATTATATCACCAAACCTTTTCGGATTGAAGAGTTGCTGCTCCGTATAAACGCGTTGCTAAAAAGGGCGGGCAACTCCGAAAAACACGAAGAAGAAAAGCAAACCGCATTTAAAATAGGGCAGTATAATTTTGATTATACCCAACAGGTAATTACTATTGGCGATACCCCGCAAAAACTATCCACTAAAGAAGCTGAACTGCTCCGTTTGCTTTGCCTGCGCAAAAACGAAGTGCTTACCCGCGAAGAAGCTTTGCTGAATATTTGGCACGATGATAACTATTTTAACGGCCGCAGTATGGATGTGTTTTTAAGTAAAATACGCAAATATTTAAAAGACGACCCGAACGTGGAGATCATTAATGTGCATGGCAGGGGTTATAAGCTGCTGATTAATTAATCATCGCCCATATCTTCGCCAAAATGGATGATATTACCGTTGTTATCCAGTATGCTGAATTGTTTCATTCGCCAGGGCTTTTCCTCTAATTTGCCGTTTGGATGGATGATGCCAAGAGGCTCGTATTTTGCGTAAAGCTTGTCGATTCCTTTAACATTAATATAGCACCCTGTATTTTTTGCAATTTCAGGATCGGTACACGGCCACAGGTGCAGGTTTATTTTATCAAGGCCTAAAATAAGGTAGCCTTCCCAACTGGAGTAAAAGGTAAAACCTAATTTTTCTGTGTAGAATTTAATGGTTTCCTCTTCATTAAGGGATGCTAAAATGGGGACTGCTGATTTAAGCATAGTTTCATCAAATTTATAAATTTCCGATTTGTCTTGTTCTTCCTTACTCCAGGCGCTAAAAATAGTTCTATCCAATTTGGGCGGCTCACTTTCCGGATAACCGTAGGCGATGCTGTTAAATAAATTAGCCAGGCGGAGCCGCTGCTGCCATGTTAAACTTCTTTGATAAACGGCGTAGTTTGCAGCATCTTTAGCCCTTTGTGCTTTAAAAGCAGTTCTGGTTAACGGGTACGAACTCATGATTCAAATATACTTCAAAATAATAATCACTTAAAAAAAGAATCAAGAGCCAGGAACCAAGAGCTAAGACGGAAGAGATAGCCCTTGGTAATAACCCGTCATTATAAAAAGCGGTTAAATCGTTGTTGATATTGCTTTTTTTATCTTGACTCCAGGCTCTTGGTTCCTGACTCTTTAATTGTAACAACTTTGTTAAAGCACTTATTAAGTTTTGCAGTTTTTAATAAATAAGTTTGTTGTTAACTGATCTTATTATTATTGAAATGAATAAAAAATTACTTTCGTTGTGCCTGCTGTCTGCATGCACAATCGGCCTTGCCTTTGCGCAGGAGCCTGTAGACACCGCAATGGTAAAAAAAATCCGCGAAGAAGGGTTGAACCATTCAAAAGTGATGGAAACCGCTTTTTACCTCACGGATGTTTCCGGTCCGCGAATCTCCGGTTCGCCCGAATTAAAACATGCCCAGGACTGGGCGGTTAACCAATTAACTTCATGGGGCATGGTGAATGCGAAGCGCGAACCCTGGGGCAAATTTGGCAAAGGCTGGGAAGTTCAGAAAAACTATGCAGCCATCACAGCGCCTTACTATCATGCCATTGTAGCTATTCCCAAAGCCTGGACACCCGGCACAGGTGGCGCTATAAAAAGCAACGTGGTTTTAATTAAAGCCGATACAATTACCGATCTTAATAAATATAAAGGGACCCTGCTGGGCAAAATCGTGATTATTGATGCAAAAGCAGGCGCCGAACGCACCTTTAAGTCGGATGCATCAAGGGTTACTGATGACGAACTGGACGCCATGGCAAAAGCAAAAATTGAACCTGCCGGACAACGCCGTGCGTTTGACCGTAATTCGCCGGCATTCAGGGCGCGTGCCTTGCGCGCCGCCATCAACACATTTTTGAAGGACGAAAATGTTGGTTTGGTATTGAGCCAGGCGCGCGGAACCGATGGGACCGTATTTACCACTAACGGTGCATCGTATGCTGATACAGCAAAAGCTGTTTCGCCGGAACTGGAGGTCAGCGGCGAGGATTTTCAGCGCATCTTGCGCCTGGTAAAAGCGGGTATCAGGGTTGATATGGAAGCTGATATCAAAACACAATTTTATACGGATGATTTACAAGGCTACGATGTTGTGGGCGAAATACCCGGTACAGATAAAACGCTGAAAGACCAGGTGGTAATGATAGGCGGTCACCTCGACTCGTGGCATGGCGCCACCGGGGCTACAGACAATGCTGCCGGAAGCGCAGTTATGATGGAAGTAATGCGTATCCTTAAAGCCGTAAATTTTAAGCCCCGCCGCACCATTCGCATTGCCTTATGGAGTTCTGAAGAACAAGGCCTGTTCGGCTCCCGGGGATATGTGCTAAACCATTTTGGCGACCCTAAAACAATGGAGCTTAAGCCCGAACAGGCAAAGCTTTCGGCTTATTATAACCTGGATAATGGTAGCGGCAAAATACGCGGTATTTATTTACAGGGTGATTCATTGGCAGGGCCGATATTTAAGGCCTGGCTCGATCCGTTTAAAGACCTTGGCGCGTCAACAATTACCATCCGCAATACCGGCAGTACCGACCATGTTTCTTTTGACGCCGTAGGGATCCCGGGTTTCCAGTTCATACAGGACGGACTTGATTATGGTACCCGTACCCATCACAGCAACCAGGATACTTATGATAAATTGAGTGAAGACGACCTGAAACAGGCTGCTACCATTGTGGCATCATTTGTTTACCACACGGCCCAAAGGGAAGAAATGATACCAAGAAACGAATTACCAAAGCCGCAACCAGCCGCTGCCCGTAATTGATATAAAGGGGGCTGTTATAGATACTTTTTGTAACAGCCTCTTTTTTAAACTTTTTACAGATCAGCAATTTTTTGATGCTGATAAGGTATTTCTACATCCTTAAACCCTTTTGCCAGTATTTTTTCCCTGAAATGCCGCTGCACTTCGTATTCACCATGAACAAGAAATATCTTTTTAACCTTTTCAGGGTCCTGGTTCGAAATAAAATGCAGCAGGTCATCATAATCGCCATGGGCGCTCATTGACTTTATGGATTGCACCTGTGCCTCAACTTCAAAGCGTTCCCCGTAAATGCTAACTTCTTTTTCCCCTCTTAGCAAACGGCCGCCCAATGAATTTGGCTCACAATAGCCTACTATCAAAATGGTACAGTTTTTATTGCCGATATTATTTTTAATATGATGCTTTACCCTGCCTGCTTCGGCCATGCCTGATGCTGATATGATGACACAGGGTGAAGGATCGTCGTTTAAAGCTTTTGATTCCACCGTTGACTGGATAAAGTGCAGCCCTTTGAAATCAAAGGGATTGGCATCAACCTTTAAAACATCGCTTACTGCTTTATTGTAAACCTCAGGATGGTCCATCAATACCCGGGTAGCCTTTTCAGAAAGCGGACTGTCAACATAATAATGCACATCTGGCAGCATACCCTTTAATTCTAACCCGTTCAGCGCATAAAGCAATTCCTGCGTACGGCCTACGCTGAATGCCGGAATAATCACTTTGCCTTTATTGACAAGGCAGGTGTGTTTGATCACTTCAAGCAATTTGTCTTCAATCGGGACGGCTTCCTTATGCAGCGAATCGCCATAAGTTGATTCCAGCAAAATATAATCTGCCTGCGCGAATGTTTGCGGGCTTTTCAGCAGGATATCACCATACCGGCCAACATCACCACTAAAGGTAATATTGGTTTGTTTGCCATCCTCCAGTATAGTCAAATGCACCGCCGCACTGCCAACCAGGTGGCCTGCATCAGTAAAGTTGAATTTTACCGAAGGTGTTATGGCATAATCCTGGTTGTATTCAACGGTTTTAAACAGGTTTAACGATTCCGTTACTTCCTCTTCGGTATACAATGCGTTCAATAGCGGCATATTGTTTTTACGCCGGTGTTTGTTGCTGTATTCGGTATCCTGCTCCTGGATCCTTGCCGAATCCATTAAAAGAATGTTCACCAGGTCGAAAGTTGGTGGGGTGCAAAATATCGTCCCCTTAAATCCCTCAGCAAGTAAACGCGGAATTAAACCGCAATGGTCTATATGGGCATGCGATAAAATAAGGTAATCAACCTTTTGCGGGTTAAACCCAAAATGTTCGTTCAGGTCTTCGGTATGCTCACCCATTCCCTGGAACATGCCGCAATCTAATAAAATACGCGTCCCGTCGTTTAACTGAAGCAGGTGTTTGCTTCCGGTTACCGTGCGCGCGGCTCCATGAAAAGTTATCGTCATCGGTTTGTTTAAGAATGGGAAAGCTACAAAAATCGACTGCAATGAAGCAAGTAAAAAAATAACTAAAATTTTAGTTGTTAAATTGATTTATAACACTTACCTTAGATCAACCAATAATTTGAAAGTTGATCTGGTTGAAAAAATCCGGGTAAATTTATAAAATAAAGCCCTTTCCAACCGTTACAGCATTTACAACCATTTCAACAGGTTCAAACGAAAAATATCATGGAAATAAAAGAATTAACCCGCGCCGAGGAGCAAATAATGCAGGTGTTGTGGGAATTGAAAAAGGGTTATGTGAAAGATGTGATTGAGGTGCTACCGGAACCAAAACCGGCTTACAACACGGTATCAACAATTATCAGGATACTGGAAACCAAAGGCTTTGTGGGCCATACGGCTTACGGAAAAAGTCACGAATATCATCCGGTGATCAGTAAGGAACAATATCAAAATTTCGCAACGGATAAACTAATGACCGGGTATTTTGATAATTCGGTAAAACGTATGTTCTCCTATTTTGTGAAAAAGGAAAAAATAGACCTGAAAGAGGCCGATGAGATAATGAAACTGATTGAAAAACTTAAAGAAAAATAATCATGACCTGGTGGCAATATCTGGTATTGGTAAATATTTACCTGGTGTTATTTTATGTTTTCTATGTTGTGTTGCTTAGCAAAGAAACGTTTTTCCAACTCAACCGCATTTACCTTGTCGCGGCCGCGTTATTGTCGTTTTTTATACCAATGATCCAGTCGGATTGGGTGAAGAACCTGTTTATCACCCAAAAAGTAGGATATACCATTTACAGCAGCCCTGTATTGCTATATCGCTTTAAACCCATACAGGATACTCATATAACTATCGGGCAGATTGTTGTTTTAATTTACCTCATCGGGATTGCCTTTTTGATGATGAGATTTTTATGGCAAATCATCGCCTTAAACAAAATGATGAATAAGCCACAGTCAGAAGTAGCTTATTCGTTTTTCAAAAAAGTAAAACTGGGTAACCATTCAGAAAACCAGGATGTAATTGCGGCCCACGAAAACGTGCATGCAAATCAATGGCACTCGGCGGATGTATTAATCATGGAGGCTGTGATGATCATTAACTGGTTTAATCCTGTGGTTTACCTGTACCGGTATGCAATTAAACACATCCATGAATATATTGCCGACAGGCAGGCGGTTAAATCAGGAACGGACAAAGCTGAGTATGCCTTGATTTTGTTAAGCCAGACATTTAATGCTCCTGCTCATCAATTGGTTAACCCCTTTTTCAACAAAAGTTTATTAAAACAACGTATCCTGATGCTCCAGAAAAGCAAATCGCAGCGGGTGGCGCTGGTTAAATATTTTTTATCGGCTCCTTTGTTTATTTTGATGCTGATTTTGTCATCGGCAACGGTGAATAACAGCAAAACAATTCGATTATTCAATACAAAATTTCAATCTGTTCTTTTGAAACCGGCTAATGAAATTACTACGCTCAGATTTGATAAAATAACCGGAAAAAATGGCCTGGTTAGGGTAAATACCACCCTGATTGATACCCCGGTAAGGAAAAAGATGCTGACGATCACGATCGACGATACCTCGAAAAAAACAGGGCCGGTGTTTACTTCAGTCGAGCAAGTCCCTGGTTTTCCAGGTGGCCTGGATGCATTTTATACATTTTTAGGGAAAAACATTAAATACCCACAGGAGATGCTTGATAAAAATGTGCAGGGGCGGGTAATTATTAGTTTTATAGTTGAGCAGGACGGATCGTTAACAAATTTCAAAATTGTACGCGATCCGGGACATGGCGCAGGGGAAGAAGCACTTAGGGTTTTGTCGTTGTCGCCGAAATGGATACCAGGCACTCAAAATGGCAAAACTGTAAGGGTAATGTATTCAGTCCCTATCAATTTTACGCTATCTGGAGCTATGCCCGCGGCACCAGTTGAAAATAAATCAGGCGCAATAAACGGATCTGGAACAATAAACGGGGCAAAAGGAACAGTTATTGGTTTAGTGATTAAAAAGGATGAAGGTAAACCTGCCGATACAGTTAGCTACCAGGACAGTTTTCATATAAACGGTGTTGGTGTAAATCCATTGTATATTGTTGATGGAAAACAAACCGGCCCGAATGGCTTAAATTTGATTAACCCAAAAGATATTGAGAGTGTATCGGTACTTAAAGATAAGTCAGCTATAGCGCTCTATGGAACCAAAGCTGCAGGCGGTGTAGTTGTGGTGACCACCAAAAAGGGCAAGTTAAATCAAATTCTGTTGTCCCCTAAAACTGATTATACGAATCCCCAATTTCATAACTGAAGATGAAAGGAATAATCGAATAACAGTTGTCTGTTTTATCCCTCAAAAATTGTTAAAAAGAAGTGTCGTACCTGAAGCAAGCGCGAGCCTTTAAAGACAGTTCAACTAATCTCTAATCTCCAGCCACTAATCTCTAACCCCTACCTCTTCTTTTTAGCAGCTTCCATAATAGGTTTTACCACATTGGCCTTCCCTGACTGGTAATCAGACGGTGCTTTTTTAGCTAAAGGATTAGCTGGTTTTTTTTTCTCTTTAACGGCTTGCCTGTCTTTGCTCATGGGGTGTAATTAAAAGGATGAATCTTGGATATGTAAATATGAAACGGAATTAGCCGGTATTAATTGCCACCGGCCTTAACAGGGGGTAATTATACCGGATGGATTAAAGATACACTTTAATAAGCTGTAAAAAGGAAAATCAACTTTTTTTTAAATTTTATGTTAATTATTGGAAGAATTATGCTGAAAGTATTTACAGATAAAAGGAAATTTATACCTTTGACACAAATATTTGCCAAAAGCAATTTTTTAATAAAGAAATACGCTACTACAATAAAGTTTAAAATATGAAACCGTTTATTTCAACTGCATTTTACGGATTTTTTAAGTACATCCTGGCGCTGACGCTCATTGCGACCCCTTGGTTATTTAAAGGGTTTAATGGGACTAAACTGGCTGATATATCGAGTGCAGCTTTGCTGATACCGATTTATATTGGTTGGTTGCAATTAATCATGAATATTTTTAGCGATACAGAAGCAAGCCCGATCAGGCAGTTTCCCATCAAGATGAATATGGTGTTGGATGTGGTAATGGGCTTCATCCTGTTTGTATCACCTTTTTTGTATGATTTTAAAGCAAAAGCTTTTTTACCTGAAGTGTTATTTGGCGCCCTGCTGATATTTTTAGGACTTTTCACCAAAAAATCTCCATTTACCAGCAAAGAAAATCATTCTTCGCCCCAGGGCCTGCTATCTTCAACCGACTGAACCGAAGGCGGCTAATAAAATTGATCAAATCCAGTTTTATAACCGTTTTAAATATTAATGTAAATCCCGGTAGTTTAAAAGCTTCCGGGATTTATTTTGTCCGGGTTATAAATAATCCTGCAATTTCTCTTTAAGTATCCCGATCAATTCTTCGTCACCAAAACGGTAATTGTCTTCAATATTCAGCACTATCAACGTCTTTTCCGCCATTATTAAAGGGAAACGTAGTTTAAGCAATTGTTTATGCCTGCGTTCCATTACAAAGATCACATCGGCGCAGGCAATCAGCTTTTCGTTTACTTTTATCCTCGCTTTATCGCTTGTACCTGCCGAGCGCGCCTGGTAATCAGGATGATTTTTAAACAGCATTTCGGCAGTTGGACTGCGCCATTGGTTTTTACTGCAGATAAAAAGGAGATTGGGCAATGGGATTTAATTATTAATGATCTGGAATTTTTTACCGGCCGGTAATGCCCTTTTCCTGCATCCAGGTCTGGCTTTTAATCAACCATTTGCCGTTTATATTCCTCAATACAAAGGTGAAGGCCCCCTTTACGGCAAAATGCCGTTTGCCGGGCAAATTACCGGTATAGTTTACCGGCACAACTATATAAATATTGTCTTCCCTTAGCTGATAAAGGTTTATCGGTTCTATTGTTCCTTTCAATTTGGTTAATTGATTGTCTTTGCAGGCTTTTTCAACAGCATTTACCCATTGAATCCCGGCGGTAGGGCCGTTCCACGAATAAGGGGGTTCATCATCGGATATAACCGCGTTAGGCGTATACAAATTGGCCACAGCTTCAATATTAAATGAATTTGTGGAATTTATAATAGCTGTGATTACTTCCATAACGTCGTCTGGCGGTATGGTATCAGCCACATGGGCGGGGTATTTATTGATCTCAGTAGTTTTATAAAACGTATTTTTTGCAATAGCATTTGCCTGACCAGAAGGCGCAAGCAACGTCACAAACATGCAAAAAGCCGAAATAAGTAATATATTTCTCGTCATAAAGTTAAAAATATGGATTAGCTGATCGCTTTTCCAATTACAAAGTTAAATTACATAAACGCTTTTACACTATAAAATAAAAAATCTGTCCCGGCACAGTTCTGATTTGTTGCAGGTTTATAACTTTGCAAAATGGAAACCATTAACTGGCACGAATTTGAGAAAGTTGAACTCCGTGCCGGAACAATACTGGAGGTTTCAGATTTCCCCGAAGCCCGCAAACCGGCCTATAAAATTAAAGTAGATTTTGGCCCGCTGGGTATAAAATGGTCAAGCGCGCAAATCACCCGCCATTATACTAAAGATGAGTTGCCCGGCAGGCAAATTATTGGCGTAGTAAATTTCAAGGCGAAACAGATCGCCAATTTTATGTCGGAGTTTTTAGTTACCGGCTTTGCCGATGAGAACGGGGATATTGTTTTGGCTTCTGTTGATAAACCTGTCCCGAATGGGAGTAAACTGATATAATGAGGTATATTACTTTTGGCGATGAACCAGCAGTTTCGCCCGATGATTTTTTCATGAATGAGGCAATCCGCGAAGCAAAACTGGCTTTAGCAGAGGATGAGATACCAATTGGTGCCATTGTTGTTTGCAAAGGAAAGATCATTGGCCGGGGGCATAACCTTACCGAGCGGCTGAACGATGTATCGGCCCATGCCGAGATGCAGGCATTAACCGCTGCGGCCAATTTTATGGGCGGCAAATACCTGCCTGATTGTACCTTATATGTAACCCTGGAGCCATGTGTTATGTGTGCCGGGGCCTGTTACTGGTTTCAGCTAAGCCGGATAGTTTTTGGCGCGTATGATACAAAACTTGGTTTTGGCCGGTTAAATCAAAAAATAACCCATCCAAAAACCATTATTACCGGCGGCATTCACGAGAACGAATGTGCCGAGCTGGTACGGAATTTTTTTAAAAGTAAGAGGAAGTGAGGGAAGTCCATGGTCGATAGTCCATGGACCATAGCAGAAGATGGGGAAGTGAGAGAAGTCCATGGTCGATGGACCATGGACCATGGCAGAAGATAAGGAAGTGAGAGAAGTCCATGGTCGATAGTCCATGGACCATGGCAGAAGATAAGGAAGTGAGAGAAGTCCATGGTCGATAGTCCATGGACCATGGCAGAAGATAGGGAAGTGAGAGAAGTCCATGGTCGATAGTCCATGGACCATGGCAGAAGATAAGGAAGGGAGAAGAGTCCATGGTCGATAGTCCATGGATCATAGCAAAAATAACAGATCAAAAAACCATGGACCATGGTCCATCGACTATGGACTATATGAAAAACATTACATTTATCAGAACAAAATAACCATTCAACACTTTATATTTGTTACACACTATAATTAAACATTAAACTTAATATTATGGCTTTTCCACTTCTTTTAAAACTAAAGGTTTGTCTGTACCTTCTAATACAACTGCTTTCATAGGATTGTCTGAACCAGGATTACGCGGATTTTTATGATTTCCCGGATTTTTGAAAAATTAAAAAAGCGGCAGTATTGAATAACTGCCGCTTTACGTCTTATCACCCCCTTTAGGGGGCCAGGGGGCTACGCCTTGCTATATAATTCGGCAACGTGGTTCCAGTTGATCACGTTCCATACAGCTGCCAGGTAATCCGGGCGGCGGTTTTGATATTTTAAATAATAAGCATGTTCCCAAACGTCAATACCAAATATTGGTGTACCCTTAACTTCGGCAATATCCATTAATGGGTTATCCTGGTTTGGGGTTGA
>Ga0206965_10036_pt1 | contig 38879 bp, 27 predicted proteins | sample Alteio_BWOrgHeat_26_FD_152973 | JGI IMG/M metagenome (GOLD analysis project Ga0206965, IMG submission 152973) | Enriched cells from forest soil in Barre Woods Harvard Forest LTER site, Petersham, Massachusetts, United States -... | ecosystem: Environmental > Terrestrial > Soil > Temperate forest >...
GGTTTCAACTCCGGTTTTTGGGACGAGGCGCGGCCTTGCGCGGAACGATTTCTGCGTGTCTTCAAAGATGCAGAGACCATTGTCTGTCCTTCCGGTTCGTGTACCACGATGGTCAGAGTTTTCTATCCTGAGTTGATGGCATCTGGCCCGCTACATGATGAAGCGGTTGCGCTGGGCAAGCGCACGTTTGAACTCTCAGAGTTTCTAGTAAAAGTGATGGGCATGACCGATGTGGGAGCTACGTTTCCGCATACCGTGACTTATCATGCGTCCTGCCATGGGCTGCGCGAATTGAAGCTGCGCAATGAGCCACTGCAATTGCTACGTGGCGTAAAAGGCCTGAAGCTGGTGGATATGTTGCGCTTTGACGAGTGCTGCGGCTTTGGGGGAACGTTTGCTACGAAATTTGAAAGCATTTCAGTAGCGATGGGTGAGACAAAAGCAGACAGTATTGCGGTGACTGGAGCGGAATATGTTACAGCCATCGATCCCAGCTGCCTGATGCATATGCAGGGAATTATGGGACACCGTAAAGACCGCGCGAAGGTCATTCATTTGGCGAGCATTCTGGCAAGCGAAGTATGAAGAGCGTTCACCGCGGAGGCGCAGAGATGCGGAGAAAACAAATTCAGTAAAAGGCTTTGCAAGAATTGCGCTTATGAGTACTTCCACTTCCAATCCGACGCCGGCGGGCGATCAGCCTTCCGCTCTTACGGCAGCGCAAAAATTTCTGCGTGATGCGGCGACCAAATCTGCCGATCTGGTGCATCGCGAAATCATCCGCAAGAACATGGAGAGCTATGATGCCGGGCATCTGCGCGGCCGCGGTCGTTTTAAAGATTGGGAAGCCGCACGGCGTAAATGCCAGGAGATCAAACGCGAAGCCATTGAACATCTGGATAAATATCTGCTCCAGTTTGAGGAGAAAGTCATTGCACGCGGCGGACACGTATTTTGGGCTGCCAACAGTGACGAAGCGTGTGTTTATATCAAAAACCTGGCGGTAAGCCGTGACGTGCGCACCGTGGTGAAGTCGAAATCGATGGTCACGGAAGAAATGCACCTGGCGCCGGTGCTGGAAGAAGTTGGCATTAAGGTCTGGGAGACCGATCTGGGTGAGTTTATCGTGCAGCTTCGTAATGAAGCCCCGTATCACATTGTTACGCCGGCTATGCATCTGGATCGCCAGCAGATTCGCGATCTTTTCCGCGAAAAGCTAGGGGAAGACATTGCAGATGCCGATCCGCAAAAGCTGGTGGCGCTGGCGCGGCGCAAATTGCGCGAAGCGTTCTTTGCCGCGGAGATGGGAATTTCCGGCGCGAATTTTCTGGTGGCTGATAGCGGCGCGGTTGCGCTTACTACAAATGAGGGCAATGGCCGGCTAAGCACGAGTCTCCCACGTATACATGTTGCGGTGACAGGAATTGAGAAAGTGATTCCACGGCTGGAAGATCTTGGAACGTTGTGGCCGGTGCTGGCGACATCGGGCACGGGGCAGCCGATTACAACTTACAGCACGCTGATCGGCGGACCAAAGCGCGCGGGTGAAGTGGACGGGCCGGAAGAATTCCATGTGGTCCTGTTGGACAACGGCCGAAGCGGACTGCTGGCGAATGCCGAAGAGCGGGAAGTGTTGACCTGCATACGCTGCGGCGCGTGCCTGAATATTTGTCCGGTGTATAAGAATATCGGCGGACACACGTACAACACTACGTATCCTGGGCCGATTGGCAGCGTGCTGACACCGCATTTACGCGGCAGCGAATTTGAGCATCTTTCTTATGCTTCATCTTTGTGTGGCGCATGCACCAGCGTTTGTCCAGTGAACATTAATCTGCATCATCATCTGCTGCACAATCGCCGAGACTTTACGATCGCCAAAGGGCAGACGGGCGAGCGAACTCAATTCAAATTGTGGCGAACGGCGATGCTGCATCCGCGTCTATACGCCATAGGCGGATGGATGATGCGACGCAGTTTGCGTCTGCTGTATGGCATGGGGCTGGCTGGAACCGCTTTGGATCCGATGCGTGCGTGGAACCGGAAACGTACGCCTGTTCCGCTGCCGCAAACATCTTTCCGGGCACGATGGAAAAAGGAATTGGGGAAAAATCAGGTTGGCAATAAATAATCCAAGCCGAGAGGCGATACTGACGCGTATTCGCGAAGGGTTGCGCACACCAGCGCCGCCCTTGGAAGCCAAGGTGTTCGACGGGCCAATATTTGAGCCAATAAAAAATCCTCTGGAACGCTTTCAACAAGAGTGCAAAGCAAATTTGATGGAGTGCCAACTGACCGCCGACGCTGCAGGCAGCGTGCAGGCGCTGGCGCAGGCATTTGAGTCACTACCGCCAGGTGAAGTTTTTGTGCAGGACGATCCAGCGCTGCGCAAAATGGTGGAACAGTCCGGGACGACGCGGCAGATACTCTGGTCAAGCCAGGGCGGTCCGAGAGAAAGTTCACAAGCGACGGTAACGCTGGCGGAAGCGCTGGTTGCACAGACGGGGTCAATCTTTGTGACGGCGGGATGCGGCGGGCGTGGTGCGTCAGTGGTTGCGCCTGTCCATATTGTTTACGCCACGACAAAGCAGCTGGTCCCTGATCTGGTGACTGCTCTGCGCAATGCCACGGCGCAGGGACAGCTGGAGAAGAATTCCTATGCCTGCATGATCAGCGGTTCCAGCCGGACCGCGGACATTGAAAAAATTCTGGTGCAGGGCGCGCATGGGCCGATGCGGCTGGTGGTGATTGTGGAGACGAATACTTAGTTATCAGCGGCAGTTTTCTGCGGGCGGATAAACAAGTGCGGAGCTCCGCGCATACTCAAGAAGTTTGATAGACTTTCCGCATGGCCAGGAAAAAACCAGCACGCAAGAAATCCGCCAGCAAAAAGAAACCAACCTCCAAAAAGAAACTTGTAGCCAGGAAAAAACCAGTAGCGAAGAGGAAAGCCGCAGGAAAGAAGAAAGTCACGGCGAAAAAAGCTACTGAAATCAGGCCTGCGGCAAAGAAAAAAGCTGCAGCGAAGAAACCTGTGGCGAGGAAGAAAGCTTCGTCCAAAAAGAAGGCGGCCGGCGAAACCGGCAGAGCGTCACGCCAGAGCAGTCCGAGCCCTATTCCCATCAGCAGCCGTCGCGGTCTGGGTCCTGAGTCGGGTGGACAGTCCGGTGACACGCAGGGCCTTTCACGCAGAGAAAATGTAGATTCCGAAAGCGTGGAAGAATTGATGGAAGAAGGCCAATACATGGAAGCGGAGGCGGTCAGCGGTGTGGAGAATGCTCCGGATGCCGACGAAGGCGAAGTGAGAACCAGAGAAGTGCTGGAAGATGACGTTCCTGAGGAATATACCGACAGGGACGAGTAAGAGTTTTCACCATTGCTTTTGCACTGAAAAGCACTGATCAGGCGAGATCAGTTCGTCTTGCCTACGCTTTTTACGTCGTTGAAGTATTTTGTTACGCTGGGGCGAAAAAGAAAATATACGAACATTACGAACAGTATGCCGTGTACGGCGAGCTTGCCCAAGGAGTGGAAGCTGCTAAGAATCACGTGGTATGCGATCCAAACCACCGTAAGCCAGCGCGCCCAACTGCTGCCGCGGAGCATGTAAATTCCACAAACAACTGCGATGAGATTGACAAGGCAAACCCATAAAACGTCATACTGAAATGGATGCCTGAGATCAAGAAGGTGGTAAGCAATCTCAATTGCGCCTACTGCTATGAATACGGAACCAATGGCCGTCACTAAGTCTGGACGTTGCTTCATAACGTGAGTATGCACAGAGTTTGGTTTCATATTCTTTCTCGAAATCAGCCGGCTACTCCATGATCTTTCCCACCAGCCACATGCGCGCACTGGAGCATCCACTTGATTGGTCGTGGGCCAGTTGGTTCGTGCCGGCGTGAAACTTTCTGAATTCAGCTTCCGACGGTTTAACGATACGAGATCGGAAGTGAATTTGTATTGTAAAAAAGATCAGGCTGCAGGATGTGCATGCTTTGGGCTCACGCGAGACTGCAGCCGAGCCGATCCCTCACCCACTCCGCCTCAGCACTCTCCGGCACACTGCTTGCCGAGCATGGGAGCGTCTGTGCGCTATTGGCACTCACGAATGAGCGGCAGGCACTTGGACAGTGTCTAGATGGCCATTCAAAGCGTACAAAGATGTCCTTGAAGACATGCCACTTCGGTGTTGAACATCAGCAAGGCCTCGAATCTGATCGTTTATCGTCTGAAAAAACCTAGGCAGCATTCTTTTCCTCGCAATCAGTGGGCTTCGCACGGAGGTATTGGACACACGGGTCGAGGGGGCCTTAGAACCCGTGTACCGTTGTTGCCGCCAGCAGTCTGCCCAATACTCAGTGAAGTCGGAAACGACTGTCTAAGGGCTGCGTGGGAGTAGAGAGATGAAAAATACAGCGCGTTTATCGATTGTGAGTGCTCTGGTTCTGGCGTTTTCGTTTGCGTCTGTCTCGGGATTACATGCTGCGCCATTGCAGCAAGACAAGAAGACTGAACCGAAAAACAAAAACACCGGGCCGAAAAACGCCGATGCCAATCCCGACCAAAAGGCGATGAGGGACCTCGACGAACAGGTTCAGCAGACCAAATCAGACGTTCTTAGCATTGCGGCGGAGCTGAACCAGCTGGAGGAAAAACTGCTTTACCCGTCAGGGACAGAGGTCGCGATCTTCGTTGCGTTGGCCAAAGGTGACGAGCTGCGCCTTGATGCCGTGCGGCTCCAGATCGATGGTCAGCTGGTTGCGCACTACATCTATAGCGCCAAAGAGCTCGAGGCACTGCGCAAGGGTGGCGTGCAACGGATCTATGTCGGCAATGTGGCCACGGGAGATCACCAGCTCAATGTGCTTGTCGACGGCAAGCTAAAAAGCGGCGCGGATTTCAACCGCACGGAACACTTAACGTTTCATAAGGAAGTTAAGCCAAAGCTGGTGGAACTGACAGTCGCCGGACCGGACTCCGGCAGCACGCCGATCACGCTTGGGGAGTTGTAATCGATGCGAGCGATTCGCCGCATAATCGGACTCGGCCTCGTCCTGGGACTGGCTGCCGGTCCCTCTTTCGCGGGGGACCAGAAGCCCGCTGGGAGCGAGAAGCCGTCTGCGAACCAGAAGCCGTCTGTGAACCAGAAGGACGACCTCTTTTTTGACGAAGCGTTCTTTCACGCCTACCAGGGCCAGTATTTCGAAGCAATCCAGCGGCTCGACACCGAACTCGCACAGTACCACCGTCTGGACGAACCCGGACTCGATACGCTCAACCATCACATCAACGAGGCCGAATTCTCGGTCGGCGATTTCGAACTCGACTACCGCATGCACTACAAAGCTGGACGCGCCATCAAGAGGGTGCTTGAGGGTGCAGTCGATGAAGCTGTGCGAAACGAAGCCGCGTTCCGGCTCGCCCGCATTCACTTCCAAAAAGATCAGCTCGACGATGCCCTGCAGGCCCTGGGCCGAATTCAGGGCACCGTGCCCGCAAAGATAAAGGATGATGTCGAGTTTCTGCGGGCGAACATTTATATGGCGACCGACCGGCCTAACGACGCCATCGAAGTGCTCAATCACCTGCAGAACGATCCAAGCCTGGCCGGGTTTGTCACCTACAACCTTGGTATCGCTTTGTTGCAGGCCGGTAAGAAACAGGAAGCGGTCGAGCAACTTGACAAGGCAGGCCAGCAGTCAGCGAATGATCCAGCCGGTCTCGCGATCCGCGACAAGTCCAATCTGGTGCTTGGCTCCCTCCTGTTCGAATCGGGCAACTTTGAGCGGGCAAAGCAGGCACTGGACCGCGTCCGCCTAGAGGGACCGTTCTCGAACCAGGCCCTGCTGTGGGCCGGCTGGGCCGACACCTCGTCCAAACAGTTTGATCGTGCGCTTGTTCCATGGAATCTCCTGGCGAATCGTGAGCCGACGGATGTCGCAGTTCAGGAAGCCATGCTTGCCGTGCCGCATACATACGCCGACCTGAAACTATACGGTCGCGCCGCGGTCACGTATGGTCACGCGCTTGAGCTGTACAGCAGCCAGATCGAAAGGGTAGACGCATCGATCAATAGCATCAAGGCAGGGCTGTTTCTAAAAGCCCTGATCCGTGAGGAGAGTAGGGAGGACCAAACCTGGGTCATCCGCCTGCGAAACCAGCCTGGTGCGCCGGAAACGTATTACCTGATGGAGTTGATGGCATCTCACGACTTTCAAACCGCGTTGCAGAACTACCTTGATCTCGAGGATCTGCGGTCAAAACTCGCGGGCTTCCAAACCAGCCTTGAGGCCTTCGAAGATATCATCCGATTGCGTAAACAGAATTACGAGCCGCTGCTGCCGGAGATCGACGCCAAGTTTCGGGAGCTGGATTCGCGGATGCGCGTGCGACTCCAGCAGCGCAAGCAATTCGACGAGCGTTTGCACGCCATGCTTACCGCTCCACGACCGGATTATCTGGCAACCAAAGACGAGCGGATCGCCAGCGAGCGCATCGCACTCATTGAAAAGCAGCTCGGCAACTCTGACAGCCCCGAATCACTCGCGCTTCGTCAACGCGCGGCACGGCTGCGTGGTGTACTTACGTGGCGGGTGGAAACCGAGTACCCCAAGCGGTTGACCGCGGCATTTGAGCACCTCAACGAATTGAATACTCAAGTGGACGTTCTCAATCAGCGGTACGAGGCGTTCGTCAGGGCGAGGCAGGCGGCGACGCACAGTTATGTCGGATACGACGCCCAGATTGCGCAGCAGCGCGAACGCATTGGTAGCGCACTGAAGAATGTGGACATCTTGATGGCACGGCAGGGACAGATGATCGAGAACGTCGCCATCAACCAGCTTGAGGCCCGCCGGCAGCGGCTGGTGTCGCAGCAGATCCAGGCGCGCTTCGGTGTCGCCGATAGTTACGATAGGGCTTCGCGCGCCCAGTCTGACGCAGGAGGACACTGATGCGTCGTCGCGCCATTCCAATCTTGCTTGCTTCAGCTTTCCTCGGTGGCTGCGCCGCGCATCACAAGCCGCCCACGCAGGGAACACTGGCGGACCTGCATAACGTGGCCCCGGACGTGAAAGAGGCGGAGACGAAGGAAAGCGTCGATCAAGCCATGCAGCAGTACCGGAAATTTTTGGAGGAATCACCAGAAACGCCGATGACGCCGGAGGCAATACGACGTCTTGCGGACCTGGAACTCGAGAAGCAGTACGGCATACACGCAGGCGACGGCAAGCCGAAGCCAATGCCCGCTCCAGAGTCTGCCAAGGTGTCTGCGAGTACACCGGCGCGGACTCCCAACAAGGCTGCGGCTGCGGGAGCCGGTCATGGAGAGTCTGATCAGGAATTCGAGCGGCGCACGACGGCAGCGAGCAAGCTTCCGGCGAGCGGCGACACAAGCGCTCCGTTGACTGAGGTGCCAGGCACTGAGACAGCTCCCAAGGGCCCCCTCGAGGCGATTGCGCTCTATAAAAAGCTGCTCACCGAATACCCCAGTTATAAGGATAGTGACCAGGTCCTCTACCAGATGGCGCGAGCGTATGACGAACTCGGTCGCACCGATGAAGCCATGGAAACCATGGAACGTGTAATAAGCGCGAATCCGAATTCCGTGCACTTCGACGAGGTACAGTTCCGGCGGGGTGAGTACTTCTTTACGCGCAGAAAATTTCGAGACGCGGAGAATGCTTATACAGCCATCACCAAGCTGGGCGCCCACTCCTCATACTACGAGCTCGCTCTCTACAAGCTCGGCTGGACGTTCTACAAGCAGGAACTATACGAGGAAGCGGTGCAGAATTACATGGCGCTGCTCGACTACAAAGTTTCGACCGGCTACAACTTCGACGAGAAACATGAGAAGGAAGACGAACGCCGCGTTGCGGATACTTTTCGCGCGGTCAGCCTCAGCTTCAGCACCCTCGGCGGTCCGGAGGCAGTCCAGCAGTACTTCTCCAGCACCAAAAGTCGATCCTATGAAGACCGCATTTACAGCAATCTTGGCGAGCACTATCTGAGCAAACTGCGCTACGATGACGCAGCCAAGACGTATAACACCTTCATAGCGCTCCATCCTTTCCACCCTGCTGCCCCACGTTTCAGCATGCGGGTGGTGGAGACTTTCACCAAGGGCGGATTTCCTAAGCTAGTTCTGGAGTCGAAGCGGGATTTTGCGTCCAAGTACGGACTGCAGGCGGAATACTGGCAACACAACAAGCCTGAAGAGTTGCCGGAGGTTCTGGCTTACCTGAAGACGGACCTGAAGGACCTCGCGACGCATTACCACGCTGAGTATCAGAACTCGCTGGAAGCCAATGAGAAGCTCGCGAATTATCACGAGGCCCAGAGATGGTACGGCGACTACCTCAAGTCGTTCCCGAAGGACGCGGAGTCTCCGACGATCAACTACCGGCTCGCGGATCTTCTCTTCGAGAACAAGGACTTCGGCGAAGCGGCCAAACAGTATGAGCGCACCGCCTACGAATACCCGGCCAACGCTCAGTCGCCAGCCGCGGGTTACGCTGCAGTCTACGCATATCGCGAGCAGCTGAAGGTCGCAAACAAGGAGAGTCTAGAGGCCGTCAAGCACGATACGATCACAAGCTCGCTCAAATTCGCGGACGCCTTCCCCACCCACGCACAGGCTGCGGCGGTCCTGGGAGCGGCTGCCGATGATCAATATGAGATGAAGGACTATCGCGCCGCCGTCACCTCCGCCCAACGTGTCATCGATAAATATCCGGGCGCAGAGAAGCCCATCAGGCGCTCCGCGTGGATTGTGGTTGCACACGGCTCGTTTGAACTCGCGGAGTATCCGCAGGCCGAACACGCTTACACCGAGGTGCTAACCGTAACGCCGGAGAGCGACGAGTCGCACGCCAAGTTCGTTGACAACCTCGCAGCCTCCATCTACAAGCAGGGTGAGCTGGCAAGAAGCGCGCAGGACTATCGCGCGGCCGCCGATCACTTCCTGAGGATTCGCACGGCAGCGCCTACCTCCACAATCCGTCCGACGGCCGAGTACGATGCCGGCGCCGCGCTGATTGAGCTGAAGGATTGGAAGACGGCCGCGGGCGTGCTCGAAGCTTTTCGCAGTACCTATCCCAAGCACAAGATGGCGGGCGAGGCCACCAGGCTGATCGCACATGCCTACCGGGAGAGCGGCGAGTTGTCGCACGCCGCCGGGGAGTACGAGCGCCTGGCATCCGAATCCACAGATGAAACAGTTCGCAAAGAGTCGCTGCTCGTGGCAGGCGACCTCTACCAGCAGTCCAATGCAAATGACAAGGCATTGGAGGCGTACGGTCGCTATGTCACCGAGTTTCCAAAGCCGCTCGAAGCCGCCGTGGAAACCCATTTCAAAATGTCAGAGATACACAAAGGTGCGCACAACGACGCTCTATATCAGAAAGAACTGGCGGAAATCATACGCATTGACGGTGCTGCTGGACCTGAAAGGACCGGACGTACGCGCACGCTCGCGGGCCGCTCAGCGCTGGTCCTGGCGGAGCAACTCTATCAGGCTTGCGTGGCCGTAAAGCTACGGCAACCGTTCGAGGCCAGTCTGAAGGAGAAAAAGGAGCGCATGGATGCCACGATCACGGCCATGAGTGGGCTGGTGAACTATGAAATCGCCGACGTGACAGCGGCTGCCACGTTTTACATGGCCGAGACTTATTTCGATTTCAGCCGTTCACTGAAGGAGTCGGAGCGCCCCGCCGATATGAAGGGGGCGGACCTGGAAAAGTTTGAGGCGGACCTCGATGAGGCAGCGTTTCCATTCGAAGAGAAAGCCATTAAGGTACACGAGAAGAACATGGAATCGCTGCACGCCGGCATCTTCAATGCGTGGACGGAGAAGAGTCTAAGCAGGCTCGCCGACCTGATGCCGGGTCGCTACGCGAAGAGTGAAATGAGCAGCGGCTTCATCGGCGCTATTGACCGTTATGTGTACCGATCGCCGCTGGCGCAGGCTGCTGCCGCCCTGGCAGCGAGCAATACCGGAACGACGCCAGCCGGCACGAACACGACGCCGGGCAACGGTAACACAGCGCCGAACACCGGAACGACGCCAGGTAATGCCAGCGCGACACCAGGCACGCCGGATCAGGCGACGCAACCGACACCAGACAACACTGGCACGGCACCAAGTAAACCGGAGCAGACAACGCACCCGGCACCGATGGCAGTGAACCAAGGAGCGGTGAAACATGCCAATCCGCAATAAGACCCGATTGCTAAAAATGATTTGCCGCGGTATGCCGTGGCTGTGCCTGTTCCTCGCCCTTGGCTGCTCGCCCGCTGCACAACGCACGGTGACTGCCAAATCAACGAAGACGAACGTGCCGCTACCACCGACGCCGACTGCGCCATTGGACTTTGAGCGGGATGCAGATGGGGTCACGATTACGCAACACGAGACCATCCCGGAAGACGTGCGTGCCGAATACGACCAGGCGGTGCAAATGCTCGGGCAGGCGCAATACGATCGCGCTATTCCTATGCTGCTCAAGGTGACCGAGCAGGCGCCCACATCCACGGCAGCGCACATCAATCTCGGCATTGCGTACGCACGCACTGGCGACCTGGACCACGCCGAAGCAAGCCTGAATAAGGCAGTGGAACTGAATCCACACCACGTGGCTGCTTACAACGAGCTCGGCCTGGTGCAGCGGCGGAAGGGAGAATTTGCCAAAGCGCGCGCGAGTTACGAAGCGGCATTGGCACAGTTCCCAGATTTTCACTATGCGCACAGGAACCTTGCCGTTCTGTGCGACCTGTATCTCGGCGACTACTCGTGCGCGTTGGAACATTACCAGGCATACAACCGGCTCGTGCCGGATGACGCAGACGTCGTGAAATGGATTGCAGATCTTCGCAAACGGACCGGCAAAAAGGAGAAGTCATGAGGCGAGAATTGCCACTAGTGTTTCTGTTGGCGATCGGCGTGGCGACCGCCGTGGCCCAAACCGATAAAACGCTCGATAAAAAACCCGTGACCGAACCGCCCGCCGGTGCAGCCAAGACACAGAAGAAAGAAGCGGCAACCAAACAGAAGCAGGCAGCGCCCGCAAAAACGGAAGCACCTCAGGACGCGACAGTTGAAGCACAAACGAAAAAGGCACCGGAACAGACTGAAGCGGCGCAGGTAAAGACAGAAGCAGAACAGAAGGACGCGCAGGCACAGACCGACAAAGACGGGAAGTTAACTTCCGTCCCGGGAGGACAGGCGCTGGGCATGTCCATCCTGGGCAATCAGGAAGCGCCGACCTCGCTGGTCATCGTTCCCTGGAAGAGCTCGGAAGTTGGCCGCGCGACTGGCATTTCGCCGATGCTCGACGACTCCAGGCAGCCCGTAGACAAGGAAGTCTTCATGCGGGAGCTGCGCTATTACGAGATTAGATCAGAAAAGAAGCCGTAAGCCGGCCGTTTGCGTTTCGCTGAAGTGGATTTTTGGAATGAATCGAGAGACTAGTTGCGAAATGCTTCCGCGACACGGTTCTTATTCAAAGATGTGATTCTGCATGGCGGAATCCAATGATAGCCACCATTCTGATCCGCGAATCTGTCGATGAAAACTCTTAAATGAATTCCTGGGTGTCCGATCCCGCTTGCCAATTCCTACCAACGCTTACTTTCTGAAACGTCCTCCGTAGACGGAAACATCTGTTCCTGTTGTCATTCTCTTGCTCTCTTGCTGGCGAACTCATTGGTGGCTACAAATTGGGTTGCTATTTCGCAGTGAAAGCCGGCCAGCGTGTCGCGCCCCGAGCGTTCTTGATAGGAAGTTACGTTCGGCCATCCCGATTTAGCCCTGCTGGACGAAGCTAAGGTTCCCGTTCGGCAGCCGCGCCAAGGTATTGACACCTTGATAGAGAAGACCTTAGCACCCGTGTACTGTTGTTGCCAGGAGCAGTCTGCTCAATACTCTACGACGTCAAGAGAGTAACGGTGCAAGGGCCGCGGAGAATAGCAAATATGAAATATGCGGCTTGGCAACGCCTTCGGTACCTCAGGAGTGCTCTACGAGATTGAGGCGACCAATTGACAAGGACGTATTCATGAGGATGTTGAGTCATTACGAAATCAGGTCGCAGACGGAGCGCCCCAGCGGTGCGCCGACCCAAAATGAAAGCGGCGCAGCCTGCGGCTGCGGCGCCTAGGAGGATGCCATGACCTTTACAGAGCTACTGAAAAACGTCGGCTTATTCGGCGCCGCCGTGATGTGTTGCCTTGCCGCGCTGTCCATCTTTTCGGTGGCAGTGATGGTTGACAAGTTTCGCCGTTTCCGCGCGAACGCGCGAGAGACGCAGGCTTTCAAGCCTTTGCTGTCAAAGTTCGCCCACGGGGGAGAGGTACAGGAACTGCTCGACGCCATACGGCAACATGAGAAATCCCACGTGGCGCAGGTAGTCTCGGCGGGCATACTGGAGTACGAAGGCGTGCGCGAGGCCGGAGGCGATCCGTCCGGTTCACTCGAGCTTGTCACGAGCGCGCTCAGAGACTCTATGTCCGAGACGCTAGTCCAGTTGAAACAAGGTCTCGGGTTACTGGCTACGATTGGCTCCACGGCCCCGTTTGTCGGCCTTTTCGGTACCGTAGCTGGAATCATCAACGCTTTTCGGAACATCGCGGCCACGGGATCTGGCGGCATGTCCGTAGTCTCCGGCGGTATCGCCGAAGCACTGGTCACGACGGCCCTGGGCATCTTCGTCGCGATCCCGGCCGTTGCTGGATTCAACTACTTCACCGGCAGGATTGAAAATTTCCACATCGAGATGAATAGGGCATCAACCCAGCTCGTGAACCGCCTCTTCAAGGCGCCGCAGATCGACCGCGTAGCCAAGATGTCAGTGGACACAGAGGAGAACACGTATGCGGCTCGGTGAAGGCGCCAAAATGCAGGCGTCCATCAACGTCACGCCGCTCGTGGACGTGGTGTTGGTGCTGCTGATCATCTTCATGGTGATGGCGCCGCAGATGCGTAAAGGGCCGGAGGTCCGCTTGCCGAAAACGGAGAAGCCGACCCAGCAGGGTGACGAGAGAGGCCGGATACTGGTCTCGATCGACGAGGCCGGCGTGCTTTGGATTAATGATAAGCAGGTTACACCCGACCAGTTCGGTGACGCGCTCCGTGCTGCTGTAGCCGCGGAGACGGATCCCAGGGTCGTGATCCGGGGCGATGCAAAGCTTAACTTCCGTCAGGTACGTGAGGCCATGCAGGCGATAGAGCAAACCGGTTTTCGTGGAGTGGGGCTGATTGCTAAAGGCCGCAACTCCGGCGCGCAGGGAGAGTAAAGGTCATGGAGTTCAATAGAGGAGATTCTGGATCCAGTCTGCAGTCTGAGATCAACATTACGCCGCTCGTCGACGTAGTGCTTGTGCTGCTGATCATTTTTATGGTCGTGGTTCCGTTGCTCATGCAAGGTTATGACGTCAACATCCCTAAAACCTCCACTAATGCCGTGCCCGCGCAAGCCCAGGAATCGAGGTTGATCCTGAGTATCTCCCCTGTAACCTGCGGCATCGTCAAGCCCCCGGAAGGGGAAGGTCTTCCAGCGGACTGTCGCGTGTTTCTGGGAGATCAAAAGATCGCTGCGGCTGAATTGCCCGCGCGCGTGGCGGAGATCCTGGGCAGCCGGCCCGCGGAAAAGCGCGTGTTGTTTCTGGCTGCTGACGACCGCTTGAACTACGAGGGCGTTCTGCGCATCCTCGATCTGGCAAAGTCGGGCGTCGAAGATTTAAGGGTCGAATTTATCACGGCCAATTGAGGTGGCTGCTTTGGTGACAACCATGGAAATCAGCAGGCAAATGTCCAAAGAATCCGGGGTTCTGTCCACCCGCAGCATGGTGGAGAGCCTTGTGCTCCATGCCATCGTGCTGGCCTTGCTGATGTTTTTGGCGGCAACAGTACTGGTTCGCAGCGGCGTGCCCCGCACGAAAAAAGAGATTGACATCGTTTTCTATCATCCAGCGGTGGTGCCGGTCGCGTCGACTGTCCCGCCTCCTCCGTCACGAGCGACGACTGGGACGGAAGCGAAAACGAGAGCCTCGGAAGCTCCAAAGGGGCCTGGGAAACCGGAACTTCCAGCAGGTCCGGAAAAGGGCTTTTCCGCGGATGTGAAGCCGCCCGAGCCAAGCGTGGGTAAGGCCGGCATTCTGGCATTCAAGGAGCAGTTTGCGAGCCTGACACAGGACAAGATCGCGCCGCGTCTCGGAACCGATGCGCATTACGGCGCCGCCGACGAAACGGGCCACGCATCATCAGGCTCTGTATTGACGACCAATTCGCCGGGATCAAGTGGTGGCATTGACGCCGGCTCGCTGAGCCGCAATGTGGGAGGTGGGGGCGGCAGAGGCGGTGGCGGTGGCGGCATGGGCGGACCCGGTGTGCAGGTGGCTCGCGCGAAAAGTTCCATCGCGGGGATCGGCGGCGGCGACGGCCGACCCAAGGCGCATAGCGGCCCAGGGGCTTCCCGCACCGACGAAGAAATACAGATTGTGTTCGATCGTTACAAGTCGGCTTTCTACCGGGATTACAACCGGGCACTGCGCAGCAATCCGACGTTGCAAGGCAAGATGGTGCTCCGCCTGACGATCGAGCCGGACGGCGCCGTGTCAATGTGCCAGCTGCAATCGACTGATATGGATGCTCCGGATCTCGTCGCTCAGGTGGTGGGCCGCGTCCGGACGATCAATTTCGGTGCGAAGGATGGCGTGCAGACCGTGACAATCGTGTACCCGATCGACTTCCTACCGGCGACGTGAAACCGGTGGCTGAAGAGAAGGGCACGGAAGCCAGGAGGTTTTAGAGAAGCTGCGAATCTGATCAGTTGACCCTCGACGCGATTTTGATAAACGCAAAGCCATCGAAAGATGGCGACGCAAAGTCACCGGTCTAACGGGCTGCGAGCCCCATGACGGCGGGACCGCCGAAATCAGTCCACAGTGTGGCTGCCTCGGTCCCGAAAACAGTGAGTGAGTGGAATGAGGGCATAGATGATTTTCAGCAACACGAATAACGCGAGAACGCACGGCAGCTGGATCGCAATCCTGCTTGACAAGCTCCGCGTCACTCGCCGCTTCCGCGTCCGACTTCCCGAGATCGATGATGCGCAGACCCCCCTCATAGCTCACGCGGCAATTGGCAGCCCAGGACGAGTACGGCTGTTCAAAGAAGCACGCGTTACCAAGTGGGTTTTACCTGTTCTCGGAATTCTCGTTCTGATGATGGGAGCGAACTCTGCGTTTGCCCAGGTGCAGACGTGCGCCATTATCACCGGCGGCGATGCTGGTGGAGCAGGGGGTGTTAATCCCACCTATCTCGCGAATCAAGACGGACGTGCCAATGAGGGTTGTACCATTTTGATCACGCTCAACGCTGATGGGTCTATCGCAACAACTTTTCCCAATCCTGCCCCCGCTTACGAGAACGGCAATGACGACAACATGATTGGTGTCGTAAACAACACCAGTAAGACCATCACCGCCATACAGCTCACCAGCGCAACAATTCCAATCTTTGGTCTCGAAGACGATGGAGCTTGTGGCGGCCCCCCGGGATGGATTTTTAGCCCTCTTGGGCCTGATCCCAATTGCGCAAACACAACGGACCCGCACCGTTATGCTCCCGCGGGAATTAACTACACCATATTTAACGTGAACAGTGGCATCGTCAATTTCGGCAACGGTGGCATTGCACCAAACGGTCACGCGTTTTTCAGCCTTGAGGGGGGGCACCTTACTAAGATCGTCGTGCAAGTGATCCCAGGCCTGTCAATTACCAAACAAGTCAGCGTTGTGGGTGGTGGCGCTGCGCTGCCGGGCGGGCAACTTGATTACGTCGTGCACGTGAGCAATCCCTCGAACAATCCTCCGAACAGTGCGGCCCCAACGGTTGTAATCACTGACGATCTCAACAGCGCGGGTGTAGGTCGTCTCACGTTGGTGAACCCAGCGCCGACGATGAACGGCGCAACAACCGGTGTGACTGTAGTCGGATCAGTAATTAGAGCAGACTACTCCACCACAAATGGTCCGTTGCAGCCCGGGCAGTCTATCGACTTGCGCTTCCGGGCGCAGATTGCTGCGGGCATTCCCGCCGGTACCACTCTCACGAACACTGGCTTGGTAACGTGGAACACCCCAACAGAAACCGCCAGCGCCAGCGCTTCAGTCGTTATCGGAGGAGTTGTCGGTCCCGGTGCTGGAACTTTGAACGGCACAGCCTGGCTCGATGCAAATTTCAACAAGGTACCTGATGCTGACGAGCCGCGTCTGCAGGGCTGGACTGTCGCCCTGTTTCTTAATGGGGTTCAGTTGCAGACCGTTCTCACGGATGCGAACGGCGTTTATCGTTTGAGTAACGTCGCGACGACCGACGGGACTTCAAACCGGTACGAGCTGCGATTCATAGCGCCGGGAGCAGGCCCGAATACAGCAAAGCTCGGGATAGCCGACTCAGCCTTTATCAACAGCCTGCAGCAGATCACCAACATCTCCGTGCCGGCGGGCAGCAACATCCAGAATCTGAATTTGCCAATCGCGCCAAATGGCGTGGTGTACAACTCTTCGACCCGCACTCCAATCGCGGGCATGACCGTAAACATGTTGAGCGCCGGAGGCACCTCGCCATTGCCGGCGGCTTGCTTCGACGACCCAGCCCAACAGGGCCAGATTACCCTGGCGGGCGGCTATTACCGTTTCGACCTGAACTTCACGGATCCTTCCTGCTCCAGCGGCGGCAGCTTTGTGATCAAGGTGACCGCATCATCGGGGGTTTTCGTGGCCGGCGAATCGAAGGTCATCCCCCCGGCTTCCGACGCAGCGACAGCGCCGTTTTCTGTCCCCACCTGTGCAGGTGGTGCGCAGGATGCGCTTCCGGCCGTCCCGTTCTGCGAAGCACAGGGATCAGAGTTTGCGCCAGCAGTTTCCGTGCCTCCGGGCAGCACCGGGACTAAGTACTATCTGAATCTCACGCTGAATGGCACCAGCGTGCCCGGCTCGAACCAGATCTATAACAACCACATTCCAGTTGACCAGCAGACCGCGGGATCAATCTCGATCACCAAGACGACTCCGTTGCTGAACGTCACGCGGGGGCAACTGGTCCCGTACACCATCACGATCGGTGTTCTGCTGGGTTCATCCGCGCAAGGTGTGCAGGTTGTGGATCGCTATCCTGCGGGCTTCCGCTACATCAAAGGATCCGCACGCCTCAATGGTGTACCCACGGAACCCACGGTCACCGCCGGCCAGCTCGCGTGGAACAACCTCAATTTCGATAGCGACGATCATCCCACGATCACGCTTCTGCTCGCAGTCGGCGCCGGAGTCAGCGAAGGCGAGTTCACCAACCGCGCGCAGGTCTTCCAAGGCATAACGGGCCAGGCGCTGTCCGGTGTGGCCACCGCAACGGTTCGTGTCGTGCCGGATCAGACCTTTGACTGCACAGATGTGTTTGGCAAGGTATTCGACGATGTGAATCGAAATGGCTTCCAGGATTCGGGTGAGAAAGGCCTTCCCGGCGTACGAGTGTTGACGGCACAAGGCCTGGCAGCGACGACGGATCAGTACGGTCGGTTCCACATCACCTGCGAGCTCACGCCGAACGAGATCCGCGGCAGCAATTTCGAGCTGAAGCTCGACGACAGGAGCCTTCCCAGCGGCTACCGATTGTCCACCGACCAGATACAGATCAAGCACGCCACGGCCGGCAAGGCCCTGAAATTTGATTTCGGCGCGTCAATTTTCCGCGTTGTAGCCATCGACCTGTCGGATGCAGCGTTCGAGCCGGGTAACACGGAAATCCGCACGCAGTGGAAGCCACGCCTCGACGTGCTCCTTGCGGAACTGCGCAAAGCGCCATCGATGCTGCGCCTGTCTTATGTCGCCGATACAGAGGATGAGGCCCTGGTCCAACGGCGCATGCAAGCGGTTAAGCGGCAATTGAGCGACGCGTGGGATTCGAAAAAAGACAGCTATGTTCTGACCATTGAGCCTGAGGTCTTCTGGCGTCGTGGCGCCCCGCCCAAGAAGTCCGATCTGCGTATGCCGGAGAGTAGGTGAACCGTATGAGTGAACAACGACATCTACTGCTGGCTTTCGGATTCCTGATGATGACGGCCTCCGTGTGCATCGGCCAGGTCAACACGGCCAAGCCGAGCGAGCAGGCCGAGCGGCATCTCTCCAGCGACCAGTCAATGAAGCAATGGTCACTCAACCCGAATCAAACCGATGACGTCAAGCGTATCAAGGTCTGCCGGGTGGAGACGGTTTGCAAAATGCGATTCAAGGAAGGCCAAACGCCGCGGACGCGAGTCAAGAATCTCGTCATGCCGCTGCGGTACGAGGGCGAAACCGTTCCCGTTTCCGACGCCTTCACCAAACAGGTCCAGCAGGCGCTCAACAACCTGCGGGACAAGCAGGGCGTAACGGTCCGGTTCATCGGCTACACTGACGACGCACCGTTAACCGGTCGCGATGAGAGCGCCTACGGAAATGCTCTGTCGTTGTCGAAGGCGAGGGCGCATCGCGTCGCATTGGCCATGCAAAAAATCCTGGGATTGCCTGCTTCGGCGATCGAAAGTGACGGTCGCGGGAGCTCTCACCCGATTGCCTCCAACGCAACCGTGCAGGGACGTGCGATCAATCGTCGCGTCGAGGTGGAATTCTGGTACGACGATCCTCTTCAGGATTTATCCGACGAGCCGCAACTGTGCCCTGACGATGTCGACGAAACAGTTACCAGGGTTTACGATCCCGCCTGGGGAAGCATCCCGGATATCAAGCTCGAGAACGGTAAGTTCATCATTCCGCCGGACTACGCGACGAATCTGCATCGCGCGCTTGCAGACATCGCGGATCGCACCAACGCGCGGCTGCGATTTATTGGTTACACCAAGAACGAGGGACTCGACCGCCGCACCGCGTCCGTGTACAGCGACGACATCGGTCTTTCCGCGGCGCGGGCCCGTCACGCCATGGACATCCTCATGAAGGATTCGCTTTTGGCAGGCGCCCGGGCAGAACACGAAGGACGCGGCTACGTCCAGTCCGATGACGTCGTAAACCTCGGCTTCATTCAAAGCCAGGAGTCGTTCGTGCGCGTGCAGGTCGTGTACGACGAACGCTTGCCGTTGGACAACTATGAGGGCGTGGACATCACTCGGCAGACCCGGGAACTGAGTCCGAAGAGCCCATACGATCTGAATGTGATGCACATCACCGTCGATGGCAAGCCGATCGATGACCTGGACCGCAGCTCTTCCGACGTGCAGCGCTGCACCGACGTGGCGCTCGACAGCGCCAATATCCAGTTCAGCCTAGACAATCTCGAGTCGCGGCGGCGCCTCGCTGTCGCGGCGGATCCAGTCGCTGTGGTCGTGGCCGAACCCATCAGGGAAGTTGCTCTACCGGTCGTGCATTTCCGGATGTACAGCAACTATGGAAGTTTCATCAAACGTGCTGAAATCCGAATATTCGACCAGCAGTCACTGCAGTCAGCACCGCTCGCAATCATCCCAGTCGATGAAACGGGCGTTGCGGAATGGCAGCCCGCGCCACAAATTCTCACGGGCCCGGCACGTCAACTCAAGTACCTGCTGCGCGCCTATGACCCGAAAGACCATTTCGACGAAACGGATGCGCGGCCACTATGGCTCTACCACGAGGCATCGCCAGGAAATCTCGCGAAGTCTGATGCGCCGTCAACGCAGGCGCTGCTGGCCGCTTACGGTAAGAACGACCTGGCACGTCAGGGCATTACGCTCGGCAGCGGCACGGTTAGGGTACAGGGCAGCGGTATACCCGTGGGCCACACTGTTTGGCTAGCCGGCCGCCAGATTCCGGTTGACCCGAAGGGTAACTTCGTTGCGGAGGAGATCCTTCCGAACGGCACGCACACCGTCGAAGTCGCGGTCCTCGATGACTCTGGCAATGGCTCGTTGTATCTTCGCGATCTGGAGTTCAAGAGCAGGGATCTGTTCTTCTTCGGTGTTGCTGACTTGACGATATCGAAAAACAGTGTGAGCGCAGCGGAAAAGCTACAGCAGGGCGACAATGCTACGCAGCCCGTCGATTCGTCGCTGGATGGCCAACTGGCTTTCTACTTGAACGGCAAGGTGAGTCAGAACTGGCATTTAACGGCCAGCGCGGATACCCGTGAAGGCCCGGTGAAAGATCTGTTCAACAACTTCCTGGATAAGACGCCCGATGAGTTATTCCGGCGCATCAATCCCGACTATTATTACCCGTCGTTCGGTGACGACGGTGCCGTACAAGAAATGGCGCCGACCATGGGCAAGTTCTACGTCAAAGCGAGCCACGGTCAGGATTATGGGATGTGGGGCAACTTCACGGCCAACTATGTTGACAACGATCTGGCCCACGTTAACCGCGGCTTGTATGGAGCTGACGCGCACTTCGGCTCCGAACCCACCACCAGCTTCGGCGAACGTCGGCTCTCGGTGGACGGGTTTGCTGCCCAACCGGGAACGTTGCCGAGCTATGAGTCATTCCTCGGGACTGGTGGGTCCATCTATTTCCTGCACCACCAGGATATTCTGGAGGGCTCCGAGAGCGTGACAATTGAAGTCCGCGATAAAGCCTCGAACATCGTCACAGGGGTGGTCAATCTGCGGCCCAACGTAGACTACACCATTGACTACATACAAGGCCGGGTGCTGCTTTCCGAGCCCCTGTCGGCGACCTCTAGCGACAATCTGCTGGTGCGTACCAGCGGCTTGGGCGGCGACGAGTCATTTTTAGTGGTGCGTTATGAGTACACGCCAGGTCTCGACAGCCTGAGCCAGATGGCTGTCGGCGGTCAGGGAAGTTATTGGATAAACAACTTCGTGAAGGTCGGGATGACGGCCAACTCCAACGACGGCGATACTGCCGGCACACTCGGGGCCGCAGACGTGACCTTGCGGAAAAGCGCCAATTCCTGGTTAAAGCTGCAGGGAGGCCGCACCACAGGTCTCCTCTCGCCCTCGCTGCAATCCAATGACGGCGGATTCAATTTCCAGGGCCCTGACGACCAGTCCTTCGCCAGCTCAAAAGCTGGGGCCTACCGCGCCGATCTGAGCATCGGGCTTGGCGACTTCATTAAGGGGCACGACGGTCGTTTCCAGTTCTACGAGCAGAAAATCGACGCCGGTTACACTGCGCCGGGACAGATGACCATTAAAGACACCGAACAATATGGCGGCATCATCAGAATGCCAGTGACGACCAGCCTGAGCCTGGTAGCCAAGGGCGATCAGAGGACCGAAGACCAGGGGCTGGCGACGCGGGCGGTGGAATTGGACCTGAGCTATAGACTGACCAACAGGTGGAGCTTCAGCGCCGGCGTGCGCGACGATATGCGTAAAGACAATTCGGCGGTTGTTCCGCTGACCCAGGAGCAGGGCGAGCGCACCGACGCGGTTGCTCAGATAAAGTTCAGTCCCAGCGACACCTGGAGCGCATATGTCTTCGGCCAGGACACGATCGCGACAAGCGGCGACCGTCCAGACAACAGTCGCGTCGGCGTGGGCGGCTCCTATCGCCTGACGAAACGCTTCAAAATCGATGGTGAGGCGTCCGACGGAGACTTGGGTCCCGGCGGAAAGATTGGCACCACCTTCCTCTATTCCGATCGCACCAGCCTTTACCTGAACTATTCGCTGGAAAACGAGCGTACGGACAACGATGAGTTGATTCAGAGCGGTAGCTGGGGCAACCTGGTTTCAGGCGTGAAGACCAGGTTCTCAGACAGCTCCAGCATCTACGCTGAGGAACGTTACCAGACCGGCTCAGGGCAGAGCGGCCTCACGCACGCCACCGGAATCAACCTCGTGACTAAAGAGCGCTGGAATTTTGGCGGGAGCGCGGAGTTCGGCAAGCTGTTCGATTCTGAGACCGCCGCAGAAATCAATCGCAAGGCTGCCGGAATCCATATGGGTTATGGCCTGACCAAGATACAGTTCTCAAGCGCGGTCGAATTTCGTCGGGACGATGTGGAACAGCCCGACCTGAGTCATACCATAGAAACCGTATTGCTGTTGCGTAACAATTTCAAATACCAATTGAGCCCCAGCTGGCGCGTGCTCGGCAAACTGGATTACTCAATCAGTAACAGCACGCTCGGCGATTTTTCTACCGGCGGCTACACCGAGGGGGTGGTCGGCTACGCATACCGCCCGGTGCGGAACGACCGGTTGAACGCTCTGGTCAAGTACACATACTTCTATAACGTCCCGACCGCGGATCAACTGGGAGCGCAGGGCACTGCGACCCAGTTCCTTCAGAAGAGCCACATTGCGGCACTCGACGTTACCTACGACCTCACAGCTAACTGGTCCGTGGGTGGCAAGTATGCGTACCGGCTGGGAGAGGCGAGCCTGGACCTCGTGCAGCCGACTTTCTTCGACGATACCGCGCAGCTCGCCGTGTTGCGCGTGGATTGGCAGTTCAGGAAACAATGGGACGCCGTGGCCGAGGTGCGACAGCTTGGCCTCCCGGATATCAATCAAAACAGCCGCGGCGCCCTTGCCGCGTTCTATCGTCGCATTAGCAAAAACCTGAAGGCTGGCATCGGCTATAACTTCACCAGCTTTTCTGACGACCTGACCGATCTGAACTACAACCATAGAGGCGTATTCTTCAATCTCATCGGGACCAAGTGACGCTCGGTGAGCGCTTTTAATCACGAGTGATTTCCTGCGTAAACGCATTGTGCTTTGATTAGGTATCTCTTTTCAGCGTTTCCTACCCTCTATACCCGGTCGCAAATCAACCCGAAACACGTTGAGTTTGCTGTGCTGGCCTCATTTAAAATTGCCCGATGCCGAATGAATGGAATCTTCGTTACGACGCATGGATGATCGGCGACGGTGAGCCAAACCGTGACCTGGGAGAGGTCTTTGATTGGTACGCAGTTGAGTTTTTCAGCGTGGAAGGTCTCGCTACTGTGCAGGAGAAATCCAAGTCAGCAGTTCCCGTCGCTGACTATGAGTATCGGGTGGTGGCCGAATTGATTTACCTGTCGGAGGGGACTTGCATCATTGATTTTGGCATTAGGGCAATTGCCCACATGCGCAATTTGCGTTCGGGATGCAAGCAAGGCGACTACGTGGCTGGGAATGTTGGGCTCGGCCTTCCCGCCGTCATTGAGAATGCACCTGAAGCTCTTTTAAAAACTCTCGAACATCGCTGGCGGGTCAACCGAATCTCCGCCGATTCTCACGCCTTACTCACAGGAGACTTGTATGCGTGACGGTTCTAGCCTTCAATATCAGGAGGTCCACTCAACTAAGTCAGTCAATGCGAATAGTTACGTCTTGCACTGTTTTAAAGTCCCATAACGCATCGCTGCCATATAAGTACATACTGGGTACATGGAAATTAAATCTCAAATAAATTGTTTAGAATCAATCAGATAATAGATATGGTGGAGGCGGTGGGAGTTGAACCCACGTCCGAAAACGTCACCGGTCAAGAGCCTACATACTTAGTCCAGTTCACCCAACGGGAATTACCCCGCCAGATTCGCGCGTTACGCTTAGAACGGACAAGAAACGTAAAACGCTAGCCCGAATGTCTCGTCCTCCCGCCCTGGCTTAGCAAAGAGAACCAGCCTACTGTGTGACGCCCTTTCACAGCCCATAGGCGAAGCTGTGGAGAGCGGCTGCTTATTTAATTAAGCTGCGTATGCGAACTGATTAGAGTTAGCAATTATTGTTTTTGCACCACTTACGGGGGAATGCGCCCCGGTATGCCTCCTGGCCGCAAGCATTTCCGTCGAAGCCGTGACGCCCCCATTTGTTACGGAAAAGGACTTGTGCCAAGTCCAGTTGTCAAAGATCTGTATTCACCTTAGCCACCATCTCCGGCTAAGTCAATGGATTAGATGATAGTAGCGAAGCAGGGATTCATGCATAAAGCCTGTGTCTTCATAATTCGCATAAATCGTGGGCTCTCGGCATTCTAGTCACACTGGGGGCATGGCCAAAGGTTTGCCAATGATGGGCGGCCATTTCGCCGGGCGGGTGTTTACATGCTTTAAACTTGCGCATCGTGGGGCGGGGGAGGCAAAGAGATTGAAACGCAGAAAAACTTACTTGTTGGCGGGAACCATTCTGGCTGTGGTGGCAGCGGCGGCTGCATGGGGATTCACCTTGTGGCATTCTGGCCAGCCAGTCGATCCTATGCTCATAGCGCAAAGCAAACCTGTTTCCGCGGCTGTGAATGACATGGGGCGCAAGATGGTGGCTGATCTCTCTGCGCAGCTGCCGCAGCAAAACGTCTTTATTTCTCCGCTCAGCATCTTCATGGCGCTGGGTATGACTGAGAGCGGCGCCGGAGGCACTACGCGCGATACTATGCGCCAGACCCTGATCGTCCCGCAGGACTTGAGCGACGATCAGCTGCGCAGCTCCGCAGCGGCCCTGCTCAATGTGCTTCAGGCAGAGCGAGGCGCTGAGCTCTCAATCGCCAATGCTCTTTGGTCCGACCACAGTCTGCCGATGTCGCCTGACTTTGTGAAGCAGTGCCGCAGGTTTTATCAGGCTGATGCCACCATGCTCGATTTCCAGCAACCCTCCGCCGCCGCCGCTGAGATCAATCAATGGGTGCGGAAAAAGACCCATGATAAGATTTCTGACCTTATCTCGCCCGACGCTCTTGCTAGCTCCCATGGGGTGCTGACCAATGCTGTCTATTTTCACGGTAAGTGGGCTTACCAGTTTCCAAAGGATGAAACGCGCGCGGAAAGCTTTTACCTGGCGGGCGGAGGTGAGAAGCAAGTGCAGATGATGCACCAGAGTTCCATTCCCGGAGCTTACCGCAGAGGTGATGGCTTTGAGGCTGCCGCGCTCGATTACAAATCATCCCATATGCGCTTTTATGCCATCCTGCCCTCTCAGGGGAACACTCCGGAACAGGTATTAGCTAAAATTTCGATAGAGCAGCTTAAAGAGTCCGTGCCGAGTGAGATCAAACTTGATTTACGGCTGCCGCGTTTCACGCTCGACTATAAGGAAGAACTGAAAGATTCTCTATCGCGCATGGGAATGGCATCAGCTTTCCAGCCCGGCGCCGACTTTGCTCCCATGGGCTCTCATGGCTTCTTCATCGGAAGCGTGATTCACAAGACGCGGCTGGAAGTGGACGAAGAAGGCACCACAGCTGCCGCGGCAACCGCTGTGAATATGCTGACCTCAGTGCCGCGTGTACAGACTTTGGTATTCAATCGGCCCTTCGCCCTTCTACTATGCGACACGCAGACCAATGCAATCCTGTTTGCCGGCGTGGTTTACGAGCCGGGGCCATAGCTGACAGGAAAATTTTGAGTCCATTGCCACGTTAGGAGAAATCTGCCCGGGCGGTCCAGGGCACGCCCTCCGGGCTGTACCTAGTTGTTCTATGCATGCCGATAACAACATCAATATTACGTGTGAGCAATACCACGAATCGCGCTAGAATGACGCAAACGTAACAAGTCCAATGTATGGGGGCAGCGGCCAAGTGACTACGCCTTCACTGCACCAACCAACGCTCGAAAGCTGTCCGGAATGTGAAACAGTCCTGGCTGGGAAATACTGCCATGAATGTGGTGAGAAGCCGCCGGACGCACACGATCTCACGCTCAGGCATTTTCTTCATCATGGACTGCATGAGCTTACGCATTTTGATTCAAAGATTTTTCGCACGCTTAAAACCTTGTTCCTCGCTCCCGGCGTCTTAACCGCCGACTATTTGGCCGGCCGCAAAAAGCGGTATGTGCTGCCTCTGCGGCTGTTCCTGGTGATCTTTGCTCTGAACTTTTTTTTGTACACGCGCCCTGTAGTGGCTTTTTATAGCGTCCACTTTCTGATGAATGCCAGCAAAGCAGCCGGACAGGGAGATGCTCTGGAAAAGCAAATAGAGCATGCCGCACAAAAAAAACACACAACCAAAGAAGCTCTGATAGATACCATTAATGAACATTGGCAGCATGACGTGTCATTTTTTCAACTGGGCGACGTATTTTTCTTTGCCATTTGTCTGGCGATGATCAATTGGCACAGGTATTTTGTGGAACACTTGATTTTTTCGCTGCACACGTTTTCCTTCACCCTGCTGATCGGTTGTGTGTCATGGCTCTACTATGCGCGTTACGGCTACCATCAAAACGCGATTCTGATAGGGATTTCCCTGATTATCTATCTTCTGTATCTGTTTCGTGCGCTGCCGCGGGTTTATGGATCAACCGGCTGGACGGCGTTTTTGAAATGCTGCTTTCTGGTAGCCTGCCTGGTGGTGACCCGTAGTTTCTTTATCATGTTTACCTTAATGGTGGCGATGGCCCAGACATTTCGAGGACACTGAATCGGAAGGAATCGGGCGATCGCCGTCATCCGCACGTGATCGGATTCTGGCCTGACTCAGGTCGCGCCTCCGGCGCTTGTGTATTAAGGACGCGGCAGAATCACAATCCAGATTAGCAAAGCAGGGAACACAATCCAGATATAGCAATAAAAAAGCGACAGGCCTTGTGAGCCTGCCGCAAATTATCTATTAGATTCCCGTCGTCAACTTTTTCTTACTGTTTCTTTGGTGGAGCTTTCTTTGTGCCGGCTTTGCTGGTTCCAGCCTTACTGGTTCCGGCTTTTGATGTTCCACCTTTCGTACCGGGGGCTGCTGTGCCGGTACCTTTGGGGTTGATAAGGTTGAAAGCATCCGCAGCGTTGAACGGGAACTGGCGAACAGAAGTTTGTCCCGTGGTGCTGAGGGTTACGTCAACGCGGCGACTCTGGGCAAGCGCCAGGATCTTGGCGTTACGAGTAAGCTGAGCCTTTTGGGCGTCGGTTAAGGTCTGGTCTTGATCTACGGCCTGTTTGACCTGATCGACGCTCATGGGTTGTTCTTCACCCAGAGCCTGAGTGTCGATGGCATCAGCGGACACGCCCTGTTTCACAAGGAATGCCTTGGTGCGAACCACACGACGGTCGGAGAGTTGCTTGTTGTACTCTTCGCCTCCGCGCGGATCGGCATGACCTTGCAGAATCAGGTGAGCGTCCGGTTTGTAACGCAGATAATTCTGGAAGTCCGCGGCCAGGGTAACCAGGGTAGCTTGCTGACTATCGACCAATCCGCCATCGGGATTGATAGCCGTGGGTTTTGCGGTTGCGAAGTAAATGCTGTGCAAGGAGAGCCGCTGTTCAAGCTGGACCTGTTCTTTTGGTGGAGCAGCTGGCTGTACGGTGACCTGCGTGGTGGCATCGGTTTCACCACCGTTGCCGTCGCTGACGTGGCAGGTAATTGTGTAGTTGCCCGGAGCAACGCCGGTGGAATCATACTGCACATTTGCGCCTGTACCGGTAATGCGTCCGCCGGTGGTTTGATAGCTGTATGTCAGAGTGTCATTATCCACATCACTGGCATTCGCTGCGATGTTGGTGCGCTGGCCGGCTGTAATCGTACCCGGGCTGGCAGCGCAGGTGATGGTGGGTGGTGTGTTGGGCTTTTTCGAAACGACCAGATCAGCCGAGGCGGTTGCTGTTCCGCCACGAGTATCATCCACGGTAACGGTAATCGTATATTTGCCTTCCGTCAGGCCGGTGGTGTTCCAGTGGACTTCCGGGCCAGATCCTTCAATGGTCCCGCCGGTGGCAGTCCACTTGTAAGTGAGAGTGTCATTATCTGGATCTGAGGCAAGTGCTTTCGCTGAGACGCTATCATTCGATCCGGCAATGATTGTTGTTGGTTCGATGGTAACGGAAACCGTTGGTGGATGATTTGGCGGGGGTGGCGGAGGATTGCCACCGAAGTGAAAGACCAGGCCGGCAGAAGCGCGAACATTGTTCTGAGTATTGTTATTGCCGTCAGTAAATTTGGTCAGCAGGTATTCAGCCTGAATCAGCCGAATACTGAAAACTTTGTTCAGGTTCACATCCAGGCCTCCGCCAATAGCGGTGGCAAACACGTTCTGAGAAAATGACCGATTAAAGAACGCGGAGCCGCTTGGAATCTGGGCGACCCGGACCTGAGACAGGGTAGCATCGCCAAAAAGGGCGTGCGCGAAGGGTGCCCAATGTTTACCGCGATGAACGAATTGCGGTCCGAATAAAAATGTATAGGCAAGGCCGGTGGTGTGGGGAGGCGTGTCTTTAAGGCCATAGACACCAAAATCGGCCACCAGGCTAAACCAGCGATTTACGTTGCCCGCAATCGCGCCAGTAAATCCCATCCACTTGAAGTCCTCATGGATGCCCAGTGCATTCGTGTTAAAACGCACATAAGAGAAACCCAGAAAAATATCAGCTGCAGGGTGAGTATCACTGTCGCTGCTGGATGACCCACTCAGTTTGGCTTGCGGTAGCGGCATTGGAATAGTAGGCGCCAGATAACCAGTTGAGTCAGTGGCAGCGGTTGGGACCTCGGTGGTGGTCAAGTTAGTGTCAGCTTTAGCAATTTCATCTGCAAAAGCCGATGTCAAAAAAAGGGCCCCTAGAATTACTGTTGTAACAACACGCGCCACGACTTTCATGTCTTGCCTCCTAGCGGATGGTGATCACACGCAGGACACCATCATACTGCGTTTAAAGGGAACGTGTGTCCGGCGGCTAGATTATGGAACAGGGTACTGGAGCAGAGTAACTGTGCGAGTTGACAGTTGCCGATTTCAGAATGTCTGGTGGCGATGCAGAGTTTGATCTCAAGATAAGCCACGAGCTTACGAGTTGTTTGATCTGCGGCTTTCATATTTTCGAGGTTGGGCGATTGAGGAAGGCTTTCGCGATGTGGGCTTTAAAGTCTGTCAGAAATACCAGCAAAGCCAGTTTCTTCTGGGAGGGGAACTCGGAATCCGGTGCGCGTTCCAAAATGCTGGCAATTCAGAGCAGATGCTATGAGAAATGAATTTAAGGGGGTTATCTCGAGTCAGGTGTATAGGTTATAGGGGAACAGGGTGTAAAGGAGAGTGAAAAAGGAGAATTAGAGGCGAAAATCATTGCAAATAGCCAAAACTGGCCTTATAATGAACGGTTTTTAAAACACCTAAGGTTCCTGCTGTGCCGTAGTCAGAAGTAGGGTTTTTTTGTCCCAACTTGAAACCAAAGTCAACGCTGAGGAATCTAAGTTAGTCAGATTATAAAAGTACGTCGAAGTACGCAATTTTTCTATCCAAAGGCAGGGCGAAACCTAATATGGCAAGGCGACGCGGTAATCCTAACTGGGGCAAGCCTGAGCCCATCGGGCCAGTTATCCCCGTAGTTACATCTTTTGAACAGGCTGTGAAGGAATTCAAGCTGACACCTGATCAATACATCCGGTCTACTCGTCTCCGCGAGTGGGCACGCCGCAATAAAAACAGCAAATATATACCAGAACCTCTCCTGGAAGCCTGGGGGTTTGAAATAGAAAGTACGCTGTAAGTTATTTAGAATAAATTATTTATAGATAGCCGCCATATGGCGGCTATTCTTTTTTACAGTCTTCTGTGTTTGACCTGATCGCGGGCAGCATGCGATATTTCTCGGTTGACTTTAACGTTATATTAACCACTGTGCCTGGAGAGCTCCGTCTTACATGGTTCGTCTTATCCCCAGAGATACCAAGTTTTTCGATATGTTTGCCGAAATGGCCAGTAACCTGGGCGACGGCGCCCGTCTCCTCAAGCAGACGCTGGAGGATTTCAACAATGTTGAAGCCCGGGTGCAGCAACTCAAGGACATTGAGCACCGTGGCGATGATATGACCCACAATATTCTGACGAAGCTTAATTCGACCTTTATCACGCCTTTTGACCGGGAAGACATTTACCGCCTGGCTTCTTCGCTCGATGATGTCCTCGATTTCGTCTATGCCGCCGGCGTTCGGCTTGTGATGTACAAGATCACCAGTGCGCCGCCAGCGGCCTCTCTGTTGGCTGGAATTGTCGTCAAACAGGCTGACCAACTTACCGACGCGCTGGCTCGCCTGGAAAAGAAGCATGACAACGTGCTCGAAAACTGTGTCGAGATCAATCGACTGGAAAACGAAGCCGATAGTGTGGCTCGCGCCGCGATTGCTGTTCTTTTTGAAAAAGAGAAAGATCCAATTTCACTGATCAAGCTCAAAGAACTTTATGAAGTTCTGGAGACTGCCACGGACAAGGCTGAAGATGCCGCCAACGTTTTGGAAGGCGTAGTCCTGAAGAGCGCATAGCATGCGGTCCTCTAAAAAGCTCTCCCTGCGTGAGGCCAACTAAGTGCACCTGAGCGGATTGTTGGTTATTGTCACCATCCTGATCGCGCTTTCGTTCGATTTCATCAACGGCTTTCATGACGCCGCCAACAGCATTGCCACCGTGGTTTCCACCCGCGTGCTCTCGCCCAAGCTGGCCGTGATCTGGGCCGCGGTATTTAACTTTATTGCTGCATTTGTCTTTGGCACTGCCGTGGCCAAGACCATTGCCGGTGGTCTGATTGATCCGCATCAGGCAACGCAATATGTGATCCTCGCCGCGCTCGTGGGTGCCATCATATGGGACCTGCTTACCTGGTGGTGGGGATTGCCTACCTCATCCTCGCATGCGCTGATTGGCGGCTTGGCAGGTGCAGGCATCGCACGCGCTGGATGGCAGGTTCTGGTGCGTGAGCCGAAATTGCATTGGCCAATTATCGGCACGGTTCCGGGTCTGGGTGAAAAGTGGACGGCGACTCTCATCTTCATCGTCCTTGCTCCACTTATCGGCCTTATCCTCGGCCTTGGCTTGATGGTCGCTGTTTCCTGGATCTTTCGTCGCGCTGCGCCGCGCACTGTGGACAAGCTTTTTCGCAAATTGCAGCTTCTTTCCGCGGCCGCCTATAGCCTTGGCCACGGCGGTAATGACGCACAGAAAACCATGGGTATCATCGCCGGCGCATTGCTGGCTGGTGGCTTTCTTACGCCGGCACAATTTGCTTCAGGATGGGGGGATTACAAGTGGTTTATCATCCTCGGCGCAAATGCTGCCATCGCCATGGGGACCTACTTCGGCGGCTGGCGCATTGTTCACACCATGGGATCGAAGATCACTAAACTTCGCCCGGTAGGTGGATTCTGCGCTGAAGGCGCAGGCGCGATCACGCTTTTCTTTCTTGCTTATCACGGCATTCCAGTCAGCACCACGCATACGATTACCGGTGCGATCGTCGGTGTCGGCTCAACCACGCGCCTTTCTGCTGTCCGCTGGGGAGTGGCAAAACAGATCGTATGGGCCTGGGTGCTGACCATTCCCGCCGCTGCCATGGTTGCTGCTCTCACTTTTTGGGTGATTCGATTCTTTGTGCCTGGTGCGTAGTTTTGTTTTCTCCTGGAACCATCCTCTGGGATGCCATTCATCACCTGGATTTTTACCAGTGAGGCTGTACCGGAACTGTCTCGCTGTGTATTGTTCCTTTGAGTTGGGGCCTTGCCAGCATGTGTGCGCCAAAAGGCACGGTTTGTAAGAATCTCGTGCTTTCGTGCTTGCCGGCGAATGCCGTAATTCGACTGAGTCCCTGAGGTTGTAGCTGCGCCAGTTGATTCAAATCCACGATGACTACGCTGCTATCTCCAATGGCCAGTACTTTATTGTCGATGCCATTCACAACCAGGCTGTCGTAAATGGCTGGTAGATTGATGGGCAGTTCTATGCGCCACTCCAGTCGCCCGGTCGCCGTGCTGATCATGTCAATCCCATCTGTAAGCGGTTGAAACAGAATGCTGCCATCACGATTCAGTTTTTGCCCAAGCGTTGCGATCGGAATGAATGTCTCCCTGTCTAAATACGATGGTATGTTGATGGGATTCATGGCGCTATCTGCCAGGAATCCATTGGTCGCAAGCGTGCTTCCATCCGCTGACAGTGCCAATTCAAGATTGCCGCCTGAATTGCTATTAATGGCAGAAGCAACTGTAATCTTGTCCGTCGAAGGATCGACCCGGAAAACAATCCCTTCAATTTGGGAGTAAATGCTCCCATTCGGGCTCTGCAGCACTCTGATGAATCTATCATTTATACCGCCATCTACGATTTGCTGATTAAAATCCGTAAAAGTACCGGTTGCGGTATCCACTTTATGAAATGCGATCGTGCCTGTTCCATTGAGATCAGCGGTCGCAAAGTAAACTACGCCGCTATTGGTAACGCACAGCCCGGTAGGCGTTGTCCCTGTCGTCAATGGACCCTGCGGCAATGCAAATTGGTGGACCACGGCAGGAGCATCTGGGTTGATTAGATAAATTTTTTGAGAGCCAAAATCACCAACTGCCAGTTTTGATCCGTCCGGGGAAAGGGCCAAGCCAAGTAACTGGACTGCTCCAGACAAAACAATTGGCGCTTGAAATCCGCTGGTTGGAGAAAGAACCTGAACCCTGGTTTGGTCGGAAAAGTAGTACAAATTTCGATGCGAATCGTAAACCCCGGCATTTAGAACTGCGCCGGCAGGAATCGGAAATGTAGCAGGTGGGTTGGTATAGCGAATGGCGCCAGCCGCGGTAATAGAACCAAAAGAATTCGATAAAGTTAGATTGGCCTCGCTGCCGGGTGCTCCCGCAGGCAGCGTGAACTTTACTGCCTGCAGAGGAAACGGGTACGGAATAATAGGCGGTCCTGGAAAAAATGCTGTAACAGGTGCAGATTGTCCGCCCACCGTGATATGTACATCACTGGCAGTTTTTCCTAGACCATATCCGATCAAGGCTCCCGTTCCGCCTCCTTCGGCGGTTGTTGCATTCGGTATCACCTCTAAGATCGTGGGCCCGTAACTGAACGACTCAGGCATAATTGCCACATTTCCATTTGCAAACACTGCCGTGAAATCAACTGCCAGGTTGGTAGCAGCAGGCTGTGTAAGTCCCTGGATTGTGGGGAAAGCACCTGCGGCTCGGGTGAAAGTACTTGCTTGCAGCATGGGCTCATTCCCGATATATGCCGAACTCAATGCAGGAAATATACTGAGGTTTTGTACACCAGAACTCGTATTCACCTGCATCTGCGTGCCCCCGGATACTGGTCCTGTGCTTGGGGTGGGAAAAGCAAGTCCTATTTGCGGTGATTGCGTCCCTGGTTGTATGTGACTGCCATCAATGAAAGCAACACCATGTCCAAGTGGACCGATCATCAATCCGGTTTCATCCATTGCTCCGGGGACTATAGTCGTCTGCGAGTCAGCTATTTGATAGTTTGCGACCCACCCTTTTTCCGTCAGACTAGTGGTGTCAAAGGCGAACATATCAGCAAGCGAATCCACTAAAAAAATAGTGCTCCCATCGCGGCTGAGGATGCCACCATGTATACCCCCGGCGAAAGGCAGAAGTGGAACAGAAATATTGCCTAGGACCTGTGCGCTTGAAGTGTCAAATACAGTTACCTGACCGCTTTCTCCCCATGCAAAGAACCGTCTTCCGTCAGGTGAAGGCAGGATTTGGCTTATAAATGTTCCAAAGCTTCCGTGTGCAGTCACACCGGTTACAGGATCGAAAGAACAAACCGTGCCATCGCTGTCAATACTGGCATATAAGATTTTGGAACCATCTCCGCTTACGGCAAATGCGCCAATATTAGTTACACACGAATTCGGGGTTCCACCAGCGCCCTGAATATCAATGGAATTATTTATAGGGTTCCAGATTGCAAACGCGCTCGATCCATCTACACTTTGTCCACCTTGCGCTCCTAATAATGCGAGGCGGCCGTCAGCCAGAGCAAAGGCTTCTAATGCGTTAAAACCTGTTGTTCCAATATTGGCTGCAGATATCCTTTGTGTAACCGTAAGTAAATTCGTATCAATTTTGTATAAATCACCCATGAGTGTGGCTGCATAAAGAGTGGCTCCATCCGGCGATATATCAATTCCCCAGGCCCCGGGTACACTTAGGCTTGTGATCTTTATTTCCTGGACAGCATCAAACACATCGATCAAATTGATAAACGGGTTGCTTACAAAGAACCGGCGATGGGCAGAGTCATAAGCTGAGAAATGAGGCGGCGCAAATTGCAGGCTATTTGGATCAAAGATCCCATCTGTACGTAAATATCGTGTCCGTATTGGTGCATTGGCTCCAGTTACCGTCGCTGTTTGGGTGCCTGGCGTTGGCGTAGGCGTAGGCGATGAGCCGCCTGTTCCGGAAGAACCGCAGCCAGCCATTGTTAAAACAATAGGAACTATCAAAAACAGCTGTAAAATCCGATTTTTCATCTCACACACCTGCCCGCAAAGCATCTCGAACTGTCAGGTTTCTAAACACAAGCCTGCTCAGGAAAAAGATGCTAATGGATAGCATTTCTAAGTGGTTTAATTGCCTGGGGTGAATATGATCTTATCAGCAAGGTTTTCGGAATTGCTAGAGTAATTTAGCTGTAAAAATAAAAATATGGTGCCTATATCATTCGTAGTTTGTGACATGGATGAACTAACCTCCAACAGGTAGGAGTTAGTTTTGCCCGCCCGGAATGCGAATGATCTGGTGCTCACCGCATCCAATTTTCACTGCTGATTTAATCTGCTCCACAACATTGAGCCCATATTTCAACAGAAAATATACTGCGCCCACTTCACGCTCCTGCAGGTCTTTATTCGGATAGAGCGCGGTTACAAGCTCATCAGCATGGCGCATCACTTCAGTATTCTTCCGCGCCTCCGCGCGCGCGGCTTTGTCTCGGAGGCCTTGTAACTGATAGCGCATCTTTGCGCCCGCATTTTCTGCGGCGTCAACCAGTGTGCGATCCAGCTTCTCCAGCGGTCCTTGAATCAGTGACAGCGCCTGCTCCAGACGTTCGGCAGCCATGTCAAAACTTTTAAGAATGCTGTCCGGTAGAGCGCGTGATCCCACTAACTCACGAGTTTTATCTGGTGTAGTAAAGAGGTCTGCCAGAGAGATTTGATAACGGTCCAGTAATTTGGCCTGGCGAGGTTCAATGAGCGTGGCAAAGATGCGTGGGACAATCGGTGTAAGCCGGCCAGCTAGTTTGCGGTAAACCACTTCAATCTGGGCAAAGTAAGCAACTTCAGCGGGGCCGCCAATATAACACAGCGTGGGCAGCAGATAATCTTGTATTACAGGCCGCAACAGCACATTGGCACTGAACCTCTCGGGACATCGCTCGGTCTCCTTGAGCAACTCCGCTGCTGCAAGCTTGCGCTCGCCCACAAAAAATTCTTGATCATGATGCTTTATCGGAGTTCTGGCTCCATCCTCCAGATAAAAACACAAAGTATGTGAAGGCGTGACTTTGACTTGCGCCGTATAACCCGCTGTTTCCAGCTCTTTATTTCTCTCAAGTAACGCCTGATTGATTTCTTCCGATTTCTCCAGCGCCGCGCGAAATACCGGCTGCGCAATGCGATGCAATTCCGCATCGAGCGGATTTAGAAAGACCACACCCAGGTCAGAAAATACTTTGGTATAAAACTTGGCAAATGCCGTTCCAAATGTCTCGCCTTTGCGATAGCTGGCTGCCAGCAGTTCGCTGATCTCTGATTGGCCAAAGAGCGCCTCCACCTGTTGGACCGCCGCCGTAATTTCGTCAGTGAACTCAATCGTCCCCACAGGTGCGCCTTCGCGGTGCGGTACATTAACCGTAAATTTTTGCAGGTGATCGCCCGCAGGTAAATTGACTGTGTTGACTTCTTCCAGGTCATGGTCTTCGGTCGCCATCCAGAACATTGGTACGGCGCCGGCTTTCTCCGCCATGATGACCGCAGTCAGTGCCTTCAGAATGCAAAACAGCGGTCCACCAAACAAACCAACCTGCTGCCCCGTTACCACGGCTGCGGCGCCTTCGCGCAACCGCTGAATATTGGCCAGCGTTTTTGCCCCGGCGCCAAACTCACGGTTCTGCCGTTCAAGAATTGCCGCCACGGCCTGCCGGCGTTCCACGGGATACTGGATCTTCTGCACCTCTTCGGCCCACCAATCCTGGCTTAGCGGTGGCCGTGCGTAAAATTGCTTTACTCGATCAAAGGCATGTAGATAGTCGTCAAACAAACGTGCGGTGTGGGGAATGCTGGAAAATGGCAGACACTCGGTTTCCAAAGTTTGACTCTCCACGATCGGCATAGACTCATTGGACGCGTAACGGCCCGTCTGGTTGCACAAAATCTGCACTGACCCAGCCCTGTCGATTGTAAAGGATCAACTGGGGATGAGTATTCACGGCAGCGGCGAGGGCAATTACAACGCTACAGGCGCGAATGAGTTGCTAGTTTCCATCAGAAAGCGCTGGACCCCGCGAAAGAAGGGAAGTCCTGCTGGGATGATGCTGGCTGAACTCCTGATCATATAAAATAAATCATCCCAAGCCGGGATGGCGGAACTGGCAGACGCAGCGGACTTAAAATCCGCAGGGCTTAAACGGCCCGTGGGGGTTCGAGTCCCCCTCTCGGCACCAATCATATTTTCTGCATCCCGAGCGCGGCGAGGGGGCCCTATAGTCGTGATAATCTCTGCATTGACGAGAGATCCTGATTTTCAGGCGGCATCAGCGAAAACCCCTGAACGTAGTTTTCATCGATATTTACGCCCTCCAAGTGTCGTCCTTCTCAATCAGCTCTTTCTCGGCGTCCCCAATTCTTATGCCGCTGAACGCGACTTCTTCCTCCCATCGAGGGCTGGTAGAAGAAGTTTCAGAAGCTCTTGATCAGAGAATGGGTTCTGACCCGAGATAACCTCGCGATCCTGAAGGACGTAACTCTGCCATGGAGCGGCCACACTTACGTCAGCGCCCGCCGTACTCAAGGCGAAGTCCGGGTAGAAGAGAACCTTACCACCAATCTCAAGCGGTTCCCGCTGCTGCTCTTCCGCTGTCGAAAAGATAGTCATCTTATATCCGGAATAGATCCAGCCTTGAGCCTTTGCGTGTGCTCCTGCGGCATCGCCCGCCGACAGCGCGGCGACTACCTCCGTCGAATTCGGAAGCGCCGAGAGAAGTGAAATCGGGCCATGGCAGAGCACTGCTGTAGGCTTGGATGTTTTATGAAAGTGTCTCAGCACGGTGCCCGCGTCGCGATCATCGAGTAGGTCCATCATCGGGCCATGGCCGCCGGGGACGAAAACAGCGTCATATTGATCCAGGCCCGATGCGAGGACATCCGAGATACGAGTTGGATTTTTGAGCCCAGTCAGGGTGTCGTGAAATTTTAGATAGTCCTGAAGCTTAGCCTCGTCCCCACCGAAGAACTGCGCTATAGCTGAATTGACATCCATTTGCGGCGTGTTGCCTTTGGGGTTGGCGAAAGTGATTTCGTATCCCTCCTTCATCAGGGTGCGAACCGGAACCGTCAGCTCGTTGAGGTAGTAGCCGGCGCCGGCATATACCTTGCCATCTTTCAAGGGCAAGCCATGACCGCTCGATACCAGTACTAAGATTTTTCCTTTCGTTGCCATTGTTGTACTCCTTTTTGAAATCGAATTCTGTTCGCCTGAATATGAGCCAGCGGTACCGCGGTTGATGTGAGTTATGCCCCTGGGAATCCAAACATCAACCACGACTGATTGGCCACCCAATGCGGGTATAGCTCCGTCATCTGATCGAACAGCGCCTGATCGGACGTCGCGGTTTTCTGCAGCCGATCGAAGTCCTCGAGGTAACGCTTGGTGTCCTGGATCGTCGAGGGAGAGTCGGGCGCACCAGGCTTCTTGTGACCGGCAACAACCATCGTCGGGTCCAGCGCTGCTAACCGGTCCAGGTCCGCGATCCAATTCTTTCGGCTCTCGGGGGTGGTGTCGCCGACATACATGCGGCATTGGTTGTACACAACGTCGCCAGCGACGATCAGGCCGATCGATGGAACGTAGAGAGACGTCGAATCGGGACTATCGGTACGGCCCTGCTCGATAATGCGCAATTCGTGACCCTCGAGAGTGAACGTGTCGTGCTCATAGGGGACTGGTGAAACCAGCTTCGTGGCCACTTGCCCAGGAAACATACGGCGGGCCAACCGCTCCACAGTGGGAGTGAAAGACATCTGCATGGCCTTCACCGTCTTGGGTGTTGCTATCGCCCGAGCGCCGGGGAAGCGGCCGAGCAGAATGCTAAGGCCGTAAAAGTGGTCGAAGTGGGCGTGCGTTATATAGATGGTCTCCAGGTTGCGGTTGTGCAGAGCGACCCAATCCGCGAGAGCCTCGGCCTCGGCCACTGTCCCCATTGCGTCCACCAGCACCGCGTCGTATTCGCCGAAGATTAAAGTCGACGTGATCGGGTCAAAGCCGAGCGCTTCGCCGAAGGGCTTGGGCCGCTCGCCGACCATGGTCTTTCCCGGGGCCGTAAAAACGTTCACACCAAGTGTGTTCAACGCGACAGGCGCGGTCACGCGCGTGACCTCCTTCAGTCCATTTGTGCCATCCATCTGGTACTCCTTTCGATGTCAGAGCAAGTGGCTGTTCAAGGCAAAAATTCGCAAGAAGCCCCACGACTAGCGCAGAGTCAGCATCCTAATCCGCCCCAGGTGCTAACCGTACGTGAGGGTAGTGCTCTGTCCGATCTCGATAATGTAGCCGTCAAGATCGCGGATGTAGCAGCGCGTCTCGCCGTACTTGGGGATCGGCTGCGTGATGAACTCGGCTCCTCGACTTTTCCACAATTCATAGCACGCTTGAATATCCGCAACGCGGAAATTCATAAAGCTGTTAATGTGATTCGGGTCGGGAACGCTGAGCGTTACCGTCGGCTTATCCGGGGTAGGCCCGCCCCCAACGTTCAGAATCATCCAGATATTTGCAAGCTGAAGGTACCCAGGCGCGTTGCCGTCACCCAGGCTCAGAATGCGAGCGTCGAAGACCTTTTCGTAGTAGCGAGCCGATCGCTCAATGTCGGCGACGGTGAGAAAAAACGCGACGCTGATCCCCTCTCGCGGGGGCATCTCATAGCTCTTTTGTCCGATTTTTTGTTCGATTTGTACGCTACTCAT
>Ga0206965_10037_pt1 | contig 38468 bp, 32 predicted proteins | sample Alteio_BWOrgHeat_26_FD_152973 | JGI IMG/M metagenome (GOLD analysis project Ga0206965, IMG submission 152973) | Enriched cells from forest soil in Barre Woods Harvard Forest LTER site, Petersham, Massachusetts, United States -... | ecosystem: Environmental > Terrestrial > Soil > Temperate forest >...
ATGGCACAAAGCATGAAGTCACGCTGGAAGTCACTGGCGGACCGGAGCATTACCATGGCGCAACGAAGCTGAAACAATCTGACTATGGCATTAAGCCCATTTCTCTGGGCGGTGGTTCGGTGAAAGTAAAAGACGAACTGGAACTGGAATTTGACGTTTACGCCGCGTCGGCAGCGAACAGTCGCTAAACAGACGTTGTAACAAAATGGTGAGCGATGCATCTAACACGCATGGCACGATTTTCCGCACTAGCAATTTTCTTCACGGCAGCTATTTATATATCCGTTGTGCTTGCAAAAACTAAAACACCCGAGCCTTCCGGCGCTAACAGAGCCGTGGTGGTGGAGCTGTTTACTTCTGAAGGCTGCTCCAGCTGTCCGCCGGCGGATGAGCTTCTGGGTCATCTGCGTCAGGACTTTTCAGCCAAAAACATACAAGTCATCCCGCTTGGGTTCCATGTGGATTACTGGAACTCTCTGGGATGGAAAGACCGGTTCTCTTCTGCTGGCTTTAGTCAGCGGCAAGAGGAGTACGCAAAAAGCTTGAAAGTAGATGGCCCATATACGCCGCAGATGGTGGTGGATGGCTCATCAGAATTTGTCGGTAACAGCGCTACGCAGGCGCAACGTGCAATCGGCCAGGCGGCAAGTCAGCCGGAACTTGCAACGGTAAAAATCTCCACAGCACTCGGAGATCAACTGGCAGTCCAGGTGAAAGAGACTGACTCCGCCAATACTGCTAACGTGATGCTGGCGATTGCAGAAGACAATCTGACGACGAACGTGGGTTCTGGTGAGAATGGCGGCAGGACGCTGCACCATGCAGCGGTGGTGCGTGAGCTGCGTCAGCTTGGCCAGCTTCGTAATGGCAGCTTCGAATCGAATGTACCGCTCAAAATAGAAAAAGAATGGAAGCGCGAAGATTTGCACGCAGTCGTATTTGTACAGGAAGGATCTAGTGGAAAGATCCAGGGCGCTGCTTCAGCTGCTTTAGTGGGCCAGCTGCGCTGAAGTGTGACCCAGCTTTGCTAATTCCTGCTGAAAAAGAGGATTATTGGGAAACTGCTGGTGCAGATCTACCAGCCTTTTGCGTGCGTCATCGGTGTTATTGAAGCGCACATCTTCAAACACAACCAGTAAGCGGGCAAACGGCGCAAGATAATGGGCGTGGTCAGCTGCAAGCGTCAGCTCTTTTAAGCCTTCCCCTTCATCGCCCTTCAATCCTCCCAGGCGCAGCACCCAGCGCACGGGAGCTGATTTGCGGGCCACAATAACTTTGCCCATGCCGGTTGCCACGTATGCATCATAGGAATCCGGAGAAAGGGCCAACAGCTTTTCTGCGTAAGTTGTTGCAGATTTGATGTAGGAAATGGCCTTGAGGTCTTTCTTGGTAAATATACCCAGATCGTCGCCGTGCAGCCCGTTCACGAAGGCAAGAGCAAGCAGGGCCCGCGAATCATTCTGGTCGTGGTTCAGGCGATCTTGTGCCAGCTTTTCTGCCTGATCAAGACTGTTGTCAAAAATTTTCTTGTTGGTCTCGTCCCACACGTAGACATCACGGCTGTTGTAACTATCGTCAGTAGCAAACAAGTCACTACGGAGAATGTGCAGGCGATCAAGCTCGCGGAAAAATGAAACCCAGGCCTGCGCCAGATAGGGCAGCGGATCAGTTTGATCAATGGCTTTGGCTTCATCGGCCGCCTTGAATGCCTCCTGGAACTTGAGGTCATACATGGCATGGTAAGACTGCGCCAGCTTGGCTTCCACCAATTGCGGCTTTGTAGCGGCCTGCGGTGTCTGCGCATGGGCACGGAAAATCAGTGCCAGCATGGCGCTTTGGATTTCTGCGCGGTCTTTTTCCGAGACATCCGGGTCAGTCACCTTCATCTCTTTGGTGACGACCGTGATCTCTGCCGTAAGACCCGCTGGGTCAACATTTGCGTGAGTGATCGGCGCGACTACCACATGATTGTGGGCAAAGCCGGAGAACACTCCTGATTTAGAAACATGGATTGTGATGGCTGAGTGCTGTGCGGGGGGTGCGGCGGTATTGGACGACTGTGCAGCCGCCCGGACGCTAGGAATCACAGTGGTAAGAACTAAAATCCAGCAAAACTTGAGTGAGAGCAAGGTTACCTTCATCTTTCCGGCCCAAAAAAGACCTGCAAGCTTTTATTCTTTCACGGCGATCCCCAGCGTCTTCATTTTGCGATAAAGATGGCTGCGTTCCAGCCCCAGAATCTCCGCGGCGCGGGTAACATTGCCATGGCTTTCATCCAGCTTTTTCAGGATGTAGTCTCTCTCATACGCGGCGCGCGCCTGATGCAGCGTGGAGAACCCGGCCGTTGTCGTGCGGCCGCCTTCACGATGGATCAGCGGCGGCAGATGCTTGCGTTCGATTTTTTGTGCGGTGGGATTCATGATGACCAGGCGCTCAATCACGTTGCGCAGTTCACGCACGTTGCCGGGCCATGAATAGCGCGCCAGTGTATCCACGGCTTCGTCTGTAATCTCACGCGAGCGGCGGCTGTACGCGGCGGAAAATTCTTTTAGAAAATGCCGTGAAAGCAAAGGGATATCTTCTTTGCGTTCGCGTAGCGGAGGAACGTAAAACGGGATCACGTTCAGCCGGTAAAACAGGTCTTCACGAAAGTTTCCTCGGGAAATTTCCTCTTCCAGATCTTTGTTAGTTGCGGCAATCACCCGCACGTTAACCCTTACAGATTCATCGTCACCCACAGGAGTAAATTTCTGTTCGTCGAGCGTGCGCAGCACCTTGGATTGCGTCTTCAGGCTCATGTCGCCCACTTCATCCAGGAACAGCGTGCCTTCATTGGCTTTTTCGAATTTGCCTTCTTTATCGCCGGCAGCGCCGGGAAGCGCACCTTTACGATGACCAAAGAGTTCGCTCTCAATCCAGTCTTCTGGAATGGCCGCACAATTCACTTCCACAAACAATTTGTCCTTGCGCAGGCTGTGCGCGTGGATCGCATGCGCCACCAGCTCTTTTCCCGTTCCTGATTCGCCATAGATCAGAACGCGCCCATTCGTCGGCGCCATCACGGCTATCTCGTGACGCAAAGCTTTCATGGGGATACTCTCGCCCACGATTACGCTCTTGGACTGAAACTGCTTTCTGAGTTCCGCGTTCTCCTGTCGGAGCCGGTGCGCTTCCAGCGCATTTTTCAGGACGATCAGCGTTTTATCGAGAGAGAGAGGTTTTTCCAGAAAGTCGAATGCGCCAAGTTTGGTGGCGCGGACGGCCGTCTCAATTGTGCCATGGCCGGAAATGATCACAACTTCCGGTGGGTCTTCCATTTGCCGAATGCGTTCCAGCGTCTCCAGACCGTCCATCCCGGGCAGCCATATATCCAGAAGCACTACTTCACAGGAGCGCTTCTTTAATTCTTCCAGGCAAGCCTCGCCGCTTTCTGCCAGGTGGACTTTATATTCTTCGTCTTCCAGGACGCCACGCAGCGACTCGCGGATATCGCGTTCATCATCCACTACCAGTACGCTATGCACTGTGCAACTCCGTTGCGGCCATCTCACCTGCCACCGGCAGCTCTACCAGGAATTTTGCGCCAGCCGGTTTGTTTTCTTCCACGCGGATCGATCCATGGTGATCTTCAATGATGCGCCGCACAATCGCCAGCCCCAGGCCGGTGCCGCGCTTCTTGGTAGAAAAATATGGCAGGAAGAGTTTTTCTTTCACCTCGCGATTGATGCCATGGCCAGTATCGGCAATCATAATTTCCAGTCCATCCCCACCATCCAGCAAAGATGTTGCAATGTGTATCTCGCGCACGCGGGAATCCTGCATGGCTTCAGCGGCGTTGTCGATCAAATTTGCCAAGGCGCGCTTGATCGCTTCCGGATCAGCCATGGCCAGGGGGAGATGAGCGTCAAGCTGCTTGGCTACATAGATGCCGTCCAGCCTCCCATTGAACATGGCCAGAGTGCCCTCAATAATTTCATTGATGTCTGACGGCCGCGGCTGGGCCGCGGGAAACCGCGCCAGAGAAGAAAATTCATCTACCAGCGAGCGCACAGTCTGAACTGCTTCTGTGATCGTTTCCGAGCAGCTGCGGATCACGGCGAGAGAAGTTTCGTCCGGTGGAACGCCGCGCTCCAGATGCCGCCGTATGCGCTCCGCGGAGAGAGCAATAGGTGTAAGCGGGTTCTTGATCTCATGGGCCACGCGGCGCGCTACTTCACGCCACGCCGCTTCACGCTGCGCCTTCAATAGTTCGCTGTAATCTTCAAACACAATCACATAACCCAACCGCTGTTTGCCGTGCTGCACCGAGGAGACGGTTACGCTGGCATTGAGCTTGTCTTTCTCTACCGGAATCTCAAATTGCGCTGCTGTTACGGACATGCGGTCCGCACGGCGTAGCAGGTGTTCCAGGTCGGCTGCCGTTTCATCATTGAAAACCTGCTGTACGGTTGAGCCGGTCATGGGCGCGCCACCGTTCGGCCAGAACATTCTTCCGAAAGCCACATTGCTGTGGGTCACGCGCCTTTCCGGATCCAGAGAAAGTACGCCGGTGGGAATGTTTTCCAGAATGGTTTCAATGTGCCGGCGACGTTGCTCCAGCTCAGTATTTGTTTCCGTCAAGGCGCGAGCGGACTGATCAATTTTTTTACGGCTTGATTCCAGCTCAGCGGCCATGGTGTTAAACGATGAAACCAGTTCCCCGAGTTCGTCGGCGGCGGAAACCTCAACACGGTAGCCGAGATGGCCAAGGGATATTTCTCTGGTGGCTTCGGCCAGCGCCTCCACCGGTCGCGTGACCAGCTTAGCCACGAACAAAGATGACCACGTGGCGACAAAAAGCACCAGCACGGTCAGCATCGTAAGCAGCAACATATATAAGCCGCGAATGCGTTTGGCTTCGTGGCTCAGGGTTTCATAGTCTTGCTGGTTCTGATTGATCTGGTCCAGCGTTGCAGTGAAATCCCTGGGCAAAGGCAGACCGATCAGGATTGAGCCTGAAGGTTCCGTGGGAGCCATCGCCATCAGGTATTCCGCGCCCTGGTAAACCCACTTTTGCGGCGACTGCGGAAGTTTCTTCAAGTCTGGCAGATTCTGCCGCAGCATTGGCCACGGACGCGGTAAATTCCAGCTGGCTACGACGTCCTCTTCACGAAGCGCCACGGCAAATCCACCTTGCAGGGTGCGTTGGTGGCGGCGAAACTCATGCAATACGCCGCTGTAGGTTGCCGTTTCAAAAGCGTGCTGAACGTCAGGAGACTCGGCAATCTCCAGGGCTGTCTGGCGGGCATTTTTGCCGGCATAGGATGAGAGCAACTCAGCCACACGGCCAGAATCCTGATGCAGCGCGGTTACTGGGCTGGAGAACCATTTATCGATGGAGCGGTTCATCAGCCCGTAAGAAAACATGAACATCACAATTGCCGGAGCAAAGGAAAGCACCAGCGCGCCAATGACCATGCGGGTGCGGAAGCGTGAACCCAGCACACCGAGACGGCGCTCAGCATAAAGTTTGAGCAGGTTGCGAAACAGGACAAAAGTGAGTACCACCAGCAGCAGGAAAACCAGCGCGGAAAGAGCTACCAGCCCCAGCGTTTGACCGGCGGAATCAGGACGCAGTTGTTTCAGGTTGAACGCCTGCTGGGAGAAGACCACGCCAAAAAGTAAAACAATGCCCAGCGCAAGCGGGATCAGCAGGGCGCGCCGCTGCGTCAGGGGAAGCGAACGATTGCTCTTATCCGGTTTCTTTTCGGACACAAGTACATCTCGCGCGTTCTTTTTAGAAAGCAGTCGAGTTCCTGGCGACTATTATAAGCTCGAGCAAGCGCATTAAAGAACCGGGAGCCAGGAAGCATGTTTGGCTCACCTGACTCCCATAGGTATCGTTATTCCGCATCAATCTTTATTCTGTATCAATCTGGGCGCGCTGCAGCCGGTCAGAAAAGTCCACATAGACCGACTTCCACTGTGTGTAGAAATCAATTGCACCCAGTCCACCTTCGCGATGTCCATTGCCCGTGGACTTGGTTCCACCAAATGGCAGGTGGACTTCCGCTCCGATGGTCGGAGCGTTCACGTAAGTAATACCGGCGTAAATGTCACGCATGGTACGGAACGCTTTATTTACGTCACGCGTGTAAACCGAAGAAGACAGCCCATACGGAACGCTATTGGCAACTTCGATGGCCTTATCAAATGAATCCACCGGAATCAGGCTCAGCACCGGACCAAAGATTTCTTCCTGGGCAACGCGCATCTTTTCATGAACGTCAGTGAAAATAGTCGGCTCAAAGAACCATCCATATGCATGGTCCGGTGTGTTCAGCGCCTTGCCGCCGGATTCCAGTTTTGCGCCTTCATTCTTGCCGATCTGGACGTATTTTTCCGTGGTGGCCACCTGCTGCTCATTGATCTGCGGGCCCATCTCCACGCTTTCATCCTGCCCATTGCCGACTTTGAGTCTTTGCGCGCGATAGATTAACCGGTCCGCAAATTGCCGGTAAACGCCTTTCTGTACGATCACGCGGCTGGCAGCGGTGCAGCGCTGTCCGGTGGTGCCAAAAGCGCCCCACAAGACTCCGTCAAGCGCGAGATCGAGATTTGCGTCATCCAAAATAATGATGGCGTTCTTACCGCCCATCTCCAGTGAGCATGGTTTGAAACTCTGAGCGGCCGTCACACCCACAATGCGTCCAACTTCACTGGACCCGGTAAAGGAAATCGCCTGAACATTGGCATGCTCCGCGATGGGTGCGCCAACCTCAGGACCAAATCCGGTCACCACATTGACCACACCCTTGGGCAAGCCTGCGTCGGTGAGTGCTTTCAACAGGTTCAGTGTGGAGAGAGGTGTATCTTCCGCGGGCTTGATGACGCATGTATTGCCGCAGACCAGTGCCGGCAGAAGCTTCCAGGAGGGAATCGCCATGGGGAAGTTCCAGGGAGCAATCATGCCGCATACGCCGATTGGCATGCGCACAGCCATGGCAAACTTGTTGGGCAACTCTGAAGGTACGGTCACGCCAAATTGCCGCCGGCCTTCTCCTGCCATGTAATAGGCGGTATCCACGGCTTCCTGAACGTCGCCACGCGTCTCTCTCAACACCTTACCCATTTCGCGGGTCATCAGGCGCGCGTATTCTTCCTTGCGCTCCAGCAGGATCTCTCCTGCACGATAGATGATTTCAGCACGTTTGGGCGCGGGCACCAGCCGCCAGCGTTCAAATGCATGGCGTGCGGCGGAGACAGCATCATCCACGTCACGCTTGTCTGAGCGTTGAAATACGCCGATCACATCACGCGTGTCCGCAGGGTTCAGGTTCTCGTAGGTTTGGCCGCTACGGGATTCAACCCATTCGCCGCCGATAAAATTCTTGAAAGCTTTTGCCATGAGTGCAGAGGCTGCCTTTCCCAGTATCAAACCTTCTATCGTACCAAGATTTCGCGCGTTGTGTGCCCAGGCGCTTCTGGCGCTCTCAAGCAGCAGGTCTTTAGCTGCGATTTTTTAAAGAACCTCCGGCAAGACCGTATGTGCGCAAAAGAGTTCACTGTTGGGACGGTCGAGCCGCTTTATAAAATTATGCTAATGTCGCGCATAGAGTGTTTTTATGTTCTAGACTTCATTCAGTCTGATCCTATGATTTCTTTTAAATATTAGGGATCGGTCAGATATGCAAAGCACGCACTAAGTTTTTTCAGCTCCGAGCAATGTAGAGGAAGGTGATTGCGATGTCGATACTCCTCGCCGATGACGATCTTCACCTGGCAACGTTTTTATCAAAGTCGCTGGAATCAGAAGGCTACTCTGTCCACACGGCCCTGAATGAAGATAGTGTTATATCCGAGTTGCAGCGCCAGAACTATAAACTCATCATTCTGGATTTGAACTTTGGCCAGACAGATGGATTGAAACTTCTGGAAAAGCTCCGCGCAGAAGGATTGGAAACTCCAGTCATGGTATTGAGTGCGCGGAACCGTATTTCAGACAGAATTCAATCGCTGAATCTTGGCGCCGATGATTACATCACCAAGCCTTTTTCATTCCAGGAGCTGGCAGCACGGGCCAATGCTTTATTGCGCCGCAAAGCCGACCCATCGTTGAGCGTCTTGCGCGTGGAAAATCTTGAATTGGATCCGTCCTCGCGTAAAGTTCATCGCGGCCAACGCGAGATCAAGCTCAGCCCCAAGGAATTTGATCTGCTTTTTCTATTAATGCGCCATGCCGGAGACACGGTTAATCGCCAGGAGCTGCTACGTGAATCGTGGGGCTTGCAGCCGGAGACAGACAGCAATCTGATCGATGTCTATGTGAACTACCTGCGAAAAAAAGTCGATCTCCCTGATGAAAGCAAATTGATTTATACGGTTCGCGGCTCCGGTTATAGGATCGGCCGGGCGTCATCGTTGCCCAATGAAGCTCCAGCAGCTGCGCCCTATTTGGATCCCGAGCATACGGAATTGCACCCCAATCATCAATCCAGCACTCTCGCGGGCATGGGAGATGCTCTTAGCGTGCCGCAATCGCCCCTGAGAGCGTTGATTCATTCGGTGGCGCACGATCTTGCCCAGCCATTGACCAGCATGCGTTGCTTCCTGGAAGTATTGGGCATGCATCCTGGAACTGCGCCTTCAATACCAGATCTCAAAATCATCGAGCAGCAAACGGACCGGGCCATCTCACTCACGAAGGGCATCTCGGCCCTGGTGCGGGAAGTCCCTGTGCCCAGCAGCCCCTGGATTTTATTGGATGGCCTGCTCAATGACCTTTTCAATGACTTTATTGTTTTGCTTCACTCAGGGCTGCTGACGCTGGAGCGCCAGTGGGACCCTTTGATCCAGGTAACCAGCAGTCCGGTATTGCGTCAGCTTCTCGTTCTGTTCCTCAGCAAGCTGAGTGGACGAAATACACGCCCGCTTGTCCTGACGATCTCAGCACAGATCAAGGATGGACGCTGCCTGCTTGCTTTTAACTGGAAGGCAACCGACGACTCTGCGACTCCAGTCCACGATGCCAGGAATATCATCGCCAAGGAGATGCCCTACATACAGGAACTCGTGTATTCCATTGGCGGCGAACTCTCACTTACAGAAGGCCAACCAGAGATCCTGTTGAAGCTGCCGGCTGCACCGCAGGGCAGCAAACATGATCTGGTGCATTAAATCATCCTGATACATCTAGCGGGGGAACCGGCGCAAGCATCAAGCGCCGGTTTCGTTTTCCGGGGCTATTCTCCCATTACAGCTACAACCACACGTTTGGAACGCTGACCATCGAACTCCGCGTAAAACACGCGCTGCCAGGTTCCCAGCAGCAGCTTGCCATTGGTTACGGGCAGGATGACCTGGTGGTGAATCAGCAGTGCTTTCAAATGTGAGTCGCCATTATCCTCGCCTGTCTGGTGATGCAGATAAGCTTCATTGAATGGCGCAAGCTGTTCCAGCCATTTATCGATGTCCTGAATCAAGCCTCGCTCGTCATCATTCACGTAAACACCCGCAGTAATATGCATGGCGGAAACCAGCACCATGCCGCTGGTTACGCCACTAGCCTGAAGAATCTTTTCCACCTGCGGCGTGATGTGGATATATTCGCGGTGTTTCTTTGTGTTGAAGGTGAGATATTCAGTATGGAATTTCATTCTTGTATCCGTCCTGTAGTTTTGCCGTCAGCAGTTTATATGAGCCAGTTGATAGGAGTTGGTTCATAAACAATGAGAGCTGCAAAACCAAGCCGCCCATCTTTTCTGTGATGCATCAAAACTATTATGAGCAAACGCGTGAGTAGGACGGCTACTTTGGAAATTCCGCGTGAACATACTCTGCCCGCATTGCGTGCTGCTGCGGCCAACTGCAAAGCCTGTGGCCTTTGGAAGCTGGGAACGCAAACCGTTTTTGGAGAAGGCCATTCAACAGCCCGCGTGATGATGGTGGGTGAGCAGCCGGGAGACAAAGAAGATATTGAAGGGCGGCCATTCGTTGGCCCCGCAGGCGCAGTACTGGATAAAGCTCTGGCGGCAGCCGGCATTGAACGCGGAGAGGTTTACATAACCAATATTGTCAAACACTTCAAATGGGAGCCGCGAGGAAAGCGCCGGATTCACAAGAAACCTAACGCGCTTGAGATCAACGCCTGTCGCCCCTGGTTTGAAGCTGAGATAGATGCAATCAAACCGCAAATTGTAGTGCTGCTGGGAGCTACAGCGGCGCAGGGCATTCTGGGACGCCAGTTCCGTGTAACGCAACACCGCGGCGAGTGGATTGAATCGGAGATTGCTCCCAGCGTGATGGCAACGGTTCATCCATCTTCCATTTTGCGGGCGCCGGATGACGATTCGCGGGATGAAGAGATGAGTAAATTGATTGCTGACTTGAAGAAAGTTGCAGTGGCGATCCGACAACAGAAAGCGGCGTGAAATCTATTGTTGGCTGATCTGCATGCTCTGGTCGATGCTGAGGGTGCCTGGCATCCCTGAATTTTCAGGACCAGAATAAGTTGCCACAATGCGGAATGCGGAATCGCTGATTTCAGCGGAATAGTTGTAAGGTCCGCGATTGTTGCGTGCCATGGTCAGGTCGCCGCCTGACCGCAATGCGTCAATGGAAACAAAGGACCCTTGCAGTGCTGCATGGCTGCGCTCGGCTTGCGCAATCGCCAGCAGATCATTTCTTACGCCCATTAAATCTGCAGTCGCCGTGGGATTGCTGGTGCCGGCAGTCATCGCGCTCTGGGTTTGCCGCATGTAGATATAGGCCCCGGCGGCCACAACCACGATCAATGTCAGAAATCCAAAGGCGCGTCCCATGTGATATTTCCTCCGCCGCGCTCATGATATCCTTTGCGGCTTTGCTCCAGCTCTGAGAAAATCAAAGTTTGGCTGACGAAAGTCCAATTCGGGTGGCAGTCGTTGGTGTGGGTTCATTTGGACGAAACCACGCTCGTGTCTACCACGAACTGCAGAAGCAGGGCCGTGGCGTGGAACTGGTAGCCGTGGTGGATCATGATGCGGCACAAGCCCAGTCCGTGGCGGCACAGTTCGGCTGCCTGGCATTTACGACTGTCGAAGAATTGTTTGGCCGCGTAGAAGCCGCTTCTGTTGCCGTGCCCACGCTCCACCACCGTTCTGTAGCTGCGGCGTTGATGGCTGCGGGCATTGATGTGCTCATTGAAAAGCCATTGGCCTCAACCCTGGATGAAGCTGATGAGCTTATCAGCCTGGCCAATGCCAACCAGCGCATTGTGCAGGTGGGCCATCTGGAAAGATTTAATCCGGCAGTAAGGGCCACACTCCCGCTGATAACTCAGCCGATGTTTTTTGAGGTGCATCGCCTCAGCGTATTCAGTCCGCGCAGCCTTGATGTGGACGTGGTGCTGGACCTGATGATTCACGACATTGACGTGGTGCTGTCTTTCGTAAAGTCTCCGTTAAAGGAACTGCGTGCTGTCGGACTTCCGGTAGTCACAGCAAAAGTGGACATTGCCAACGTGCGCATGGAATTTGAATCCGGGTGCGTCGCCAACCTGACAGCCAGTCGCATCAGCACGGAACGCGTCCGTAAGATACGCTTCTTTCAGCCGAAGGAATATGTCTCTATTGATTATGGCCGCCAGGATGTTTTTCAAATTCGCGTCACACAGGAAGAGAAATTTTCACTCAGCAGCCTGATGGCATTTACCGAAGCGCCTTCCAGTTTGCCGATCCCGGGCGTGACCCTGAACCGGCCAAAAGTGGAAGCGGAGGAGCCGCTGCGGGCGGAGCTGAAATCATTTCTGGATGCAGTGCGCCACCGCACCAAGCCCGTAATTTCTCTGGAAGATGGCCGTCGAGCACTGGCGGCAGCATTAGGCATTCTTTCTGCCATAGACGACCATGCCCGCCGTGCCAAGCTGTACACGCTGTAAATTTTTTGTAAACATATGTTTAGGGAGGAAGCTTGCTCCCTTAGTAATGAGTAATATCCACTAGAATTTGCCCTTTTTTTATTGCTGGCACCCGCAAGAGCAGCTCACAAGCACCGTTCTAATGAGAGAATAGTAACTAAGAATGCAATAGCGCCTGTGTAAGGGTGGTGGTGGTTTATCCCGGTAATGGAAGAAAAAGGTCGTCCGGCAGAAAGCCAGCGTGGAGCGGTACAACCTCCGGTGAAAATCACCGAGGCCGACCTGCATTTGCTGATAGCAGATTTGCAGGACGATGTTACTGCCTACCGCCAGCGCGAAGCTGCGTGGCTATCGTTGATCACACACGGCGTCGTCATTTTGTTGCTGGTGTTTTTACCCAAGTGGCTTGGCTCCCGGCCTTCGGTTGTTCCCATCAACCAGAAACAGCAAACCACTTTTCTCTCGCTTCCGGATGACCAACTCAAAGTCAAGGCGCCAAAGACGGATGTGTTATCCGATAAGAACCGCATTGCGCAAACCAAAACTCCGAACAAAGAAACTTTGCGCAAGCTGATCGATCAGCGCAAGCCGGGTCCGCCAAAACCTTCAGCGCCGCAACAAGCTCAACAGGCGCCGCAGCAGACGCAGCAGACCGCGCAAGCTGCACTGCCCGCTCAGGCAGCAACGCAACCGACTCCGCCTCCGCAGACCACGGCGCAAGTGGAAACGCCGCCGGTGCCTAAAAAATCGCCATTTGCTATTTCCTCGGCAGGCTCTTCTGTGAGTGACGCAATTCACTCAGTAGCCAGTGGACATGCCAGTCCCGCAGTGGAATTTGGCGGTGGAGAGTACGGCAGCGCCCAGCACGCCAGAACCGACAATCGCGGTGGGCTGGAAATACTGAGTGACACCATGGGCGTGGATTTTGGTCCTTATATGAAGCGCTTGCGCTTTACCGTGCAAAACCACTGGGACCCGCTGATTCCTGAGTCTGCCATGCCGCCGGTGATGAAAAAAGGCGTGGTGGTGATTGAGTTTGCCATTACCAAAGAAGGCAAAGTCATGGGAATGAAATTAATTGCCGGCTCCGGCGATGTTGCGCTGGACCGCGCTGCCTGGGGCGCCATTACCGATGCTATTCCGCTGCCCAATCTTCCTACGCAATTTGCCGGCGACTATCTCCAGATTCGCGCGCGCTTCTACTACAATCCCGATAAAAACGATATGCAATAGCAGAATTACTACTGCCCGCGCTGCATCATTTGCATCAGGGTCCGCTGTGCGAATGGCATATAGATAAGAGCGGCGCATGCGCCAAGTGCAAAGCCCAGACCGATCCGGTCAGCTATAAGCAGCGGCGCCAGGGCCCATAGCATATCCAACACAAAGAGAGCCGGCAAAAGAAGGCGATACTTGTTGCCAAGAAGGTGATAATCCATTGCCGTGGCGGAGATCAGATACAAACGCACGGCCAGCCCGATCATTGCAGTAGAGAGATAGACCGCAAAGACTGCCGCTCCTGCCCGGTGCCAGGCCATAAATGATGCCCGATAGGTGTTATCCAAACTAAAGAGAGCGGAAAGATAAAAGATCAGATACATCACCTGCGTGAGCACAAATAGCAGGCGGGCGCTGTTCCGGCTGGTGTGGGGCAGCTCAGAATCAAATTCAGGCTGCATGTTTATAGCTGGTTCAGCAGTTGCCACGCTGGGTTGCGAAACCTCTGGAGCCGCTGAAACCCTGGCAACTGTGGTGGGTTGATCTGATATGGCTTCAGTATTTCCCAAAAAACGGTAGCCGCGCTTGGCAATGGTCTCAACATATTTTGGATTGCTGGCCGAGTCACCGAGCACGTCACGCAGTTTGACCATGGCAGTGTTCAGGCCGTGATCAAAATCCACAAAAGTATCTTCCGGCCATAAGCGCTGCCGCAACTCTTCGCGCGTGACTACTTCCCTGGGACGTTCCAGCAATGCCACCAAAACCTGAAATGGCTGCAATTGCAGCTTCAACCGGGTGCCGCTCTTGCGCAGCTCGGCAGAGCGCAGGTCGGCCTCAAAGTCATCGAATTTATATTTAGAAACAGTAGCCATAGAGCAAGGAAACAGCGCAGTTTCAGCGACCGCGCTTGAGTTTAGCATTTCTGAATTCAATGCTTAAACGGTGAGGTCTTCTTTCCGCCTGGCACTGTTTACAATGTCACCGATGGACTCTCAACGACAGCAAGTGCTCGGCCTCACCTTGCTGGCTCTGCTCATACTTTTATTTGTGTTGCTGCGGCGCGCCTGGGGTGGCATATGAACGGCCGGCGTATGAGTTTACCTTTGCTCATGGTGGTTCTTGGCCCCACAGCCAGCGGAAAAACCTCACTCTCGCTGCATCTTGCCGAGCGGTTCCATGGTGAGATAGTGAGTTGTGATTCCGTTGCTGTGTATCGTGAGTTTGAGATTGGGACGGCCAAACCATCGCGGGCTGATCGCCTGCGTGTACCGCACCATCTGATTGACGTTGCTGGGCCCGCGGAATTGATTACTGCGGGAGATTATTCGCGCCTGGCAAGACAGTCTCTGCGTGACGTTACCTCGCGTGCGCGGCTGCCGATTGTTGTTGGCGGCTCCGGCCTTTACCTGCGTGCATTGTTGGAAGGATTATTCCCGGGCCCGCCGCGCTCAGAAGAGTTGCGCATCCGGCTGCGCGAGCGCGGGACGGAACGTGGACCGGAGTATCTGCACAAAATGTTACGCCGCCTGGATCCGGCGGCAGCGCAAACAATCCACGCCAATGATGTTCCTAAAGTGGTTCGAGCTTTGGAGGTCAGTATTAGCGCCAGAGCACCCATGACAGGCCTTTGGCAACAAGGCCGCGACCCGCTGCACGACTTCAATATTCTTCGCGTTGGCCTGAATCCTGATCGCAAAGTGTTATATGAGCGCATCAATCACCGGGCGCGCGACATGTTCTCGGATGGCTTGGTGGAAGAGACGGAGAGGCTGGCTGCACAATATCCTTCCGCGTGGCCGCTCAGCTCGCTGGGCTACAAACAGGCAATGCAGAATCTGCGCGGAGAAATTTCTTTAGAGCAGGCAATCGTGGCAGCGCAGCAGGGTCATAGGAATTATGCCAAGAGGCAGCTGACGTGGTTTCGGCGTGAACCGAATGTTCATTGGATTGCAGGCTTCGGTTCTGATCCGGCAGTGCAGAAAGAAGCAGAAGATTTGATTGCCGCGCAAATGCAGAAGTAACGTGAGAGCGAAAAGATTCCGCTCTTACAGCAACGTTCCGGTACGGTTCCAGCGCGTGTGCGAAAAGAAATTCTCTGCAATAGAAGCGTAAAAAGTAATTTTGTGGCCCAGATTTTCATCCAGCCAGCGGGACGTAGGCGCGTCATACGACCAGTAAACGAACATAGGCGAGCCAATTACATTGACGAGCGGAACAAAGCCCCAATCGCGGCTGTCACTGGAGTTGTCACGGTTATCGCCCATCACGAACAAACTGCCTTCGGGCACAACCGTCGGCCCCCAGCTTTCCAATGGATTATGTACCGGCGCGTGGTGCACAGCGTATGGTTCCTGCACCGGCTGTGAGTTTACGTAAAGCACGCCACTGCGGATTTCCAGTTGGTCACCACCCACGGCGGTGACACGTTTAAGAAAAGTTTCTGATGGGTTTTTGGGATAACGAAAGACGATGATGTCGCCGCGATGGATCGTCTTAAGAACGGGCAACCGCCAGCCGACCAGAGGAATTTCCGGTCCATAGAGCAGCTTGTCCATAAAGAGGTGGTCGCCTACGAGGATGGTGCCTTCCATGGATGCTGTGGGAACGACGGAAGCTTCACCCACAAAAATTCGCATGCCGAGAACAATGCAAGCCAGAACAATCAATCGGCGCGTTGAAGGGCGCCAGCGCTTTTGCGCACGCACAACGGATGCTGGGGCCGGGGCCGTATGGACTTCAATAACCGGCTTGGCGACAAGATCGAGTGGAGCAGGCTCGGCAGTTGACGTCTCTGCCGGAGTGGGAAGTTCACATTGTTCGAGTGAGGGCATATGGACGAAGGGGAGCCATTATTCTTTGCCAATGACTGCCAGGTCACAATCAGGTGAATACCTGCTCTGGATGAACAATGGGCCATGACCATGTGGTGGGCCCGCGCGGGGATCCGAACTCTAAAATCAAGCTAGCGAATTGAGCTTATCAGTTGGCAAAAGACCATTTTTTGACCGGGAAGTGCGCTGGTATTGCAGTGGATATGGGTTTTTTCTGATGTGTTAGCTCTGTTATAATCAGCTTCTACTGTTGCCACCCGCCTGGGTGGTTTTGTGTCGGGGAGTGGCTCAGCCTGGTAGAGCACCTGGTTCGGGACCAGGGGGTCGGAGGTTCAAATCCTCTCTCCCCGACCAATTATTTTCAGATAGACACACGCCTTCCAAAGCTTGAGAATTCCCGCCGTACGTAAAAATGGCACAGCGGCTGGCTTCGCGAGCTTCCTGCTCCTCGGCGAGTTTCCCCGATCCCGCGAGATTCAGTCGAACAGAGCCAGCATTTTTTTTGAATGCCCGGTCCAGCTTGTTCAGGGACGCGCGCCGGAGCGTTTGAGGACCAAAATTGACGATCTCCACGCTACAGCTTTTTCTCTGACCCGCCGTCCATACACCCAGTAGTGCCTCAAGCCCGGCATTGTCAATGTGGGTGACGTTGGATAGATCAAAAACGATACGGTTGGTAACCGCAACACCTTTACCCCGCGAGTCGGGGATAGTACGGTCGCGGACCTCGCGCTCAAACACATGCGCGGATTCGGCCGTGATCCTTCCGTTGCAGCAAATGGTGATTTCTTCTGCCTTTTCGTCCAGCTCGATTTTGAGTGCGGTAAAGCAATACGCAGGAGCCGCCATTTTTCTACCCTCCAAATTAGTGTTCACCGTTTGAATTGCAACCGCCGTGCCAACTGTTGAGGCGCTGGGCTGTCTTGAGCCACTGTTGAAAAGAAAGTAGTTTTGCGAGTTCGATCCTCGATCAAGGGCGCCCCGGGTATCGATTGCAGAGACAATCGTCTAGGGATAGAAGACGATCGTCTCTACCAGTGGATCGGCATGCGGAGGGGAAGGAGGGGTTAGTCGGTTTCGTCGGGCGCGGTCTGCTTCATTTTGAAAGCCTTCATCAACCTATGCAGATAGGTCACATGGACGCCCAGCCGGCGCGCAGCCTCGGTGTAGTTTCCGCCCGTGGACTCCAGCGCCTGGTTTACGATCTTCTTTTTAGCCTCACTCAACGCGGTGTGGTAGGTGAACGAACCCGTTGAGGCGGGTGCGCTTTCCCATATAGTCTCGGGAAGATCGTTCACCTGGATTTCCGAATCCGACCCAAGCACCAGGGCTCTTTCAATGGCATTCTCCAGTTCGCGTACATTTCCCGGCCAGTCGTACTGCTGGATTAATTCCCGCGCCTCGTGAGTCATACCCAGGACTCGTCGTTCACAACGCTGGCTGGAACGGGCGAGGAAGAAATTCGCCAGCAAGGGAATATCTTCACGGCGTTCGCGGAGCGGCGGCATGCGCAGCGCAACCACGTTGAGGCGATGCCACAAATCGTCTCGGAATGAGCCTGCGGCAACAGCAGCGCGCAAGTCTTTGTTCGTTGCGGCAATCACCCGCAGGTTGACCTTAATTGATCGAGTGCTCCCAAGGCGGTTGAATTCGCGTTCCTGCAGCACGCGCAGCATTTTGGCCTGCACGGTCAGCGGCAGTTCGGCAACTTCATCAAGAAACACCGTGCCACCGTCGGCCGTTTCCAGCAGCCCTTTCTTCAAACCCACGGCGCCTGTAAATGCCCCCTTTTCGTGGCCGAACAACTCGCTTTCCAGAAGATTGTCTCCCAGGGTCGCGCAGTTGACCGCAACAAAGGCTTTCTCGGCGCGGCGGCTATTGCGATGCAGCGTGCGGGCGGCGACCTCTTTTCCCGTTCCGCTTTCCCCCAGAAGAAGCACTGTGGTTTCCGCGGGAGCCACCCTGGCGATAATGTCATAAATCTTCTTCATGGCAGGTGATTCGCCGATCATGGGGCGGTCCTGCTCAAGTGCAGTTCGAAGCATGGCGGCCTGCGCGCGCAGACGCTGGAAATCGAAAGCATTCGCCAGTGAAAGACCGATTACGGCGGCCACCCCGGTCATGGTTTCCAAATGGGTTTCATCGAACACCTGCGGGGAGTTTCGTATTGACAGGTAAAGAACTCCCAGACTGCGCTCGTGCGCCAGGAGCGGCACGCACAGAATGGACTGGTTGTCACCAGCCAGGCTGGCAACATTTTTAAGGGCTTCTTCCGCGCCGGTGTTGCGGGCCAGGACAGCAACCTGTTCGCTGAGAACTCGCCGTACCACGGTCTGGCTGAACTGGATTTGTGATGTCTGCCGAGATGAGCGGCTCTGGCCGGTTACGGAAGTGGCAGGAGCATCGGGTTGCTCAAATAACAATACGGCGGCAGATTCAGCGGGCGTCAGTTGTAACGCTGCATCCAGCAAGGCCTGCTCTAATTCGTCAGGTGTGCGCAAGGTTGCCGCCTTGCGGTTGATTTCCAAAAGCGCCTGAATGTGGTTTGCCTGCTTCGCCGACTGCATGCTCGCCAGCAGCCGCTGCGGATTGCGATAAAGCGGCTCGGCCTGCTGCACGGTAGCGAACTCGAGTGTTTCAGGAGCGCAGGACTCTGTCACCTCCGGACGCACGACAAGTTCAGCAGACTCGTCGGTGGCAAACACAAACAGTGCATCAGAGACACCGATCCGGTCACCGTTCCGGAGAACGTATTCGGTGACCGGCAGGCCGTTCACCAAGGTGCCATTGCTGCTTCCCAAATCTTTAATCAGGTATTGATTGCCGTTGCGCCGGACCATGCAATGGCGGCGCGAAGCGGAACGGCTGTTGACGCAAACTGTAGCGGCAACGTCGCGCCCAATCACCGTTTCTTCATCCCCCAGAAGGAACTCGGTCCTGGGTACTGGTCCCGCAACGGCGATGAGTCTGGCGCCCATGTTTTGCGCTCGTAGTTTATCACTCTGACTTATGCTGCCGACCAGAGACGAACGTCTCTTCTCGACTAGACAATCGTCTCCTGAATCTGGCTCCTTAAGTCTTGCTTCGCGTGGATCAGCAAACATAAGTCATGCATTTTCAATGCTGCCGTTGGCTGGCACGGGCGGAAACCAAATGGCACAGCGGATGCTTTATGTGAAGTTGTCCCAGGTCCCGAGCAACGTTCACCGCAAAGAACGTTCGCCGCAAAGAACCATGAGGCTACAAAAGGAGATTCGTCATGAAGATTACGTACAAAACCGCAGCTCAGACCCTGTTGTTGGCCTCATGCCTTACGGCAGTAGCGCAGATTGAAATCAATCCCGACCATTTTCCTGACCAAGCTGCACCAGTAGCTTTCGCTCCGCACCAGGAAGCTCAGGTCCGGCCCCCGCGAACGCGGCTGGAAGAATACGAAGGGCTGCTGCGGGTGAAACTGGAACAGGTGGAGAACGCGCGTCAGGAAGCTATCTCCGCCGGCATCCAGGGTGACGGCGCCGGACCGTTCATCGATTTCTATCAGCAGCAACAAATGGAGTTGGAAGCGTTGCAGGCCGCTCTGACTCCGAAAATCGAGCAGACGCGTGCGATTATCGTCAGCCTGAACAGTCCAGTTTTGCCGGACCCTGTTCGCTAAAGCTAAAGAGTGTGCCGTTTGGTCCAATGCGTCCCAGATCCATGTCGAGCCACAATCACTTGGACGGGATGCTGAACATCACGACATCAGTGTCATGGTACGGAGCGCGAGTCACCGCTAGTTTCTTCCCATCCGGAGACCAGTCATAAGCTTTGATGAGCAGTGGTTCTGAATCAAGGTGTAGCACAGTTGTCGCGGTGCCGCCGGAAAGAGGTTGCCGGACAAGCGAATGATTCCTGGTTGAAACGTAGGTTAAAGCCGTTCCGTCAGGAGTCCACTTGAGCTGTGTTGTCCCTTGTGGCAACACATACTGATGCAGAGTCTTTCCGGTCTCAAGATCTGCAATAACGGCTTTGAGAACGGTGGAACCGGATTCCGTAAAGTATCGAAGGTATAGAAAGGAGCGCCCGTCAGAAGAGATACGCGGTTCGTAGGTGACTGCATCGACGCGAACCAATTCCGCCGGTTGCCCCCCGTCCGGTGAAACCTTCATGAAGCGCCCATATTTTTCACCCGGGGGAAAAGACTCGTAAACAATCCAATGTCCATCCGGAGTGCAGGTGGGCGAGTAATCCAGTGGCCCGGAGGTCACTTGCCTTGCGTTTGCTCCTGACTCGTCGGCCATCCATACTTGATACTGGCTGGGCAGAAGCCTGGTAAAGACGATTGATCTGGAAGCGGAGCAGGCTGCGATCTCGGTAGCAGCTATTCCGGATGATGCAAGGAAAGGTCTGCGGTTGCTTCCATCTCCGGCGCTGATAAAGAGCCCCGACGTGTCATTCTGAAGCAGTTGCCCATCTGCCGTCCAAGTGAGATAGAATCCACGTCTCTGTCCTGTAGAGATCGATGAAAACACATTTGGCCCACCTGCCGGATTCACCAGTGCGGTAAAGATACTTGACGTGGCGCCGGTTTGTGTCACCACAAACGAACGCCCATCTCCGGCAACACTCAGATTAGAATGTTGGCTAAGATCATTCGTAATTCGTATGGGCTCTCCTTTCGGATATGGCTGGAACCATACCTGCGAAGGATCGGGAAGATTGCCCGCCGTATAGAGGATGCCTGAGCCGTCCGGTAACCATGCAACACTAGGAACTCCTTGTGGGTAGGGGAAATCAGACACCGTCTTTCCCTCGGTGTTTACCACCAGAATCCGCATACGCACATTCTGGCTGAGTACCCTTATCGCCAGGGCAATGAGCCCCAGTTTGCTGTTGCAATCGAGCGTATAGATCTCAGACACGCCCCGCGTCAGCACAACCCGTTCGTCGGAGCCGTCCGCGTCAGCCACTAAGAGCGCTTGCGTGCCCTTGTCCGGCGCGTTACGCAGGTAAGCGATGCGCTTACCGCCATCAAGAAAACATACCCGGCTATCAACGTCCCTGCGAATCTCCACCAAGGGACCGCCAAAGGAGGAAACCGAATAGATGTTGCGGAAGAAATTGTTCGACTGGTCCGGTTGGTAGCTGATATAGAGGTAATTGCCGTCCAGAGAAAACGTGGCGCCAACCAGCTGAACGGCCTTGGGAATAACGGTGATCTCGCGGTCCGTTGCCAGTTGCCGCACCACCAGATCGGAGTTGTCTTTATTGCGATAAGCCAGCAGACGCCCGTCTGGAGAGATGGTAACGAATGTGTCAGAAACTCCTCCCTCCGTGACTCGCCGCGGCACGGCATTGCGGAAATCAGATTCAGTCCCTGACCGGTTCAAATAATGCATCACGGCGTAAGTAGAGCCGACAACCAACGCGAGCAGGATAAACAACAGCGACAGCCTCATCGCTTTGTGCTGGCCAGGTTCGCGCTGGGTCACCCGGCTTGAAGACTCCGGCCCGAACCCGCTTTGTGGCACTACCGCGGATTGTATGGATCGTGAGGACGATACGGGCTGCGCCGCAATTGCAATCTTCCCCGACGCCAAATCCCGATTCAAACGTTTCAGATCAGAAAGAATTTCAGACGCATGCTGGTAGCGCAGTTCGCGGTCTTTCTCCAATGCCTTGGCAATAATTTCCTGGAGTCGGCCAGGTAGCGCCGGATTGAGTTGCACGGCAGGAACGGGATCACGCTCCAGCAGTGCGTGAAACACAACCGCGGAAGTATCGCCAGGAAATGGAAGACTGCCCGTAGCCATTTGGTAGATAACGGCTCCCAGAGAAAACAGATCAGTTCGGGCATCCAGAGTTTGTCCACGGGCCTGCTCAGGAGACATGTACGCAGCGGTGCCCAATGTCGATCCCGGACTGGTGAGGTGCTCCTGAACAATGGTGCTGCCTTCATAGACCTGGCCTTGGGCCAGAAAATCAATTTTTGCCAGCCCAAAATCCAGGACCTTGGCGCATTCGCGTTTGGTAACAAATATATTCGCGGGCTTGATGTCTCGGTGGACGATGCCACGCGAGTGCGCAGCAGCAAGCGCGTCTGCTATGTCAGTGCCTAGATCAAGCATCAGGGCCAGATCAAGCGGGCCTGCTGCGATTCGGCTGCGCAATGTAGTACCTTCAAGGTACTCCATCACGATGAAGCTGCGTCCGTTGGCTTCATCGATCTCATACACTGTGCAGATATTGGGATGATTGATTGCTGAGGCGGCCCGAGCCTCGCGACGAAAGCGCTCCACTCCATCGGGAGTGCTGACCATGTTGTCAGGAAGAAACTTGATGGCAACAAAGCGTTCGAGATGGAGGTCCCAGGCCTTGTAAACCACGCCCATCCCGCCACTGCCAAGGGGCTCATCAATGCGGTAATGTGAAATAATTTGACCGAGCAGAGGAAGCGCGCCTCCGACGCTGCAAGTTTACATAGCAGGGTAGCGGGATAGCAAAGGCTATCTAGGGCCGCTTGTTGCTATCCGACTCTGGGAAGACCTCGCTAGCTGCAATCGCCCATCGGTTTAAACTGGCAACGTTGGCCTATGTTGCAGCTGCGCCACGCAGGACCCCTTATTGCGCTGGTATCGCCAACGAATCGCCAGGGTATTCAGGTTTCGCAAGTCCGGCGGGCGCCATTTCGCCATTCCGCCATCCCATGGATGACGAAATCGAGCGTCTAGGCTCCAATCCATCAGCAAAACAACACGGCGCAGAAATCGCTGAGGTGAAGAGCGATCCCTGCGCCGTCAAAACATCAATTAGAAATCAGCTTAGTTGTTATCGTCGTTCCCGTCTTTACCGTTGTCGTTATTCTGGCGAATCACGCCATTGTCAAACAGATCGGAAAGATCTGCGGCATTAGCGGCGTCGCCAAGGAATGGGCCCGAGGTACGGAAGATTTCCTGCATGGTACGCAGGTCAGAAGAATGCGACAAATTGACTGCGCTCGCGAACGGCATGCCATTCACATTCTTATGTGCTTTCTTGGAAATGACGATCTCAGCAATGCTGTGGTTGAAGTCGTCAGGATTATCGCCAGCCGCGTCCTGTTCGGATTCGTCAAACCAGATGACGATCACGCCATTTTCTTTGTATGCCTTGGAGGCCATGATCACCGGAATGATCTGGGCCAGGAAGTTATCTCCCTGGCGAATGTTGGCCGCGTCGCCGGTCAGTCCCTGGAAACCGCCCGTCAGAGCGGTGTGCATATCATTGAACTGGTTCGGTGTGATCCAGTTGTAATCGGCTACATTGTCGTTGGCCAGGTCATCAAAGAGTTGCTGCAACGGCGCGTACTGCAGGCGCAGCGGATTGGCCGTGGTTGTATCGTTGCCGCCGTTACTGTCTGTGAAGAACACCTGAGGATTATGCTTAGCTGCATAGTTGAACTGGGCGGAGCCATTGAACTGATTTACGCCCGCCGCAAATTTTCCTGAAATGCTCTTAAGTGGAACGGTCCACTGGTCGCGGGGTAAAACCACATTAGTCAACTGGCCGTTTACAGTCGTAAGGTCGGTATCTTCCTGATAGGACTTCCAGGTGTGTCTCGCGTTGGTCAGGAAAGTCACAAGATGCTGGTTGGTGTTCTGGTTGGTTGGGCCGTTGGCAGCGAAAGGATCATTGTCATTCAGCACGCCAAAGTTGGTGCCCGCTTCCGCCCAGAGATAGTTTGGTTCGGATGGGTGAATGTGCGGATTGTTGCCGCTTGGAGTCGCCAGTACATTGTGGTAGCCGGTGGCGAATGAAACCTGCTCACTGATGCGGACAGTATGGCCATCGATGGTTGTGACAGCGGTTCCGTCTACCAGGCTATTGATGAACGGCGCATTCGGGTTCTGAAAAATCTGTTGGATTGGACCAGTGAACTGGTTAGCCGGCTGCGTCCAATTATGGTTTTCCATCGCGATAACGAAAACGGTTTTAAGTTCTTCCGCGCTGGCGTGGGTCTGGCCCAGCGTGATCAACAAAGCAAAGACGGACAGCATGAGGAGACGTCTTACGTGCAACATTCAAGGCTCCGTATAGAGAAGATGTGAGGCGCACGCTGGAATCTGGTTCGGTCCACCGGATGCGGCACTGACAACCACTGCGCCCCCGCTATTACGGATAACAGCTATGTGTAATTGAACGGTGAATGCTATGTTACTTTTTGATGAATACAGCTTTACAATCCTGATCAGCTAAACTGCCGGCGCACATCTGCGAGGCCCTCCCAGGCCATTTCTCTGAGCTAGCCGTTTTCGACCCGCGCCTTTATATCCGAGTACGCCGCATCGATGAGCTCGCTTAGTGCCGCCGCGTTCGTGCCCGTTCCAGGTCTCAGCTTTACATGGCGCATGAACTTGCCGGTGCCTTGTAACAATCGTGCCGGATCCCGCAGTGCTGCACCGTGAAAGAAACCCACATTTACGTGCGAAGTGAATACATTGACGTAGCCGAAGGGCGCATCTCCCAAACATGCCACCGGACAGCCGTCATGCAAAAGCTCCCGGACTTCGTCCCCGCATTTTCGCATCACCTCAAACCACTGATGCGCGATTCCTCCCAATTCACCTGCGTGCTCTTTCATCCACGCATTGATGGCAGGATCCCGCTCGACGGCGCCATTGAATCGCAGCAATTCCGTTCTCATCGTCATGGTGTTTTGAGCGATATCTGCTGGTTCCAGGGCGCCACACTTTCCTCATATTCCATGGGATCGCCGAACCCCTCGGTCTGAACGCCGAGTTGGCGTAGAGCGTCCAGGGCCATCAATCGGCGATGCGCGTTGAATGTCATGATATGGGCGAAGACGCCTCCGAACGTGAAGGTCTCAGCCGGTTCGCACAGAGCGTCGACGAACGTATCATCCCAGGCGGAGCTGTTTCTGACGTCACTGAAAATACGGTGCAGCTCCGCATCGGTCCGTTCGAGCCTTTTGAGCATCGCCTGCGGAGAGCGTTGCGATGGAGGAGGCCCATTCATATCCATATCCGCTCCGGACAGTGCGGCGGTCCAGACTTCTTTAGTGAAGATAATGTTTTCCAGGAGCTGCCTGAGAGTCTTATTCGACTCCCGCCAGGGCAGCAGCTCTACGACCGTGGGCAGCGGCCGGTCCAATTGCTCTTCTGTCAAAGTACCCGCGTATTCCAGCAAACGACGTGTGTGCCAGGAGTCGTTGCCTGCAAAACGATCAAATAAATCCATATCTCTTCCTCCTTTGGTTGAGGAACCAGCTTTGGTGAATGAACTGGGTGCAAAAAAGTGAATTTTGCTGGACGCCGGCAAGTGAAAGTGTGGATCACGCATGCGCCGGTAGCGGCTGGGAGAAATCCGAAAAGCTTTTCGGAAAGCGCGAGTGAACGCCTCCAGCGAACCGTAGTTGGCGTCCAGGGCGACATCCGTGACCGGCCTTCCGGTATGCGCCAGTTGATAGGCTGCTCTTTCCAGCAATAGCCGCCGTCGCATGGCGCCCGGAGTTTCTTCGATCATGGTTCGGAACAACCTGTGGAACTGCGTCCGGCTTTGGTACGCCTGGCGCGCCAGATCTTCCGTTTTCGCCTGAGTGTCCAGCGAGTTCGCGACAATCGCAGAGAGGCGGTCTGCCTTGTCCTGGTCCGGTTTATTCATGCGTCCGGTTCCTCATCTTGAACAAATCATAGACAAAGATAACGCCTCGCGCCTGATCGTATGTACCAATCTTTCCTTCTACCTTCCCCCGACTAATTATTTCTATGAAAACAACTCTCCTACGAGTTCCTCACTCTTCTTCCACAATGCCTCAGCATTCTTTGGATCAAGCGCGTAACCGCGGACGCCTTCGCTGATAGCGCTGATGGTTGCACCGTCCGGCACGACGCGGCCAACGTGGCAGTTCTCGCAATATTGAGCGCTGATTTCGTCCGCAGGCGCAACGACACCAGCCCACACCGAAGTGGCAGCGCCTTGAGGAATCGTCTTCCACTGGAACGGTCCCTTGCCCTCAGCTGCGAGTTGTTGATTCATCTGATCAACCATTTTTTGCAGTTGGCCTAAATCCATGTGACGACCCAGCTCAGTCTGGATGCCGCCGGGATGTACAGCCGCAGCGCGCACGCCGCGGTTACGGTGGCGCTTGTCGAAGGCAACGGCAAAGAGGATGTTTGCCGTCTTGGATCGGCCATAGGCGACGAAGGGATCGTAGGGCGTGTGTTCAAAGTTGGGGTCTTCGAGGTCGACATTGGAGAAGCGATGCCCCGAAGAAGACAGGTTAATCAGCCGGCCGGCGTCGCGAATAAGAGATGCAATGCGGTTGACCAGGACGAAGTGGCCCAGATGGTTGGTGCCGAACTGCGTTTCAAAACCATCCGCGGTTTTGCCAAATGGCGTCGCCATGACTCCGGCATTGGCGATCACCACATCGAACGATTCGCCTTGTGCCAGCAGTCGATCGGCGCAGGCCCGCACGCTTTTGAGGTCGGCAAGATCAAGCTCAATGAGCTCTAAGCCGCCGCCGTTGGCTGCGGCATCTTTGCGGACCTGGGCAGTCGCGGTTGCAGCCTTCGCCAAATCTCGTGCTGCGCCCACAACATATGCGCCGTGTGCCGCGAGTGCGCGCGCAGTTTCAACACCGAGTCCGGCTGAAACACCGGTAACAAGAATCCGCTGGCCGCGCAGATTGATACCGGAAAGAACTTCATCCGTGGTTGAAGTTGCGCCAAATACTTTGATTGCAGTTGCTCCTGAATTGTTCGCCATGTTCTTTACTCCTTGCAGGTTTTCACCTGCTTGTCTTTCACATTGCTCGTCAGTAATTCGTATAAGCGGAGAGGATCTCTTCATATAGGGAGATAATTGGGAACTTCTCCGGGTGCATTATTTTTATCTTAGGCGCTTAGAGCGTCCTCGTTGCCTCATTAAGCCGCTGAATCTTCTTTAGCGATTTCAAAATAGCTCCCGCCATCGAGGTCGGCGATGAGCGAAGAATGTGTTGGCAGCCATCCCAGTTGTTTCTGCGTTTGCGCGCTTGAAGCAGGACTATCGATAGCAAAGAAGTGGCCGATCCAGCCAAAATGCCCGGCTGCTTCCTCTGGAGACTTGGCAACTACCGGCAAGTTCAGGCGTCGGCCGATTACCTCAGCGATGTCGCGAACCGGTACGCCTTCGTCGGCGATTGCGTGATACCGGGCTCCCGCGGAGCCTTTTTCCAGCGCCAGCCTGTAGAGATGCGCAGCATCGAGACGGTGCACAGCAGGCCAACGATTCAGACCGTCGCCTATATATGCCGAGACGCCTTTCTTGCGTGCAACGTTGATCACAGCCGGAACAAAGCCATGATCGCCGTCTCCATGCACCGATGGAGGCAGGCGCACTATGATGCTGTGAACTCCTTGAGGCACCATCGCCAGTCCGTCTTCTGACTTGCGGGGAAAATCGGGATTTACTTTGTCGTCTTCCATTACGAGCGGACCGCGCCGCTGCAGAAGCAACGTTCCAGAAGTGACGATAAACGGCCGGACAGAGCCAGCCAACTCGTTCCCGAGTGTCTCAATGGCGCGCCGGTCTGCCTCGGCGGCAGGACCGTAATTATTGAAGTCGTGGATAAAGGCCGTGTGAATCACGCCGTCCGCAGCGGCCGCTCCACTGCGGAGGCTTTCCAGATCTTCCAGCGCGCCGCGATGCACCTGAGCACCGGCGGCAGTAAGAGATTTAGCTCCCGCATCCGAGCGAGCGAGGCCGAGTACCTGATGACCCGCGTCGATCAGTTCACGGACGATAGCAGAGCCGATGAAACCTGTAGCGCCTGTAAGGAAAACACGCATTGCTTACCTCCTATAATTGGACGACTGCTTATGAACATACGGATGCCAGTGTCTGGCATGGGTAGCTGGCTACGGATAAAGCGTTCACACGGGCGGCGAGCCGCGTGGAAGCTTTGAGAGTGATGCCTCGCCAGTCACGGGTTGAAGAGGGCAAGGCTTCAGTCGTCATCAATTCACTGAGCCAGTCGTCAGCTGAAAGCTCCGCCAGTTCTGGGCCGTACAAATTCATCACTGCTCTGAAGAATGCAGTAAGTTCCTGCTCCGCCGTGGTGGTCACGCCGGCACAATCAGGGATGTGATTTTCTGGCGGTTGATTGATTGCAAGTCGATTCATAATTTCTCCTCTCTTGATCAAAGGAAAACGGGAACGTCTGTTGACAGGCAGCCGCGTTCCAGATAAAACGGAGAGTGTCTCCGTATACGATATGATAAGCGGAGACAGTCTCCGGTTGCAAATATTTTTTCGAAATGCCTGTAAAAACTCCAACTCGAAAGCCGCGCACTGACGCTCAACAGAATCGTGAGCGGATTTTGGAAGTGGCAAAGAAGGAGTTCACCCGGTCCGGCACAAACTCCAGCCTGGACGACATTGCCCGCGAGGCAGGTGTTGGGGCGGGAACTCTGTATCGCCACTTTCCCACACGCGATGCACTGATCGAAGCGGTCTATCGGAGTGAGGTAGAAAAGCTGGCCGGAGCAGAGAAAAAATTTTCTGAGACCATGCGCCCGATTGAAGCGTTGCGAGCGTGGATGTTGTTGTTCGTTGACTACATCGCGGCGAAGCAGATCATTGCCCCTGCGCTGAATACGCTGGTTGGAGGTCCTTCGAAGCTGTATGAAGGTTCTCGCGGCCAGATACAGGGCGCGATTGATGCTCTGGTGAAGCGCGCCATCAAGAGCGGCGACATACGCAAAGATCTCGATCCATTCGATCTGCTGCGGGCGCTTATCGGCGTCTCCAACGTGGCGTCCAGCCCGGACTGGCCGCAAAGCGCCAGGAGACTCGTAGATATTCTCATCACAGGTTCGCGGCCAGTGAAATAAAAAGATCTGGCTCCAAAATTCCCCGCAAGCGAAAAACTATCTGCGTCGAGCGTGGTCAGCCTGCAAGAACTAACAGTCGTTTTTCCGAGTCACCCTGAATAGGCTTGATTGATCTGGGGGCGGGATCTTGCTGCCCGGCACGCGATTCCGCGCTCGCAGAAAAAACCTGATGAAGCAGGGAACTCGACCTCCGGGAGCACGTTAAAAAAAGGACAATGAAATGGCAACACACGTTATTCCCAAAGAGCCGCTCAAACCAAAGGTAGTCGAAACTCCCAAGGAAACTGATTGGACGAAACCCCAGGCGATGGCGATCCCGAAAGAAGGTTACTTCAATGTGGAACAGGGGCGATACGGTCCACTCTTCCCCAGGACGCCGGCATGCTACGGTTTCACGATTATCGCAAAGATTAAGCCCGGCATGGAAGAAGAAATCCGGCAATACGGAAAGAAGCTCGAGAATGCTTTGGCCGGCGATCCCCACGTACTCGCGCCATTGCAGCTTCATTATCTGCGGTGGGTTCTCTTCAACATTGGCCCGGACAAATATTTTATGTATCAGGGAATCTTCGATACTGACTTTGATAAATACACTGAGGACGCAGTTGCGCTGTTTACTCAGACAGGGATCAATACGATTTTCGAGAAGCTCGAAGGATTTCCCTCAGACTGGAAAACGAATGTGCCGGCATTCATCAAATTCCTGCGCGACCACCAGTGTCCGAGCTTTCTGGAGTATGGCGAGTATCCATATGTCACGGCCGTTGAAATTAAGAAGGCCCTGAAACTGAAAGATGCCTTCTCAAACATGCTCGATCAGATGCAATAAAACCGGCTCTCAACCGGAAACTAACAAGGGCCAGAAAGATTGCCAATGCTGGAAGTTGACGATATTCAGCACTTCCTTTTGACGCGCACGCCTGCCCTTGCGGCGCGATATGAATTCCTCACGTTTCGTACGCCGGCCGCCGGGCGCGCGTGGCTGTCGGGCATGATCGAGAAGGTGGGCACGGGGAAGTCTGTGGGATCTGCTTCGCCTGATTCCCGATGGGTGACGGTGGCGTTTACCTTTAACGGTCTGCGCGCGTTGGGTGTTGACGAAGTATCGTTGGCGACGTTTCCTGAAGAGTTTCGCCAGGGCATGGCTGCGCGAGCGGAGATCGTGGGTGCAACGGGCGCGAATCATCCCGATCACTGGGTGGGTGACCTGGGCACTCCAGCGTTGCATGCTATCGCCGTGCTTTTTGCCCGCGATGTGGAAGAGCGGGAACGATGTAAGAAGGAGCATGATCGCTATCTCTCTGAGATCGACGGCGTAGATGTGCTTTCAGGATTGGATTTGGAAGCCGCTCATCCTGGGGAACCGCGGGAGCATTTTGGCTATCTTGATCGACTATCGCAGCCGGTGATCGAGGGAACAGGCGACGTGCCAGCCCCTGGCTCAGGTCCAGCCATCAAAGCCGGTGAATTCATCCTTGGTTACCTCGATGAAAGCGGATCTACACCAGTTATGCCGCAGCCGGAATCGCTGTCGCGCAATGGCAGTTACCTGGCCTATGTAAGGATGCAGGAACATGTGGGCGCCTTTCGCGACTTTCTCCGGCAGCAAGGCAAGACGCGTGATGAGCAAGAGCTGGTGGCAGCCAAACTTATGGGACGCTGGCGCAGCGGTGCTCCGTTGGTATTAGCTCCGCAGAAAGATGATCCGGCTCTGGGCAAAGACATGCAGCGCACCAATGATTTCGCTTACGCAAAAGCTGATCCTTATGGCTACAGCTGCCCCGTAGGCTCGCACATCCGCCGCATGAATCCGCGTGACACCGCTGAGAACATGCAGCGGCGCAAGATGATTCGCCGTGGAGGGACTTACGGCCCGCGGTTGCCGGAAGGCGCGCCCGAAGATGGCGTGGAACGAGGGATTGCGGCATTCATCGGCTGCGCGAGCTTGATCCGCCAGTTCGAATTTGCCATGAACGTCTGGGCGAATGATGCGAAGTTCAAAGATCTTGGCAATGAGCGCGATCCAATCATCGGCACCCAGGATGGCACGCTCGACATGACAATTCCCAAGCGGCCGATTCGGAAACAGATCAAAGGTCTGCCGGCCTTCACCACAATCAGAGGGGGAGCTTATTTCTTTCTGCCGGGAATCAAAGCGTTGCAGTTCCTTGCCTCCGGGGATGCGGCAGCCAAACCGAGACTCAGGAAAGTGTCTTAAAAAGTGTCTTAAGGAGTTCAACCATGGCACAGTTAAAAAGCCGTCCCAGAACCTACAACCAGGTCCAGGTACCGCGCAAATACACGGCAGGAAAACCGCGCTTCAGCATTTATTGGACGTGGAGCTATCCCTGGGAAGCCAATCGCAATGTGGCTGAACTCGACAATCGTTTTTCCACCATCACGGAAGTCCGCCGCGTTGCCTGGCCCAACTATGAGACAGAGCAGTTTTCGGAACAGATGTTTCTGCAGGGCATTGCCGGGACACTGGAGTTGTTCCATCTCTCGCTCCTGAGGTTTCAGACTCTGGTAGGTGAGGTTACAGGGCATCCGGTTGCGGTCTATCAGCGAATCGACCAGGCAGGGCAGAAGCAGCCGATTGACGAGCGCATGCTGGAAGACACGGACACGCTGATGGTGTTCGGTCTCGATCACATGGTTACCGAACAGGAAGCGGCTCCTGAAGAAATAGAGGCCATCCAGAAATTTCTTACGCGGGAAGGAACTTGTCTGGTTTTAGGGCCGCACCACGACGTCGGTGTCTCGCCCGATTTCAAAGAGCGCAACATGGAGTACTTCCACCACGGTGATCCCCTGGTTCCCCGGCAGCAGCGCTTTGGCAAGTACACGCGTTCCTTGATGAAAGGATTGGGTACTCCGGTCGAAAATCGTTATGGTCTGCGACCTGCCGTAGTCAACGGTACCAATCAAATTGCACCACTAACCGCGATGAGAGATCTGGATGAACGAGGTTGGCTCGATAACGTTACGACGTTCAACTTCCATCCGCATTTGCCTCACTATGCAGTGATCCCTGAAAACAGCAAGGCCATTCACGTTCTTGCAAGACAGCCGATTGATCTTGCGCGGCCGCATCCATTCACTGAAGCAGGAAACCGCGAGTTCAATATGTTCCTGTGGATGCCGCCAGAGGGCAACCGCGCCGGTGACATTGTGTTTGCCGACTCCACGATTTTCACCACGCTGTTTGGCGGTACGGAATCGTTGGAGAACTTCTGGAGAAACCTTGCCAGACCGCCGCGGGCCAAGAGCCGGACCTCGCCAGGCACTCGAGCGCGAGTTGCTTGAGCAGCGATGACCGTCCTCACGGCACGTTGGCTTCGCATTAGCATCTTCATGGCGATCTGCGCTCCGCTTGCCGGCGCGCAGAGCAGGGGCGTCTATCCTCTTGGCATGAGCGCCACGAACTCCGGTGTTACACCAGAACCTGGGTTCACTTACTCCAACCAGTTGCTTTTCTACTCACGCGATGAAGTGAAAGATGAGAATGGTGCCACTCTGCCAATTACTGGAAGCAACTCCGTCTTGATGGACATGAACTCGCTTATTTGGGTCAGCGAAAAGAAAATCCTGGGAGGCGCTCATTATTCAGCGATTGCAACCCTCCCATTCGCGACAAACGATCTCACGTCGGATATCCAAGGCAATATCAGCGGTGGCAGCGGATTTGCCGATTCATACTACGTACCCTTTATCCTGGGCTGGAATAAGGAGCGCGTGGCGCTGCGCCTACTCTACGGATTTCTGGCTCCCACCGGCCGCTTTGCCGCCGGAGCCAGCAACAATGTTGGTTCGGGTTATTGGACGAACGCTTTCTCGTCGGGGCAGACGTTCTATCTGACCAGCGGTAAGTCACTGGCGCTTTCAACTTACGAAATGTATGAACTCCACACCACGCAGGAAGGCACGGGAACTCATCCCGGAGAAACTTTCGATCTCGACTATTCATTGATGAGAACCTTTGCCTTCATCGAAGGCGCCTCGCTGCAACTCGGAGCCGCCGGCTATGAACAGCGCCAGACCACAGCCACGCGGGGGCCGGCAGTTCCTTCTGACGAGTCAGCAACGCGTTACGCCGTCAACGCGTTCGGATTGGCATCCAGTGTGACGTTACCAAAGCAGAAACTAAACCTGGGTCTGAAGTTCTTCGAGGAATTCGCGAATCGATCGACTTTCCAGGGGTTCTCTCTACAGGCCTCTGGCTCGATTAGTTTCTAGGCGTTTCTGGTGTGCAGTCGCCAATATTAAAATCATCCAAGATCCAATTTTTTTGCCGCCTATACGATTGATACCGCGTCTGCACCGAAGATATTTGGCCGTGAATATTTGGCCATGCATCTAACCTGGCAGTACCGATAGTCGCTGGTCTGCCAATTGCAGGAGGCGCCATGAACCGGCAAGAGCATCGCAGCCTGTCTACCAGAGCCATGAATGTGTGTCTTTTCTGTGGCTGTGTGCTCTGTGGATTGATGCTGCTGGTGTGCGGATGCTCATCCGGCGCCACCAGAAGAACTTCATCAGTAAAGTCCGCCAAAAATGTCGAATCTTCCGCGCTGGAGTTCAACTCGCGAAACCGGTCCTTGCTGGCTACTTATTCTGCGGAGATCGAAACCGCAGCCGACCAGATTATTCTTCAATCACCCTCTGCCGGCGCTCGCAGACAAGCGCTGGAATGGAAAGCCAACGCGATTCCTGTGTTGCAAACGTCGCTGCTGAACGATGATCCGGTTTCCGCCAGTCTTGATACCTGGGCATTCGTTTTCCAAATGATGGCGTACATGGAGCAGCCTGCTGTGCAACAGAGCTTTGCCGGGTCATATCCCGTGGTCGAGGCAACGCTTAAACAGATGGATGACCAGATGCAGCAGCTTATCCGGGTAGCTGCGCCGGGAGCCAACGTCGCTGCTCTTCGTCAACGTTTTGTTTCCTGGGCTCAAGCGCATCCCGTGCGGGGCAGTCTGGCAGGCCGGCAATCGTTCGATCCGGATCGAATACGCGCGCTGGGCGAATCTGATCTGGGGACCATGGCGTCAATCAAAGCGCTGGGCGAGGGCCTGGGCGACATTACAGCCCGCCTGGATTCGTACAATGCCTACCTTCCCAAGCAAGCACGCTGGCAGGCCGAACTTTTGCTCAGCGACATCACACGCGGCCCTGAGTTCGGTCGCGCCATGACGAATGCTGCAGTACTTTCCGATGCGCTGGCAAAAACCTCAAGCACCATGGAACATATGCCCGAATTAGTGGGACAGACACGGGCGGGTGTGAACGCCGATGTTGAAGCCCAGCGTCTAGCCGCGCAAGCTTTCCTGCGCGAGGAACGTGAGCAGGCGTTTAATACTTTGAGGCAAGAGCGAATCGCTTTAACGACAGACATATCGCGGGAGCGGCAGGCTGCTATTGCCGGCACTGGGGCAGAAGCCAAGAAAGTGCTGGATAGCCTCCACGATGAGCGCATGGCAGCTACGAGTGATCTGCGCAGCGCCGGCGAAAAGACACTTCAGGATTTTGACAATCGGGCCCGCAGTCTGACCAACCGTCTTTTTCTCTTCGCTCTCGGGCTCATGCTGCTCACGATCGCCTTGTCTTCATTTGTGGCGTGGCTGCTGTTGCGGCGCTTTGCGCGAGCGCGTCCGACACAAGTTCACATGCTGCACGACCGCGCTGCCTGAGGCCTAACAGGCCTAGAAAAGGATGCCGCGCAGCCTTACGATTTGAGACTTCTTGCCGAATAACGTCAGCCTGCAAGAACTAACAGTCGTTTCACTTACTCACTCTGAATAGGCTTGATTAGTTTGGGGTACATGATCGCACTGCCCGGCACGCAATCAAAATGACAACGCCTACTTTCACACCCTCTGAACTCGCCGAGCGCACACTCCATCGCCGCGCTGTTGAGGCCGTCATCTGGGGCATGCCTGCGGTCAACTTTGATCTCTTGTACCAGGCAATGGTACAGAGCAAAGGCGCATGGAACCAGATTGTTTTCTGGTCGCGGCTCCCAGACTGGAAAAACCAGACACTGACACCGAACCCCGACATCATCTATCTCTTTCCCTTCTTCAATACTAAGGACGCCGGGCCGATGGTGCTGGAGATTCCGCCCGCTGATGAAGGCTCAATCACCGGCAGCATAGACGATGCCTGGCAGACGGCCCTGGAAGATGTTGGGCCTGCCGGCGTAGACAAAGGCAAGGGCGGCAAATATCTGATTCTGCCGCCGGGCTACAAAGAAAAGATTCCGGATGGCTACATTGCTCTGCCATCGGCCACCTACACCGGCTACGCGATACTGCGCTCGAACCTCAGGAGTGGCAGTGATGACGATATCGCCAAGGCTGTTGCTTATGGCAAAAAGGTCAAGTTCTATCCGCTGGCGCAGGCTGCCAATTCCCCGGCGACCAGGTTCGTTGACGCGATCGATAACGTGTACGACAGCACCATTCCCTACGACTTTCATTTTTTCCAATCGCTCGACCGCGGTCCAACCCTTGTGATAGATGCCGCGATTTCCAAACATTTCAAAGTATTGCGTCTCATGACGCTCGGCGGCAGAAGGTTCGTTGAAGGAATACGCCATGCTGACGCCTTCGATGGGCCGCTGCTGGACGCCGTTGACTATCAGGGGCTGCGGCAGGTGAGCCAGTTCGAGAATGGTCGGCGCCACGTCTATCACGTGATGGAATTGCGTGCGCACTTCGCCCTTGCCCTTGATGCCCCTTGGCCAATGGATAATCGTTCCATTACGTGTGCCGCCAAAGTGCGAAGCTACCTGCTTCGTCCACTGGTAAGGCGTATCCATGGCATGGGCCCAGCCAACGGCATAGTGGTTATAGGATTTCGGTGTGCCGAAGTCGTCAATTTTTGGTACCAGACTTTCAGCCGTTTCCAGATGTCCGAAGCCTCCCAGCGTCACCATTTCATTGAACGTTCCCTGGAGCGAACCTTCCGCAGACGCGCCGTTATCTCCGACGATGAGATACACCACCGTGTCATCCAGAATTTTGAGATCGTCCAGCGCGTCAATCAGCCTGCCCACATGGTGGTCCGTCTGCTCCATGAATCCCGCATAGACTTCCATCTGGCGGCTCAGCACAGGCTTCATCTTCGGATCCACGGCATCCCAGGCCGGTATCTCCGGGTGACGTTTGGTGAGCTCACAATCTTTTGGAATCACACCGAGTTTCCTCTGGCGCGCAACGGTTTCTTCGCGAAGCTTGTCCCAGCCCTGATCAAATTTTCCTTTGTACTTGTCTGCCCACTCCTTGGGGACGTGATGCGGGGCGTGAGTAGCGCCGGGCGCGTAATAAACAAAGAACGGCTTGTCTGGCGCCAACGCTTTCTGCTGGCGCACCCAGTTGATAGCGTGATCGGCCAGATCTTCGTTCAGCGTGTAGCCTTCTTCGGGCGCCTTCTTCGGCTCGACCCGCGTCGTGCCTTCGTACAGCCCGGGATAATACTGATTGGTTTCGCCGCCGACGAAACCATAGAAATACTGGAAGCCTCCGCCGCCAGTGGGCCAGTGATCAAACGGACCAATCGCGCTGCTCTCCCACACCGGCACTTCGTGACACTTGCCAAACTGCGCCGTGGAGTAGCCGTTGAGCTTCAGCGTCTCTGCCAGGGCCGCGCAGGTGTTCGGTTTCATGGAGTTCTGTCCCGGAGCGGAAGTGGCAAATTCGGTAATGGAGCCCATGCCTACGGTGTGATGGTTTCGGCCGCTGAGCAGCGCAGCACGAGAGGGCGAGCAAAGCGCTGTTGTATGGAAACGCGTGTACTTCAGTCCACTTGCTCCCAGCTTTTCAAAATTGGGAGTATGGCACGGCCCGCCAAAGGCCGAGGATGAGCCAAAGCCGGCATCGTCAATCAATATCACCAGGACATTCGGCGCGCCTTTCGGCGGACGCAGTTGACGGATGGGAGGAAACTTTGTATCTGGATCTTTCGCATCAAACGTCGTGAGCCCGATCGGCGTCACGTCGGGAATCGGCAGCACATTGCGTTGGATCGTGTCCTGCTGGTCCGCTGATCCCCCGTTGTTGATAGCTTTCTTCGTCTCTTTTGCGCTCATAGTTTCCTTTCTTGCTTTGGCGCTCTTTGCCAAGGGTGGCCTGTTGGAAAATGGTCGTGTCTATTCCCAATTACGCCGCTGGCTCAACCTGCCCAGCCGCGAGTTTGTTCTATGTCCGGCAGTCTCCATGTCTTATCGAACAACGCTTTCTCTGGGCTGTAAAAGCGGAAATAAGCGAACCAGCCTTTGCCCGGTATGGTCTTGATCCAGTTCTTTTCTTTCCCGATTGGAGCTCGCGGGCCGAAGTAGATATCCACGGAACCATCGGCGTTGGCAACGGGGCCGGTGTACTGGCTGACGCTCGGAAACTTCTCTCCGTTTTGCAACTCTGACCGGCTGAGAGCGTCATAGACGACCAGCGACCAGAAGGCCTTGACGGGAACATTTGGCGGCAAATGCAGCCGATAGCTCTTGCCGCCATCAAGAAATGCTCCACTGGCATCACGCGTTGCCATGAGGTATTGCGACCCGGAACCCACGGTTCGCTCCACCATCGCTGGCGAGTTGCCGGTGGCGGCGTAGTTCCATGCTGCGCGATGATCCACGTTGACGTAACCGTGCTCATCCCACGTTGCGCTGTCTCCCACAAACGCCCATTCCCAATGCCCATCGGGATAGACTCGCGCTACCGGATCGCGCGAGGCGAACGTGTTGGCTCGCGCCATGGCAGCGCCGGCACGGGCTGCTTCCGCGAGCAATTGTCTTGTCTTGCTGTCGGGCGTGAATGGTCTGCCCTTTTCAATCCCGATGGATGCAAGAAGGAAGCGATCCGAAGAAGGGATCACGTCGACCGGTTCTTTTTCAACCAGCGCCGCGAGGCTCTCAAAATATTCGAAGGTGTCCGGAAAGATGGTATTGATCGCCTTGCCCGAGCCGTTCAGGAAAGTCATTGCCGGAGGATCACCGGCCCTGGCCAGCGGATAGATTCTTACCTTTTTCATCAGCGCCACGGGCTGGTCAGTCTTTCCGTTCACGAGAAAAGCTCGCACTCCAAACCAGACGCCGTACGTCGGAGACTTCGCCGTGAAATAACCTGCAGGCAGCGTGCCCTTGTAATCTGGCGGCAACAGCAAGAGCTTGCCACCTTTTCCTTTGTCGATTCCGGTTGTCCCCAGACCGATCAGACTCTCTTGCCACATGGTGCTGCATCCGCCAAGCAGACCGGGCGGCGCTTCGATCACGGTTGGACCGTCACGCTTCAGGTCAAAAAACTGCATTCCGTAAACACTCTCGGTATTGGCGGTGAGAAACAGGCTCTGCGCATCCAGCAGGGTTTCATAGATCAGCAACTTATTCGCCGCATCGAGTCCAAAGTGGTTGAGGCCTTTTTGAAAATAGAACATCGACATGATTGTCACGAAGCGCAGATACGATTCCATCGCGCGATTGAAAGCGAGCAACTCATAGAGTTTGTCGGTGGCTGCGGCGGTGGGGTAACCATTCTTGAATTCGAAGCCGCCGAATCGGGTCTTGACGGTTTCGTGCCGATCCAGCCCTGCGAGCCGGTGACATTGCTTGGGGTGAACCGCAATGGTCTTGTAGCCATAAAAGTTTCTCGCCTTGCGTTATGCTGCTTTCTCAGCCTGCCCCGCGAGCTG